>Ga0074044_10002967_pt1 | contig 14651 bp, 11 predicted proteins | sample BogForMeECP23OM1_FD_94443 | JGI IMG/M metagenome (GOLD analysis project Ga0074044, IMG submission 94443) | Bog forest soil microbial communities from Calvert Island, British Columbia, Canada - Bog Forest MetaG ECP23OM1 | ecosystem: Environmental > Terrestrial > Soil > Wetlands ... | reverse complement strand
GCCTTTGACCCAAAGCTTTCCGCTCGAGACCCATAACCCGATCTCAAGGGCTTTGCCGACGGGTACAATACTGGCTGTTTCGACCATGCATCCGCCGCGGCCAACATTGGAGAGATTGCCCCAGATGGGCTCTTTGACGCCTTCTACGTGAATCTCCACAGCAACGTAGCATTTGATGCGGCGATGGCGGCGGCGATCGGCTCCCTGGGTGGGCGTGAACAGATCCGGGTCGAAAGGCGGAGTTACGGTCACCGGTTCAGGGGTCGGAAGCGGAGCCGGGTCCGGAGCGGCGGGCGAAGGCGGAGGTAGGGTAGCGATGGGCGCTGCCTCGGGGGCCGAAGGTACTGTAGCGGCAGGCGCGACGTTCACTGCCTTCGCTTGTTTTTCGTGAACCGCTTGCTCTTTGATCTCGCGCATGGCATGCAGCAATGCGGCCTCGCGCCTTTCGGGGGAAACTTCGCGATAGGTCTGAAGTAGCTTGCCGAGATGGCTGACCAGGTCGGGATCCGTGAGCAGACGCGTCCAATCCGATCCGTTGGGAGATGGCTTTGTGGCTTCAGTCATGCGTGCGATTTCACTGACACCGGGGCCTAAGAAGAAACATCTATACCCGCTCTTAGATTGAACTGCCGTGAGTTACATCACAAGATGACCAAGGTCACCGCTTGGGAGAGAAAGGCAGCCTTTGCACGCTGACCAGGATGTCTGTATCGTGATGCTGGTCAACAATTTGCATCGCCCTCACAGCAGAAACCATCCAAACGATTTACTATTTTGGCTTTCGCGAAGGAGCGAATCCACGTTCCATGCTCTCTGTTAACTTCGTGATCCGTTATTTGCGGTACCTCGCTGGGCTGTATCTGGTTGCCTTGATTCTTCTCTTCTCCGCGCAGGCGGTTGGCCAAAGCGCGGCCCCGACTATCCCAAACCAGGTTCCCACCTCAGCCCAGAATCCGGTCTATGGCAGTGTGCCGGAGGCAAAGCCCACGCCCGGGGTCTTGTCGCTTACTTTCAGCGATGCGATCGAGCGGGCCTTGCGGCAAAACCTGGCCGGTCTTCTGTCGGAGTACAACACCATTGAGGCGCGCGGCAAGAAGTGGGAGCAACTGAGCGAACTGCTGCCTAATGTCAACGGCAACGTTCAAGAAAACGCGCAAAAACAGAGCTTGGTCGCGGAGGGCTTCGGCAAATTCCCGCCCGGGCTCTTTGGAGGTGCGGCGCTTCCAAGTGTGATCGGCCCGTTTTCGTATTTCGACGTGCGCGCTTCGGCGACCGAGCGCGTCTTCGATTGGAAGGCGATTGAAAAATATCGCGCCTCCGTGATCAACGAGAGTGTGGCGCGGTTTAATTTGAAGGACGCGCGAGACCTGGTCGTGCTGGCCACCGGAGCCGCCTATCTGCAGGCAATTGCGGGCGCGGCGCGCGCGGAAACAGCACAAGCGCAGCAGGAAACGGCGCGCGCGCTCTACGACAAGGCGGTTGCACAGCAGCAGGCCGGGGTCACGCCCGCGATCGACACATTGCGGGCGCAAGTTGAATATCAGACGCGAAAGCAGCAGTTGATTGCCGCGAACAATGATTTCGCGAAGCAAAAAATATCGCTGGCGCGGGTCATTGGACTCGTGCCGGGCCAGGAATTCACGCTGGCCGACAAAGCTCCGTACGACCCCTTTCCTGTTCCCGACCTTGAGACCAGCTTGCAGCGGGCGTACTCGCTGCGCTCCGATTACAAAGCGGCGCATGATCGGGTGACGGCGGCCCGACTTGAACACAATGCCGCAATTGCCGGCTACTTTCCCACGTTTTCTGTTGAGGGCGATTACGGCGAAATCGGGGCGACGCCCAGCAGCGTATTGCCGACTTATCACGTGGCCGGCACTCTTAGCATCCCCATTTTTCAGGGAGGCAAAGTTCACTCCGATGTTCTGAAGGCGGAAGCCAGCATGCGTCAGGCCGAGGCGCAACTCGCCGATGTTAAGGGACAGATCGACCAGGACATTCGCAATGCGCTGCTCGATCTGAAATCATCGGCGGACCAGGTCGAAGTCGCGCAGAGTTCGGTAGATCTCGCCGAACAGGCACTGACGCAGTCCCGCGACCGGTTCTCGGCCGGCGTTACCGACAACCTGGAGTTAGTTCAGGCGCAGGAGGCTTTGGCCGCGGCCCACGAGAGCCTGATTTCGAGCTTGTACCTTCACAACCTGGCCAAAGTTTCCTTCGCTCGCGCTCTCGGCCATGCGGAAGAGGGCGTTCGCGAATATCTGAGAGGAAAGTAGCTTATGGATGAGACGACCACTGCCGTAGCCGAGCCCAAACAAGAAGGAGGCGTGCCGCAGCCGCCCGCGGAGAATAGCGAAGCGCGCTATCAGCGCCGCAAAGAGTTTTTGGGAAGCTCGCGCACCAAACTGGCCATTGGCTTCGTGGTCCTGATTTTGCTGGTGGGCGGAATTCTCGCATGGCGCTACTTCACCAGCTACGAATCGACCGACGACGCACAGGTTGACGGCCACGTGAATTCGGTGAGCGCGCGGGTCAGCGGCCACGTCATCAAACTGAACGTCGACGACAATCAGTACGTGGAAAAGGGAACGGTACTGGTAGAGATCGACCCGGCAGATTATGAGGTCGCGGTCGCGCAGACCCGCGCCGAATATGCAGACGCGCAAGCGCAAGCATCCGCGTCCGACATTAACGTGCCGATCACCGATGTCAGTACTTCGAGCCAGGTGGCGAGCGCGCAGGCCGGAGTGGCCAACGCCAAGGCGGGAGTAGCGGCGTCGCGCCAGCAGTTCGAAGCCAGGAAAGCGCAAATCGCGGAGGCGCAGGCCAACAACGTCAAAGCACAAAATGACCTTGTGCGCTACAAACAGTTGATCGACAAGCAGGAAATCTCGGAGCAACAGTACGACCAGGCAGTGGCGGCCGCGCAGGCTGGCGCGGCTACTGTGGAAGCGGCGAAGGCGAATGCCGATGCGGCCCAGGCAGAAATTGAGCAAGCCCAGGGAAAGCTGCTGCAGGCCAACGCCGATTTCCGCAACGCCCAGACTGCACCGCAAACCATGCGCGTCATCCGGTCGCGCGCGGATTCCGCGCAGGCCAATGCCCAGCGAAAGAAAGCTCAACTCGATCAGGCGCTCCTGAACCTCGAGTACACGAAGATCGCCGCGCCGGTCACGGGAATTGTCAGCAATCGCACGGTCGAGGTCGGACAGAATTTGCAAGCCGGGCAGGAAATGATGAAAGTCATTCCGCTCGAAGACATCTGGGTTACGGCAAACTTCAAAGAAACGCAGCTTAGGAGCATGCAGGCCGGCCAGAAAGCCGACATTGAAGTCGACGCTCTCGGGAAAACCTACAAGGGCCATCTCGATTCGATCGCAGGAGCTAGTGGCGCGCGTTTCAGCCTGTTGCCCCCCGAAAACGCAACTGGGAACTACGTGAAAGTCGTGCAGAGAATTCCAGTAAAGATTGTCTTCGAACCCGGCGAAACCAAGAGCCACGAGTTGCGCCCGGGTATGTCGGTCGAGCCTAAAGTTTGGATTAAGTAGCTACGGGCTTCGAGCCGCGAGTTTTGAGCAACCAGCGCATGGTCGATCGAAATCTGGCTGCTTGTGGCTCGCCTCTCGAAGCAACTGACAGAGCGAGGCAAAGTTATAGATGGGTGCAGCATCCATCACGATGAATGAAGCCGCAGAATGGCGGCCGGCGGTCAATCCGTGGATCATTGCGCTTGCCGTCACGCTGGCGACATTCATGGAGGTGCTCGATACCAGCATTGCCAACGTCGCGCTTCCCCACATCGCGGGCAGTCTCTCGGCTGGCCAGGATGAAAGCACCTGGGTCCTCACGTCTTACCTGGTTTCGAATGCGATCGTTCTCCCGCTCAGCGGGTGGCTTTCTTCGATCATCGGACGCAAGCGCTTCTACATGGGTTGCGTGGCGCTTTTTACTGTCAGCTCGTTCCTCTGCGGGTTTTCCCCCAACCTCGGCATGCTGATTTTCTTTCGCATTCTGCAAGGCGTGGGAGGTGGAGGCTTGCAGCCGAGCGAACAGGCGATACTCGCCGACACGTTCCCGCCCGCCAAGCGCGGCATGGCGTTTGCCGTTTATGGCATCGCAGTGGTGATGGCGCCAGCCATCGGTCCGACGCTCGGCGGCTGGATCACCGACAACTTCACCTGGCGCTGGATTTTCTTCATCAATATCCCGGTGGGGATCCTCTCCCTTTTGCTGACGTCGCGGCTGATTCAGGATCCTCCGTACTTCAAGCGCCGCAAACTCAGCGAAACGAACATCGACTACATCGGTCTGGGATTGGTCGCCCTTGGCCTGGGCACGCTGCAGGTGGTGCTCGATAAGGGGCAGCGTGAAGACTGGTTCGAGTCGAATTTCATCGTCGTGCTCAGCGCAATCGCAGCGGCGGCGCTGGTCTGGGTCGTCATCTGGGAGTGGTATCACAAAGACCCGATCATTGATCTTCATTTATTCAAACAGCGTACCTTTGCGACCGCGAACTTTCTGATGTTCATGCTGGGCTTTGCCCTGCTCGGCAGCACGCTGCTGTTGCCGCTGTTCATGCAGACCCTGTTGGGTTACACTGCCGAGCGGTCGGGGCTGGCATTGATGCCGGGGGGCTTCACGATTATGGTGTGCATGCCTCTCGTGGGATTTCTGCTGTCGCGCTACAGTCCGCGCTGGTTGATGCTGTTTGGGCTGTCGATGCTCTCATTTTCTCTTTTTCATATGACGACGTTCGATCTCGGTGTCGATTTCCACACAGTCATGATGGCGCGCGTTTACCAGGCGATGGGACTCGCCTTTCTGTTCGTGCCCATTAACACAGCGGCGTATTCGGGTCTGCCGCGCGATAAGAACAATGCCGCCTCCGGCTTGATGAACCTGGCCCGAAACATTGGCGGCAGCGTCGGGATTTCTTTTGTCACCACCGGTCTGGCGCGCCGCGCGCAGGTGCACCAGGTGCGGCTGGTAGAAAATCTGAACGCCGCTAATCCGCAATTTCAATCTGCGCTGCGCGGGATGACGGGCGTTTTTTCGGGCGGTGGCGCGGGACCCGGCTTTGGGTCTGGGACTGCCCAGCAACACGCCTATGCCATGTTGCAGGCAAACGTCATCAAACAGTCGACCATGCTGGCTTATATTGATAATTTTTGGGTGCTCGGGGTGGTGATCGCCTGCTTGATTCCGTGTGTATTTTTGATCAAGAAGGCGAAGGCGGCGGGGATGGTGGTTCACTAGGGGGAGTCGGGCGGTACCCGTCCTCGAGGCACAAGGGGGTTGGTCATGTTTCGCATCGTGACATTGGAGCGCGAATTTGGCTGCGGCGGCGGCGGAATTGCCTGCCAATTGGCCCGGCGCCTGGGGTGGAAACTCTGGGACCAGCAACTGACCGCCGAAATCGCCAAGAAGGCTCAGGTGGGCGAAGAGGCGGTAGCCATGTGCGATGAGCGCGTCGACAGCCGCCTCTATCGGATGGCCAAGGCGTTCTGGCGCGGCAGCTACGAGCGCAGCCTTCCGCTGGCCGACTCCCGCGTTTTCGATACCGACCGCATGATGGCGATGATGGAGGAGATTTCCCGTAGCATTGCCGCCGAGGGCAATGCCGTCATCGTGGGCCGCGGATCACCCTTCTTTCTGCGCGAACGCGAGGATACATACCGGGTCTTCACTTACGCTCCGCGGGACGAAAAGATGCGCCGGTTGCTCGATCTGGGGAAGAGCCGCGCTGAGGCGGAAGACTTGGTCGACAACGTCGACAAGGAGCGCGTTGCCTATATCAAGCACTATTTCAATGCCGAATGGCCAACTCGCAGTCTCTATCACATGATGATCAACACTGAGATCGGCGATGAGAAGGTAATCGACATGATTCTGCACGGCATGAAGATTCTGGCGGAGCCTGCTACCGAAGTAGCGCTGCGCGGCGTTCGTTAAGACAATATGCTCACAGCATGACGTCTTCCAGTTCGGGTTCGGGGATTGGTTCCCCAAACGGCACGAAGACAGGTACCGTGGCCAGCTGAGACTCCCGGCAGAGGCACACCAGCCCAGAAATAAGAAGCGCCCACATCGCCAGCGAAATCTCCAAGCCGTCCTGATTCGCCAGGAAAGCCGCGGCCACGCCTGTCAGGCCCGCGATAACAATCCAGCGCCCGACCGCGTCCTTCCACCCTCGAATCGTCAGCAGGAACATCGGCACTGTAGCCGGCAGGGCGTCGTATAGGAGGATTCGCGGGCTTAACAGAAATGTGCCCAGAAATACCACTGTTATCCAGGTATATCTTCCAATCCGTCCCTGTCGATAATGCCAACCAAAGTAAAGCAGCGTCGCAAACAACACGCAGCCGTAAGCCAGAAAAAAGAGCGCACTGGGAACTCCATAGGGCTTACCCATTGCTTGCAAACGAGATGCGATAACCCCGGCGGCGCTGAAGCCGAACAAATCAACGTGCCCCGCGCTGTATCGCGTGACGCTTTCCACTTGCATGACCCGCAAGAATTCCAGAAACTCTTTTGGCCAGATGAGCCTCTGCCCCGCAAATAGAAGCAGCCCGACTCCCGCCGTGGCGGTCGACGTTAGTACTTGCGCGGTTCCAACAAGCAATGGAATCGCGAGCAACACAAGGAACGGAGGTTTGAATAACGAGCCCGCCAGGACCGCGAAGTAAAACCAGCCCCACCGGTTACTTCTCCAGCCTCGAACACTCGCGGCCAGAATGGCGCCGTAAATCGGAATCGCTACGTTTCCGCTGAGAATGACTTCATTCGGCATAAAGCCTGGGAAGAAAACAACCAAGGGCAGCGCGTACTGCAGGATGCGCCGCTCCGACGGCAGAGCAAGCTGGAATCCTGCCCAAAGCTGGCATCCGAAGCCTGCCGCATAAACGAGCCAGCAGAGCAGGTGGCCGGGAACTGAGGGGATGAGATTGGCAAGTCGCAGAAACCTCAGCGTGAGAGGTGGATACACGTATACGTTGTAAGCGTGGCGCCCGCTCCCCAGCGCACTCAAGCGCGCCAGTTCCGCGACGTAGGGATCCAACCCCTCTCGCAAGTCCTTCATCGCTTGCTGGACCACCGCCAGATCCCAGCCCAGCGGAAGGCAAATCGCCATCCCGACCACCGAGCAGGCAGCGCCAATCCACAAAAGGGTGGACCAAGGCAACCACGGCAGCGTTCCGAATGCGCCGTCGTACTCCCGACTGGCAAACGTCTCGTCACAGTCGGAGATATCGATGGCCGTAAGCTCCGCCGCTAAAGGCGGTTCAATGGAAGCGATAATTGCAGAATTATCAGAAAGTTGCGTGGTTATGGATGCCATCGATTTCCAATTTTCATAGAGTTCTAGACATTTTATATCACGACATTGTCTTGTCGTAGTGACGAGTGATCGACCCGAACCGCTTTTCTCAGGGGGGCGCAGATTCCGCCCGTCTGCCTAACGTCAGACATAGTTCTATTTCTTCTTACCTAAGATGCCGCCCAGGCCGCCCAGGGGATTGCCTTTGCCTCCCGGTACCAAGCCCTTGAGTTGGTTGCCGACCATCCCCTTCACGTCGGGCGTAAAAGTTGGATTCGACATTGTCCCGCCGACCCTTACCGGAATGCCGCCGCTGCCATGGCCGGCAATTTTCGTAAGGCCGCCGCCAACGCTGCCACTGAGATTGGCCACCAGGTTGAAGTCGATGTCATTGCTGGGACTGATTGTGCCGGCGCCGGTGACGGTGCCGATCGCCGGAACCACGGCATCGATCTTATCGAGCCGCGTTCCCTCCGGGGCGTAGCGCACGTCGGAGCTCAGGTTCTGGATCTGTGTGTCGTTGCCCGACTGCTTACTACCAAGCCCAGGAATGGCAGACAGCTTCGAACTCAGATTAAATCCCGCCAGCGCCGAATTATTCAGCCTGACAGTTCCCGTCGATACGATTTTATTGAGCGGGCCGACTGCATCGAGGTTTACGGCGAGCGTTCCGCCTTTAAGCTGCGAACCCGAAGGCAGAATCACACCTACTGCCGGAAGAATCGCTTCCAGATCGTCGACCGGCATGCCGTCTCCAACCAGCTTCATGTTCACCGACGTCGTTTCGCCGTGCATGTCGTAGGTGCCAGTGAGTTTTGCCGCCGCCTTGCCAATCTGGACATCTCCTTGACTTAGTTGCCCGGTCTCCTTCTGCAGATTGTGGTCTGCGGTGAAAACCACCTGCACTGGCGCCGACGACGGCGATCCCTTCGGAACCAGCTTGAGTGAGGTGCCCTTCAGCGTGCCGCTTGCCTTCGCCACGTGGCCGTCGGAACTCAGAGTCCCATCAAAATCGGCGGAACCGGTAATGCCCAATTCCGGATCGACAATCGCAGACTGCGCGAGGTCCAGTTTGGTGATGTTGACTTTTGCCTGCACCGGAGTTAGCGAAGCGTCGGTCGGGCTGATCGGGCCGGCCGTGCCATCGATCTTCAGCGAACCGCCGCCGGGAAGTTCAGCCGATACGTCCACGGGAAACGCGCTCGTGAAAGAAAAATTCTTGACCGTAACGTTGACCTTGTCATACACGATGGGATTGCGGCGCGCCGGAACCGAACCCACGGAGATTTTCCCGTCTTTCAACTCCAGTAGCGCAACGCTCAAATTCCCGGGCGCTCCACCGCCGCTGGTCTTCGCCGGTGCATTGGCCGGCTGTCCCGCCTGACTTCCGATCGAGGAAAAGTTCCAGACTCCGTCCCGGTTCCGCAATAGCGCAATGGCCGGTTGATCGATTTTGAGGTGGGTGACGTGCAACTCCTTGCTGAAAATGAGCGGCATCAGCTCAACGCCCACTCCCAACGACTTCGCCTGCAGAAACGGAGAGGTGCTGAATTTGGGATCGTCGCCGATCGAAAGTTCGTTTGCCTCCACGCTGCCCGAGAGAATGCTCAAACTCAAGTTGCCAACTTTAACCGGACGGCCCAAAGCCGACGAAAGGCTCGACTCAATCTGAGGGCGGAAGCTATTCACGTTGATCAGAAACGGCAGAGCTATGGCGATCACGATCAGCAGGGCAACAACAATGCCAACGATCTTCACGATTTTGTTCATCGCAAAACCTCCAAAAGGGTTGGGAGTAAGAAGGATCTGCCCCGACGTGCGTATCGAGTCTATCAAAATCAAACGCGTCCCGAGTGCGGCTCCGAACCCCGATTTATCTTGCGCAGCGATCCCATGCAATTGTCTCGTTATAAGATAGGCAGAAAGGAAGGATGGTTGGATGGAGCGAGATTTCTAGTGTCAAGTTCCGATGTGTTTCCGCCAGTGCAGGAGGAAGTGACCCGTCTTGCGGGATTGCCCGAAGTGCGTTCGGCGTTCGGCCGCTTTCGCTTCGAGGAACCGCAGATCGCTCACTGGCAAATGGATGTTTCGCGGGTGGCTTCTCCTCCCTTTGGCGAAACGCACCGCGCGCAGTGGCTGGCCGACCGCTTCCGCGAAATTGGGTTGGCCAACGTTGAGCTCGACGAAGTTGGCAACGTATTCGGAGTGCGGCATGGCCGCGGGAAGCGCTTTGTGGCTCTCAGCGCGCACATCGACACTGTTTTTCCCGCAACCACGCCGCTCAACATCCGCCAGGAGGGTACGCGCCTCTATGGCCCGGGAGTTTCCGACAATGGGGCCGGAATTGCCGCCATGCTTGCGGTGGCGTCGGTACTGGGCAGTTGCCAGACTCCCCATACCCTGCCCTTCGTCTTCATCGGTAACGTCGGAGAAGAAGGCGAGGGCGATTTGCGCGGTATGCGGCGCGTTTTTGAGACGCCCCGCTGGCGCGATTCGATTGCCTATAGCCTCATCATCGATGGAGCCGGCGCCGACACCGTTGTGGCGGAGGCTTTGGGCAGCCGCCGCTTCGAAGTGATCGCGCGCGGCCCCGGCGGACATTCCTGGAGCGATTTCGGCGCGCCCAATCCCATCATCGCTCTTTCTCGTGCTATCCAGGCTTTCAGCGAGACTCCTCTTCCGGCTTCTCCCAAAACCACGTTCAACATTGGAGTCATTCGCGGCGGTACGTCCGTCAATTCCATCCCCGAGTCCGCCAGTATGCGAGTCGACCTGCGCTCCACTTCGATGGTGGAAATCGACCGCCTGGAACGTGCGCTTCGGATTTCGCTCGACCACGCCATGGATGCGGAAAATCGTCCCTCTTCTCAGCGCGGGACGCGCCGTCCTCAAACCGTGCAATGCGAAGTTGTGGAAATTGGCAATCGGCCGGCCGGCGAACTGGCTTCCGATTCGCGGCTCCTCAAAGTTATCCGCGCCGTCGACGCTCTTCTCGGCAACACCGCTCAGGTGCAGCGTGCTTCCACGGACGCCAATATCCCGCTTTCGCTCGGCCGCGAGGCGATCGCCATCGGCGGCGGCGGTACCGGCGGCGGCGCGCACACGTTGCAAGAATGGTTCGATTGCACGGGACGAGACCTCGGACTCCGTCGAATCCTGCTTACAATGCTGGCATTGGCTGGAACCGGAGAATGATGACGCGAATGCTGATTTTGCTGTGTGCCTTGTCTTCGGGCGCCTCGGCCCAGAATGCTTCTTCTGCCGCGCAGACTGCGGTTCCGCAGCCAAAAGCCGATGTGATCTTCACTCACGGCAATGTTTACACCGGCGCGGTCGATGCGTCTTCATCACTCGGGTCCAGCAAACGAGCCGAGGCCCTTGCCATTCGCGGCGATCGCATCCTCGCCGTGGGCACACGAAACGAGATTGCCAAATTCAAGGGACCCGAGACCAAGATCATCGATCTCGGCGGCCACTTCGTGATGCCGGGCTTCAACGACGCCCACCTGCACCTCGCCATCGCCGGCCTGGAAAAAATGAACGTGAACATGGTCGGAGCGAAAGACATCGACGAATTCCGGGAGCGCCTGCGCGCCAGGTGCAAGGCCGCCGCCCCCGGCGAGTGGGTCGTCGGCGCGGGCTGGGACGAAACCCTGTGGCCCGTCAAGATCCTGCCGAGCCGGTGGGATTTGGATGAGGTGAGTGGCGATCATCCGGTTTTTCTGGCCCGGGTGGACGCCGGCCACATCGGCGTCGCCAACACGCGCGCTCTGCAATTGGCGAGCGTCACGGTTGCCACGAAAGATGGGCCCGGCGGGAGAATCGACCGCGACGAGGGAGGCACTCCCACCGGCATTCTGCGCGAAAAAGCCGCCGATGCCGTGCGCGCGGTGATCCCCAGGCCCACGCACGAGAAGCGGCGCCACGCCATCGAAACGGCGTTGGCCGATCTCGCCAGCCACGGCATCACCTCCGCGCAGGACTATTCGCCGCAGTGGGAAGATTTTCAGATCTACGAAGAAATAGAAAAAGACGGCAAACTCACCGCGCGTATTTCCGAGTGGCTTCCCTTCGACGATTCCATCGAAGAACTGAACCGCAAGCGCGACTCGCACCCCGCTTCGGACAACATGCTGCACACTGGAATGCTCAAAGGCTTCATGGATGGATCGCTTGGCTCGAAGACCGCTGCCCTGCTCGCGCCTTACAGCGACGATCCCTCGAACACCGGCATTCCGCAATACGAGCCAGCCAAGTTAGATTCGATGACTGTCGCACGCGTGCTCGCCGGTTACCAGATCGGCTTCCACGCCATTGGCGACAGGGGCGTGCAGATGGCGCTCGATGCTTTCGACGGCGCAGAAAGGACAGCCAATAAGAGTGGCATCAAGGCGGCCGACGGCAGCCAGAACTACCGGCTTCGCGTGGAGCACGCGCAAGTGACCACGCCCCAGCAGATTCTGCGCTTCAAAGATCTGAAAGTTATCGCTTCCATGCAGCCCAACCACCTGCTCACGGATATGAACTGGGCGGAGTCGCGTCTCGGGGCGAAGCGTGTGGAAACTTCTTACGCATGGGCCGAATTCCTGCGCCACGGCGTCGTGCTCGCCTTCGGCACGGATTATCCGGTCGAACCCGTGACTCCCTTTCGTGGAATCTACTCCGCCCTTACGCGCATGAGCGAGGACGGAAGGAAGACCTATCCCGGCCAGAAGCTGACGATTGAACAGACGATTGCCGCCTATACCACTGGCGCCGCCTATGCCGAGTTCACCGAAAAACAAAAAGGCAAACTAATTCCGGGAATGCTCGCCGACTTCGTCGTTCTCGATCAGGACATCACCGCTGCCCCGCCGCCAAAGATCCTCGATACAAAAGTTCTGCGCACGGTTGTGGGTGGCAAAACCGTGTACGAAGCGAAGTAGAATCGGATCATCGGGTGATTGAGCCATCGGGTGATCGGGTGATCTAAAACCCCCGGCACAGCAAAACCGTCGTACCGCAAAACCCTTGCCGATGGGACTCGTCGGTTTCAGATGGCCCGATGACCCGATCACTCGATGACCCGATGAAATGACCGCCAAAGAACGCGAACGCGCTTTTCTCATCGGAGCCCCGCTGGCCATCATTCCAGCCTTGGGCTTCCTGCCGGCGGTGATGCTCCTTATTGTCTTTCCACGCGTAGCGCATGGGCGGCTGATCGGCTCTCTGGTCGTGCTCGGTTGCGCCCTGGTGGGCAGTTTCGGCCTCTGGAAGCTGGCTTTGGGAGCCGTTCAGAAGCCCTGGGGGATTTTCAACGTTCTCAATGTGGGCGCGCTGCTAGTCCTGCTTGTGATTGCCGGCTACACGGGCCTTTTTCTCGCCTTGTTGACCTTGAAGCTGTAGCTCGTCCCGTGGTTAATTAATCGGAAGACTCTAGGCCGCGAGTTCTTTCCCGACGCTATCGAGTACGCCATTGATGAACTGCACCGACTCGGGCGTCGAAAATCGTCGCGCAATTTCCAGAGCCTCGTTGATGACGATCGGCCGAGGCGTCTCCGGATAGCCTAGAAATTCGGCCACCGCCGCGCGCAGCAAATTCCGGTCGACCGCGGGCATGCGGTCCATTTTCCAATGCCGCGTATGCCGCCCGATCAGAGCGTCAATCTCTTCCATGCGGTCGCTCGCCACGCGAAACAGATCTTCGGCGAATCCGCGCGCTTCCTCATCCACATCGCCGCGCTCCGCCCAAAATGTTTTGCGGACAGCGTCCGGCGACTGCTTCCCCATGTCGGCCTGAAACAGCATCTGCAAAACCAGTTCGCGGGATTTTCGTCGAGTGCCCATGAATCGTCGTTGGTCGCTAGTCGTTCGCGGTTCGATTTTAGCCTACGGCGGGGGCTGTGAGTGCGTTAACGCCTGGACTTTGCGCTCTTGCGTTTGGTGTTGGTTTTGCCGTTGCCAACGACCGACGACGAACGACCAACGACGGCTTTTTTCAGATTCGCCATCTCGATTGCCGCCAGCGCCGCTTCGAGTCCTTTGTTTCCCATCTTCAGCCCGGCGCGGTCAATCGCCTGCTCGAGAGTGTCGCACGTCAGCACACCGAACGCATGAGGCACTCCTGTCTCCTGCGCCGACTGCCCAATCCCGCGCGTAGCTTCGTTGACGATGATGTCGTAGTGCGCCGTGTCGCCGCGGAGAAGGCAGCCGATGCAAATGATGGCGTCGTACTTCTTTGTTTCCGCCAGCGCGCGCGCCGCGGAAGGAATTTCAAATGCTCCCGGCACGCGCACCACCGCGATGTCTTTCTTCTTCGCACCCGCACGCAGCAACCCGTCGCACGCGCTCAGCAGCAGTCGTTCGGTAATGAACGCGTTGAACCGCGACACCACAATCGCGAACCGCTTCCCGGCCGCGTTCAAGCTGCCTTCCAGCGCAGGAACTGCTGGCTCTGGAATCCGCTCGATTTTTAGTTTTGCTTTCGTAGTTTCGCTCCCTGGAGTGTTATCAAATCACCGTAGAGACGGGGCTTGCCGCGTCTCCCGCCGCTAAGCGAGACGGGGCAAGCCCCGTCTCTACACTGGACTTTGTTTACTTGCCCTTGAACTGCGCTGCCCGCTTCTCCAGAAACGCCGTTGTCCCTTCCTTCTTATCATCGGTAGCGCAGCAGACGCCAAATAGAGAAGCCTCCAGAAACAGTCCCTCGGCTAGCGTCATCTCCACGCCTTTGTTGACTGCCTCCATCGCGTACTGCACGGCCAGCGGAGCGTTCGCAATGATCTTCGCGGCAATCGCTTCCGCCCGTGGAATCAGCTCAGCCGCCGCGGTTACTTCATTCACCAGGCCGATGCGATGCGCCTCCTGCGCTGTGATCATTTCGCCCGTCAGCACGTGCTGCATGGCGAGGCCTTTGCCCACCAACCGCGGCAGGCGCTGCGTCCCGCCGTAGCCGGGAATAATTCCCAGCTTCACTTCGGGCTGGCCCAGCTTGGCGTTGTCGCTCGCGAGACGCATCGTGCAGGCTAGAGCCAACTCGCATCCGCCGCCGAGCGCAAATCCATTGATGCAGGCAATCACCGGCTTGCCCAGGTTCTCGATCAAATTGAGCACGCTCTGCCCGCGATGCGCATATTTCTTCCCGCTCACCGCATCCTGCGTGGCTAATTCGCTGATGTCGGCGCCGGCAATAAATGCCTTTTCGCCAGCGCCCGTCAGGATGACAACGCGGATGCCGTTATCATTCTTAATGTCATGGAACGCCGCCCGCAGCTCTTCCATAGTGGCCGTGTTGAGGGCGTTCAGCACCTTGGGGCTGTTGACGGTGACGGAAGCTATGGAGTTCTTCTTTTCGAGG
>Ga0074044_10002966_pt1 | contig 14652 bp, 4 predicted proteins | sample BogForMeECP23OM1_FD_94443 | JGI IMG/M metagenome (GOLD analysis project Ga0074044, IMG submission 94443) | Bog forest soil microbial communities from Calvert Island, British Columbia, Canada - Bog Forest MetaG ECP23OM1 | ecosystem: Environmental > Terrestrial > Soil > Wetlands ... | reverse complement strand
GGCGTCCATGAGGTCCTTGGCTTCCTTGTCGCGCTCGCGTTGCCGGCCAGCTTCGTCCTGGAGATAGGTTTGGAGGTCAACGGTCGTGGCACGCGGCACGACCACTTCCTGTTGCAACTGGAGCGAGCCGGTCCACTGCTTGAGGCGCCACTTATCGCTGAGCGAGACGCGCCAGGTGAGGTTTTCGAGAGGCAGATCGAACTTGGGCGCGACCAACTCGAGGTCGAGGGCGCGCTCACCGGGCGCGCCGATGCGCGAGCTGTAAAACACTTCCACAGGGATGGCTTTGCCGCCGCGCGACTGCTGCTCCAGGGGAATGAGAATGCGGTCCTGCTCGCGCCACGGCCAGACGCCGCTTTGGTTGACGAAGGCGAACCAGAACCGGGCATCCTTGGGGAGGGTAAGGTTGAGGAGGCGCTTGTCGCCGGGGACCATCTCGAGGAGCACTTGCGTGAGCATCTCGCCGTCATCGGAAATGACCGAGGTGAAGGTGATGTTGTTGACGCGGGCGGGGAGCAGCTTGGCGGCCTCGTGGCGCTCAAGCTGCAAGGGGAGAGCAAAGGCCGGCTCGACGAGACGATAGGCGAAGTTGGCCGCCGCGGCCGTCAGGTTCTGCTGGAGGGCGCGCGGGATGCTTTGCCACTCCGTGGCTTGCAGTGCGGCGGGGGGAGCATCAATGCGCACTTGCAGCCGGCCGCCGGCTTGCACGGTCACGAACCCGCGCTGCAGGTTCACGTCGGCGGCTTGCAGGCCACGCAGGACCGTCTCCGTCGCCTTGTCCGGCATGAGGGTCTGGTAGGCGGCCTGGAGCAGATAGGAGCCGATGACGCGCCGGTGCAGTTTGATTTCCCATTCCTGCAGGCCGTTGGTGATGGCGCCCGGCACCGGCAGGAAGTCAGCGACCTGGTCACCCTGGAACCGCAGGCCCTCGGCGTTGGTGGGGACATAGACGTGGAATGCTCTCAGGCCGGCGTTCTCGATCTGGTATTGGAGGTTGGCGGCGATCTTCACGAGGGCTTCGTTGATGGTGGCATGCTGGAGGCTGGTGACCTGGACCCACGGGTCCACCTGTTCGATGCCGAGCGAGAGGTTCCAAGGCGTCTGAAGGACACGGAAGGCGAGCACGCCTTTCTGACGAATGCCGGACTTCTGCGGGTCAAGCTGCGTGACGCCGTCGCGGGTGGCAACCTGGAGGCGCAGGCCTTGCTCGGGCACCAACAAGAGGGTGCCTTGCTGTTTGTTCGCCTCGCGCAGCACCAGTTGCGGGACGGCCCAGGAGTTAGTGGCCTTGACGCCGGGGCCGGAGAGGGTAATGGCGAATTGTTGCTGACCGAGGGTCTTGCCCGTGAGGTGGAGCGTAATCACGCGCCAGGCGTTGCTCTTCAGCTCGGTCCAATGACTTAACGCGGAGCCGCTGATGGACTCCACGTCGAAGCCTGCCGGCATGACGAAGCTCAAGCGGAATATACCCGCGCGGGTGATGTCCACGGCGGCATTAGCGGCGAGCACGGTGCGGTCTTCGCCGAGCGAGAGGGTGTCCTGGGTCTCGACCCGCACATCGGGCTCGACGGCGGAGGCCTTCAGGGAAGCGACGGCCTTCGTATCGGAGTAACGGAAGGCGCGGCGCAGGGTCAGCCCGGGAATCTGCGGCTGGAGGACCGAGAGGACGTTGGTGGGGAAATCCTCGAAGTTAATGGGGGAGAACGGCTCAGCGCTGACAGAGTCGAGTTGGACTTCGTTGCCGGTGGCAATGCCGAGCAAGCCGATTTGTCCCGCAGCGGTTTCCACCGCCATTAACCCGACCGAGTGCTCAAAGGGCAGCGTCCCGGCGGCCACCTGAGACCGCACGAGCAGGGCAAAGGGGCGGGATTGGGCAGGTGAGAGGGTTACGCGAAGCTTGCGCGCGTCCGGGTCGAACCGCCACAACGAGACGAGGGAAGCAGGCACGCCCTTACGAGTCTCTGTGACGGCGGCGGCTTTGGCGGGATCTATTACGTCGGTGATGGTCGCTCCGGCGGGCACGTCCAGGACCAACTCGCTCAGTTCGCCCTGCGCCGGCCGGATGGCGACATAATGCGCGCCTTCGATGACGCCGGCCGCAGGCACGTAAAGCTGCGACAGTTCAGCATAGAAGACCGGTTTCTCGTGCCGGACGTCGCGGGTCCGCGGCTTCCAGGCGACCCAGGCATCGTTAACGGGGGACAGCACCAAGGCGGCCACCGTGTTGCTGCCGGCGGATTCGCGCTGGATAGAGACCGCCTGGGGAGAGAGCACGTCCACGTCGAGGTTGACGACGGTAAGGTTGAGCCGGTTGACCAGGCCGAAAGGCACCGGCAGAGCGAGGCCGCTTTCGGGGTTCTTCCTGGTCACCGGCAACTCATATCGCACCTTGATCTCGAAGGTGCCCTTCTTCCGGGCGAGCAATTGCTGTGCGGCGCGGGAACCGGCGGGGGCTTGCACAAGGTCCAAGGAGTTGGTCGGATATTCGAGGCGCGTCAAGACTGTCGGCTCGAACAGCAGCGGCAGCACGTCGCCCTTTTCCGCCCGCCAGCGGATGTTCGCCGTGCCCAGGGCGAACTTGTCTTCGATGCGGATGTCCTGGGTTACGGACTCCGCGAGCGGCGCGAGCAGCGCAGATTTGCAATCTACCCGATCGCGGATTTGTGCTCGGCTGGCTCTGCGTGCGTCGGGGATGGGCCTAGAAGGCAACGGCTCAGCTTTGGCGAGAAGGAGCGGGGTCGTTCGAGATTGGTCGCCTTGCAGATTGGAAATCTGCGCTACGGCAGATTGAAAATCTGCGCTACGGGCGGAGGCGGCTGCCAAGCTCCCCCACAATAGCCCTCCTACCAGCAACGCTGTCATGGCAGGCGCGGCGCCGCTTTGGGCCGCCGGCGGCCGCGAGGCGGGCAACGGTCGAGGGGGCAGTTGCGCCAGCCTGCGCGAGGCGGGAACCACGACCTCCAAGAGCACGAAGGCAGCGAGGACAATGAGGAATACGATAGCGCCGTTGGGATAGCGCAAGGCGGCCCACGCGAGCAGCGTCCAGGCCAGAACCGAGCCGGTAGTCTTGAGCCCTTGCCAGTGGCTGAACCACCCAAAGACCCACACCGCGAGCGCGAACGCCGCTGGCCAGGCAAAATGGGCGAAGCCAAGCACGGTAGGTTTATCCGCGAGGTTGGCGACTTCGACGGTCAAGGCGCTGCCAGGTTGTTGCACTGGTGCCAGCACGGTTACGTCGCGCGGCACGGTGCGTTTTTGCTCCTGCGCCAGGCTGGCCAGATTGACCAATGCGCCCGCGGCCAGCGCCAAGGCCAGCAGGCCGAGCAAAGTCCCGGCGAGGTGCCGAGCGCCGAACCGGTATGTCCCTTCTTGGACGGCCCAGCGCCAGGCCAGCACGGCCAGCGCCAGCAAGGCCAGCATCGCGAAAAGGGAGACCAAGGCGGAACGGCGGTCTTCGCGAGCGAACAGCCGCGCCAGTTCCGCAAAGCCTGAGACGTCCGGTATCCCTCCCGCGGGCGTGAGCGAGCCCCGGCGATAGGCCAGGCGCTGGCCCGTGTCGGGCTCGAGCTTCCATTCGGCGAGCATGACGGGCGTGTTGACGACAGGCGCAGCCAAGGTGAGCACTTTCGGGTCGTTGGTGCCCGCGAGCTTGAGGTCGAGCGTCAGGACGGCGTTTGGGTCAGCGTGCTGGGGCAGCGGGATAAGGTTGGCTTGGGCATCGGTGACGGGCACGACGGCGGCGCCATTGACCGCCGCCGACCACAACTGCGTGCCCGGGGGCAGCACCAGGCGGAAGTTCGGGTGGCCGCGGTTTTTTAGGAAGTAGCGCACGTCCGTGAGCGCCTGGCCTTCCTTGGATATGTGCGTGATGAGGGAGGCGCGGTCCACGACCTGGCTAAGCGAATCGCCCTGGGCCAGGGGAGTCAGCGCGAGCTTAAGATCGAACGGGCGCGAGGTGTAGCGATAGGCGGCGAGGATGGGGGCGTCAAAGAACAGGCGGTATTCGGCCGGCACTTCACCCGTCTCCAGCGCCAGCAGGCCGGGCGACACCGCGGCCGGCTGCACCTGGAACTGGTAGGCGCTGACGATCAGCGTGTAGCCCTGCTCGGATTGGGCGTCGAGCGGGCGCGCGCCGGTGAAGGTGAGCGTCTCGCCCTGCGCCTTGAAGGGCCGCTCATAGGTCGCCAGGAGCGTGTAGGCGCCGGAAACCGGTGTGTGCAGTTGCACCAGGTAACCGCCCTCGGTCTTCTGCCAATTGCGGATGTCCTTGCCGGTGAACTCCACATTGAAGTACTCGTCCGACAGGTCGACCTTGAAGGCGGAGACCGGGGCGCCCGAGACGAGGTAGTTCATCACGCTGCTGCCGTAGGCGATGCCTTCGCCGATGGAAAAGAGATGCATGACATCGGCCTGGACGGTCTGCGGCAGCCGTTCAACATGCAGGGTAGCTTCCCAGGCCGGGTCGCTCAAGCGAAAGGCCGCCTGGATGCCGGGCACCTTGCGCGGGAAGAAGGCGGTGGCGATCTCCGTGAGGCCCTGCGTGCGCTCGGCGGTCAGGCGAAAGCCCGCGTCCGCCGCCACGGCGACGTGGCCACGCACGGATTTGGCCTTGGCGATCTCAACGCGCGGGAGGACCCAGGCGGCCTCACCGAGCGGCTGGTTACGTTCGAGACGTAGTTGGATCAACTGCCGGTCGGACACCGGCTGGGCATAGACCAGGCGCACCGGACGCAGGACGCTGTCGGGCTGCTCGTTGGCCTCGAGCGGGAAGTAATCGGTGAGGCCCGAGCCCGTGAGCCGGGCGATGGCGTAGCCTTTGGGCACGCGGAGCAATAGCTCGCGCAAGGGGGCCTCGCGGATGTCCAGTTCGATCTCGCCATCAATCGCCAGCTCGTTTTCGCCCAGATGGTATGCCAGCACTTGCGACACGCTCAGTTCAGGCAGGATTTGGTCGGCCTGGATGCGCAACGAGAAGTCCGGGCCGGAAAAACGGTAGGCGAACCTCTGGCTGCCGGTGACCCGCAATGCCGCGTGGGTGGTGTCGCTCTCAGGGAATTGGTCGGGTGAAATCTGAGAGAGCCCGCTGGCCTGCACGACTTCGAGGCGGACCGCGCCCTCGTTGACGACGCGGATGTAGCCAGCAAAGCGCGTGGCGCCGCCGGGCCGCAACTGGAGGGCGTCCGCGGCCCGCGGGAAGGCGCCCAGGGGCGTCTGCATTTGCACCTGGAGCGCGAACTGGTCTTTCTGGGGCTGATTGAACTGGAGGACGAGGCGGCGGTCCGCGGAGTTGAGGACGGGCTCGACGTTCCAGGCGAGGACCTGATCGCCCTGGACGCGCGTGACTTCGCCTGCGCCGTGCAGCAGCAGTGTCACGCGGCTCAGTTCGCCTTGCATGACCTTGAAGTCCAGCAGCGCCACCTGGCTCATCAGGCCGGGGCTGACGCTGATTTGCGAGAGCATCTCGGCGGCGTAGAAGAGCTTGCCCTCGGCTTCGGGCCGCACTTCTCTCCACGAGAGTTTGACCGTTCCATCCGAGGGCAGGTAGCTGGTGAACTCGCTGCCTTTGCGCTCGGGCCGGGCCGCGCCCGCGAACTCGAATTGCGTGTCCGGGCCCAGCCCTTGCAGGACGATCGGCTGGAGGACGCTCGGCGCGACACGGAAGTCAATGGCCTTCCAGGTTTCGCCCTGTCGGACGGCGGCGTTGAACTTGATATTGATGGGGAACGTGCCGCGGTGCTCAAACACGGCAACGTAACGGTTGGTCGTGACTTCGATGCGCCATTGCGGTTGCGCGGGGGCGTCGGTGAGCGCGACGGCGCCGCTGAGCAAGTCGAGTGAGCCGCCCTTGGAGCTCTCGACGCGCGCGGTGGCGGTCAAGGTGAAGGCAGCCTGGTCAGCGCTGAGAACGCCGAGCAGCTTGAAGTCCTCAAGCGCGACTGCGGCGGGTGGCGGGTTGGTGGCCGCGCGTGCGGTGGCCAGGAGAACGAACAGGCAGAGGATGGAGAGGTGCTTCTTCATACTACTTGGATCAGTAAAGGACTCGGCCAGGAGAATTGGTTGACCAGCAGGCGGGTGAGGACTGACGGGCATCAGGTGTAGCGCAGATTTTCAATCTGCTGTATCGCCGACTTGCAGTCGGCAGGGCCGAGGATAGTCCTGGAGGCCACGGAGTATTCCGCGCGCAGCAGATTACAAATCTGCGATACAGCAGAGTGCAACTCTGCGCTACACCTTCGGGCAGCCGGGAGCGCTGCCGACTTCGTGCGGGGCCTTGCGGTTTTGAGTCAGCGCGAGTTGTTTCAAAAGGCGGTTGCGCCTCGCGATTGGCCGCTGGTATTCTCCGTTCATGTTTCCGAAGGGACCTAATCCGCGCGTTGACCGTGTGGGTTACGAATTGCGGGCCACAGGTCTGAAGCCGGAGGGAGCGAATCGGCTGCGGTCGGGAATTCATACGCGCGGCTACCTTCCGCACGTGAAACGGGAGGGTGTCCGATACTTTGTCACCTTCCGACTCGCCGACTCGCTGCCGACGGAGGTCTTTCTCAAGATTCAGGCCCAGCGGGCCGAGCGGCTGACCCGATTCTACGCCCAAGAAGCGGCCGCCAAGCGCCTGGCCGCCGCCCGGCGAAGACCGGATACCCTGGAAGCCATCGAGCGGGACTATTACCGCGAGTTGGAGCGGTATCTGGACCAGAGTTGCGGGGAGTGTTGGCTCCGGCGGGCTGATGTCGCGGAATTGATTGCTAACGCCCTCCGCTTCTTCGCAGGAGAACGATATCAGTTGCACGCTTGGGTAGTGATGCCCAATCACGTGCATGCAGTACTGTGGCCAATGCCGAACCACACCTTGAGCCAGATCACGCAAAGCTGGAAGCGGTTTACCGCCCGAGAGGCGAACAAGCTCCTGGTACGCACCGGCCGGACATTCTGGCAGCCGGAGTCTTTCGACCACTGGATTCGCAACGATGAGGAGCATGCGCGGTGCTGTAGTTATGTCGTGAACAATCCCGTGAAGGCCCAGCTCTGTCGGACGCCGGAAGATTGGCGCTGGAGCAGCGCCTGGCAAGAGCGGCAACGTTCGTAGCGCAGATTTTCAATCTGCTGTATCGCCGACTTGCAGTCGGAAGGGCGCACGCAAGTGCCAGGCACTCTGGGCCTTTCGCGGCGCGGCAGATTACAAATCTGCGATACAGCAGAGTGCAACTCTGCGCTACGCCTTCGGGCGACGCTCGTTGTCATAATTGGTGAGTCCTAGGTGTGCATTCATTTGCCCTTCGCCGTTATTTCCCCGCGATGCTCTTCGCTTGGCGGATCATCCATTCGAGCTTCTTCGGCCGGGCGTCGGCGCCGTAGATTTCGGGCACGCCGGCCAGGTAACCGAGCAAGCGATCGGGGCTGACCTCCGCAGCGTAGGGGCTAGACACCAGCCATTCCGAGAACGCGCTGGCGGTGGCGGCCAGGCGCAGAGCTGGACTGGCTTGCTCCAGCGCTCCGGCGTTGCCGGTGTAAGGGACCGGCCATTCATGCTCGTGGTAATCGGCCGTGCCGGGGACGCGGTACCGGACGCGCACGATGGCGAGCGGGCCGTCGCCGGCCGGGTTCACGGCGATGACGTAAAGGGCATTGCCGGACTCGGCAGCGCCAATCTGGGCGGCATTGACGGTGTTGTCGCGGAACTGCTCCTTGGTGAGCTGGTGCTTGGCGTAGCCGATCTGGCGGTAGGCCGTGAGGCGGGCCGGGTTGAACTCGACCTGCACTTTCACGTCCGAGGCCGCCACGTGGAGTGCGCCGGCGAGTTGGCCGGCAAACTCGGTGGCTGCTTCCTCGGGCGAGTTGACGAAGCCGTAGCGGCCATCGCCGTTGCGGGAGAGGACTTCCAGCAGATCATCGTTGTAGCCTTCCCAGCCGATGCCAAAGCAATCGAGGGCGATGCCCTGCTTGCGGTTGGCCTCGACTTTCTGCTTGAGCGTCTCGGGGTCCACGTCGCCGAGGTTGGCGGCGCCATCGGTCAGGAGCACAACACGGTTGACGCCATTGGCCAGGTAATGGCGGAGCGCGGTCTGGTAGCCGAGGTTCATGGCGTCTTCGAGGTTGGTGCCGCCCTGCGGGGTGAGGCCGCTGACCTCTTCGACGACTTGGGCGGCCTGGCTGCCAGGCACGCCGTCCACCCATAAATGGGCTGTGCGGGCGAAGGTGACGACGCTGAACACGTCCTGTGCTTGCAGTTGGCTGGCCAGCACGCGGAGCGCCTCGTGGATGATCCGCACGCGGTCGGCGCGTTCCATCGAGCCGGAGTTGTCGAGCAGCAGCACGAGGTTCAGCGGGCGACCCGGCTGGCGGCCCTGCGCGGCGGTCTTGATCGAGAAGCGCAGCAGGTCGCGGTTCTGCGCGAACGGGTACTGCGCCCGTTCCCAGGCAAAGGCCACCGGCACGCCCGGGGGCGGCTCCGGGTCGCGGTAATCAAACGCGTTGATGAACTCCTCGCTGCGCACCGTGGCGGGCTCGGGCATCAGGCCCTTCTCCAGGCTCGCTGCTGCCAGCTTGAACGACACGTCGCTGACGTTGAGCGAGAAGGTCGAAAAGGCATTGTCGGCGGTCTGGACTTCGGGCTGGGGAACTGGAGCAGGGGAGGCGGGCTTCGGTGCCGCCTCAAGCTTCGCATCTTCCTTGCCTTCGGGGCCATCTACCTTGGCGATAGTCTCCAACATCCGGTTGACGTTGTCGGGGCTATCGCGCAGGATCAGGAGCCGACTGCTATCAATCGGCAGCACGCCGTTGGGGAGCTTCTCCAAGGGCTGCAAAGCCGGCACTAAGTCACTCGGTTTGGCACGCTTCAACTGAACGACGTGCGTCACATATTGGCCTGAGTCGGGCAGTTGCCCCGCGCTGTTGGTGGCGAGGCCCGCCCCGGCCGTGTTGACCTGAGCTTCGGGCATCGCCTTGGTGAATCTGTCCCCCACGTTCACCATTGCGATCCCATTAAGCGCCAGCGTAGCGCCCAGGGCTTGGATAGCGTCCTGCTTCGAGAGTGGGGTTTCCGTCTTCATACTAATGGACGGTGCGGGCAAGCTGCTAGGACGCAGGATCTGGCGGTTGACGAGTTTGCCGTAAAGATCAAGGACTTGATCAAGCTTCGCCTGCTGGAGATCAATCGCACCAGAGGGAAGTTTCTCGTCGAACTCCTTGTTGGCTTCTCTCGCTAACCGCTCGTTTGGTTGGGGCACCGGAGTCAGGGCGGCGGCCTTGGTTAAGGTCGCAATTCCCGTAATGGCGATCTTGGGCTGGGATTGCTTCGCGGCTTCTTCGGCCCCCTGCTTCCGCGTGTCTTCGGGAACGGCTGGAACAATTCCAAATAGGTTAGCTGCCGCCAACAACTGAACATCCCTGCCGCTGCTGTCTGTCAGCGCCAGGCTTGTCTCCGCCGGTGCTGGCGGGAGGGCGATAGGCGAGGCCTTGACCTTCGCACGGGCGTCACCCTCGGCAGCCACAGTCGTCTGTTTGACAAGCTGATCCGAGTACAGGTGCGCGCCTGAAGTAGTGGTGCCCGGCGTGCCGGGTTGGTTCAGGGACCCGGTAGGCTGGGGGGGTCGAGCGAAATTCAAGGCCCGCTTTTCCCGCTCTTCGGCCCGAGCGGGGCTGGTGGAGGTCTCGGATTTCGCTGGGGCAGTGCCTCCCACCTCGTCAGCCCTTCGCTGAAAAAGCCGACCCAATAATGGCCTAAACCCCAAAATAGGCACTTGGTCGTCCTCAGCCGGGGGTGAGGATTGGCCTGTGGCAGCCGACGGCGTGCCTCCCTGGGCGGAGATGCGGCCGCCCTCGGCCAACTGGTTCCCCAGCGACCAATCAAAACCCAGTGCCCGATTGGCTGCGGCCTTGTCCTCGGATTGGGGGGGCTGGGTGAAGACAGGCACCTCACCCACGTTGTCTATATGGGCGGTTCCCGCGACTGATTCACCTTTGGGGAGTGGTGAGATGGCGGAGTAGCCGCCGTAGGCGCCGCCGCCATAGTAGCTGCTGCTCGGGGAGGATGGCGGCGTTTGAGCCGTGGCGAATTCCCGGAGGAGTTCCGCGCCCTTCCTGGCTTCGGCGGGCTGGCGGCTGGATGAGCGTGCCCGCTCACCGGCTTCCAAGCCTGTGTCAGAGTTGGGCAAGTCATTCGCTCGCACGCTCGCGGCAGGGGACGGGACAGTCGCAGGGGCGGCTGCCGGCTCACCCATGCCGCGGTTTTCCAATGGCACCGCTGCAACTGTGAGGCCATTAGCCGGTGTCGCTCCAGGAGGGGCGAGAGCAGGAGCCGATACGGTTGCCGGGATTGTTGCTTCCGCCGTCCCTCTTGCTGCCTCCGGGAGAAGGACCTTCCTCTCCCGGCCCTCCGTAGCCCCATCTGCGCCTAGGGCGGGCACGCCTAACCCACCGGAAGCCCCACCACCTCCCATACCCCCATGCTGATCCGAGATGACGACTCGGCGCGTTTCGGGGTCTATGGAGAAATAGGCATCACCCAGCGTGGTGCCGTCGGGGAACTGCCGCTCAGTGTTTGCGGCGATAACGGTAGATTGGGCATTGCTTTTCACGCGGCGGGACAGCGGATTGTTCTGCCCGACCATTGCATTCTGAGCACTGTTGTCCTGGCGGACGATGGAGCGATTGAACAGGTCGTGCAGGTTGTTGTAAACATCCTGGGGATCGGCGTTCTGCAGGTCATAAACCCCAATGGCCTCCTTCCGACCCTTGTTGGAATCCAGCTCCTTGATCATGTCGGCAATCTGCGGCATCGAATTCTTCGGTGCCGTCACGATGATTGACGAGGTGCGCGGGTCAGGCACCGCCAGCACGCGGCCCGTGTTCTTCATTTGGTCGCTGCTATTGGCGGCGGAGGTGGTATTGCCTCCCTGGCCGACAGGGCCGCCGGGTGTGGAGAACGGCGTCATAGGGGTCCGGCTGCCGCGTTTGGAAGCGGTGGGTTCCGGAAACAACTGGGCAAGCTGGTCAGCGGTTTGCGACACGTCCGCGTTGGCGAGACGAAACACCCGCAGCTCCGTGGCGCCAACCTCGCTGGATGTCCCCGGTGCGGCTTGCGCCCGCGCGCCCGTCGCAACTGGAGGGGGGACGGTCACTGGAATTGGTGCGGACCATGTCATCGCCCCTTCTGCTGTAGTAGGCGTCGAGCCCTCATCGGCCAACTCCATAGCCTTAGGTAAAACGATGGCAGTGCCAGTGGGTTTGGCCGCTGGAGGGGTTGCCTCGGCGGGCTTGGCGGTCGGTTGGCCGCCACTGCGGGCCTGACCCCTCAACCCGAATCGCTCCATAGGGAAGTTCGGCCTGCCGTCCGGAGATAATGCGACAGGGCCAGAGGCTGGTGGCACTGGATGAGCCAACTGGGCGTGCTGCGCTTGACTGGCAGCGGGCATATAGCTCCGACTCCAAGCGCCCAGAGACCTCGTTCGATTCGTGAATCTGGGCATGGCAACCGAACCGATTATCACTACAAGTACGGCGGCAATTCCCGCCGGCACAAGCCACGGCATCGCGCGGCGACGCGGGCGAGCGAATTCCTTCGGTGAAACGGTCTTGAAATGCTGGAGCAGCTTCTCGCGTCGCCGGTCGCTTAGCTTGAGCGGTTTCGGCTGGTCGGCGGTCTGCGCTGCCGGGGTGGCGAGGGTTTCGCGCACCAGGTTGATGGTGTGCTTGAGCCTCTCGTAGAGTATGGCCAACTCGGCATCCTGCGCCAGTTTCTGATGCAAGGCTGCGGCGTGCTCGTGCGGCAATTCGCCCAGCAGCAGGGCCGTCAGGCTGGACTCCAACTCATCTCGCGGCTTTTGAGGCATCTCAGGATTCATAGGCGGGGCAGCAACCCTTACAGGGTTGGTGGGTCTTTCGATGCTCGAACCCAGGGTAGCTCGTGCCTCGCAACCCTGGGCTGAGGGATCCAATCCCTTCGGGATTGCCCAGAGTGTCCAGACTCAAGGGCAGATTGGGAATCTGCGTTAAGGCGGGTGGTTTCGGGCGGTTGGGGGCAAAGGCGGGGTTCATGGCACTATTCCTTCATCGCATACTCCATCACGGTACGACTCCATTCCTGGCCAGCTCATCGGCGACGGCTTTCAGGGCATGATGCAGCAGGTAGCCGACGTGGCCGATGTTGAGGCCGGTGCGGGCGCTGATTTCCTTGTAGGACAAGTCCTCGTTGAACTTGAGCCGGATCAGTTCGCGGCTGCGGTCGTCGAGGGTTTCAAGGCTTAACCGGACCAGGCCGATGCCTTCCCAGCGGGCGATCTGCTCATCCGGCAGCGGCTGGGGGTCGGTGGCTTCGTTGGCGGCCGGCGCGCCATCGTCGCCGGGCAGGTTGAGCGACACGATTTTGCCGGCCTGCCTCCGATGGTTCAGCGCCAGGTTATGCACGGTGCGATAGAGCCATCGCCGCGGCTCTCGCACTTCGTCAAACTGTGCATGCAGTCTCATGAACGCTTCCTGGACTATGTCCTCGGCAACGCCGGCATCGCCGGCCAGGCGCAGGGCATAGCTCAGAAGGGGCGATTCCAGGGCCGTAAACAGCTCTTCGATCGTTTCCCACCCGGGCGGTTCCGCGCTGGCTTGGTCTGGTGGCATTAGGGCCATGCTCGGCGAATGGTCTGGCTTTGGCTCAGCTCATACAACCGTCCCGGCGCTCTGTTTGCAAGAGGACATCGTGTCTCACTGGATATGACACCGGGCGGCTCTGTTTCTTAGACGAAAGGGCGGGGAGGAATGCTCCGGCGGGGAGCGGTGAACTCGGGGAGAGTAACCCAAATCCGAAACCCGAAGGCCGAAGGCCGAATGGAATCCGAGGGCCAAACCCCGAATTTGCTGCCGCCCAAACGGAAAGCAAGCGCACCCGACAAAGCCTTTTTCGGATTTCGGGAATCGGACTTCCTTCGGGTTTCGGCCTTCGGGCTTCGCGTTTCCGGGCCGGATTGGCCTTCCAGCCAGACCGAACCCGGGGACGCCCCGGGGGGCCCTCCGTACTCATGGGGGAGCGCTGTCCGTGATCGTTCCTGTTGTCGTAGGTATCCGCTACGGAGGAGTGTAAGAGCGTGAAAAACAACGTCGCTCTGATGGGTTTGGCGGCGCGCCGTGCGCGCCGGGCTGCCCACTTGTTGGTCCAGAGACGGCCTGCGCCGAATCTGGATTGAACAAGCAGCACCAGCACATCTTAACGCCTCAAGCTCTGGCAGCCCTCCTCATCGGGGCGGTTTTATTCGCTAACCCGGTTCTGGCGCAGAACCTCCCGGAAACCAATCTCTGGCAAAGCATCGAGCAAGGTACGCAAGGCCGCACGCCGGCAGAAACCTGGGTCCGGCCAAACGCCTTTCGGGCATTCCACCTCCAACACTCGCGGCTCCGCCCCCTGCTGGAGCGGGCCCCAAAGGAATCTTTCCAGGCGGTCGCGACCTCGAGTGCGGTCATCTCCCTGCCCATGCCCGATGGAACACTGGCCCGCTTTCGTTTTGTCGAGTCGCCAGTCATGCACCCGGACCTGGCCGCCCGGTTCCCCGAAATAAAGACTTACCTCGGGCGCGGCATTGACGAACCGGCCGCAACGGTCCGGTTTGATCTGACGCCTGTGGGCTTTCACGCTCAAATCCTCTCGCCGCAGGGGGCGGTCTATATCGAGCCGTATCTGCGCGGCAACACGAACCTGCACGCGGTTTATGCCCGCCGCGATTACAGCCCGGCAGCGCCGGACTTCGAATGCCGGACCGACGGAACCCCCACGACGATCACGGGGTCCTCGGTTTCCCCGCAGCCCACGCCGTTCGTGGTCTCCAACGGCAGCCTCCGGACCTACCGCCTGGCCTGCGCCGCGACCGCAGAATACACCACGTATTTTGGCGGGACCGTGTCCGCTGGACTGGCTGCCATCGTCACTGCTATCAACCGGGTAACGGGAGTCTATGAGACGGAACTGGGGATCCGGCTGGTGCTGGTCGCCAATAATGACCAGATCATCTATACGAATACCAGCGCCGAACCGTATAGCAACGGCAACCCCACATCCTTGCTGATGCAGAACCAGGCGAACCTCGATACGGTGATTGGCAGCGCGAATTACGACGTGGGCCACGTCTTAGGCACGGCGGGCGGCGGCCTGGCGGGGGTTGGCGTCGCCTGTGTCGCTGGCCTCAAGGCCGAGGGCGAAACCGGCACCTACCCGCCCGTGGGCGATGCCTTTTACATTGACTACGCCGCGCATGAAATGGGCCATCAGTTCGGCGCCACGCACTCCTTCAACAGCAGCGCTAACGCCTGCGGCTACGGCAACCGCTGCGCCGCCACCGCCTTCGAACCGGGCAGCGGCTCGACCATTATGTCCTATGCCGGGATTTGTAGCACCGACAACCTGCAAGCCCACAGCGGTCCCTACTTCCACTCGGTCAGCCTGGACCAAATCCTCGGCTACATCACCGCCGGCGCCGGCAGCGCCTCAGCCTCGGTCAGCACCACCGGCAACGGCCCGCCCACCGTAGATGCCGGGCCTAATTACACCATTCCGATGGGCACTCCTTTCGTGCTCACTGCGACGGGCAGCGACCCGGATAGCAACACGCTGACCTATTGCTGGGAAGAGCGCGACCTCGGCCCCTCGATCACCTTGAGCACACCGGACAACGG
>Ga0074044_10002965_pt1 | contig 14664 bp, 19 predicted proteins | sample BogForMeECP23OM1_FD_94443 | JGI IMG/M metagenome (GOLD analysis project Ga0074044, IMG submission 94443) | Bog forest soil microbial communities from Calvert Island, British Columbia, Canada - Bog Forest MetaG ECP23OM1 | ecosystem: Environmental > Terrestrial > Soil > Wetlands ... | reverse complement strand
TGCGGAATGCGGAATCGGGAAGGAGGAATGGCGGAGGGTGGTCACACGCATCGGGTGATCTTGACCGATCTGACCAAAATCAGCGTATTTCCCACAAAATAGGACTTGCAGTGGGCCGCCCAGTTCACCGCAATGAATCCCGAGCTACTTACCGTTTGAGCTGGATGGGAATCTGGTTGATCTTCGCCGCCAGGATGAAGTCGTTCTCGCTCAGTCCGCCGATGGCGTGAGTCCAGAGCTCGACGGCAACCTGACGATAGCCTTCCAGATGCAGGTCGGGATGATGGCCTTCGTCTTCGGACAGGGCCGCAACCTTGTTGAAGAATTCCACGCCGGCCATGAAGTTGCGGACCGTCCAGTTCCGCCGGATTCGTTGCCCATCTTGAACCAGCGACCAGCCCTCGACGTGCCGCACCTGATCTTCGGCTTCGGCTCTTGATAGGGGAGGAATCCCCCCCTCGCAAGGAGCGCACTTCTTGTGGACCAGTTGTTCTCCTGTCAGTACGCTCATGAGACGATGTCTCCCTGGGTGAGAATCAAGAAAGGTGTGTGGAGTGATCGGTCTGGACCATCAAGCTCGCTTAGCGGAAGCTCTCGCTCGAGCCGGGGAAGGTGCCGCTCTTGACGTCCCGCACGTAGTTCGCGGCGGCGGTGCGGATTGCTTCACCGAGGTCGGCGTACAGGCGGGCGAATCTGGGCCGAGAGCCCTCGAGCAGGCCGAGCATGTCGTGCAGGACGAGCACCTGGCCGTCACAGCCGCTGCCCGCGCCGATGCCGATGGTCGGGATCGACAGCTCCGCCGTGATGCTCGAGGCGATCTCCGCGGGCACGCATTCCACGACAACCGCGAAGGCGCCGGCCTCGGCTACCGCCTGGGCATCAGCCCGAAGGACATCCTCGGCCCGCTGGACCTTGTAGGAACCCAACCGGCGAATCGACTGGGGCGTCAGGCCGATGTGGGCCATCACGGGAATCTCCGCCTCGACCACGGCCTTGATGGTCGCGGCCATCCGTTGCCCGCCCTCGAGCTTCACGGCCTGGCAGTTGGTCTGCTTCAGGATCGTGCCGCTGGAGCGGATGGCCTGGCGTCGCGAAACCTGGTATGAAAGGAACGGCATATCGGCCACCACGAGTGCCTTGCGGGCGGCCCGGGCAACCATCTCCGCGTGGTAGACGATCTGCTCGAGGGTGACTCCCAGCGTCGTGTCCCGTCCCTGCACAGTCGTACCCATCGAGTCGCCGACGAGCAGACAGTCGACACCGGCGGCATCGAGCAGCCGGGCGGTCGGATAATCGTATGCAGTCAATACGGAGATCTTCCGTCCCTGGCTTTTCCAGGCCGCGAAGTCGGGGATGATGACGGCACGATCTTCACTGGCCATGCCCGGAGATCTCGGAAGGGCTGAGTTCTGCGATGAGGACTGATGCACAATCCACCCTGACCTTGTAACGCCGTCGGATCGCTTCGTGCAAGGCTTTTCGGTGTTCATCAGCAGGATCAGGCACGACGTCAGCCACGAACCGGGCACCTTTGGTCCGATAAAAATCAATCAGATCGAGCGGTCCCTGGATGCGTCCCGCGCCCGTTTGCGGCCATTCCGCGGCGGCCCGAGCCGCGGCCCTCGGTGTGAACTCCAGCCGGCAGCCGCGGCGATCTGCCTGGTAAAGCAGCGGTTCCGACGCCACCAGCCAGGCTCCCGTGGGAACGACGTCCTGAACAAGCCGCGCCGCGGTTTCGAGATGCTCCCATTCCGGGGGGGTTTGCCATGTTGAACGCGACAGGAACGCGCTGGAAAACAAGAAGACAAGACCGATTCCCCAGGCCAGCCCGCGCCGCCACTCCGCCAAGATCGTCCAGCCGCGGCCAATCCCCGCCGCTACCGCGGGAGCGAGGATGAGCCAGTAATACTCATGATGGAGCTTGCCCGCCAGGAGCGCCATCGTCACAGCCGCCGTCAGCCCCCAGACCCTCCACAAATCAAGAGGTTCCTGACTCCTTTGTCGGTGGCAAAGGCCCCAGATGCCGAGGGCAAGACCAGGAGGGGTGAAGGCCCGGACGGCAAGGAACCGCCAGAGATACGTCAAGGTCTCCGGACTGCCGAGGGCCGAGACGCCAAGCACCGTCATCCAGATCGCGCGGTTCTCCGCCGAGGCTCGGGAGCCTCCACTCGATTCGATCAGATGATTGGCCCAGGCATACCAAAGCAGCACCAGCCCCAGCGCGGTGACGGCAAACAACAGCTTGGCCGTTGTTCTAGGGCGCATGATCGCGACCGACAGCGGGATCAGGACAAGGGCCGCGGTGACCTTGGCGGCAAATCCCAAGACCAGGAAGAGCCAGCCCGCAACCAGCCACCATCGGCCTCGTCCGTGCTCGGCGCGATCCCAGCAATTCAGGCCCGCCAGCACCGCCCCCAGCATCAGCGCATCGGGCTGAAAGGCCCTCCCGTAGCGGATCGTCACTGGAAAGAGCGAAAAGGCAATCACGGCCGCGAGGGCGACGCGCTCCCCCTCGCGCCGCCGGATCAGTCCGAACAATCCCCATGCCCCCAGGGCCGTTGCGAGGGCCGAGACGATCCGTCCGCAAGCTTCAAGCCTCCACCCCGCGATCCTGTGCAACGCCACGACCGCGAGTTCATAAAACGCCACGACCGCGAGTTCATAAAGCGGTGGCTCAACCAGAAAGAAGTTCGGGAACGGGGCCGTATCGAGCAGCGGTCGCAGAAATCCCGAACCCCGGACGAGGTTGCGGGCAACCATGGCCGTCGGCACCTGGCGGCCCACATAGTTCTCCACAATCGGCTGGTGAGCGCAGAGCAACCGGAGGACGACGATCCCCAGCAGCGTCGCCAGCAAGGTCAGTCGCACCTTCCAGCGAGGCGGTTCCGCAAGGACTTCGTCACCGATGCTCTGCACGCCGGAGCTCACCGATCATGGTCCTCACGACAAGGCAAGCCGGCTTCGGTTACGCCTCCGTGCTTGCATTTATCAAAGAATCTGCCTCGTATTTTTTGGTCTTTCCAAAAAAGAAATTGAAACGGCGTCGAGAAGATGTCAGGATAGGGGTACGGTCCGCATCCAAGTCTTCAGTTCCAGAGCGTCGTGCGAGCGGTTGTCTGCCGCTGTTGCGCTCGAGTCTCTCTCGGGGAGGGAGCACCATGCTGGTTCGCGATGTCCTGTACGCCAAAGGGAATCGAATCGTCTCGATCGACCCGGAAGCGACCGTACACGAAGCGATCGCCAGGCTCGTGCAGAATAACATCGGATCGCTGCCGGTAGTTGATCATGATGGTCGGCTGATCGGAATCTTCGCGGAGCGGGATGTCCTTCGGATCATCCACAATCGGGGCGAGGGATTCGGCAGGATGCGGATCTCCGAGGTCATGACCCGTGATCCCATCACCTGCGATATCCTCGACGATGTCAACGACGTCATGGGCCAGATGAGCGAACGGCGGATCGCCAAGGTTCCCGTGCTCCATGCCGGTACTCTGGTCGGCATCATCTCGGTCGGCGACGTCATCAAGGTCATGTACGAGAAGGTCGCAACCGAGAACCTTCATCTCCTCTCATATATCCAGGGCGCCATCTAGCGAGGTTTCATTTTCTTGGCTCGGACCAGGCTTGCATGCTTTGGCCCCGTCTTTCGGGGCTTCGTGTATCTGCGCGCGGAATCGCCCCGGCGCGGGCTTTTCGTGCCGGTCTCTCGTGGTTTGAGCCCAGCCGCAAGCACCGCGCCTTCGGCTCTCAATCCTTCCGGGGTCTTTGCCATCTCCAGGTCCGTCGCCACGTGATGCGGATCAAGCCGCTGCGGGATGGTTCCATTCCATCGCGAATAAACCGCCGTCAGCGCGGCGAGATGATCCTTCACCTTGGCCGTGAGCTGGGGGGCGCGATATCTCCAGCCCCAGTTGCCCTCCGCCTTGCCCGGCACGTTCATCCGCGCTGAGCTGTCCAGGCCAAGAACGTCTTGCATGGGGATGATCGCGATCTCGGCGATCGAGCTGAATGCCGCGCGAATCATGTCCCAATGGAAATCCTTGGCCGTGCTGCCAAGGTAGCGCAGGGCGTAGGCCCGCTTGGTCTGGACCTGCTCGGCGGACTGGGTCCTCTGCACGTGCTTGGAGGTCAGCCAGCCTCGCGAGGTGTCGTTGTCGTGTGTCCCCGTGTAGACCACGCAGTGGGACACGAACCGGTGCGGAAGGTACTTCTCATCCTCGGCATTGGTGCTGAACCCGAACTGAAGGACACGCATTCCGGGCAGCCCGAACTCGTCGCGCAGCGCCTCGACCTGGGGTGTGATCACGCCCAGGTCTTCGGCGATCAGCGGCAGGTCGGTGAATCGCTGCTCCAAGGCTTTGAAGAAGGGGATCCCCGGCGCCTGCGCCCAGCGTCCTTTCGCGGCGGTCTTCGCTTTCCCTTCCACCTCCCAGTAAGCCTCGAAACCGCGGAAATGATCGATGCGTATCAGGTCCACCCATTTCAAGAGAGCGCTCAGGCGATTGATCCACCACGCGAATCCCTCTTTCTCGTGAGTTTCCCAGCGATAGAGAGGGTTGCCCCAGAGCTGTCCCGTCTCGCTGAAGTAATCTGGCGGTACCCCGGCCTGGACGGTCGGACGGCCGCGCGCGTCCAGGAAAAAGAGGTCCGGCCTGGACCAGACATCCGCACTGTCGTGAGCGACGAAGATCGGGATGTCGCCGATCAGGTTGATGCCTTTCCCGGCAGATCGCTTGCGGAGCGACTGCATCTGGGTCTCGAAGACGTACTGGACGAACTGGTGGTAGCGGATGCTCGCGCCAAGCTTGTCTCGCCAGCGGGCCAGCGCGCTTGCCTTCCGCGCGGCCACCTGCGGCTCCCACTGATACCAGGCCTTGCCTCCATTGGCCTCCTTGAGCGCCACGTACAGGGCGTAGTCATCAAGCCAGCCAGAACTGGCCGCGAGGAACTCTTGGTAACCCGGGTCATCCGGGGAAAAGGTCTGAAACGCCCGGCGAAGCAGGTTTTCCTTGGATCGAGCGACTCCGATGAAATCGACCTGATCGGTCGGAAGGGCCGGCAAATTGTTCAGGTCCGACGAGCGCAGCCACCCCCGCTCGACCATCGCCTCGGGACTGATCAAGAGCGGATTGCCCGCGAACGACGAGTGCGACTGGTACGGCGAATTCATGCCCCCTGTCGGACCCAGAGGCAAGACCTGCCACCAACGCTGCCCGCTCTCAGCGAGAAAATCCACGAATTCCTGCGCCCGCGGGCCCAGATCACCGATGCCAAATCGCCCCGGCAGCGACGTGGGATGAAGTAAGATGCCGCTCGATCGTGGAAACTTCATTCCTGCAAACTCCTCGTCGATTTCGTGCTGTGGTGTTCGACGGTAACAGATCGCTCATGATCGCTTCCAGAGGCAAAAAAAAAGGTCCAGGAGAGCGCCAATCATGAAGGCGGACTCAGGGTTCTCTGAGTTCCACTGGCCCCTTGAATGCAGTTTGAGCATGGCGTGAAGTGGCTTCAAACCCTGGAAATCCTGGGAAATTCGCTGGTTGCCACGGTATTGAGTTACTGAAGTTGAGCTGTTCTAATAGCAGGGGACGGCCAGTCGTTACCTGGCCGTCCCCATGAACACACTTGCTCGTGAGAGGAGCAAAGCATGTCCAACAAGAGCAATTCTACCCGCCCGCCGTCTTATCGTCTCCACAAAGCTTCGGGGCAAGCGGTCGTCACCATCGACCGCAAGGACCGCTACTTGGGTGTGCATGGCACTCCCGAAAGCAGGCTCCGCTACGAACGGCTCATCACCGCCTGGCTGGCCGGCGAACCAGCGCCGGAGCGGGAGTCGGAATCGAGCGCGATCACCGTGGCGGAAGTCTGCATCCAGTACTTTCGATGGGCGGAGGGCTACTACGTCAAGGACGGCAAGCCGACAACCGAGCTGGGCAACGTCAAGCGCGCGATCAAGGCGCTCCGGGAGACCTATCCCGTCCTGCCCGCCAAGGAGTTCTCCCCCCTCAAGCTCAAGACCGTCCGCCAGCGGTTCATCGACGGCGGACTGTGCCGGACCGACTGCAACCGGTTCACGGGCATCATCGCCCGGATCTTCCGCTACGCGGTCGAGAACGAGCTTGTCCCGCCCGACGTGGCCCATGGCTTGGAGGCCGTCAAGGCGCTCGCCAAGGGGCGTTGCGAGGCACGGGAGACCGATCCCGTGCTGCCGGTCGAAGAGGAGGCCGTCGACGCGACTTTGCCCCACCTGGGCGAGCGGGACCGGGCGCTGGTCAAGATCCAGCTCCTCCTGGCGTGCAGGCCCGGGGAGCTGGTCACGATGCGGCCGCGCGAGATCGACCGCTCCGGGGCCGTCTGGATTTACCGGCCGCGGCTGCACAAGACGATGCACAAGGGCAAGGACCGCATCATCCCGATCGGCCCTCGCGCCAGGCTCTTGCTGGCGCCCTGGCTGCCCGATGATCCGGACCGGTTCGTGTTCCGTTCCCAGCGTGGCGGCCAGGTCTCCGTCTCGGCCTATGGCGCGGCGATCCGAGCGGCGTGCGTGAGGGCCGGAATCCCCGCATGGTCTCCCAACCAGTTGCGGCACTCGGGAGCAACCCGGATCCGCCACCAGGCCAGCCTCGACGCCGCACAAGTCATTTTAGGACATAGCAATATAAATATGACAGAGAATTACGCCGAGCGGAACCTGGACGCGGCGATCGATCTCGCCATGAAACTGGGTTGAAGCGGTACAGTGAGGAAGCAGGCCGGGAGTCATGACCCGGCCGTCCGCCGTTCGGGTGGGCGCGGCGATCCCTTTGCCGTCGCGTCCATCCGGCGGCATCAAGCGAAGGAATAAGCCCATGTCCGAGCATTCCAACGGGCCGCCGGCCGACGGGCCGGCGACTGACCTTCTCTTAACCCGCGAGCGCGCTTTCAATCCGCCCCCGCCGTCGGCGAAGAGCCGGGTCAAAACCAACCGTGTTCAGGTGCGCGACAAGCGTGCCTCTTATGGTGGAGAGTGCGTTGCCTGGCTCGATCTGGAGAAATGCAAGTTCAAGGGTTCGCAAATCGGCAGACACCAGAGGCAAGATTGGGAACGCCTCGGCGTGTGCGATTGGGAAGAGCTCTTCATCACCCCCGACGGCCGCTTTTTCGTTCATATCAAGACCATCAAGATCAAGCCCCCCCACGAGATGGTGGAGTCATACGCTGTCGAGATCACGGATTTGGAAGTTGTCCGTTGGTTCGCCGATGATCCCGAATCCGCCCCGGAGCCACTGGTTGAGAAATTCGACGTCACCGAGGCCCCGATGATGGACAGCACGCCGGACGATCTCTTCGATCAGTTGATCAGACAAGCCGGAAGACTTGGGATTCAAGCCGGGCGAGTTCAATTTGCGGTTGAATCTTACCTGGAGCTGATTGACCAAGAGGACCCCGACGAACTGTACGAGCTGGCCGCCACCCCGGCCGATCGCCCCGAGCTGGCGGCCGTCCCGCCCTCGGAGAACGAGACCGCCTCAACGAATGGCCGGACATCCGAGGCCCCGGCGAAACTGTCCGACCTCGTAACGCTCGATCAGGCCGCCGCCCTGGTGAACCGATCAGCCCGCACTCTGGAACGGTACAAGAAGCTTGGAATGCCCCGACCATTCGTTCTCGGGGGGGGAGGGAAGCCGCATGAATATCCGTTAGACGAAATGAGGAAGTGGCTTCAGAAGACGTTCAATCGGCCAATCCCAGAGGCAGCCATTCAGCGATACCGGCATCCGAAAACCATCTGACCGACACTGAGCGACCGACACTGAGCGACACTAACCCGCAACCCCACGCAAGCCCCGACATCCAGACAGGCCCCTCTTACGATCGCTCGCGTTGTCCCGTTCCTACCTGGAGACACGCGAATGGTCGAACCTGTCCGCATCGATTCCGAGGCCTTCTACGATGACGGATCGCTCCGCCAGTCCCTCGGACTGACCCCCGCGACCCTGGCCGGCGCCCGCCGCGCTGGATCGCTCCGCTACACCCGTCAAGGGAAGCGAACCCTCTACAAAGGGACCTGGATTCTGGCCTGGCTCGAGGCCACCGCCACAAGCCCCCAGACGGCCGCCGGGAAGGCAGTGACGCCATGAGCATCGACATCACGGCAGAGAAGCTGATCTCTCTTGAAGAGGCCGCGAAGCTGTTTCCCGGAAAGAACGGCGGTACGGTTCATCCCGAGACGGTCAAGCTCTACGCCCGCCGCGGGAAGCTTGGCGTCCGCCTCGAGACAGTCCTGGGCGGGCCGCGGCGCTGCACTTCCAAAGAGGCCGTCGCCCGGTTCATCGAGGCCATCACGGCCGCGAACGAAAACAAGTCTCCCCGCCCTGACCGCGCGCCCGTCGCCAACCGGACGAAGGCGGAAGCGGCGAGAGCAGCCCGGCAGGCGATTAGGGAGCTCGAGGCCGCGGGGATGTGATCCATGGGCAAGGACGCCAATTCCAGTAGGCGACACCGCGCGCCGTCCGGTCCCGATGCTTCCCGGAGTGGTCAGGGACCGACTGTGCCGATGCAGAGAGGGCAGAGCGCGCCCAGCCAGGCCGCCGGCCAGGCCGGTCATTCCCGGCCCTCGGTCCCGGACATCCTCGTCAACGCTCCGAAACTCTCTGAGGAGGACTGGAAAGTCCTCAGGCTCAAGATCATCACGAGCGCGCCGCCAAAGCGCCGCGAGCTTGTGCGTTATCTGCTTTTCCGGTGCGGACGAAAGCCGGTCTGCTGGCCGTCAGATGAGATCATCGGGAAGCAGATCGATTGCTGCGAACGTTCGGTCAGGAACTATCTGCACGAGCTGGATGAGGTGAACATCACCCGGCGAATTTCGGTTCCCACCAGGTCCCGACGAGCGATCTTTTTCCTGGAAGCTCCCGGCTGCAACGAGATCATGACACTTGTAAAACAATCCGGCAAAATTTGCCGCCTCTACCCGGCAAAAACTTGTAAAACAACCCGGCAAATTTTGCCGGAGAAACCGTTAACCGTTACCGTTCAACCTAAATCTTCAATGAACGGGAATTCGCGCACGCAAGACGAAGGTCCCGAAAACGAGCAACCGGCTCTCGAAGACGGGGGGACGGGGGGAAAGGAAAATCTCTCGAACGGGAACGGGAACGAAAGATCCCTCGAGAAGAAGGGGGCTTGGACTCCAGGAATGGCGCCGCCGCCGTGTCCGAGCTGCGGGAAGCAAATGGAAACGATGGGTCGGGGCGCGTTCATCGCGTGTCTTAGGTGCGTCATCCAGACAACGCCCGCCGACCTGGCCGCGCTACTGGCGGGTGAGTCACACCAGGCCGTGGCGGAAGATGTTCCGGACATGCCGGGGCTTGAGTTTCTGGCACGGCTCAAGAAGAACGCGCCATCGGCCGTCTGTGAGCAGGCATGGGCCGTGCTCTGCCAGGCGTTCGAGCCTACCGACGCCCACGACTCTTCACAGGCCTATCGCAAGGTCGTCAACCGGGTCAGGAGGGGTTTTCTCTCGCCCGCCATCGTCGTTCACGCTTTCAAGCGGGCGATGGACCCATCGGCCGTGAACCCAGGGAAGGTATTCACGTATAACGTCGAGCACAGGATTCAGGAGCCGGTTGCAAGCCTCAAGCCGCCGAAAACCGCCGGGGGGAAATCATGAGCCCATGGGACCTGCGCCCGACCTGGATGCTGATCGAGGAGTTCATCGTCCACACCATTCGGAACTCGCTGGATGTCGGAGCCAAACTTCCCGACATCCGGGTGATGATGTACCACGCCGCCGATCAGATGACCTGGGATGAGGATCGGCCCGAACATTTCGTGATCCCGCCGCGCTGGGGAATCTTCCGGGGCGAGGAGACACAGCTTCGGTTCTCGTTCGCCAGCGATCCCACGCCATGCCAGGAGAGGCGATCGCCGCCATCCCCGATCGAACGCCCGGCCCGGCGCCGCGGTCGCGCCACGAAGGTTCTCAGACAAAGAGGGTTTGATTTCCAGGAGGCATCATGAGCCGGCAATCTCCGTCGATGGCGAAACCGCCGCCGAAACCGCCACTCGACGCGCTTGAGATCCTCGGGCGCTGGCGGTTGGCCCGGCTCGTTGGCGAGCGCGCGAACGAGTACCACGCGATTGCCCAGCTCCGGGAGCTGGCGATTCGCGACCCGAAGCGCAAGGCCGGCCGGCCAGATGCCCGCGCGGAGAAATGACCGCACCCGGAGACACGCGTTCCCGGGTGCGATCAGCAGGGGTCGAAGCGATCGGACGATGGATCATGAGCGATCATCGCTCTGCCCTGCCAGGGTCCGGCCGCAACCGACAACACGCCGAAACGGTATTCACTACCGCGCGGCGTGCGACCATCGCCCCTTGATTCAGCCTCGCGACCGGCGTCGGAACGTTGCTGCGATTGGCATCGATCATGCTCGCGGCGGTCGCAAGTCAGGGCGCGTCCAACCGGTTTTTCTCGAGATGAATCACTCCCCTCCGTTGGGGTTCGGAGCGACCGACCCCGCCGGCACTGGGGGAGCGAGCTCGAGCCTCTGCACCAGCATGACGTCGATGATGTGAAGGCGTTGGTCGGCAGGGTCCATGAAGACGGCCGTGCGGGCCCCTCGAGGGAACAAGATCCACTCCGGATGCGGGACAACGACCTTGGCCCCGTCTGCGAAGACGATCGCAAATGGCCGGAAAGGCGCGGCCCGAATGACATCTTGCAGATCTTCGGTTTTCACTTCCCACCGCCTTTCTTCGTGCGCTCCTCCAAGAACTTCACAACCAGGTCGCGCACTATGACCGCCATTGGCTTCCCCAGCTTGGCGGCTTCAATCCTCAGTTGACCGTGAAGCTTCGGGTCCAAATCGAGCCGGACGGCCTTTGGGACGACTTCAGTAGTAGGCATGGGTTTCACTTCTTTCTTGCGAGCCATGACGGCTGTCTCCATCGTGGGTTCACCTTATCCACGATGATCATAGCCGAAGTCCGTAGGCTCTTGTACGTAGTGTACGGAATGACCCGGCCTCAAGTCAACACTATGTCAACAGAGGAATCGAATATACTCTGTGGACAGCGTACCGGAATTCGCGTACAATGCCTCTGTCGGCTCGAGCGTTTCGGGCCGCACGGTTGCCCGCAACCGAGGAGGACGGAGTCCGAACGGAGAACAGGACCATGAGCCGAAGTAAGACCAGGCGAGCCCAGAAGCAACGCCACAAGCGCTTCATCCGGATCATCACTCTCCTGGAAGAGAGCAACGCGGATCCAAAGCACCATAACCGCAAAACGAGGTTGCGGGAGGTGATGAACTATTCCCGGTGGCACATTGCATCAACGGACGCAAAGGTGGTGTGCAATGCAAACGACGAGTGAGCGCCTCGAGCAACTGCGAGCGCGCTTCGACGAGCTCACCGCGTCGCTCGAGCTGAGCGGCAAGAAGCGCCAGGGAACGACCTGGCAGACTGACCGGCTCAAGGCCCGGGAGCAAATCCGCCAGGAGATGGAGGCCCTCGAGGACATCCCGCCAGTTCCGAGCTACAACCCCAGGGCCGCCGGCTTGCCGGTTGGCTGATCGCCGTAAACGCCCTCTGACACGTTGGGACGGGGAGTCGATTGATTCACCGTCCCTTTCTTCATTCGCCCCACACTGACGACAGGAGACACTGACGATGCGAACGACCGCAATCCCCTTCGACCGATTCATCACTGAGGTCTTACGTGTGTACGATCCGCCCCATCGGGCGGCCGCCACCCGCCGGCAGATGCGATCCGTTCTTGAGCAGATTGCCCGCCTCAAGGTGAAGACCACGGCCGATTTGACGCCTGCGCTGGTCGCTCGATTCATTGAGTCGAGGCCGCCTGGTCAGAGTCCTCGGACCCTACAAACCCTGCTCAGAGTTGTCCGCGGCATCTGCAACCAGGCCGTGATCAACGGATATCTTCGTGTATCACCGTTCGCCCTGAGAAGGGTTTCTCAGTGGCTTGGCAGGATCGGGCCGCCGGCTGAGAAGAAACACTACTCGCGCGACCAGATCCGCCGGGTACTGACCCTCATGGCGCAGGACGTCCAGGAAACCACCGGCTGGAGTCAATGGCGAGCCCGCAGGCTTTACGCCCTCACCGCAACGGTGGCCTACTGCGGATTGCGAGCGAGTGAGGCTTTGTACCTTCATGCCATGGATATCAGGCTCGATGCCCGGTACGTCAATTTGACTGACCGCGGCCGCGATGGCGGGAAGCGCCTTAAGACTGAGGCCGCGGCCGCCCCGGTTGCATTGCCTGATGCGCTGGTGCCGATCCTGAGGGATTGGTTAGCCCACCGCCTTGACGCGCCGGCTGACTTCCCGATTCCGTTGGATTGTCCTTGGCTCTTCCCCACGCTCAACCGGCAGAGCAACTGGACCAGCGGACCGCCCGGCACTAAGCCCGTGCAGCGAGTACAGGCCGTCGCCTTGCGAGCCGGCGTTGAGGGGATGACCCTGCAAAGCTTGCGCAGGAGTCTCGCCACGCATCTTGAGCATCACGGGACCGGCCAAGCCATGATCACTCGAATCCTGAGGCACACGGATTCAAGGACCACTCTCACTTGGTATCAACAGGCGGACGTCCCGAACATGGTCCAGGCCATGGCATCGTTCGATTTCTGACGATGGCCAATTTCCGATTCCGCAACGCCTGGTCGGATGCGGCCCGGGAGGATCCGCGCTATCGCGACCGCCTCGAGCTGCTCGAGCCCCCTGGACCCGCGGCGATCGCCGCCGAGCTGGTCGACCAGGCCGCCGCCGAGCTGGCCCCAGGCCCCGCGGATCCGCCGCGGCCGCCGATCGCCGAATCATGGGGGAGCGTTCATGCGAGCGGCCCGCGGAAAATCACAGCCGCGGTTCTGGATGAGGCCGTCAAACTTCGCAAGGACGGTTGGAGCTGGCCGGTGATCGCCCGGAAGTTCGGATGCCATCGCATGGCGTTCTATCACGCTTTGAGGCGGCCGCCGCAGTGATCGCCGGCAAAGACATCCGGGTTGAGCCCGGATTTTTTTCTACCGTCGGCTACCGGAGCGTTACTGTTTCCGGACGTTGTTTGATGCTTCCGGATGTTGCATGCTCACGATTTCATGGTGACGCAAGCCTGGAAGGGACAATGACTTACGCCTGGCGTTTTCAGCCGTTTGTTGCAGTTTGAGCATCACTTGCCCACCTGTTCCAGGAAGCGTTTCAGCTCCTGGCGGAACAGCGTCTTCTCTTCGATATGTGGCAGGTGCCCGACGTTGGGTAGAACGACCATCCGGGAGTCCGGCAGCCCAAGGGCGAGCTGGGCGGCCACGCGTGGCGGATTGACCAGATCGAGCTCGCCCACGAGGACAAGGCAGGGTACGTGAATCCGCTTGATCCTGGTCCTGGCATCGTGCTCGGCCGCGGCCCGGGCCTGCCTGGCAAAGGCCTCTGGATCCTGCGGCCAGGGGTTCTGTTCGGCAAATCGAACCAGGCCCTCGATCTGGCTCTTGTGGTGATAGAATGCCGGCGCGACCAGCCAGGGCAGCGTGGCTCGTGTGAACAGACCAATCGCGACCTGGCGACGAAGCAAGACCCACGACTCGATCAAGGCCCTCCGCCATTCGTCGGCCCCCGCGTGGGTTGATGCAAGCACAAGGCTTTTCACCAGGTGGGGATGCCGCAGCGCCAGCTCCTGGGCCACCAGACCGCCCAGCGAATGGCCGACAACATGGGCGCCCAGCGCTGCGATGGTCTCGAGCCACCCTGCGACGTCGCCGGCCATATCGGCCGTCGTGTAAGATTCGCTGAACCGGTCGCTCCGGCCGACGTCCCGGGCGTCAAAAGCGAGCGTCCGATACCGCGGTCCGAAGTGGCGCTGGGCCAGGCCAAAGGCACGATGATCGCCCCCCAGACCGCTCAGGAACACCAGAGGCTCCCCGTGCCGGCCCGTCTCCTCGTAATGGAACGAATGCGTGTTCACAAGAATACTGGGCATGTTCCGAGAACCCACTCCCATCCTCAAACAGTGATCGTCTCGCGGCCGAACTGATCGTGATCCTGATTGTCAGAGCATACTGGAAGATGGGGTCGGTTCAATATGCTCCGAAGGCTTGACTCGCCGGATGGGTGGTTTATGATAAACTGACGAAGAATGCCCCCATCGTCTAGCGGCCTAGGATACTTGGTTCTCAGCCAAGGGACCGGGGTTCGAGTCCCCGTGGGGGTGCTTCAAATCGAGCCGGCGGAAAGAAAAGAAGACAGCCACCAAATTTGGAGAATACAGGAGAAAGAAAAGGAGACAGCCACGAATGGCACTCGGTTAAGCCTAACACACTGGGCCTTAAGGTGTTACGGCAGAAAACACCGGCGCATCGACCAATGATTAATAATATGATCTCTATTTCACTTGACGGTAAACCCTGCGTTTCTGAGGCTTATTCTGTGATTGTTATACATACATCTATCAATATAATGCTAATCAGAGTGGAACGTAAGTCATTAATACGTAAGACGTTAATCCTAATCCGAGTGCCATTCGAGACAGCCACCAGTAACCGTGGCCAGCCTCCGATTGTTTCTTCGGTCTTCCACGGGGCCGAATCGTCGATTCCAGCCCCAATCGCTTGGCCGTGTCCGTGACCCAGTTAGGATCGCCGAAGGGCCGACCGCGATTGACGCAGCAACGCAACGC
>Ga0074044_10002964_pt1 | contig 14671 bp, 10 predicted proteins | sample BogForMeECP23OM1_FD_94443 | JGI IMG/M metagenome (GOLD analysis project Ga0074044, IMG submission 94443) | Bog forest soil microbial communities from Calvert Island, British Columbia, Canada - Bog Forest MetaG ECP23OM1 | ecosystem: Environmental > Terrestrial > Soil > Wetlands ... | reverse complement strand
TTGCGGGTCGTAAAAGACAGGTTCAGCCATGGGTAGCTAAGCGATCATCGTATGCTGCAGGCGGCAGGCGGTCAATTCTTAGGAGAAGTCACAGGGGCAACCCGATAAGCACGATTAATGAATTAAGATGCGCTTTCTCACCGCGAAGTTGACTCCGACGCGCTATATTCTCATCGTGCTGCAACTGCTGCGTAAGGATGCTCGATTCTTTCTGGCAGGGACTTTGGTGGCAGTCGCGCTGCGGCTTGTCTTCGTCCTTCATTTTCCCGGCATTGTCGACGATTCGCGCCTCTACGCCGATATCGCTATGAACTGGCTGCAGTATGGCGTTTACGGCATCACCAATTCCGGCCATGTCGTCCCAACGCTGTCCCGGCTGCCCGGCTATCCGGCGTTTCTGGCAGCAGTTTTCGCCGTTTTCGGATGGAGCAACTTCCGCGCCGTCCTGCTGATCCAGATCTTATTCGACCTGGGCTCCTGTTTCCTGGTAGCGGATCTGGCGCGGCGGCTGTTCAACGAGCGCGCGGCGAAAGCCGCGTTCATGCTCTACGCGGTCTGTCCGTTCCTCGCCAACTATTCTGCCGCGGCCCTTACCGAAACTCTGGAGATCTTCTTCACCGTGCTGGCGCTGGATCTCGCTTGCATGGGACTCGCGTCCTTCTCGCAGCCAACCAACTCAAAATCAACCGCGCAGTGGACCGGCTGCGGTCTCTCCATCGCAGCCTGCATCCTGTTGCGGCCCGACGGTGGAATTCTGCTGGCTGCGATCGCAGGATTCTTAGTCCTACTTTTTCTGAAGGCAATCCTCGGGCAAAAACCGGAAACGCTCCGCCCGCTTCCGATTCTGCGCGCCGGAATTATCTTGCTCGTCAGCGCTCTCGCGCCGCTGGTCCCCTGGACGCTGCGCAACCTCCACACGCTGCACCGTTTCGAGCCCCTCGCGCCTCGCTACGCCAACGACTCCGATGAACCCGTCATGATGGGATTTAATCGCTGGACCAAGACCTGGATCGTCGACTACGTCTCCGTCGAGGAAATCTATTGGAACGTTCCCGGCTCCGAAATAAACGTGAAGCAACTCCCTCGCCGCGCATTCGATTCGGAGCAGCAGCGCCAGGAAACTGTAAGCCTTTTCGCCAACTACAACCGTGACCATGACGTCTCTCCGGAACTCGATGCGCGCTTTGCTGCCCTCGCGTCAGCGCGAATTCACTCCGCGCCGTTCCGTTATTATTTGTGGCTTTCCGCTCTGCGCATTGCCGACATGTGGTTGCGCCCTCGCACCGAATTGCTGCCTTCCGATCCGCGCTGGTGGGAGTTCAACGACGCACGCGGATGGCTCGCCATCAGCATCATTTTCGGCCTAGTGAATTTCGTCTACGTGGTGGCCGCGCTGGCAGGGTTCCTGCGCGGGCGAGAAGCTCATGGCTTCGGTCTTCTGATCTTTTTCCTCGTGATACGCTCCTTGTTCCTCGGCACTCTGGAAAATCCCGAGCCCCGCTATACGCTCGAATGCTATCCTGTGGTCATAGTCGCGGCCGCCGCCCTTTTCATCGGTAAATCGCATCGCATGCATCGAAACCCCGCATAAACAGGCTTCTAAATCTGGAACATGGTATGTGAAAAGCCGTATTCAAACGTTTTACACCGCCATAACCATTGAAGATTCAGCTTGCACTTTGTGGCCCCGGAGTTGCACAATAGCGCCCCATCAGTCTCCCAGGGTCTCGCGGACATCCCTAATCTCTGGGCAAACACAATCGAAGTGCAACGCCCCCGTGGGTGGAGGAGTTCACAATGCGTTTCGGCTCACGTGTAGTTATCCTCTCGGTTGTCTTCCTCCTCAGTCTTCACAATCTGACGTTCTCTCAGTCCGCAACTTCGTCCCTGCATGGCACCATCTCCGACTCCAAGGGCTTGGTAATCGCAGGTGCTTCGATCACTCTGAGCGGCGCGGAGACAGGTTTTTTGCGCAATACCACCACGGACAGTCAAGGCACTTATCAGTTTCTCGAGGTCCCTCCGGCTAAGTATGTCCTTACCGTCGAGGCGCCGGGCTTTGCCAAAGTGAAACGGGAAAACGTTGTCCTGCAAGTCAGCAGTCCTGCGACGCTGAACCTCGCCCTGCAGGTTCAGGGCAGTTCCGTGGTTGTCGATGTCAGCGGGGAAGCTCCCATGGTTAACACCACAGACGCAACCCTTGGAAATAATTTCACTGCCCGCCAACTAACGGATCTTCCTTCCGAGGGTCGAGACCCAGCCTCCATTCTTAGCCTGCAGCCGGGCGTCGTCTTCATCGGCAATGTGACCACCGATCAGCAGGATAACGATAGCCGCGGTGGCGCTGTAAATGGCGCTCGCAGCGACCAGAGCAACATTACACTCGACGGGTTAGACGATAACGACCAACTGGAAGGCTATGCCTTCCAGGGCGCCATGCGCGCCACGTTGGACTCGCTTCAAGAATTCCGTGTGACCACCAGCAACTACGACGCCGCGTCCGGCCGCTCGTCAGGCGCTCAGATGAATCTGGTGACCAAGAGTGGGACCAATTCCATCCACGGTTCTGTCTACGAATACAATCGGCCCACCTTCGACGTGGCCAACGATTGGTTCAACAAGGCGTCGGAGTTGCAGTCAAATCTGCCAAATGTTCCTCAGCACAAAATCCGCAATACATTTGGCGGGACGATCGGTGGACCCATAAAAAAAGACCGCTTGTTTTTCTTTGCAGCCTTTGAAGGCCAGCGGACTGCCGAGCAGGAACAGATCACAAGGATCGTGCCCACTGCGAGTCTAAGGCAAGGCATTCTTACCTATCTCTGCAATCCCGTCGGCGATTCCGTTTACCCGAATGGCGATCCCAACTGCTTCGCCGGTAATACCGGATATAACGGTGCCAATCAACTCTTCTCTGTCGCCAGCAACCCAACCTACGCGCCGGATTTGGTCGCCACTCTGTACCCGGCAGGCATCACGCCCCTCGATCAAGGATGCGAGGCTAACAACACCTGTCCCGCGACGCCAGGCAATCCTTATGGCGGGGGTCCCAATGGCCTAATCGCCAACATCGGCGGCGCCAACCCCAATGCCCTGTTCATGCACTACCCGTTGCCCAACTGCACAGCTTGCGGCAATGCCGTCAATGGTAGCGGAGATGCTTTGAACTCTGCAGGGTTCACTTTCCCCGGCAATGACCCGATCACGCTCGACACCTACATCATCAAGCTGGATTACAAAATTACCGCCGATGGGAACCAGTCGCTGTTCATACGCGGCAATCTGCAGAATGATCGCGAATCGAAGCCCCCTCAGTTTCCAGGCCTTCCGGCTGACGACTTTGTCACCAATAACAGCAAAGGAATTGCTGGCGGCTACACCTATATCATTCGCAACAACCTGATCAACAATTTCCGCTATGCATTTATCCGCCAAGGGCTGGGGAAGACTGGGCTTAACAATCAGGACTACAATACCCTCCGAGGTCTTGACGATACCCAAGCGCTTAGCCCCACTGACACTCCCACCATTCTTACTAACGTCCCGGTGCACAACTTCATTGATGATGTTTCGTGGACCAAAAACCGCCATACCATTCAGTTCGGCACGAACTGGCGCCTGATTCACAATAACCGTGAGTCGAACGCACAGAATCTTTCGTCAGGTTACGCCAACCTGTATTGGATGAGCCCATCGTTCATCTCAAACCAGGGGGTAAGCTTGGACCCGGGGCTCATGGGCGCCGGCGCCGGGGGATCTTATCCTTCGGTCGATCCGTCCTTCGGCGCGTCTTATGATTTCGCGGCGGCGCAGGTTGCGGGCCTGATGAGCCAGGTGTACACAGTCACCAACCAAGACAAGAACGCCAACCAAATCCCCAACGGAGCACTCGTCCCTCGGCACTTTCACAACTTCGAAGGGGAGATGTACCTACAGGACAAATGGAGTGTGACTCCAAACTTGACGATCACGTACGGCCTCCGCTATTCGCTCCTGCAACCTCCCTATGAAGCCGACGGCAACCAGGTATCGCCTACCGTAAACATGCAACAGTGGTTTGAGAATCGTATCAACAGCATGTACCAGGGGGTAGTGAACCAGCCCTTGCTCAGCTTTGGTCTTTCCGGCCAAGCCAACGGCAAAAAGCCTTATTGGGCCTGGAACTATAACGACGTTGCTCCCCGCTTCGCCGTCGCCTATGCGCCACACGCCGATAGTGGCTTCTGGCGCCGCGTTTTGGGTGACAAGGGCAAGAGTTCGATCCGGGTCGGTTATGGCATGTACTACGACCACTTCGGCGAGGGAGTCGTCAATACATTCGATCGGGAAGGTTCATGGGGTCTTACCACGACCATCAGCAATCCAGCGGGTGTTTTGGGCGTGGATACCACGCCGCGTTTTACCGGCTTGTTGGGCGCGGCCAATCTTCCTCCAAGTCCCGGTGTGCCCAGTCCCCACGGATTCCCCTACACTCCCTCAACCGACCCGAGTACCTACGGCCTAGAGATCGCTTGGGGGATCGACGACAACCTGAAGACGCCTTATTCACATGTGGTGGACTTCTCTCTCACTCGAGAACTGCCGCACAGCTTCGTCATCGAGGCGACATATACCGGACGATTTGCTCGTCATCTCCTGCAGGAAATCGACCTCTCTCAACCGCTCGATCTGGTCGACCCAAAAAGCCACATGGATTACTTTTCTGCAGCCCAGACGTTGGACAGGAATGCGTACGCCGGAACACCCGAAAGCTCCATCGCCAAAATTCCGTTCTGGGAAAATATGTTTCCGCAAGCTGCAGGCTCGGCGAATGTCATCGGTGCCGCCCCTGGGACTCCCGCCAATCCGACGGCTACGCAGAATATCTACGACCTCTACTATTCCAACTTGGGCAACGAGACTCTCTCCTTGGAAGATCTGGACGCGTTCTGTTTCCCCGCTTGCGCCGGAACCGGCTCCAATACGCTCGGCGGCTTTGTCGGACCGAACGGCACGCCATTCTCGTTCTACCAGCCCCAGTTCTCCTCACTCTACGGCTGGCAAAGCCGCGGCAACAGCAACTACAACGGCCTGCAAATCTCTTTGCGCCATGCTATGGCGGCTGGTCTGCAATTCGATTTCAACTACGTTTACTCGAAGTCGATCGATGTCGGATCCAACGCCGAGCGCGTGAACGGATTTGAGTCGAATGGCCTGGCCTTTAACAGCCAGGTGATCAATGCCTTCTCGCCGAATTTGTGGCGTGCGCCTTCGGACTTCGACACCACTCATCAGTTGAACGCGAATTGGGTTTGGGACTTACCTTACGGCCGAAGCCGTCATTGGGGAAGCAGCGCCAGAGGCCTGATGAATGGAATCTTTGGCGGATGGGGTTTGAACGGCATCTATCGCTGGACCAGCGGATTTCCCTTCTCCGTGGAAGCCGGTAATGGATGGTCCACGGATTTCGAACTCGAAGGATCCTCTATTTTGACCGGTCCTAAGCCGAAGACCGGCGTATTTATGGAGGCCAACGGCAGTCCCACCGTCTTCCAAAATCCTGAGCAAACCATCTCCTGTTCCTGCTCACCAGGCAGCGCCAGTGGATTGCAGACATTCCGTCCGACCTACGCCGGCGAAGCCGGGCAGCGCAACAACTTCCGTGGCCCGGGGTACTTCGGAGTCGATGCCGGCCTCTCCAAAATGTGGAACGTGGGTGAACAAAAGGCTGTTAGATTTGCCTGGGAAGTATTCAACATTACCAACTCCGTGCGCTTCGACGCAGCGGGCTCTCTCATAGGACAAACTCTCGTGAATAACACTGGTTTCGGCATTTTCAACACCGAACTAACCTCGCCCCGTGTGATGCAGTACTCGCTCCGCTTCTCGTTCTAGGTTCAAAGGAAACTAAAAAAGGGCGGCCTAGGCCGTCCCTTTTTCTTTTCAATCCCTGGAGATTTTTTCTCGAAAACTCTTACGACAGCGGCGAATCGCTCATGCGGAAGCGTGTGCGCACGTGCTCTGAGATCAACTCGATCGCCGAGCGATTGCTCACCGGGTCGCTTTGCGCCAGGTATCGCATGGCCTCCACCAGCAGCCGCTGCCCGTCAACGTAGCGAGGATCGGACGTACGTTCTCTTTTTGTGGAACGACCCAACTTCGGGGGAACCGGAATCGTGAACACTTTAGCCATGCGTGGACTCAACCCACTACTCTCAAGGCAGTATAGCGCCCGTGTGCATTTTCCTGAAACAACATTCTTGCGCTTCAGATTCAACCACTTAGCCGCGAGGTGACAGAGTTTTCGTCTTGCTCGTGGTTTTCAGGCGAAACACGTCGTTGCCGATCTTGGCATGCAGATTCACCGCCGAGTACTTTGCCAGCCGGTAATCGCCCTGCCCCTGCATGAACTTCTGTTGAATGGAGACGCCGCGGCTCAAGTCGATCCAGAGATACGCCTCGCTAAAATAATTTCGCACCTTCTCGCTCTTCGGAATCAGTTGCAGTTTTGCCGTCGCAATGTTGTCAATCGTTTCTTCGCCCTGAAAAGTTACGTCGAACGACTTCTTCAAATCCTGCCCGCTGCCTCCGAAGCCCAGAACCAGATAGCTCTCGATCTCACTATGGTTCGCACCGGCCGAATACTCAATCACCTGCTCAATCTTCGGCTGGTACACCTGAAGCTTGCCCTCTTTGTAGAGCACGTATTTTCGATCGGGTTCCTTGATGTCGGCCATCATCTCGATTTGCTGGCCCGACCGACGGTAGTAAACCGTGCCTTTCTGCGTGTCGGTTTCATCCACCACTTTCTGATACTGATCCCAAACGAAATCGGCTTGCGCGGTTTGGAAGTGGGCCGCGGTCGCGTCCATGGTTTCGAGGACGCTGTCCACAGTCACCGGCGCCTTATCCTGCGCGGCTGAGGACAAACTCAACACCGCCAGCCAAAGGAAGCCGACGAAGATCATTCCGGTTGCCCTCACTATTGTCGTTTTACCCAGACCCGGTAGCTCTGAACCTTCCCCTTTGAATTTGAAACGGCTTCGTATTTTACGATCGTCACTGCGCCCGAAATCGGCTTGATGATGTGCAACAACTGGTCCCGGATCGCACCGTCGTCGCCAGTCGAGACTGCGGCCGCCGAAATTTCATAAAGCAGCCCCCCTTGCGCGTCGGGCGTGACAACTACGTCCGTGAGATGCGGATCGCGAGGGACAGGTTTATCGTTGAAGTTAATCCAATACGGCGAAGAGAAGATAAACAGAAGAATCAGCGTGACCATGATGTCGTAGTGCAGTGTGCCACGCTCATGCTGCCAGAAAATATAGCTTCGGATTGTAGGCCAGACGCCACTCATCGGTAGAGCCGGCGCGCCTGCCGCGCTCGTGCTGATTTCCACACGTTGCAAGTGTATTGACCGTGTCCTTCCTTGGCAATGATACAAGAATTGCTTGTCATCCTGAGCAAGCGCTTTTTGCGCAGCAGGGATCTGGGCGAGCCGCGCGATCTTCATAGCCTGCCCTGAGAGAGCGAAGCGAACGAAGGGCGCGTTTGGCTCGCTTCCTTACTATCATTGTGCCCCCACGTAAGCAGCTAGAATCTCTTCGCCGTGATCCGCTCCACTCCAATATAGGGCCGCAGCACTTCCGGAATGATCACGCTCCCGTCCGCTTGCTGGTAATTCTCGACAATCGCCACCCAGGTTCGGCCGACGGCCAACCCGCTTCCATTCAACGTGTGCACGAACTCTGTCTTGTTCTTGCCTTCCGGGCGATAGCGGATATTCGCCCGCCGCGCCTGGTAGGACTCAAAATTCGAGCACGATGAAATCTCGCGAAACAACTGCTGTCCCGGCAGCCACACTTCAATGTCATACGTTTTCGCCGAGGATGCACTCATGTCCCCTGTGCACAACGCCATTGTGCGATAGTGCAATCCCAGCTTTTGCAGAACTGTTTCTGCATTCCGCGTCAGCTTCTCATGTTCTTCGTACGAGTTCTCCGGCCGGGAAAACTTTACCAGCTCCACCTTCTGAAATTGATGTTGCCGGATGATGCCCCGTACGTCTTTCCCATACGATCCCGCCTCGCTGCGGAAGCATGGCGAGTACGCCGTGAGCGAAATCGGCAACCGCGCCGCATCCAGAATTTCGTCACGGTAAAGATTCGTGACCGGAACCTCAGCTGTGGAAATCAGCCACAGGTCCTTCTCCCCGTGCGGAACTCGAAACAAGTCGGCGGCAAACTTGGGCAGTTGCCCCGTGCCGTACATAGATTCGGAATTCACCAGATAAGGTGGCAGAACTTCGGTATACCCGTGCTCGCGCGTGTGCAGATCGAGCATGAAGTTCGCCAATGCCCGTTCCAGCTTCGCTCCCAGATCCCAGTACACGGCAAACCGCGCGCCCGTGAGCTTGACGGCGCGTTCCAGGTCGAGCACCCCGAGTTCCGCTCCCAAATCCCAATGCGGCTTGGGCGTGAAGTCAAACTTCGGAGGCGTTCCCCAGCGGCGAACTTCCACATTCTCTTCCGCGCTATGCCCCACCGGTACGCTTTCGTGCGGCACATTGGGAATCCCGGAGAGAATCTCCTGCAGCCGCGCGTCGAAGTCGGCAGCTATTTTCTCTCGTGCCTGGATCTGCTCCCTCAGATCTTTCGTCTCGGCGATCGCCGCCCCGGCGTCCTGCCCCGCTTTTTTCAGCTTGGCGATATCCTCGGAAGCCTTGTTGCGTTGCGCCTTCAGGGTTTCCGCTTCCGTGATGGCTTCTCGGCGCCGCGCGTCGACGTCACGGAAATCCTTCAGCACCGCAGCCGGGTCCGCGCCGCGTTGCCGCAGCATCTCTTCCACCCGGGGCAGATTGTCGCGTACGAAATTCAGATCAAGCATGGGAATCCATTACTTTATCGGAAACACGATAGAAAATGCACCTTGCCCGAGCCGTCGGGCTAACCTTGAGCAGTCCCGGTAGTGGGCCAGCGCCCATAAACGCTCATCTCACGCAGCAATAGAATTCCGAGGAACAAGAGCGCCCAAACCTGATGCGGCATCACGAAGCCATCCCACCACCAATGACGCGTCAGCCCCGCCGGGATGCGCCCGCCAACTTCCATCGTTTCCAGCAGCGTCCCTCCTGGAATCAGGAACGGAAACATCAATAACAATGAAACCACGGCAAACCTGCGCGCTCTTCGAAAAGAAATCAACGCCCAGCACAATGGCAGCACCAGCATCGTCGCGTCGTAGAACCGGTGATAAACCGGCAGCAGACTGATAACGGCAATCGCGCTCAAGTCCAGCAATTCGCCATCGTCGCGAGATTCTCTCCGGGCCACGCTGACGATCCATACCACAAGCAAGATCGCTCCCATCGCCATCGCCATAGCATTCGTTACCCGAACACCGCCAAGAATCGGATACAAAGCTACTTGCAAATTAATCAGCCCAAACCTTGTAGGGTTGATTGGGGTGAAATTCCCCAGCACACCGGTTTCCAGCAGAATCTGATTGTCACTCAGATAGTTCGCGAGCCAGGGAGTATGCCCAAACTGCAGCCGCAGTAAGCCAAACGCCGTGCCACACGCGAGCAGTCCCGCCGCAATCCCGCAGATTCGCCACCGCCGCCGCAAGAGATAATAAAAAAGAAAGCAGAGCCCGATTTGCGGTTTCATGCCAGCGGCTACCGCGAGCAAGAGTCCGGCCGCAATCTCGTGACGCTGCCGCGCTGCCCAAATCGCGATAACACTCATCTCCACCGCAACCAGCGTGACATTGCCGGTCACAATCGCGGTATGAAAAGGAGCGAGCGCTAACGTGCCTCCCACCAGCAAAATCGTAGCCGGCCAATAAACATCACCAGAGAATCCCGCCAGCTTCACTAGCGCCCGCAGCATGATTGCGAACAAGATCAGGTTCATCGCGAACCAAAGCGCATACGCTAGATTCCAAGGCAGCAAACTGAAGGGAGCGATCAGCACCAGCGCGGTGATCGGATAGGCGGTCGGTATCCCTCGATTCGCGACCAGCGAGCCGTTCGCCACTTCCTTCGGCAGAAAAAAAAGGTGCGAAGCCGTCGCCGGCCATAGACGCAGCAGAACCTGCGGGCTGTACGGGTCGAGACCATGTACGAATGCGTCCGCCTGCACGTATGGCGAAAGAAAATCGTTAAACCCGGTTGCAGTCTGAAGGGCTCGGACGGGGCCCCGGATCACAAACTCGGTGCCTGCCAGGAGAAGTAAAGCCAGGCATACCACCGTCCACTTGTCGCCCAGTTGTTGAACGTGCGCACGGTTGGCGACGCGAAAAGATTGCATGTCTCGATTCAGACCGACGTAGTGGGTCTCCGGAGCAGCACTTGGGTGGCGAAGGGAGCAGAAGCCGTATTCGCGGCCGGCGCGTTGGTTCCTTCCCGGGTAGCTAGGTCTACCAGCAAAAAGGCCGAGACCCAGAAGAACACGCAAACATACGATCCCGCCGCAAACAGCCAGTCTTCAAATCCCGCATGGATCAAACCTGCCACTGTGATCAGCGCGAACGGAACCGCGTAATGCGATGGGCTTCCCGTTTTTCGAATCCAGGCCAACACTCGCATCGTTGATCGCACCACCAGAATCAACAGAACTATAAACGGCAAAATACCCAACATCCCCATGTATTCGGCCATCGCCATATAACTGCTGCCATGCTCGCGATTGGATCCTTCCACCGTGTAGATGGACGACCCCGCAACATCAGGCCGTTCGTTCCCCAGGTCACTGGTTCCGAATCCGGTGCCGAACCACGGATGCTGTTTGACTGCGGAAATGGTCTCATCCCATGGCCCTTGCCGTGATCCGAGAACGCCCGAGTGCGTTTGCCCTTCTTTGTAAAGGAATTTTCCCGTCAGCGAACCCGCCAACTCGCTCATGTGAGCAGGATTGGCGACAGCCATGATTTCAAGCAACAAAGCCCCGGCAAAGGCTGCCTTTATGAGCAAGCCTGGGCGGCGCAGGCCAAGCGTGAGTCCGATAGTGATTGCGGCATCCGCAACAATAGCTGCCCGGCATACCGTAACGTAGAGCAGGATCGCGCACAGCGCCAACGCAGTGTAACGGCGTTGCACCTCCGCTCGCTCCTGAGCAACCAGTGCGGCCCAAAGCAGAACCGGCGTAGCGATGACTCCGATGAACGCGCCCAGGTTGTTTGGGTTCCCGAATAAGTTGTAGCCCACAAAATAGGCTGCAGCCGTCGCAAAAACCAGAATCTCGCACGCTCGCACCAGTCCGCGAACGAAGGCCTGCTCCCGCCCCACCAATGCCACCCGCCCACCCGTCGCCGCATACAAAAATAGCAAGAACAGGCTTGCTACCTTAAGCAGCCCGGTCTGGCTTGAGGATGAAGCGCTTGCCGACGCGAGTGCCGAAAACACGCAGAATAATGCGACCAGGTGGAAGGATCCAAAATGCCGTGCGCGATTGGTTCTTAACCAGAGGTTGAAGCCCACCAGCGCGCCCACGGCCAGAAAAAGCCAACGAACGGTAAAACTTTCTCCTGCACCTGGCAGCCCCGTCGCTGCCAGCAAAAAGCATCCCATCGTCGCTGGGAAGAACACTTTTTCGAATCGCCAGAGGCAGGCCAGAACAATTTCGAGCAATAGAAACGCGCCCAGGTAAGTTGCATTGGCAAACGTTCCCGGCCGCCGCTCCAATTGAATGAAAAGGAAGCCGGCCCCAACCACTCCCAGCGCGAAAAAAATAAGAATTCGCAGTTGAAATTTCATCGCAATCGGAAACCCATTGTAACGCTAGAAATGCGTCTTGCCGCTCAAATGTCCGCGGCGAATCATTGGTGATTCCAGGTAACGCCAAAACCTTTGCCACCAGGGCTAGGTTCATCAACGTTGCCCGAAGCCGCTGCGCCGGAGAGTTAGCGCTTGGTGCCGGGAGGGGGAGTCGAACCCCCAAGGTACTAAGTACCGGCGGATTTTGAGTCCGCTGCGTCTGCCAGTTCCGCCATCCCGGCGCGATACATCTACTGAAGAGAACACTAGCTTAATCGACGCTTCCCGCCATTGCAACCGCGGCGGCGGCCCGCCCCACGGCCGACAGAAATTATACAAACTGGAGTCGGCCGGCCTCTTGAATCTGTGGAAAAACAGATTCTTATTGGAGCCTGCAGTTGCAATCGCCGCGCGAATTGACTGTTCGGGCGTGCGCGAACATACTGTTATTCGACAGCAACCCAAGTAGTCCCTGCGGCCTCCAAACTCATCATGCCTCGCGCTTCACCTGCGTTACCCCGTATGACTCAGAATTGGCGCCAGGAAAGCCGCGGGAGTTTCCGGAAGATTGTCATCCTCACCGGGATTGTTGGGGCTGCGGCAATCTGTGCGATTGTTGTGGGATTGATCTATTGGTGGCCCTTCGCACAAATCCGTGTGATCCAGGACCTGCGCGAGGCCAGCGACAGCCAGGTGCAAATCCGCGCTTTTCATCAGACATATTTCCCCGCTCCAGGTTGCATCTTGGAAGGTGTCGTCTTCAGGCGCGGCTCTGCCGACGTAAAGCCCCTTATCACCATCGAGAAGCTGACGATTCTCGGCTCCTACCCCGGTCTGCTTGCCCAGAGGGTGAGCCGGTTGACAGCCGAGGGACTGCGCATATCTATTCCGCCCTTCGGCACCGCGGAACCGTTTCACACCACCCCTTCAAAAATTACCGTTGACGAAATCGTCGCCAATGGCTCCGCCATCGAGTTTGCTCTGCGGGATCCCGCCAAACAGTCTCTGCGCTTCGACATTCACGAAGCGCTTCTGCGCGAGGTGGGGTGGAAGGGTCCTCTGACGTACCAGGTGAAAGTCCACAATCCCGAACCGCCAGGCGAAGTGACAGCCAGAGGAAAGTTCGGAGTCTGGAATCGGAACGATCCCGGAGAGACACCGATTTCCGGAAATTATAACTTTGACCAGGCCGATCTAAGCGTATACGAGGGCATCGCCGGCAAGGTGTCTTCTACGGGAAAGTTTTCCGGCAAACTGGCTCACATCGACATCTCCGGCGTCACCGACACGCCTGACTTTGAAGTGAAATCAGGCGGCCACCCCGTGCGCTTGACAACGGAATTTAGCGCCTACGTGGATGCAATCCATGGAGACACCTTCCTGAAACGTGTGCAAGCCGATTTTCTGAAGACTCGCGTCGTGGCGCAGGGCAGCGTTGCTGGCTCGTCCAGTGGAACCGGAAAAACCGCGCTGATCGACCTGAGTGCGAGCAACGCCCGTATCGAGGATTTTCTGCGACTGTTTGTAACCGCCGATCGTCCTCCCATGTCGGGCAGCGTGACCTTGCAGAGCCGGCTCGAAATTCCTCCCGGCGATCAGGACTTTCTCAAGAAGGTTAAGTTGCAAGGCGGCTTCGGCGTAGCAGGCGGAACTTTTTCGGACCCTTCCACTCAACAGGGGGTGGACAAGCTTAGCGCCGGCGCACGAGGAGAAAAGAATCAGGACGACCCTGAAACGGCGCTCACCGGTCTAAAAGGACAAGTCAACCTCCTGGCGGGAACGGCAAGATTATCCGATCTTTCCTTCGGCGTTCCCGGCGCAGCGGCCCGTTTGCACGGAACCTACAATCTGATTAATTACAAAATTGACTTGCGCGGCCAGATGCGCGTTGACACTGAAATCTCCAAGACCACCAGCGGCTCAAAGGCGGTCCTGCTGAAAATGATGAATCCATTCTTCAAGAAAACCAGAAAGGGAGAAGTTGTTCCGGTGCGGATCTCCGGAACCTACGCGCATCCCATATTCGGCCTCGATTTTGATGATAAGCGTGTGAAGACTTGGTCATCGCATTAATGCATGTCAATCCAGGCCGCGCTCCTGCTTGAGCAGTGTGCCCTCCCGACCTATCGTAGCGACTCGGCGCCTTTTCCATGCCGGAAGCATTGCACGATGTGGTCGTCTACCATTCCCGTCGCCTGCATGAACGCGTAGCAGATAGTCGATCCCACAAAATTGAAGCCGCGCTTCTTCAGATCCTTGCTCATTGCGTCCGACTCCGCTGTGCGGGCAGGAACTGGGTTTCTGGCATTCCGCAGATTCACTTTCGGATGCCCGTTCACGAATTGCCACACATAGCGGTCGAAGCTACCGAATTCCTCCTGCACCCGTAGCAATGCGCGGGCATTCTGCACGGCGGAGGCGATCTTCAACCGGTTGCGCACGATCCCCGGGTTCCGCAGTAGCTGAGCCATCTTCCGGCGATCGTACCCCGCCACGCGCCGCGCATCAAAACCGTCAAAGGCGGCGCGATAGTTTTCGCGTTTGTTGAGAATTGTTTCCCAGCTCAGCCCGGCCTGCGCACCCTCCAGAATAAGAAACTCAAAAAGCTTGTTGTCCTTGTGCAGGGGCACGCCCCACTCCTCATCGTGGTAACGGATCATTAATTCGCTTCGCGCCCACGCGCAACGCACCAGCGGTTGGCCGGTCTTCGGCTTTCGCGTCATAGATCTTGGATGAACCCACGGCTGGAAAAGCCGCAGGCGGCTGGTGTTGTCGTTCGCGACTCGGACCGTCCGGACCTTCACGTGGTCGTGGTTTACTCCAGCGACTTCGGATCCGATTTGTCCTTCGGCGATTTTTGATTCAGCAGCGATACCAGTTCCCGCGCGCAAGCCGGAACCGCCACCTTATGCTCGACGATAATTTCCTTCGCGCTCA
>Ga0074044_10002963_pt1 | contig 14675 bp, 15 predicted proteins | sample BogForMeECP23OM1_FD_94443 | JGI IMG/M metagenome (GOLD analysis project Ga0074044, IMG submission 94443) | Bog forest soil microbial communities from Calvert Island, British Columbia, Canada - Bog Forest MetaG ECP23OM1 | ecosystem: Environmental > Terrestrial > Soil > Wetlands ... | reverse complement strand
GAACGTTCCACCCAAGTCTCGTTCCGCGTCGCCGACGGGCGGCGCTTGGCGACCGCCACGGGTTCCGACGCTACCCCGGCCGGATTGGACGCCCTCGCCGCGACGGCCCGGGCGCTCGCCCGCATCGCCCCGGTGGAACGCCAGTTCCCCGGATTCGTCGCCCCGTCCGGCCGTGGCCCGGGCCGTCTCGCATTTTCGACCTCGACCGCGTCCCTCTCTCCCGAGAGCGCGACCGCGATCGCCGAGGAGATCCTCGACACGACCGCGTCCGAAGCGCCCGGGGCCCGGACCGCCGGAGCGGTCACCCTCGGAAGCGAGGTGATGCGGGTCGCGAACTCCTCGGGCATTGATCGTGCGTCGACGAGTTCGTTCGCCCGCGCGAGCGTCCTCGTCCAGCGGCCGGACCGCGACCCGCCGGTCTCGGGATGGTCGGAAGGCGCCCACTGGGATGCGGGCCGGCTCGGACCGGCCCGACTCGGCCGTGAGGCCGCAGAGCGGATGGCGAAGACGACCCCGGAGCCGGTCGAGCCGGGGGCGTACCCCGTTGTCCTTCGCGGGCCGGCCGTCGCCGACCTGCTGCGATTCCTCGCCCACCTGGGGTTCGGTGCGAACGGCGAGGTCGAAGGTTGGAGTTGTCTCGCCCGTAGGCGGGGCAAGCGGGTCGCTCCGCCCTCGGTCACACTGATCGACGACGCGCGGTCGCGGGAAACGATCCCCCAGGCGATCGATTACGAGGGAACGTGGACCGCGGCGACCCCGCTCATCCGGAACGGGATCGCGGGAAACGTCGTGACGGACCTCCTGACCGCCGGCCGGCTCCACCGGAAGCTCACGGGTCACGCTCAGCCCCCAGAAGCGCCGTTCGGCGACTACGGTCCGACCCCGTCGCACTTGCTGCTAAAACCGGGCGACGCGACCGAGGACGAGCTCGTGCGCGAGACCCGGCGGGGCCTTCTGGTGACCCGATTCCACTACGTGCGGGTGGTCGACCCGGGACGGGGAGTGATCACGGGCATGACCCGCGACGGGACGTACGTCATCGAGAACGGAGAATTGGTCCGCCCGGCCCGAAACCTTCGGTTCACCGAGAGCGTCCTCACCGCCCTAGCCGGCATCTCGCTCCTCGGGAAGGACCGCCGCATCTATTCCGGAGAGGGAGCGGTGACCGTGCCGGCGGTGGCGACCCGCTCGTTTCGCTTCACCTCCGCCACCCTCTTCTAATCCCGGCCGCTCGTCGGTTCGTGTCGCGAACGCTCTCGATCGCGGTGCTCGTCTCCGGAGAGGGCACCACCCTCGAAGGCCTCGCCGAGCTCGCCGTCGGGGGGCACCTTGCGGTTCGGATCGCCCTCGTGGTCTCCGACCGGCCCCACGCGCCCGCGATCGAACGCGCCCGCCTTCGAGGGATCCCCACGATCGTCCTCCCGACCCGCGGGGTCGACCCGGACGTGTGGTCGGACCGGCTCACTTCCGAGCTCCTCGACAAAGGGGTCGAGCTCGTCGTCCTCGCCGGATTCCTTTCGATCCTGCCGCGGCGTTGGGTCGAGCGCTGGCAGGGCCGGGCGATCAACATCCACCCGTCCCTCCTCCCCCGCCACGGGGGCGCCGGGATGTACGGGATGCGGGTGCATCGCGCGGTCCTCGCTTCGGGCGACCGCGAGACCGGCGCGTCCGTCAACCTCGTGACCTCCGACGTCGACGCGGGTCCGATCATTTCCCAAGAGCGACTTCCGGTACTCCCGGACGACACTCCAGAGTCGCTCCGGGCGCGCCTGCATCCGGTGGAGGTTGCGTTGCTCGCGGCGACGATCCGCCGATTCGCCGAGGGACAACTGTCGCTACCGTATTCCAGCTCGGAGGCGGCCGAGGCCGGTCGTCACGAACGCTCGGACGCTCGCGAGTGAGCCTTTCGCGCGGCCGCGCCCGGCAGGAGCTCGGCGAGCGCGGTCGTTCGCGCGGGTAGGTCGAGCAGGAGTCGGTGGCGCGTGGTCTTCGGCGGGAAGAGCCGGCCCTCCTCGGCCCGTCGGACGACCTCGCTCTTGGCGATGGGAGGACCGGGATGCCAGCGCTCGAGGTGGACGAGCTCGCTCTCGTAATCTAGGACCCACGCCGGGACGCGCTCGGCGCCGAGCCGACGCAGCGCCTCGACGCGGTGGTGGCCGTTCAGGATGACCCACGAGCCCCGGGCGACCCAGATCGGGTCGGCGAGGACCTGGGTCCGGCGGAGGAGGGCGACCAGGTCGAGGGCGTTCGACTCCTCGATCCGCTCGTGGGGCCTCAGCTCGGAAATGGGGAGAAGGACGAACTCGGCCGCGCCCGTCATGCCGCGGTGCCTCCCTTCGCCTCGGCGATCGCGCGGCGGACGTAGACCGAGACCATCCGGCGACGGTAATCCGGAAGCAGGAACGTGTTGTGCACCGGGCGGACCGCTCGGGTGATCGCCTCGGCGAGCGCGCGAACCCGATCCTCCGAGAGCGTTTCTCCCACGAGCGGGTCCGTGAGCTCGTCGAAGCGTCGGGGATACGGTTCGACGCCTCCGACCGCCACGGAGAGCGACTCGACGCGTCGGGCGTCCCAGGTCCCGGCCACGGCGACACCGAGCTCGGGGAAATCGTACGACGGGCGCACCCTGAGCTTGCGGTACCGTCCGCGCAGCGTCCGGCTCCGGGGAGGAAGGTGAACGGCCACGAGAAGTTCGCCCGGCTGGATCTTCAGTCGTCGGATCCCGTCCCCTTTCTCGTCGTAGAGGTCGACGAGAGGGACCCGCCGTCGCCCCGACGGACCCGCGACTTCGACCTCGGCGTCGAGGACGAGGAATGCCGGGGCAAGGTCCCCGCTGAACGTCGCGTAGCAGCGCTCCTTCTGGGGGACGACATGGCATTTGTCCCCGTCGGCCTTGAGACAAAAGCCGAGACTCTCTCGCCAGAAGTAGCTCTGGTTGAAGAAGAAGCATCGGGTCTCGACGAGAAGGTTCCCTCCGACCGTTCCGCTCGTCCGGACGAGCGGGGTCGCGACCTCCCGGACCGCGTCCGCGACCGAGGGGTACGCCGCGAGGAACGCGGGGTCCCGTTCGAGCTCTCCGAGACGTTCCATGGCGCCGACGCGGTCGAGCGAGTGGCCGGCGAGCTCGGGCACCGCATCGAGCGCGATCAGGTGCGGTTTCAGGTTGATGTGCATCTTGTAGTTCGGGAGCAGGTCGGTGCCGCCCGCGAGATAGTCGAACTTTCCCGACCATTCGGCCGCGAGGCGCATCGCGTCGTCGACGCTCGTCGGACGGTGCAGTTCGAACGCGTCGAGATGCACGGGTTCACCGCCCCTTCCAGGCCCGCCCTTCGGCGCGGCGCTGGTCGATGCCCTTGAGGACCTTGTCCGGGGTGATCGGCAGGTCGGTGAACCGGACGCCGACGGCGTCGTAAAGCGCGTTCCCCACCGCGGGGAGCGTGGCGATCAGGGGGCCTTCGCCCGCCTCCTTCGCTCCGAACGGACCTTCGGGGTCGTCGTCGCCCACGAGAAGGATCTCGACGTCCGGCATCTGTTGCGGCATCGGGATCTTGTACTCGAGGAGGGACGGATTGAACAGGCGACCCCCCCGATAGTTCATCGATTCGCCCATCACCTGGCCGAGTCCCATGTGGATGGACCCTTCGATCTGGCCCTCGACCGCGAGTCGATTCAACGGACGACCGCAATCGAAGGCGGCCCAGATCTTCGAGACACGGTACTCGCCGGTCTCGTCGTCGACCTCCGTCTGGGCGACGTAGGCGGCGAACGAGTAAGCGGGGGCCGTCCCCGCGCGGGCCCCCTTGAACGAGCCGCCGAGCGGAGAGGTGTTGTACGAGCCGCTCGCCGTGAGAGCGCCGGCCGTCTCCATCGCGCGATGGAGCGCGGTGAGGAACGTCACGCCGACTTCGGGATAGCCTTTCTCCTGAATGCGTTCGTGAACCACCTCGAGGGCGCCCGGGCTCCGGTCGAGGAGCGCCGCGGCCGCGGCGACGAGCTTCGAACGGAGCTCTTCCGCGGCGGCGCGCGCGGCGTTGCCCATCATGAACGTGACGCGGCTCGAGTACGACCCGATGTCGATGGGGCTCACGTCCGAATCGACGCGCTGGACGTGGACCCGGTCGAGGTCGACACCGAGCACCTCCGCGACGATCGCGGCCAGGAGCGTGTTGGAACCTTGGCCGATGTCGGCCTGCATCGAGTGGACCGCGATGCCGCCGTCCATGTCGACCTTGAGGTGGACCGTCGATTGGGGCATCTTCGGGGTGAAGTGGATCGGGCTGTTCGACCCCGATATGTAGAAGCCGCACCCCAGTCCGACCCCTTGGCCGTAGGGGAGCTTTCGGAATTTCGCGTCCCACCCGCTTCGTTCTCTCGCGGCGGTGAGACACTTCAGGAACGACGTCGACGTGATCCGGAACTCGTTCACGGTCTTCGAGTTGGGCGGCAGCGCGTTTCGGGTCCGGAGGTCGAACGGGTCGATCCCGGCGGTCTCGGCGAGCATGTCGAGCGCCACCTCGACCGAGTAACGGATGTTCGTCCCGCCGTGGGCCCGCATGGCGCCCGAGGGAGGCTTGGTCGTGTACACGCGCCGGCCGCGGTAGCGGAAATTCGGCACTCGGTACGGTCCCATCGCGAGGACCCCGTTGTAGTAGGTGGTGACGGTGCCGAACGAGCTCCAGGCCCCGCCGTCGATAAGCGCCTCGATGTCGTAACCGAGGATGCGGCCCTCCGGGTCGATCGCGATCCGCACGTCGTTCTGGGTCGGGTGCCGACCATGGTTCGTGTAGAAGACATCCTCCCGGTCGAACAGAATCTTCACCGGTCGACCCGTCTCGAGCGAGAGCGCGGCGCAGACGATCTCGTGCGGGAGGGGGTCGGACTTCCCTCCGAACCCGCCTCCGACCTCCGGTTTGATGACCCGGATCCGATGCATCGGGATCTCGAGCACCTCCGAGAGCGCCCGATGGAGGTAGTGCGGGACCTGCGTCGCGCTCCAGACGGTGAGTCGTCCGTCGGGAGTCGCCTCGGCAATCGTCGCCATCGGCTCGGTGAAGGCGTGAGTGACCCCGGCGAAGTTGCCCCGTACGCGAACGCTGTGCGCGGCGTGCGCGAACGCGGCGTCGACGTTCCCGAAGTGCTGGACGACCTCCTTCTGGATGTTCGAGCCGAGCAGTCCGCGCGAGTGGATCGGCTCCGCCACCTTCGAGGTGCCGACCCGCGGGTCCGCGTACTCGGGCAGCGGTTCGATGTCGACCCGGATCAGCGATAGCGCTCGCTCGGCGGTGAGTTCGTCCGTGGCCGCGACCGCGGCGATGATGTCGCCGATGTAGCGCGCCTTGTCTACGGCGATCGCGGTCTCGTCGTGAGTGATCGGCAGGACTCCGAACGGAATCGGGTATCGGTCGCCCGTTAGGACGGCGTGCACTCCGGGGAGGGCCCGGGCGGCACTCGTGTCGATCGACCGGAGGCGAGCGTGCGGCCACGGGCTTCGCAGGAGCCGACCGACCAAAATGCCGGGCCGCCGAATGTCGTCCGTGTACTCTGCGCGTCCGGTGACTTTGAGGGGACCTTCGATGTAGGGGATCCTGCCGCCGAGAAGCCGGTAGGAGGGCGGCGGGGTGGCGACCACTACGGCACCTCCCGGCCCGCCGCTTCGATGGCCTCGACGATCTTCCGGTATCCGGTGCACCGGCACAGGTTGCCCGAGATGGCCCGCTCGATCTCCTCTCGGTTCGGATGGGGGGACTCCCGGAGGAGGGCAGTGGCGGTCACCACAAAACCCGGGGTGCAGAAGCCGCATTGGGTGGCGCCGTACTGCACGAACGCACGCTGCACGGGAGAGAGCCCGTTCGGGGGCGTGACTCCCTCGATGGTCGTCACCTCGCGTCCTTCCACGAGCCGGGCGAGCGTGAGGCAGCTCAGGGTCGGTCGTCCGTCGAGGAGCACCGTGCAGCAGCCACAAGTGCCGAGGTCGCAACCTCGCTTCGTGCCCGTGAGACCGAGGTCCTCGCGGACGAGGTCGAGAAGGATCCGGGGCGCCTCGCAGGCCACCTCGGCCGGGTGTCCGTTCAGGCGGAACCTAAGGAGGTCGGGAGACGACATCGTCGTTCCGGAAAACCAACGGGGCATCACGCGTCGGAGTACCTAAGGTCGAGGGGTGCATTTCCCTCACGAGCTCGGCTACGATGCTCACCGCGATCTCCGCTGGAGTCTCCGCACCCAACGGCATCCCCACCGGGGATCGGACGCGCTCGATCGCCTCTCGCGGGACCCCCCGTTCCCGAAGGGCTGCGAACATGTGTTCTCGCTTCGAGGCGCTCGCGATGAGCCCGATCGCGTTCGGGAAGCGGGCAATGGCACGGGCGAGCACTTCGAGGTCCTTGCGCGCGTCGTACCCGAGAAGGTACAGGTGGGTGAACGAGGCCGGGTCGAGCACATCGAACAGATGCTCGGGCTCGACCACCTCGCGTCGCTCGGCGCTCGGGAACCGGTCGACGCCGACCCATTCCGGACGGTCGTCCGCGACCGAGTAGTCGTACTCCAGCGTCGGCAACAGGGACGCGAGCGCATGGGCCACGTGGCCGCCGCCCCACAACAGAAGGTTCGGACGGGCGGCGACGTACTCGAGCGCGATTTCGACCGAACCTCCGCAGAGGCTGGCAAGAGCTCCCGGCGTCCACGCTTGCAGGTCGAAGTGGTGCAGGTCTCCCCCTCGCCGGTCGAGCGCCGATCGGGCGAGTTCCTTGACCTCCTCTTCGAGCTGGGCTCCCCCCACGGTCCCCAGCGTCGAGCCGTCGGAGCGGACGATCATCGCGGCCCCGAGCTTTCCGGGGACCGAACCGACGGTCTTCACGACCGTCGCGCGGACGAACGGCTGGTGGGCTTCGAGGAGGCGCAACGCCTCGCGCGTGAGGCGTCGGTCCATCAGGGCTCCGTTCGAGCTTGCCAGTCGTCGAGCGCCGCCCGGTACTCCTCGGGGGTGTCGACGTTCGCGACGATGCCCGGGTCGTTCACGGCGACGCGACGAACCTGGACCCCGAACTCGGGCAACAAGGAGCGTAACGGGGCGTCGCTACGAAGGTCGAGGATGTCGGCACGAACTCCGGAGCGCCAGAGGACGGGATGACCCCCGCGACCCCTGAACGTCGGAATGAACCACACGGCGAGCGGGTCGGTATCCCGGGCCCGCTCCAGCACATCCACGGTGGACTCGGAGACGAAGGGATGGTCCACGGGCCAGAACAGGACGTCGAGGTCCGCCGGGATCGCTTCGAGCCCGGCTTGGATCGACGCGGTCCGTCCTTCGTACCAGAGTTCCGAATCGACCAGGGTCACCGGCAGGTCCCGGAGCTCGTGGGCGATCGGCCCTCGATGCGGGCCGACCACGACGGCGACCGGGTCGAGGTCGCGAGAGAGGCAGATCTCCGCGAGACGCCGGACCGCGGTGGTCCCCCGAAGGGTCATGAGCGCCTTCGGGGAGCCGCCGAACCGGGTCGATTCCCCGCCGCTCAAGAGAAGTGCTGCGGTCGCCATCGGAACGAAAGCTAGGTCTCTCCGCGCGTCTTACGCCGACCGGGTTAGTAAAGGCCACGCTCGGCCGTACGGCGTTTCCGCGACCGCGGGCCGCACCGTTGACCGCCGCCGGGGTCCAGACCGGGGAGAACGAGGGCCCTTTCTCCTCTGACTTTAAATACCCCGGCACGGTGGGCGCGCCACCTCATGACCCACCCGAACGACGTACCTCCGTCGGCGCTTCTTCCGAAGCTGGCCATCGAGCTGCGGACTCGCAATGCCGTCGCACCGCCCCCGTGGGCGACGTTCGCCAAGACCGGGGTTCACAAGCAGCGAGCACCCACGCAGGTCGACTGGTGGTATCTGCGGAGTGCCTCGGTGCTGAGGAAGATCTATCTCAAAGGATACGTCGGCATCGAGCGATTGAGCGCCGAATACGGAGGGAAGCGCGACCGGGGCAGCGCTCCCTACCATGCCCGGAGCGGGTCACGCTCGATCCTCCGGGAGATCGTCCATCAGCTCGAGAAGGCCGGCCTCGTGCAACCGTACAAGACGAAGGGTCGCCGCGTGAGCCCCGAAGGAGCGAAGCTCCTCGACTCGCTCTCGCGCGACATACTCAAGGGGATGGCCGCGGAACGACCCGAACTCGCCAAGTACCTTTAGGTTCCATTCCGGGGCGAAGGAGTTGGCGGATGGTATACGGGGAAGACTCCGAGCTGGACGAACTGCGTCGCCGACGCACGCGGCAGATCCAGGATATGCAGGTCAACGAGTCCGCGAACGCTCAGGCCTATGCGGCCCAGGAGGCCGAGATGGCCCGGCGCGACCAGGAGCGGAGCGAGGTCCTTCGCCGCATCCTCACCCCCGAGGCCCGCGAACGTCTCGCTCGGATCCGTCTCGCGAAGCCGGAGGTGGCCGGCGCGGTCGAGCAACAGTTGATCGCCCTCGCCGCGAGCGGAAGGATCCAGCGGGCGATCGACGACCCGACCCTTCGGGCGCTCCTCGAGCGGATCGCCCCCGAACGCCGGGAAATCAAGATCACGAGGCGCTGAACGGGAGGAGTCATGGCGAACCGTAGGAAGAGTCTCGCTCGCAAGACGCGCCTGTTCCGCGTCGTGAAGGGAAACCGCCGCGTGCCCGCCTGGGTGATGCAGCGAACGAGCCGGCGGGTCACCCGTCACCCGAAGCGGCACACGTGGAAGCGCGGCCACCTGCACAAGTGAGAGGACGAGGAAAATTCCAATGCCTCCAAAGACCTCCTCACGTCACACCGAAGAACTCGAACGAGAGTACGTCATCCCGCTACGGGCGAGCATGCACCAGCCCTCCCGCCGCCGCCGTGCGGGCCATGCCCTCGAGACCGTCCGGCGTTTCGTCGTCCGCCACATGAAGGGGCGGCCCGAGGACGTCTGGATCGACCCGCGTTTGAACGAGCACATCTGGGAGCGAGGGATCCAACACATCCCGAGCCGAGTCCGCGTCAAGGCGATCCGCTTCGAGGACGGCCTCATCGAGGTCGACCTTCTCGAGACCGACTAGTTTCGATCGTCGGAGACCCCTCGCGTGCCCGTCGGACGGACCCTGTTCGGTGGCAGTCCCTACCTCGGGGTGTACGTTCGCGTCGGGGATGGCTACGCAATCGTTCCGGACGACACGCCCGGAGCGGCGGAGCACGACATCGCGCGCCTGCTCGGTGTCGAGGTCGTGCGAACGACCGTTCTCGATTGCGAGGTGGTGGGAGCACTGGTCGCCGCCAACTCGTACGGGGTCATCGTCGGCGGGGAGGTGGACGCGGAGGAGCGACGGATCCTCGAGAAGATCGCCCCCCTCACCGTGATCTCGCACCGTCAGAACGCCATGGGCAACAACATCCTCGCGAACGATTCGGGCGCGCTCGTTCATCCGGAGTTCTCCGACGCCGCGGTCACGGCGATCGGCCGGGGCCTGGGCGTGCCGGCGGCCCGAGGAACGGTGGCCGGTCTCGGGACGGTCGGGATGGCCGGGGTCGCGACGAACCGGGGCGTCGTCGTTCATCCTCGAGCGACCGAGAAGGAGGTGACCGCCGTGACGGACCTGCTCCGAGTTCCCGTCCATCGGTCGACCGCGAATTTTGGCGTGCCCATCGTGGGGGCCTGCCTGATCGCGAACTCGCGCGGGATCATCGTGGGCCGACCCACCACTCCGGTCGAGGTGGTCCACTTGCAGGAAGGGCTCAGTATCTTCGACTAGCGGCGAACGGGCGAAAGGGCGACCGGGATTACGTGCCGCGCTTCCGCTTCACGTACCGGGTCGCGTATCCCGCGATGCGGTTCGCGAGCTTCTTGTGAGTGGCCTGGAGATGGCCCTCGACGGTCACGCCGAGGTCGGTGAGCTGAAGGACCTTGAGCTTGTTCTGGGAAAAGTCGCCGGTGAAATCCTCCGGGTAGTGACGGATCAGTTCGATCGCGACCCGCTTGATGTAGGTCTGGCGGATATTGCCCATGCGGGCGGGGCCGACCCGGGTCGGAGTTATAACCCTATCCGGAGCGATTCCACCGGCCCGCCGGCCGCCGGTGGCGGCCAGGTCACACCGGCGATACTCACAAATACCCTGGCCGAGGTAATTCATCGCGTGCCTCAGTGCGGAGCCGCCCGGGGGGGCTCGCAATCCCGCTCCTGAGGAACCTCCTTCTCCCGTAGGACATCGCACTCAATGCCGAACGAAGTTGAGGAACCACCGGTGCCTCCCCTGCGGGAGCGGAACGTTCTGCTGCTCGACCTCTCGAAGAGCATGCTCGCCCCCCTTCCCGACCCGCAAGGCGGCGGGCCCGAGCGACAAAAGATCGAGGTCGCCCGGACCGCCGTTTTCCGGATCCTCCAAGACGCCGCGACGAACGGGACCCTCTTCGGCCTCGTGACGTTCACCGAGACGGTCCGAGTACCGGTGCCGCTCGGCGAGATCCACCGGGAGAACCTTCCGTACATCGAGAACCTCATCTCCATGCTCGCTCCCAGCGGCCGGTCGGCGATCTGGGACGCGATCGGCGTGGGGGCGGACCTGCTCCGGATGGGAACGAGCGGCGTCCAGGGGAACCTGGTCCTGGTCACCGACGGTTGGGACAATGCGTCGACGCGCTTTGACGTGAAGACCGAAGCGACGGCGAAGCCGGCGGAGGGAAAGGTCGACCTGGTGCCGTACGTCCTGCCCACCCACTCGCGGCTCACGCTACGGATCATCGGGATCGGAAGCGGTGACGAGCGGGACAAGGGCGTCGACTCGGGCCGGATGAATCAGACGGTGGCCCAGCTCTCTCAGCGGGCGCAAGAGCTCGGACTCCCTCCGGCGTTCAGCTTTCAGCTGGTCACGACGGGTTCCCAACTGTTCGCCCAGATGGTGAACGCCTTCCTCGACGTGGGGTACGACGACGACCGACCCATCGAGGAGCTCCACCCCGAGGAGCTCGCGCGCCACGCCGGGAACGCCGCGCGCGCCCTCAAGGAGCCGCAGCAGCACGCCACCGTTTCCCGGATCAAGAACGCCCAGACGGCCGGGAAGACCGGAGGAGCGGTCACCTACTCGGAAGCGCCCGATATCGAGGTCGATTTTCTCGCGAGCGGACCGGGAGGACCCCCTGCCTACCTCAAAGAACGGTACGGCCCCCTCGGAGAGGTCGTGGAAGCGTATCTATCGGGAGACCTCGACCGCGCCCTCGAGCTCATCCAGAAGACGCAGGCATTCCTGCCGGCGGTCACTCGCCTCTACTGGGAAGCCCGTATTCAGTTCGCGCGACGGGCGGTCGTGGAGGCCGCACGGGCGCTTCTGCAAGCGTGGGCCGAGGCCGAGAAGCTCCCGGCCGCCGCCCAGGCGCCGATCCTTCGGCGCCTCGCTATCCTCCAAGCGAGGATGCAGAACGACAAGGAGACCGAGACCCTCGTCCGATTCATCGACGAGACGGAGCACCATCTCATCAACCGGGACGCGAAGACGCGGGAACGCCTCATGGACCTGTTCTCGAAGCTCATGGAACTCCGGGGCACCTACCAGCTCACCCGGCTCGCCGGCGAAGGGGACCTCCAGGACGCGGCGGTCGCCCACGAGGCGGCCGTCGAGGAGGTCTTCGGGTTGCTGCAGGATGCTCGCCTCGACCTCTCGACGGAAGGCGCGACCGTGGAAGGCGCGTTGGACTTCATTGAAATATGCCTGGCGGAGATGCGGTAGGGAGAGCCTGAATGCCGGAAGTCAAGGTTACCACCCGCCGGCGCAGCGGAGCGAAGAAGGAAACCAAGCCCTCGGTCGACACGACCCGCATCGCCGTGGTGGGCATCCCCGCCTCGGGAAAGACGACCTACTTCCGGTTCCTCTCCGGACACTTCGGGCTCAACCTGCCGATCCTCTACATTCCCGCTCGGGCCGACAGCGGCAGCCTCCCGCTCTACGGGGACCTCGAGAACGACGTCGCGCTCGAGGAGACCACGTACGAGACGACCGACCCGACCGACCCCGAAGGGAGCCTCGAGACGACGACCCGCTACTACGTCAACCGGCCCATGGAGGACCGGCGGAAGCTCTGGGTCGAGCTGAGTGCGGGCCGCGACGAGCAGGGGATCCTGACGAAGTACCCTCTGCCCACCAAATTCAATCAGTTCGTCGAGATGAAGATGCGCTTCCGGTACGCGGCGCCCGAAGGGGAGGCCGGCTCGCGCCCGATGGAGCTGTCGACGGTGGACGAGGCCGGGGGCATCATCGCCGACTACTTCACCTACGACCGGCTGTGGCTCGACTCGGTCGAAGGCGAGGTCACCGAGAAGACCTGCCGCGTCATCCCGCATTTCGATTCGTGGCGCCCGGACCGGCGCGACCTCTGGAAGCGCGGGCTCACCCTCCTCGGGAGGTTCGTCTGCGGCGCCGACGCGATCATCCTGCTGCTCTCGCCCGGCCTCCCGTCCCTGCGCGACCAGGCCCAGCAGGTGAACCTCGCGCGCGGCGTCTTCCGCTACACCCACGCTCGCAATCTTCCGCTCGTCCTCGCGGTCTCGAAGGCCGACAAGCTGAAGGAATTCTACAGCGAGGTCGAGCAATCCGTCCGCGAGCGGACGTTCCGAAGCACGTTCGATTCGGTCGACTTCCTGCTCCGACGCGACGGCGCCGGCATGGGAACCATCCTCGTCGCCCAGGAGGGCCGCGGGATCTCGGCGAAGGAGGATGTGTTCCTCATCTCGAGCGCCGTTTCGACCGGCGAGGGCCATCCGCTCTTCATCGGAGAGTCCGGTGACGAGGCACCCAGCACCGGTACGGCCACCATGGGCGTCCCGGTGATGGTCAACACCACCCTGCCGCTGGCCCGGGCCTGCGAGCGGGTCCTCCAGCGCCGCGCTACGAAGGAGAAGTAATGCCCCCAGCGGTCGGTGCCGCGGCCGGAAGTCTCGCCCCGGTCGCCGTCGTCTGGTGCCGTCAGGTCGACAACGAGGCCGAGAGTCCTGGCTACACGACGATCCCCGAGGACTTCGCCGGTCGACGAGAGACGATCGAGTCGATCCGCGTGGTGGGGAATCTCACCATCAACATCGCGGATACCCACGATTACTGGGACCCGGACCCCGCGCAGCCGCTCTCGTTCTACCCGAATCTTTTCCTCTATCCCGCGGCGAACGGACGCTACACGTGCGTCGGCCGAATGTTCCTCTCCACCGAGGACCGACCGCGCCTCGGGATGAAGACGCTCGTCTTCGAGACGGCTCCCCTGCTCGCGAGCGGGGATTTCGGTCCGGCGATCCTCCGCGCCCATGCGACCATGAGCGGACGCACGGACGGCGGAAAGCCGCCGGTCGAACCCGACCCGCTCGTCTACCAAACGGTCGGGGAGGGATTCCTCTTCCATCGGGGGACCACCGAGCCCGTCGTCGTCGTCGCGGCGGACGCCTGGGAAGCCAGCTGCCACGCGGTCCTGGAGCTCGTTCGGGTGATGCCGACGTCGCTGGTCGCGCTCGGGGCGTTCCTGGTCTTTCCGTACTTCCTTCCCGAGGCCAAGGTGAACTTGCACGAGTTCACCGAGCAGTTCCCGCTCGCGCTCGCCGTCATGCGCGTTCCGCGCGGGGAAGCCCAGGGCGACCGCCACGCGAAGCGCCTCGCAAGCTGGGAGTCCGCTCCCGTCACGCTTCGGGATCTCACGCGCGCGAGCCGGGGCCGCGAGGCGCTCCCGCTCGTCCTCCAGTACGTCCGGGAACACCAGGACGCGAAGATCCGCGAGGTGACCCGTCGCGTCGACCTCGTCGAAGGCCCGCGCATGCAGGCCCATCTCCACGACGCCGAACGGCAGGGGGGTCGAGACCGTCGAAAGGAGATGTGGCGCATCGGCACGGCCATGGAGACGGCGGCGCTGCTTCTCACCCGCCCAAAAGGCCGCTCCGTGCCGATGACCGGCGAGGCAGCGAAGCGCGCGAATGAGTACCTCCAGGCCCGACCTTCCGATTCCGTCCTGCTGCCCCCCGAACCCGCTCCGGACCTAACCGCGACCTCGGCGGTCCCCACCTCGGGGATCCTCGGCGGGGAGCACCCGCCGTGGCTCCACAAGCCGCCGGAGATCACGCTCCCGCCGCCCGGCCCGGTCGCGGTCCCGGTCTCCACGAGCGACGACCCGTCGACCCTGCCCGCCGGGGCCGTCGCGCCCGCCGCCCCCATTCCCGCAGGGTCGACGGCCCCGACCGCGTCGAACGGAGAGCTCGAGACCCTCCTGCGGAACGAGATCGACCGAAGGTTCGTCGAGCTCGCAAAGGGCCGCCCTCCCGTACTCCAGGCCTCCGACGTGGACGCCCGGGTCTCGAGCGCGACCGTCGACCTCGAGACGAAGTGGTCCTCCCTCCTGGACGCCAAGATGCGGGAGGTCTCGGACACGGCCGCCCGGGCCGTAGCCTCGCTGCAGGCCGACCTCGCTTCCCGGCTCGCGGCCGTCGAGGCCCGGCCCGTGGTGAGCCCCTCCGACGTGGTCACCGAGGCGGAGCAAAAGCTCCGCGGCGAAGCCGATTCCAAATTCCAGGCGCTCTCGACCAAGGCCGAGGAGTCCGTTCGGGCCGCCGGCGAGATGTGGGCCTCTCGCCTCCGCGAGGAGCTGCACCAGTCCGTGGACGAGCTCCGAGCCCAAGCCACGCACGACGAGGAGGAAATGCGAGCCGCCTTGGTCGCGCAG
>Ga0074044_10002960_pt1 | contig 14684 bp, 12 predicted proteins | sample BogForMeECP23OM1_FD_94443 | JGI IMG/M metagenome (GOLD analysis project Ga0074044, IMG submission 94443) | Bog forest soil microbial communities from Calvert Island, British Columbia, Canada - Bog Forest MetaG ECP23OM1 | ecosystem: Environmental > Terrestrial > Soil > Wetlands ... | reverse complement strand
TGGTTTGGATTTCGCACCGCAACGGCAAGGCGCCGCGAGAGACGAATGTGTTTATCGCGGATTGGGTGGAGTAGGGAAGGTCAGACGTTGGAGGTCAGATTGCAGAGGTGAAACCACCCTACGCGAGCTTTGCGCGGAGTAGTTGGTCTTTAATCTTTTCTGGGAGACGCGAACTGGCGAGTATTTCCTGCAGCTGCGCGGCGGGGATTTCCCGGCTGAACTCCAGGGCGCGCGCTAAAGAAAGATGCTCGGTTCGCAGAAGCGCGGCGCGAATTTCCTTGCGGCGAGACCACTTCGCGTGCCGGGCTACGGCTTCGACCAGCGCGGCGCCGGCGGCGGGGCTTAGCACAGAGTTGATAACGAGAGCTTCGGTGAGTCGCGGGTTGTCGAGCGCGATGGGCAAGATTCGGGCCTGGCGGGCTGCGCGCTTCGACGCCTTCGCGTGGGCGGCCTTTGCATCGGCGGGCTCCGAATCGGCGATTGCGGCTCCGGCATTCTCCGCATCCAGCAGGAGCGCCGCGGCTACTCTGCCGGAGGCGCGGCGCGCCAGCGTCAGGCGTTCTCCGATGGTGACAGCTTTCAGCCGCGCAATCAGGACGTCGTCGACGGCAACCTTCACGTCGGCGGGAACACTGGGCGCGAGCGCAACTTTCATCAAATCGAAAGTGTAGAACTGGCGCGCGAGCGGCACCGACACATGGCGCGGGGTTTGCGGATGGCTCGCCAGCGCGACCTTCACTTTACGGCTCTTGAGTGCGCTGGCGTTCCGCGCAAGTTGCTCAATGACTTCCGGATGCAAGTCTGTGCGCTTCAGAAGCGACAGAGCGAAATCCTCGGTGAGCGCGGGATCGGCAGCGGCGTGAAGAAGATCGGTGGGCGCATTCGACGGCGCCGGGGGCAGCGCGGTTTCGTTCAGAAGCTCGTCTGCGGACCTTAAAGTATCAGATGTCTTAGACATTTTTGATCAGCTGGCGCGAGACGGGGCGAGCCCCGTCTCTACGTTTGTCTTGCCCTGGCTAGCGCGCCTTGTACAGGATCCGCCAAATCCTGGCGCACGTCGATGCCGGGAAAGTTTTGCTCGAACGTATTGTAAAAAATCTGGCGCACTACTGAAGACTGACGAAAGACACTGCCCGTCATGGCGACTGGAAGCACAGCCCCAGCGAGCGGACCTGCGGCGGGCCCTGCTACCGAAGTTTGAGGCGCAAGGCGGCGGACCACGATGGCCGCTAGGTTCGCCAACTTTGCGCCAGCCTGCTCCAGAAGATCGCGGGCGATGGCATCGCCCTCGTCGGCAGCGCGCAGGACTACGGGAAACAGACGCGGGAAATCAGGCGGCGGAGTTGAGTTCGCTTGCTGCACGAGTTCGTCGAAGGTCGTGATTTTCCATGCTCGGAGGATCATGGCAGCGAGCGCGGTTTCACCGCCTTGATCGTGGGCATTCACTACGGCGGAAATAGCGCGGCGTCCGATCCAGTGGCCGGAGCCTTCGTCGGAAATGGCAAACCCCCAGCCTCCCGCGCGCACGATGCGACCGGCAGCGTCGCGGCCATACGCGATGGAACCGGTGCCGGCGATCGCGATCACGCCCGGACCAGCGCCGAAAGCGGCTTCAAGAGCGATCTCAGCATCACCGACAACTTCGATGCTGACTGGCGTCACTCCCATTAGTTCGGCGAGGATGTTGCGAATCTTCGCGGCGATCTCGGGCCGAGCAGCGCCGGCAGCGCCGATGCAGACAGCGCCGATCTGAGCGGGAGAAATTTTGGCAGTAGTGCAGACCTTGCGAACAGCCGTATGCAAAGCTTCCCTTGCCGGCTGCTCGCCGAGACGAACGATATTGCTGCCGCCGGCCGTCGCATTGGCGAGTACGGTCGTTTCGTCAGCGAGCAGGCATCGCGTTTTGGTGCCGCCGCCGTCGATGGCGAGATAGTAGGGCATTGGGGTAGTTCTAACACAGGTTCGCTTGTCGGTTCCGGTCTCCGAACATGCTTGTACAATGCAGCCAACCGCTGGCTGCGGGAGACGCGGCGAGCCGCGTCTCTACTTATAAGGAATCGTTTGGGACTAAATCGGATCGACCTGCTGATTATTGCGGCGTACCTGGCTGGCATCACGCTGTTTGGGCTGCGTTTCCGCAAGCGGCAGCGGACGATGCGGGATTATTTTCTCGCCGACCGCGAGATTCCCTGGTGGGCGATTGCGCTCTCGATTGTGGCCGCGGAAACGAGCACGCTGACCATCATCAGTATTCCCGGACTCGCCTACGATTCGAATCTTACTTTTCTGCAAGTGGTGATGGGGTATGTAATCGGACGTGTCATTATCAGTTTTGTGCTGCTGCCGCAATATTTTCGCGGCGAGTTGTATACGGCTTATCAACTGATTGAGCGGCGCTTTGGTCCCGGGTTGCGCACGCTGACGGCGAGCCTGTTTCTGCTGACGCGGGCAGCGGCTGAGGGAGTGCGGGTCTACGCCGTATCCATTGTGGTCTCGATTGCGCTCGGCACGGGCGAGGTCGCTTCGATTGCGATCATTACGCTGCTGACTTTGATTTATACCTTTGAGGGCGGTCTGGCAGCGGTGATTTGGACTGACGTGGTGCAGACTTTCATTTATGTCGGCGGAACTCTGGTGGGTCTCGTCACGATTCTGCACCTGGTGCCGGGCGGATGGGGATCGGTTGAGGCGATTGCCGGGGAGTTGCACAAGTTCCAGGTCTTCGACACTTCCTTTCTCGCACACTGGCCTTATCTTGATTTTGCGAAGCCTTACACGCTATGGGCGGGAATTGTGGGCGGGGCCTTTTTGACCACGGCCAGCCACGGCACCGATCAGCTCATCGTGCAGAGATTGCTAGCGGCGCGCAATCAGCGGCAGTCGGTGCTGGCGTTGCTCGCGAGTGGCGTGGCTGTATTTTTTCAGTTTGGATTATTTCTCATCGTGGGCGTGATGCTGTTTGCTTATTACCGGGTTCCGTCGGCGGCATTTGGACGGGCCGACAGAATTTATCCAACGTTCATTGTGAGCCGGATGCCGCATGGGATTGCGGGACTGTTGATCGCCGCGATTCTGGCAGCAGCCATGTCGAACTTGAGCGCGGCATTGAACTCGCTGTCGTCGAGTTCGATTATGGATTTCTATCTTCGCTTTCGTCCCGCCTCTGGTCCGGTGCTGAGCGACGCGGCGCGGCTGCGCATGGCGCGACTGGCGACGGTCGCGTGGGCGCTCGTGCTGTTCGGCCTGGCGGTGCTGGCGCTGCATCGGGTGGGGCGCGTGGTGGAAGTCGGGCTGCAAATCGCATCCGTGGCTTATGGGGCGTTGCTTGGAGTGTTTCTGCTGGGTGTGCTGACTCGGCGCGCTAATCAGCGGGGGGCGATGGTGGGCATGGCTGCGGGACTTGCGACGGAGCTTTACTTGTGGCTTGGTTCCCGGGTGGCCTGGACATGGTGGGTGGTAATTGGGACGTCGGTGACGTTTGGAATCGGTTACGCGGCTAGCGTGTTGCTGCGGCATGAGCTGGAAACTTGAACCGCGGAGATTGCGGAGGGCGCAGAGTCTTATCGTCAAACCCAATGGTTTGAGCCAGATTTTCTCGGCGCTCTCAGCGAACTCTGCGGTTAAGAAGTTGCCGCAAGAAAATATGAACCAACGCAAAAAAGACTTCAATTCCCGCCCGGAACTGGCACGCGACCTTGGTCTGTCGCACGCTGGCGCGGTGGTCGTCGGGACGATTATCGGCAGCGGAATTTTTTTGGTTCCGTCCGAGATGATGCAGGCGGTCGGGACGGCACAACTTGTCTATCTCGCCTGGATGGTTGGCGGGCTGCTTTCCTTTTTTGGCGCACTTACCTATGCCGAATTGGGAGCGATGAAACCACAGGCGGGCGGCGAGTATGTTTACGTTCGCGATGCGTACGGGCCGCTGGCGGGGTTTCTCTATTCGTGGACTTGGTTTCTGATTGCCAAGCCGGCTTCGATTGCTACCGTCACTACTGGGCTGGTGCGGATCCTGGGAACATTTCCGGTTTTTTCTTTTTTCTCGCAGGCTTGTATCGCGCATCCCTTCGCCGTCAACTACGGGCAACTGGTGGCAATCGTTGCCACAGTGCTGATTTCGTGGCTGAACTACATAGGCGTGCGCCGGGCGGGAGAATTTCAGTTTCTCTTCACCTTGCTCAAGGTTGCGATCATCCTCGGAATCGTCGTGATCGGTTTTTCCTATCGCGGAGGGACGTGGGCGAATTTCGCTACCGAATTTGTTGGGGCAAAGGGTGGCGTGGCTGGATTTTTTGCCGCCCTGGTGGCTGCGCTTTGGGCTTACGACGGCTGGAACGATCTGAACATGGTGGCGGGCGAGATCCGGGATCCGCAGCGCAATATTCCGCTGGCGTTGATTTGGGGCGTGGCGACCGTGGGCGCGCTTTACATCCTGGTGAACGCGGCGGTGCAGTACGTGCTGCCGGCGGCGGCGGTGGCGGCTTCGCAGCGTCCGGCTTCGGATGCGGTGGCGCTGGTGCTGGGGCGCGCGGGCGCGAGTTTGGTATCGGCGGGCATGGCGGTTTCCATGCTCGTCACTTTAAACGGCACCATCATGAGCGGAGCGCGCGTGCCGTTTGCCATGGCGCGCGATGGATACTTCTTCAAGGCAATCGCCGAGGTTCATCCACGCTTTCACACGCCGTCGGTGGCGATTGTGGTGCAGTGCGGGCTGGCCGTTGTTCTTCTGCTGTTGGGCGGTAGTTTCCGGCAATTCTTTTCGCTGGCAATTTTCGCGGAGTGGATGTTCTACATGATCGCCGGCAGCACCGTGTTCGTTTTCCGGCGGCGCGATCCGAACGCCTATCGGCCGTATCGCGTCTGGGGATATCCGGTGGTTCCGGCGCTGTTTGTGCTGGCATCCGCGGCACTTCTTTACTACACGTTCACCGATAATTTAAAAGGCTCGACGGGCGGATGCCTGGCGATTCTGGCGGGCATTCCGGTGTTCTACTTTTTCGCGCGCCGCCGGGCTAAATCCTAACTTGCCCTTTGTTCACCACGGAGTCACAGAGTCACGGAGAAAACCTTGACCCTTCAAAAACCAAAAAGGGGAGGCTTTGCCGAGCAGTTGGGTTTCTCTGTGTCTCTGTGACTCCGTGGTGAAAAGAACTTGATTGAGGACAGTACCCGCGCTGGGCGGCGGCACCGAAGTAACTGGACATCCGCGCAATCCCTCAAAATATCTAGCCTGGTTACCAAAGGACACGCGCAAGGGACACGTTTACCCCCTGCCCAAACTCCCATAAGGTGAAGACTCCAAGCCAAGCGCTCTCCCCAGCCTGGGCCCCCTTTTGGAGTCATAGGAATGCCTACGCAAGACGGCGGTTTTCAACTCGGTTTGTTGCCGGAAAAGAAGTGGAACTGGCGGACTTTTGCCACCAGCTACGGGCTTCTCACCGGCCTGATTCTGCTCCTGATGGTCATCGGAGTTATGACCTCCGATACGCTGCTGCCGAGCGTGACCTATCAGGTGACGGAGTTGATACCGCGGCCGGCGCTGAAGCCGGAGCGACTGCCCAAGCCCAAGCCGCTGCCGGTTCATGCCAAGTTGCTGCCCCCGGCTCCGGTATTTGAGAAACCGAAGTTGGTGGTGCCGCCGGAAGTCCATGCACCCAAGCCGAAACCGCAGGAGATTGAGCCCCCGAAGGTAGTAGTGAATAACTTCGCGCCGGCGGTATTAGTTCCGGTCAGTGGAGCGCGCCCGGTACCGATTCACACTGGAGATTTTGGCGGCAGTTCGGTGACGCCGACGGTGAATGCTCCGATTGCGAAAGTACAGACGGGCGGATTCGGCGATCCCAATGGACTGAAGCCGAGCGATAACGGAAAACCGAACGGGAAACTGGTGGCGGCGGTGGCAGGTTCGTTCGACCTGCTGGTAGGACCAGGCCAAGGGAACGGGTCGGGCGGCGCCAAAGGTATTAAGGGAACGGTGGCGAGCGCCGATTTTGGCAGCGGGGTTGCAACCGCCGGACAGGGAGACGGACGCAGAAGTGGACGCGGGGTGCAGGCTTCCAACTTCGGCTCACAGGTGGTGGCGCAGAACACGCCGCATGTTCAGCGTGTGGACGCCGTAGCCGCGACGCCGGTCGAGATCACTTTCAAGCCGAATCCGGTGTACACGGAGGAAGCGAGAAATCTGAAACTGGAAGGCGAGGTCCTGCTGGAAGTGGAGTTCGCGGCGAATGGACAGCTGCACGTGAATCGGGTGGTGCGGGGATTGGGCCATGGACTGGATGAAGCCGCGATCGCCGCGGCCAACAAAATGCATTTCAAGCCGGCCCAGCGCAACGGGCAGGCGGTGGAATCGACAGCAATTGTGCACGTGGTATTTCAACTGGCGTATTGAAACTTTGGAGATGATGGTCATGCGGAAAATGAACACGTTCGTGAGCAGTATGAACTGGATGGTTTTGGTTCTGCTGGCGGTAAGCCTGACGGCAGCGGCCCAGCAGCCGGCGTCCGCTTCGGAGAACCCACAACCGGCGGCAACGCAGCCCGCGCAGGCGCAAGCCAGTCCGGCGCAGACCGGTCAGGCTCCGGTGAATCCGGGGCCGCCGACTACGATGGATCAAGTGGTCGACCGCGTGATCATGCGCGAAAAAGAATTGATCAAGTTTTTGTCGCAGCGCACTCCCGTGGTGGAGACCTATCTGCAAAACCTGACGCAAGATCCGCAACTGGGGCCGATTCCGCAGGATGACCATTATTTTCTGGGGCGCATGGACTTGAGCGAATCGATCGACCGGAGCGACTACCTTGACGGCAAAGGTAAAGACACCAAAAACGACAGCATGGAGAAACATCTTCTCGGCGAGTTCACGAAGAAGTTCAAGTTCCAGTACCAGCCGCTGGGTTTTTCGTGGATGATCTTTGCCGACCGCAACGACTTTGACCGCGCGCACTATGATTTCCACTACGCGCGGCGCGAATTTCTGGGCGACGTGCGCTGCCTGGTATTCGATCTGACTCCGAAAAAAGATGCTGGCCGCGGACGCTTCCTCGGGCGCATCTGGGTCGAGGATCAGGATTTCAATATCGTGCGCTTGAATGGCACGTATGCGCGTCCGCAGCGCAACAACTACTACTTTCACATGGACGCCTGGCGCTTGAACCTGGTTCCGGGTTATTGGGTGCCATCGTACATCTACAGCGAAGAAGGCGACTTCACGGCGGGACACGTCAACAAGATTGCGTTTAAGGCGCAGACCCGCATGTGGGGATACAACCTGAAGACAGGCGCGGCGAATGACGAGCTGACCAACATCCGCGTGGACAGCGTAAAGGACGATACGCCATCCGCCCAGGATGCGACTCCGCTGGCCGCCGAGCGCGAATGGCAGCAGCAGGCGGAAGACAACGTCGTGGAGCGGCTGGAACGCGCCGGACTGCTGGCGCCGGAAGGCGATGTGGACAAGATTCTGCAAACCGTGGTGAATAACCTCGAAATCACCAACAACATCGAACTGCCGCGGCCAGTGCGGACGCGGGTGCTAACGACTTCTCCGCTGGAAACTTTCAGCGTGGGCAACACGATTGTGGTGAGCCGCGGGTTGATCGACGTGCTTCCCGATGAGGGCAGCCTGGCCATGGTGCTGTCGCACGAACTGGCGCACATCGTTCTGGGACATAACCTGGGCAGCCAATACGCGTTCAATGACCGCATGCTATTTTCGGACGAAGTGACTTACCAGAACCTCGGTTTCAAGCACATTCCGGAAGAGGAAACGGCGGCAGACAAGAAAGCGATCGAGATGCTGAAGAACTCGCCCTATGCGCAGAAACTGGACTCGGCCGGGCTTTTCATCAAGGCGTTGCAGGCGCGCGCTCCACAACTGAGCGCTCTGCTGCAAGCGCACCTGGGCAACAACATCGCGGAAAACGGAACGGTGACGCGGCTGGCGCAACTCGCCACCTCGGCTCCGGCGCTCGACTGGAACAAGCTGGACCAGATCGCCGCGCTGCCTTTGGGCGGACGAGTCAAATTGAATCCGTGGGACGACAAAGTAGAGATCGTGAAATCGCAACCGGTGGCCATCACCTCGGCGCGCGACAAGATGCCGTTTGAGGTGACTCCGTTCTATCCGCGGCTTACGCGCTACAGCACGGCGAACGCAACTGCGGCGACTACCGCAGCAGCGACAACGCCAACGGCTACCACCACCGCCACCACCGCCGACGCGGGGACGACGCCGAGCAACTGAGTCGGCTGCCAAGTTGAAAGAAGCGCAGGCCGGGACCGGAAGAAATTCCGGGCTCCCGGCTTGTGTCTTTTTTGGCCTGGTTTTAGGGCCTAGTTGAAGCGGGGCGATCGGCGGCTCGGAAATCGGACTCAGGCAAAGGTCCCAAACCCCGCCCCGGACGCCGTTTTTCAACACTACCCATTCCCGGCGTCTTTTGCTATTATGGACCGCCTGCGCCTACCGCCCCCGGGGAGGACTCCAAATGCCAAGTGGTTCAACTTTGTGGAAAAGTTCTGTGCCCGCTGCCAGCGGCAGCCATCAAGAAAGGTCGTGTATCTTGTCGAAGAAGTTTCTTCTCACAGTCTTTGTGGTACTGCTCGTCGTGTCTGGGAGCGCGCTAGCCCAGACGCTGACACCACTCAAGAATCAACCGCCCGACGGAATCATCTACAGCTTCCAACTGACCGATGGTACGGTGATGGTTCAAGGAGGCAACTGCTCCGATTTTTGGCGGCTCACGCCCGATAATACGGGGAGCTACGTCAACGGCACCTGGACGCAACTCGCCAGTCTACCCTCCGGATATGCACCGTACGCGACCGCTTCCGCAGTGTTGGCGGATGGACGCTTGCTGCTTGAGGGCGGTGAGTACTCCAACTGCGGCGGCGAGTTTACGCTCACCAACCAGGGCGCCGTTTATGACCCGGTGGCCAATACCTGGACTACCGTGAATCCGCCGAAGGGGTGGACCAATATTGGGGACTCGCCGTCGACGGTGCTGGCGAACGGCACCTATTTAATCGGAAACAAACTGACCAAGAAGGATGCCCTGCTCGACCCCACGACGATGACCTGGAGTAAGGTAAGTTCGAAAGGTAAAAAGGATTTCAACGCCGAGGAGGGCTGGACCCTGCTGGCGAGCGGATCGGTTCTTACCTGCGATGTGAAAGACGCTCCGAACTCGGAAATCTACGATGCTACATCTGGTAGCCCCAAATGGGCGACGGCGGGAACCACGATCGTCGACCTGCATTCGCCCTCGCCGTTTGGCTGCCTGAACTATCCCCCCAAGAACAAGTGTTACTACCCGCCTGGGGAGATCGGGCCCGCTATTCTTCGTCCCGACGGCACAGTATTCGCCACCGGATCTTATACGAAGAACAACGGAGCGGGAAATACGGCCATTTACGACAGCCTCACCGACACGTGGACCGTTGGGCCAGTCTTCCCCAATGGTGATAACGCCGGCGATTCGTTTGCCGTGCTACTGACCAATGGCGACGTGCTGGTGGAAGGCGACTCGGGGACTTCCTACTTATTCAACGGGACCACGTTTACCGCGGGTCCGTTCACGCCCGGTAGCCTGATGATTTTACCGAACGGTCAAGTATTGGTCGGAGGCGGGGAAACCGAAGTCTATACTTCCACGGGCACTTACCAGAGCTCGTGGCAACCGACCATTTCGAGTTATCCGACAAGCGTGACTCCGGGATCGACTTACCCGATTTCGGGCACGCAGTTCAACGGACTATCACAGGCCGGTTCGTTTGGAGACGAATTCCAATTCGCCACCAACTATCCGCTGGTCCAGATCACGAATAACAGCACGAAACACGTGTTCTACGCTAGAACCCACGACCACAGCAGCATGGGCGTGGCGACTGGCTCGGCGACGGTTTCGACCAACTTTGATGTGCCGTCGACGATTGAAACCGGCGCGAGCACGTTGGTAGTGATCGCGAACGGGATTCCCTCTGTGCCGGTTGATATTACGGTTCAGTAAATAAGGTGACTCTGACTAACTGCCCATGTATCTCCTGCGATTGTGAGATACAAGGGCAGTTTTGTTTTTGGCAGCGCCATGACGTTACGATCCTAGAAGTGTTTCGCAAGATCGCTGAACCGATCGACTACGAGCAGACGCTGGGATGGCGGGGTGACCGCGAGTTCTTCGTGCTCGAGAATCCAGGTGTTCCCATGAGGAACGAAAACAGCGTTCAGACCCGCAGCGAGCGCGGGGTTGATGTCGGACTTCGGGCTGTTGCCGACCATCCAGGTCACGTCTTCCGAAAGCCCGTACTTGGCGACAGCCGAGCGGTAAGTGGATTCATCTTTCTCGGCCACAATCTCGACGGCGGAAAAGTATTCCTTCAACCCTGACCGCTCGACTTTGCCGGATTGCTCGGCGGGATTTCCTTTGGTCATGAGGATGAGGTGGTGACGTTCGCCGAGATACTGCAGAGCCTCGGGCACGCCGGGAATAATTTCGATGGGATGATCGGCGATCTGGTGGGCGAAACTGCGAATGCTTTCGTGCAATTCGGGAGTGACGGGGTCGACGGAGAGCTTCTCAAAAGTCTCAACCAGTGATTGCGCGAAGCTGTGCAGACCGTAGCCGTGCTTAACGATGGAATCCCGCTCCACGTCGTTGAGCACCAAGCGGACGGCTTCGGGCGAGTGTTGGCGATGGTCGAGGAACGAGATGAACTCGGCGATCGCCCGCTCGAAATAGATGTTATTTTCCCAGAGGGTGTCATCGGCATCGATGAGCAAAGTCTGGGCACCGTTGTCGCGCCGCATGTGCTTATGATAACTGCGGCTCTTGGCTTTTAGCTCTTAGCCGACCGCATCCGCAATCGCTCTACGACCGTGGAACCAGAAAGCTAAAAGCCACCAGCCAATAGCCAAGAGCTTCCTTACACCCACTCCACGCGCGGCCTCTGCGGAATAATGCCGGCCTTGTGTCCCATATCGAGCAGACGGCGAACCGCTTCCCTGCCGTCGTCGCCGTAGTCGAGGGTGCGCTCGTTGACGTACATGCCCACGAATTTATCTGCGAGTTGGGCATCGAGATCGCGGGCAAACTGCATGGCGTAGGCAAGCGCTTCTTCACGATGATCGATGGCGTATTGGATGCTCTCGCGCAGCGCTTGCGTAACGCTGGCGATCGTCTCACGGCCGAGGGAACGCCGAATGGCATTGCCTCCGAGCGGCAGAGGAAGTCCCGTCACCTTCTGCCACCATCGGCCGAGATCGACCACGCGGTGCAGTCCCGATTTGTCGTAGGTCAGTTGGCCTTCGTGGATAATGAGGCCGGCTTCCTGTTTGCCCTCGAGAATCTGCGGGATGATCTGATCGAAGGGGACAACCTCCACCTCAATGCCGGGCGCGAACAATTCAAGCGCCAGGTAGGCGGTGGTGAGTTTGCCGGGCACAGCAATTCTCTTGTCCTTAATATCGTCCGGCGTGAACGGCCGGGTGGCAACCAGCATGGGACCGTAACCGTCACCCACACTGCCGCCGCACGACATCAGCGCATATTTGTCCTGAATGTAGGGATAGGCGTGGAACGAAATCGCAGTCACGTCGTAAACCCCGTCGCCTTCCTGCGCCTGCCGGTTCAGCGTCTCGATGTCGCAAAGGGTGTGATTGAATTTCAGTCCGGGCACGCGCACTTTGCTCGTGGCCAGGCCGTAAAACATGAAGGCGTCGTCGGAGTCGGGGCTGTGCGCTACAGTGATTTCACGAACTGGAGAAGATACCGTACTCATAAGATTCCGTAATCCTGTTCTATAAAGCGTGCCGGCGCGTATCAGTAATGTTTCACAGTACGAGGCGCAACCCTCAGGGGCTAAAGCCCGAATTTTTATTGTGACGCAGCGGCATGGCGAAAGCCATACCCTACCCGAAACCTGCGCCACACAAAGCCTGTCAGCGAGAGGCAGCAATCCGCTGCTGCCAGCGCGCGGCGACGCCGGCGGCCATGAGCACCTTGATGACTTCCGCAAACACAAACCAGTAGAGGCCAAACCTGACGGCCTGAGCAACGGAGTGCGTGAGCACCACTAGCCAACTGAGACCGCTAGCGAAGAGCACCACTTCCGCAACCATGGCGGAAAACGCGGCCCAGACGAAGCGGCGTGAGCTGTGCTCGTAGATGTAGCCGGCGATGAAGGCGACTAGCGGGTAGGCGATCAGGAATCCACCGGTCGGGCCGAGCAGATAGGCGATTCCGGCGCCCATGCTGAATACGGGCAGACCGATTGCGCCTTCGAGCAGGTAGAGGGCGAGGGCGGCGAAACCACGACGCGAACCGAGGAGCAAGCCCACGGCGAGCACTCCGAAATTTTGCAGGGTCAGTGGAACCGGAGTAAAGGGCAGCGGAACACTCACGCGCGCGCACAAGGCGACAAAGAGGCTGGCCGCGATCACGATGGCCGCCTGCTTTGAGTATTCCCTTACCCGATCCTGCTCCCGAGTTACCGCCGGATTCTGCTGGGCGAGAATTTGCGAATCTGCTTGCGACATGGCTTTCCTTTCCTTGTGCGGATTTTCGTAGCCGGATTTGCTCAGTGAACCTGTGTACGAACCTCGTCACGAGCTCGGTTACGAACTTTGCTCTGGAAGTCCAGGGAATCAGGCCTCAGGCGAGGAGTGGTCGAGGCCGTCGGGTTCCGCTTTGTGCGACGCCGAGCGCTTCATTTGCTGGCGAACCCGCATATAGATCGTAAGCGCAACCGAGACGACCACGACAATACTGACTCCCAGGATGAGAAACCACCAGAGCATCCGCACAACGTATGTAAGGATAGCAGATGCGCGCCGGCAAACACGTGCGCGGGATCACAGATTAACGGACGAAGTTTGGTCGAGGTCAAGCCTTGGCCGCTGGTTTAGGGGGCTTGGCCATTGCTTTGCGGCGGTTCTCGACATTTTTTGAGACCTTCTCCAGGCGCTTGCGGGCGGCCTTCGATCCGGTCACCACCTGCTCGATATGCTGAAACAATTCGGGATTGTTCAGCTTCTCGCGAATCTCTTTCAGGAAGGGATGGATCTTGGCAAAGATAAAGAACATTTCTCCGCTGCACCCCGGCTGCACAAAGAGCTCTTCATTGAGCGCGCCTTGCAACACGAACGTCGTCGCTATATCCCAGTAGCCGGTTACCTGGCGCAGCCACGCATTTTCCTGACTGCCAAATGAGTTCACGAGCTTGACGACATCGTCAGCGCTCTGTGGCCAGAAATCGGCCACCAGAAAATTTCGTGCCTTGCGCATCTCCGCTTCGCGGCGGAGATCGTAGAGTTGCATAACCAACTGCGCGTCGTGGGGGGTCGCCTTCTTCGCCATATTTTTTCGCCTCCTGGTTGATGTCTTAACGTCTTATCGTTCTGCAGCGTCTGTCTTTCCAAATTCTTATCCTGGCAGCGTGCGTGTCAGGCCTTCGAAACGTTCGCTGCCGCCACTTCGAGCGCGCGCTCGTAATCGCATTCTTTATTGGGACAGGCAATGACCGGTCCGTCTTTCCGCATTCGCTCCACTAGGTACTCGTGGCCGCAGTCTGGACACTTTTCAGGAATGGGTTTGGCGGCGGACGTGAATTTGCATTTGGGATAATTTCCGCATCCGTAAAAAGTGTTGCCCTTGCGCGCTCGTTTTTCGACGAGCTCGCCTTCTTTGCATTCCGGGCACTTCATGCCGATGAAATTCTGCTTCACGTATTTGCAGTCGGGATATCCGCTGCACGAAGTGAATTCGCCGTAACGCCCGTGGCGCAGAATCAGGTTGCGTTTGCACAGCGGGCAGGTTTCATCGAGCGGAATGTCGGGCACTTTCTTGCCCTGATCGAGCCGCCGCGTGGTCTTGCAGTCGGGATAGCCGGTGCAGGCCATGAACTGGCCGAAGCGTCCGCGCTTCAGCACCATGACGCGGCCACAATTTTCACAGTATTCCTCCTGTGCCGTCTCCTGCAGATCGGCCGAGTCGAGGTCGGGCAAATTGATGGGATTCTCTTTGGTGAACTTGCAGCTGTCGGGATTTTCCTTGTCGTAGGTGCTGCAAGCATAGAACGAGCCGTGCTTGCCCCACTTGATGACCAGCGGCGCACCACAGAGTTCACACTTCTCGTCGGTCGGTTTCTCCATACGCTTGATGTTTTCCATGTGTTTCTCGGCGTAGCGGAGATCCTTGGAGAATTTGTGGTAAAACTCGGTGAGTGCGTCGTTGCCCGTCTGCTTGCCTTCTTCAATCTCGTCGAGCTCTTCTTCCAGGCGCGCGGTGTATTGGAAGTCGAAAATATCTTTGAAGTTTTCGACCAACAGATCGGTGACCACCAGGCCAATCTCGGTGGGCACGAACTTGCCGCCGATTTTCTGCGCGTACATGCGCTCTTGGATGGTGCTGAGAATCGTGGCGTAGGTGGAAGGCCGGCCAATGCCGCGTTCCTCCAACTCCTTTACCAGCGAAGCTTCGTTGAAACGCGGGGGCGGCTCGGTGAAATGCTGCTCGGGCAGAAGCGACTTCAGCGTCAGCTTCTGTCCGGCTTCGAGCGGCGGAAGTTTGTGCTTGAGCTCCTCGTCTTCTTCGTCCTTGCTGTCCTTGGATTCTTCATACACTTTAAGGAAGCCGTCGAACTTCATCACCGATCCGGTAACGCGGAACCAAAATACGTCGCTTCCTGA
>Ga0074044_10002959_pt1 | contig 14688 bp, 11 predicted proteins | sample BogForMeECP23OM1_FD_94443 | JGI IMG/M metagenome (GOLD analysis project Ga0074044, IMG submission 94443) | Bog forest soil microbial communities from Calvert Island, British Columbia, Canada - Bog Forest MetaG ECP23OM1 | ecosystem: Environmental > Terrestrial > Soil > Wetlands ... | reverse complement strand
TGCGCGAGCGGGATGCGGTCCATGCGGCGGCTGGGAAGGCCTTCGACGTCGCCAGCGCTATCCTGCGGAGGCTGGAGGAGCAGGCGAGTGATTTCGTCGCTACCCGCTGCGGACTCGACCAGGCCGTAGTGGGCGGAACCGTTGAGAAGGAATCGGCAGTATTTCATCTGGGGAATATTCAAACACAGGAGCAGAGAGATCACGAAGGGAAAATCTGCGAGCGTGTTCTTGGAGTCGGCGAAAATCCTTACCACAGGGAGCACTGAGAACACAGGCGACCCCTTGTTCCACCCACCATCAATTCTCGATCAAATCAAGGTTTTCCCTGTGTCCCCTGTGCTCCCGGTGGTGAGGACTTTCCCCGAGAACTTCGCAGCTGCCACACTACGGAACGGGCTCGCTGGTCGGTTCGGACCGCTGGCTTTCGTTGCCACGGACGTCCGCGGCGGAAACGGAGTAGGTGTAAGTTTTGCCGGAGGCGACCGCGCTATCGCGATAGGAGGGCGATTTCACCAAGTCCGAATTCAGCTTAATGGCGGCGCCGTTCTCTTCGGAGCGATAGATGTTGTATCCGGCCAGATCGGCGTTTGTCACCGGCGCCCAGATGAGATCAATAAATGGTTTTTGTCCCTCGCCCGAGTAGGCTGCCTGCAAACCGGAGGGTACGGAAGGCGGGAAAACGTCATGGGCGATGACGCGTACGGGCGCGGTGTCGTCTCCCTCAACCTGCACCTCGCTGTCGGGCCGCTTGATGATGGTCACGGTAGTGACGCGGTAGAGGTAGGTCTTTTCCCATTCGAAAGTTGAATCGGTGAAATGCTCGGGGCCGGGCTCGGGCGCCGGGATTGGGACTTCGCCGGCAATCGCGTCTTTGCCGGAGCTTTCGTCGCGACGATAGACACGATAGCGATGTTGAATATTGGGAACAGTCTGTGATTCGCCCGCGCTCGTCCAGGTGAGCACAACGCCATCGCCCGTGAGTTCGGCGGCCAGATCGGTTGGCGGAGGCAGGGTCGCGACGGCGGAAATGTGCACGCGATTCGACAATCCAGCGCCGCGGGTATTGCGGTTCAAAACCTCGACGGCATAGGTGACTTCGGCCGCCGGATCCAGCGGTTGCATGGCGGCGGGCAGTGTGCCGGTGTAAGTCTCGGCGGCAGGGCGTGCAGAGTCTGACTTCTTCGCAACCGCAGAGGGCGCGGGTAACACAGCCACAGGGCTCCCGCATTCGGTCATCTCATATTCGAGGCTGAGGCAGACGAGAGTTGGACCGATGTAGCGGACGCTTTGGCGGTCGGTGGTGAGCGTGGGCTCGCTCCAACTCAGCGTGACGTGATTGCCTTTGCGGCTGACGCGCAGATCAGTGGGCGGCTTGGGAAGTTCGAGCGACGGCGGCAGCGGCGGTCCGTTCTGGGCGCAGCCGGACAAGAGCAGGCAGAGCGCCGTCGTTGCTATCAACTTTCCAAGATATAGCTTCATGCGGAAAAGGAAAGAGTATCAGAGGATTGTTGAAACAGTGTGGGCGCGGGCGACTCGCCCGCGCGGCTGTCAGCTCAACCACATCTTTCGAACCACATCCACCTATATTCCGCCGGCTGTTGGACCATACATCTACCTACACTTACAAAATGTAGCGCGACAGGTCCTGGTCTTTCACGATCTCGCTTAGCATCCTCTGCACGTAGGCCGCGTCTACCTTGAACTCCTGGCCTTTTTTCTCGGGCGCCTCGAAGCTGATCTCGTCGAGCACACGCTCCATGATGGTGTGCAGACGGCGGGCTCCGATGTTTTCCGTGCCTTCATTCACGCGGAAGGCAAAGCGCGCTACTTCTTCGAGCGAGTCGGGAGTGAACTCCAGCTTTACGCCTTCGGTTTCAAGCAGGGCGATATATTGCCGGGTCAGCGAAGACTTGGGCTCGGTGAGGATGCGGACGAAGTCTTCCATGGTGAGCGATTGCAGTTCCACGCGGATGGGGAAGCGGCCTTGCAGTTCGGGGATCAGGTCGCTTGGCTTCGAGACGTGGAACGCGCCCGCTGCTATGAACAGAATGTGGTCGGTGCGGACCATACCGTAGCGCGTGTTAACCGTCGTGCCTTCGACTATCGGAAGGATGTCGCGCTGTACGCCTTCGCGCGAAACGTCAGGACCATGGCCGCTTTCACGGCCGGCGATTTTATCGATCTCATCGAGGAAAATGATGCCGGAGTTTTCCACGCGGTCAATGGCTACGCGTGTGACCTGCTCCATGTCGATCAGGCGCTGCTCTTCTTCCTGAATCAGATATTCGAAGGCTTCGTTGACCTTCATCTTCCGCTTCTTGGTGCGCTGGCCGAAGATGTTGGGCAACATGTCCTTGAGATTGACGTCCATTTCCTCGACGCCCTGATTGGAAATGATTTCGAAGGACGGGAAATTGCGCTCGCGGGTTTCGATTTCTACGGTGCGGTCGTCGAGTTTGCCTTCGCGCAACTGCTGGCGCAGTTTCTCGCGGGTGCGGCTGGAGGATTCAGTCAGGCTGGTGCTGGCGTCGATGACGACGCCGCCCGCGCTGGAGTCCGCCGGACGCGGCGAGATCGGCGGCAGAAGAATATCGAGCAGCCGCTCTTCCGCGTTGAGTTCCGCTTTATCCGCGACGTCTTCCAGTTTCTCTTCGCGGATCATTTCAATGGCGATCTCGACCAGGTCGCGGATCATGGATTCGACATCGCGGCCGACGTAGCCGACTTCCGTGAACTTGGAAGCTTCAACCTTGAGGAATGGCGAGTTGGCGAGCTTGGCGAGGCGGCGGGCGATCTCGGTTTTGCCGACGCCGGTGGGGCCGATCATGATGATGTTCTTGGGTATGACCTCTTCGGCCATTTCGGGCCCGAGCTTCTGGCGGCGCATGCGGTTGCGCAGCGCGATGGCGACGGCGCGCTTCGCGTCTTTTTGCCCAACAACGTATTTGTCGAGCTCGGTGACGATTTCGCGCGGCGTCAGTTCGTCGAGCGTGACTTGTTCTTCTTCGGCGGTTCCGGGTAAGTAGATAGCCATAAGAAAGGTCTTAGGTCCTAGGTCTTAGGTCTTAGGTCTTAGGTCTTAGGCGTCGGGTTTTGGTTTTCCTGAGACCTAAGACCTAACACCTAAGACCTGACCTCACAATTCCTCAATCGTCACCTTGTCATTGGTATAGATGCACATGCGGCCGGCAATCTTCATTGCTTCTTCGGCAATTTCGCGTGGCGAGAGCTTGGTGTGGTCGGCTAGCGCCTGCGCGGCTGCCTGGGCAAACGGGCCACCGGAGCCGATCGCGGCTATGCCGGTGTCGGGCTCGATTACGTCTCCCTGGCCGCTTAGCAGGAATGTGGCATCCTTATCGGACACCAGCAGCAGGGCTTCGAGATGCCGCAGATACTTGTCGGTGCGCCAGTCTTTCGCGAGTTCAACAGCGGAGCGGCCGATGTTGCCGTGATACTGCTCCAGTTTGGCCTCGAAACGGCTGAACAGAGTGAAAGCGTCGGCGGTCGAGCCGGCAAATCCGGCTAGAATCTTGTCCTGGTAGAGGCGGCGGATTTTCTTGGCTCCGTGCTTGATGATGGATTCGCCGAGCGTGACTTGTCCGTCGCCGGCCATGACAACCTTGTTGTCGCGGCGGACACAGAGGACCGTGGTGGAGCGGATTCGGCGGGGAGCTCGTGTGTTCTTCTTCATGAGTGCAATTTTTTATTATACAGCCCCTCCCCGTGTGGGGCGGGCATTCCTGCCCGCCCTTTCAACTCCCTTCAACCCAGAGCCACTCATATTCTTCCGGCTTCGCCACCAGCTCCCTACGAACCGGATTCTGACGAATATATTCGAGCTTTTCGTCAAAGCTCTCATTTGAACGCAGAACGTGGTCAAACGACTCGTCCTGCCATAAAGCCCCATGGGCCCCTGCCAGCATATTGACGCTGCGAGCCGCCGGACCCTTTATGAGCTTGAGAATGTCTTTCAGAGGAAACGGCCATCCCTTTGCATTTCGCATCGGGGTTAACAACAAATGCACATGTTCCGGCATGATCACGACGACATGGAGGTGCATCGTCCAATTGTTTCCTTTGAGGCAATGTTCCAGAACGAGTGATCGCGCTGCGGGCAAGAGCGGTTCCTGATTGCGTTTGCAAAATGTGACGAATAGGGGACGGTCGAATTTCTGATAGTGCGGCAATTTGCGGCGGTAGTCGTAGGGGTTCGAATTAAACCGAATCATAGAGTGTCATCATGGCCCGTTCGGCCGGAGGTTTCCGTGACACTGGCACATCGGTTTTGTGAGGTATTTTCTGGGCGGGCAGGAATGCCCGCCCCACACAATGCCCGCCCCACACACCCTTCCTGTAAAATTCTTTCAGTGTGTCGTTTCTGGACGAGTTAAATCCGCAACAACGCGAAGCTGTCGAGACCACCGAGGGGCCGGTGCTTATCCTGGCCGGAGCCGGTAGCGGGAAAACTCGCGTCATCACGTTTCGGATTGCCTATCTGATCGAGAAGATGGGCGTGATGCCGGAAGCGATCCTGGCTATGACTTTTACCAACAAGGCTGCGTCGGAGATGGCGGAGCGGGTGGAAAAACTTGTTGGCGGCCTCAGCGTTGCCAAGCCGGTGATTTCTACCTTCCATTCGTTTTGCGTGCGCGTGCTGCGGCGGGACATTGAGGCTTTGCGGATTGCGCCGGGACAGTCAGCGGCGGGCGAGGACGCCATCCGGACAGCCGGCGGGACGCCGGCGCTACCTGGGCTTACGAAGAATTTCGTCATCTACGACGAGAGCGACCAGCAGCAGGTGGTCAAGGGCGTCATGCGGCGACTGGGAGCGGACGACAAGCAACTGACGCCGCGCACTGTGCTGTCGCGAATCTCATGGGCTAAGAACCACATGCTTGATCCGCAGGAAATTTATTTGCAATCAGCCGATCCGAAGACTGAGAAGATCGCCCACATTTTCGAGGAGTATCGCAAGGAGCTTCTGAAAGCGAATGCGATGGACTTTGACGATCTGTTGCTTGAGGCCATGCGGCTGCTGAAGTCGGTGGCGGCGGTGCGTGAATACTACACCCGGCGGTTCCAATATCTTCTGATCGATGAGTATCAGGACACGAACCGTCCGCAGTATGAGCTGATGCGGTTGCTGGCGGGCGCCGGGCACAATGTGTGCGCGGTGGGCGATGAAGATCAGTCGATCTATTCGTGGCGCGGAGCCGACATCCGCAACATTCTGGAGTTCGAGGCCGACTTTCCGGAAGCGAAGATCGTGCGGCTGGAGGAGAACTACCGCTCGACGCAAAATATTCTGGAGGCGGCTTCGGCGGTGGTTAGGAATAACGTCCGGCGCAAGGGCAAGAACCTTTGGACGGCACGGCAGGGCGGCGGGAAGATCGGATATTACGAAGCTCCGGACGGAGAGAACGAGGCGCTGTTTGCGGCCGACACGATCAACCGCTACGTGCGGCAGGCGGGCGAAAACGGCGAAACGGCACGGGCGGCGGTGCTTTATCGCACGAACTCGCAATCGCGGCTGTTTGAAGAGGCGATGCGGCGGTACGGGCTGAAGTATCACGTGGTCGGCGGCTTTTCGTTCTATGAGCGCGCCGAGATCAAGGATCTGATTTCGTACTTGAAAGTCATCCAGAACCCGGATGATTCGGTTTCGCTGTTGCGGGTGATCAATACTCCAGTGCGCGGGATTGGTAAGACGACTATCGAGATGATGGAGAGGCTTGCGCTCGAAACGGGATTGTCGATGTGGGGCGCGGTTGGGGAAGGGATTACGCGGCAGTTGCTGCCGGCTCGGGCGGTGGCGGCTTTGAAGTGCTTTCGGGCACTGATCGAGGACGGGCGCGCGATGCTGGCGGGGAATTTTGTGGAGCGGGTGGAGGCGGCGGCGGGGGTGAAGGCCGACGGCGATGCGGAGGCAGGCGCTGTCGAGCTTCGCTCGTCTGGGACGGGGCAGAGCCCCGTCACCACACGGGCCGATTCTACACAAGCTGGAAGCGACACGGATTTTGATCCGGGCAACTTCAGCTTTGATTTTGCCGCTGGCGGTGGGACGGGCGAGGGCGACGGTCGCTCCACCAACGAAGCCGTCGAGGGCTTTCGGGCTCCGGGCGCAGTGGCGAATACGGCGGAGATTCTCAAGTTCCTGATCGATCGCACTGGATACATCAAGCAACTGGAAGAGGAAGACACGCCGGAGGCCTACTCGCGCATCGAGAACCTGCGCGAATTGGTGAACGCGGCCATGGACTCGCGCGATCGCGGGGAGACGCTTGATCAGTTCCTCGATCATGCGGCGCTGGTCAGCGATGCCGACCAGTATGACGAGCACGCGCAGATCACGCTGATGACCCTGCACGCGGCCAAGGGGCTGGAGTTTCCGCTGGTGGTGCTGGCAGGAATGGAAGAAGGCCTGTTTCCGCATTCGCGGACCATGCTGGAGCCGGATTCGATTGAAGAAGAACGGCGGCTTTGCTATGTCGGGATGACTCGCGCCATGGATACGCTGATTTTGTCGCGTGCGGTGTATCGGCGGCGCTATGGGACGGATATGCCGGAGGCTAGCGTGCCTTCGCGATTCTTGGACGAAGTGCCGCCGCAGTTAGTGGAAGAGCTGGGCGGATCTCGTCGGCGGGAATCTCCTGCTTCTTCGTCTGCTTCCAGATTTTCTTCTGGTGCCGGCGGTTCGCGGACAGGAATGTCCGCGCCACACAAGCCGCATTACTCTTATGAAGATGAGGATCAGAGTGCGGTCTGGAATCCGGCTAAGGTGAAGGCGAAGCCGCCGACTCCGCTGCGGAATTACAACTCCATCGACAATATTGCTGAATTTTTCGCGTCACGGGGCAGGAAGTTCAATGTTCCGAAAATGGCGTCCGAGGAGCCTAAAGGCAGGCGCGGATTCCGTCCGGGGCAGAAGGTCAAACACCCGAAATATGGCGAAGGGACGGTGTATCAGCGCGAAGGGGATGGGGAAGACGCCAAGATTACGGTACAATTTCCTCGCTTCGGTTTGAAGAAGCTGGTGGAGCGGTATGCGCAGCTGGAGAAGGCTTAGAGGGCTGCTAGCTGGAAACACGGCCCCTGAAGGGGCTTTCGACTTCGAAGATTTGCGGCATCGCTGAAGCGATGCCCTGATACGAACCGTAAGAGCAGCCTGATACGAACCGCAAAGAGCAGACGGTACGAACTTAAATCACAAAGGAAACCAGACGCATTCATGGCAAACACAAAGAAGCTGGCTAAAGACGAACGCAAGAAAAGCAAGCGCGCCTCCCGCAAGAAGATGAAGGCGGAAAAGCCGAAGAAGCCCCGCGATTACGCCCGCGGATCGAAAAAGCGCAAAGTGAAAAAGCTGGCACGCGGTCAGGCGAAACGGTAAGCCGCTAGCCTGACCTGTGAACAGTTACGGGCATGGGCCAGCGCCCATGCCCGACTCCCGTTGTGAGGAGACAACGAAATCTTGCCGCCATCATCCAGTGAGCCAGCAGCCGCCGTCATTCGCACTTCCAACAGCCAGGCCTTCTGTTGCAAGTCCATCGACAAACTGATCTCGGAGTCGGAGAATCCCCAGCACCGGCTCAGTAAAACGCTGGGACCGTGGTCGCTGACGGCGCTCGGCATCGGCGCCATCATCGGTTCGGGAATTTTCGTGCTGACGGGAACTGCGGCGGCGGGAGAATATTTCCCGGTGCCTTCCCTCCTGCATGCGCAGGCGCTCGATCTGATTGTGAGCTTCCTGCGCACCGGCAGCACCGCCGGGGCGCTGATGCATGGCCGTCCTCCGGCTGGGCCTTCGATTGCCATTTCGTTTTTTCTGGTGGCGATTGCCTGCAGTTTTGCCGGATTGTGCTACGCCGAGTTGGCGTCGATGATTCCGATTGCCGGCAGCGCCTACACTTACTCCTACGCGACGCTTGGCGAAATTTTTGCGTGGATCATCGGCTGGGACCTGATTCTCGAATACGTGGTCAGCAACGTCGCGGTAGCGGTGGGGTTCGCCGGCTATACGAAAGCGCAATTCGCGGCGTTCGGCGTCAACTTGCCCGATAAATGGGCGAGTCCGGTCTGGGCCTCGGGACAGTGGACGGGAGCTTACTTCAATCTTCCGGGCTTTCTGATCGTCTTTATTCTCACGCTCCTGCTGGTGCGCGGCGTCAAGGAATCAGCGGAGACGAACAACATCATGGTCGCGGTCAAGATTGGCGCGATCTTGACCTTCCTGGTGGTCGGTGGAATGCTGGTGAAGCCCGCGAACTGGACGCCCTTCGCGCCTTCGGGGTTTGCCGGAATCGTCACCGGAGGGGCTATCGTTTTCTTTACCTATATCGGATTCGATTCGGTCTCAACCGCTGCGGAGGAATCGCGCAATCCTCAGAAAGATTTGCCCTTCGGCATCATCATGTCGCTGATTGTCTGCACTTTGTTGTATGTCGGCGTCGCCCTGGTGCTGCTCGGCATGATGAAGTACACGACTTTTGTTTCGGGAGAGGCTGCCGAGGCGCCGGTCGCCTACGCGATGAAGTATCTGGGAGTGCACCGGGTCTTCCGGTCGGTGATCGTGATTGGCGCGCTGACGGGGATGATCTCGTCGTTGCTGGTGTTTCAGTATGGGCAGGCGCGCATCTGGTACGCCATGTCGCGCGATGGCTTGTTGCCGAAATTGTTCTCGGCCGTGCATCCAAAATATAAGACGCCGTACTGGTCCACATGGATCGCCTGTTTTGCGGTGGGAATTCCTGCCGGGCTGGTGGATATTGGGGATGCTGCGGACCTCGCCAACATTGGGACGTTGTTTGCCTTCGTACTGGTTTCACTGGGCGTAATTTTGCTGCGACGTAATCAACCCGATCGCAAGCGCGCGTTCCGCGTGCCGTTTGTGCCGTGGTTTCCGCTGATCTCAGTGATTCTTTGCGGCGGGCTGATGTTCGGGCTGACGCTGATTACCTGGCTGCGCTTTGTGATCTGGCTGGCGATTGGGCTGATCATTTACATCTTCTATAGCCGGCATCATAGCGAGTTCTGTAAGAGCAAGTCAGAAGTCAGAAGTTAGAATGCAGAAGTGAGGATCGTTCGTTGAGGGATATGAGGTCACTTCTTCAATTTGACTTCTAACTTCTGACTTCTAACTCCTGACTTTTCCGGCTATGAATTCCGGCTCGCCCAAGGCATTCGTTCTCTCGCTCCCGAAGGCTGAACTGCATCTGCATCTCGAGGGATCGATCGAGCCGTCCACACTGCTGGAACTGCGCCAGCGTCATGGGATGGAGGGCGCATCGCTTGCCGAAGTCGAGCAACTTTACAACTACAAGGATTTCACCGGTTTCCTCTCGGCTTTCAAGGATGTGACCGGACACTTGCGCACTCCCGAAGACTACGAGTTGATTACTTACCGGCTGATGGAGCACCTGACAGCGCAGAACGTTCTTCACGCGGAAGTGATTGTTTCGGTGGGCATCTGCTTGTGGCGCAAGCAGGATTTCCCCGCGATATTCGAGGGGCTGGAACGGGGCCGCTTGCGCGGAGAGAAAGACTTCGGCATCTCGCTGGCGTGGATCTTCGATGCCGTCCGGCAGTTTGGGGCCGAAAAAGCGCAGAGCGTGCTCGATCTCGCCATCCAGTTTCGCGAGCGCAACGTGGTTGCCTTTGGCATCGGCGGCGACGAGCGCGCGGGGCCACCGGAGTGGTTCACAGGGGTGTACGTGCGCGCTGCCGAGCACGGTCTTCACCTGACGGCTCATGCTGGTGAGAGCACCGGGCCTGAATCCATCTGGGGCGCTCTGAACCTCAAAGCGGAACGCATCGGCCACGGGCTTACGGCGGGGCAGGATCCGGAATTGATGGAGGAACTGGCGGAGCGGCAGGTTCCGATTGAAATCTGCGTGACCAGCAATCTGCGGACGGGGTGCTGTGCGGAGCTGGCACAACATCCGGTGCGGCGCTACTTCGACCAGGGCCTGATGCTGACGCTGAACAGCGACGATCCTGCAATGTTTCGCACCTCGCTGGTGGAGGAGTACGCGCTCGTGCAGGAGACGTTTGGATTTACCGACGAGCATCTGCGAGAATTGGCGCGCAATTCGTTTGAGGCGTCGTTTCTGCCAGCGGAGAAGAAAATTGAGTTTCTGAATCTGTTTGACGCCGCAGTTACTCCGAGCTGAGACACGCGCTTTCCGCAGCCATACACCAACGGCATTAACCACAGGGAGCACAGAGGAACACAGGGGAAACCCAAGCATTGTTTCTGGTTCCCTGTGTTCCTCTGTGCTCCCTGTGGTAATGGGTGATGAGTCACCGGTATCGTCCTCGCCTATAATGGCTCCCTATGAAACTCGAAGAGAAGATTGCTGAACTCAAGAAGCGCGACCAGATGGCCCAGGAAGGCGGCGGGGCGCAGCGGCGCGAGCGGCAGCACAAAGAGGGCAAGATGTCGGCCCGCGAGCGCGTGGAGTTTTTGCTCGACGAGGGCACCTTCGAAGAAACTGACAAGCTGGTCACGCACCGCTGCAACAACTTCGGCATGGCCGAGCAGAAGTATTACGGTGACGGCTTCATCACCGGCTACGGGCGCGTGGAAGGGCGGCTGGTCTTTGTCTTCGCGCAGGATTTCACCGTGTTTGGGGGCTCGCTTTCCGAGGCCAACGCCGGAAAGATCGTCAAGATCATGGATCTGGCGGCCAAGATGGGCGCGCCGGTCATCGGACTGAATGATTCGGGAGGCGCGCGCATTCAGGAAGGCGTGATGTCGCTGGCCGGCTATGCCGACATTTTTTTGCGCAACACGCTTTATAGCGGAGTAGTGCCGCAGATTTCAGCGATCATGGGGCCGTGCGCCGGTGGCGCGGTGTATTCGCCCGCGATCACCGACTTCATTCTGATGGTGGACCAGACCTCGTACATGTTCATCACCGGGCCGGACGTGATCAAGCTGGTGACGCATGAGGAAGTCACTAAAGATCAGCTGGGCGGAGCGCATACGCACAACGAGACTTCTGGAGTAGCGCACTTCATGTGTCGCGATGATGCCGAATGTTTGTCGATGGTGCGCGAACTGTTGAGCTTTATTCCGTCGAACAACCTGGACGAGCCGCCGCGCAAGGCTTGCAGCGACCCGATCGATCGAGTGGATGAAAAATTGGACAGGCTGATTCCCGATCAATCGAACATGCCTTACGACATGAAAGACGTGATCCACACGGTGGTGGACGACGGCTACTTTTTCGAAATTCACGAGCACTACGCCAAGAATATCGTCGTCGGATTTGCGCGCTTCAACGGGAAGCCGGTTGGGATCGTAGCCAATCAGCCGGCGATGCTGGCGGGAACGCTGGATATCAATGCCTCGGTGAAGGGTGCGCGCTTTGTGCGCTTCTGCGACTGCTTCAACATTCCTCTGGTGACGTTTGAAGACGTGCCCGGCTTTCTGCCCGGCACACAGCAGGAGTACGGCGGAATCATCAAGCACGGGGCCAAATTGCTATATGCGTTTGCGGAGGCGACCGTGCCGAAAGTGACCGTGATCACGCGCAAAGCCTACGGCGGAGCTTATTGCGTCATGGCGTCCAAGCACATCCGCACCGACGTGAATTACGCCTGGCCGAGCGCCGAAATCGCAGTGATGGGGCCGGAAGGCGCGGTGGATATTGTCTACAAGCGCGAATTGGACGGCGCTGAAAATCGCGAAGCGGTGCGGCAACAGAAGATTGAAGAGTTTCGCGATCGGCTGGCGAATCCCTACGTGGCCGCTGACCGCGGATTCGTCGATGCAGTCATCCAGCCGCGAGAGACGCGCAAGAAGCTGATCCAGGCGCTGGAGATGCTCGGGACCAAGCGCGATAAGAACCCGCCGAAGAAGCATGGGAATATACCGCTGTGAGGCATGAGGGTAGGCATAGCCGCTCGGAAAGATTTGCAATCTAACCTGATCAGCCGACTAATACAATCGGTTCGAAGTGACGATTCATTGGAGGGTAGACTCAGATTATGGCTGATCACCCAATCGCTTATCGGTGGAAGAGACTGGAAGACCTCTCAGCGGGAGACTTGTCGCTTGCTAGGCCGGAGCTAAACTCTTTGGCAGATGTGTGGCGGGAGCAAAAGGAGCACCTCTCCGCAGAGTCGCAGAAGCAGTTCCTCGATCAGCTCCAGCGACAATGGGCAATCGAGACTGGAATACTCGAGCGAATCTACTCGCTCGACCGTGGGATAACCCAGGTCCTCATAGAGCGCGGTATTGATGCGAGCCTAATACCGTCAAACGCGACCGACAAAGACCCCAATCTCGTCGCAGCCATTATCAGCGACCAAAAGGAAGCTGTTGAGGGTCTATTTGACTTCGTCAAAGGTCAGAGAGCGCTGTCAGTAAGCTACATCAAGGAGCTACACGCGTTGCTGACCCGCCATCAGGAAACATCGGAGGCTGCGGATCTCTTCGGACGCCGGGTCGAAGTTAAGCTCGAACATGGAATATATAAGTTGAGGCCAAACAACCCGCTTAGGCCCGACGGGACAATCCATGAATACTGCCCTCCGGAACACGTAGCCTCAGAGATGGAACGGCTACTTGCGATGCATGCAGCGCACGAGACAGCGGGCGTCCCTTCTGAAGTTGAAGCAACCTGGCTACATCATCGATTCACACAGATTCACCCTTTTCAAGACGGGAACGGTCGGGTGGCACGTGCTCTAGCGAGTCTTGTGCTTATCAAGTGTGGTCGGTTTCCGCTGACCATCACAAGGGATGACAGGGAAGAATACATTCTTGCATTAGAAATTGCTGATCAAGGCGATTTATCCAAACTAGTGAATCTTTTTGCCGCCATAGAAAGGCAGGCGTTTGTGAACGCGCTCAGCATAGCTGGTGATGTCCAACACCGCCAGCAAGTGGGCCAGGTAATACAGGCCGCACGAGAGGTTTTCCAGAAACGGCAGGAGGCTCTACGACTGGAATGGGAGCAGGCGAAGGGTACTGCCGCTACACTGCAGACTATCGCCGAAGAGCGTTTCAACCAAATTGCCAACCAGCTTCATGCCGAGATCGGCCTTTACTCCCCTAATTACGCATTTCATGCTGACCCTGAACCTAACGGCGGTAATCGGGGCTACTACTTCCGTCACCAGATCGTCCAGACTGCCAGAAAGCTCGGATACTTCGCCAACACAAGTGTGTATGCTGCATGGATCAGACTCGTCCTGCGAACCGAGGCTCAGGCTGAAATCCTGCTGTCGTTTCATGGAATAGGTCACGAATACAGAGGTGTTTTGGTTTGTTCTGTTTGTTTTTTCCGTCGTGAAGAGATTGATGAGGGGGAGCGCGAATTGGCGGATCTCGTCACAATCTCAGATCGTGTGTTCCAGATAAACTACAGGGAGAAGCCTGCTGCAGTCGAGGCCAGATTTAGAGATTGGCTGGAAAGCTCGCTGATTAAGGCGCTAGAAATTTGGAGAGCAGGGCTGTGATGTGAGCCTCAATTCCCACATCGAATGGACCGACGCGACCTGGAACCCCGTCCGCGGGTGCGTCAAGATCAGCCCTGGGTGCAAGCACTGCTATGCCGAGACGTTTGCGGAGCGGTTTCGCGGGGTCAAGGGGCATCCTTATGTACAGGGGTTTGATCTGTGGCTGGTGCCGGAGAAGCTTACGGAGCCTTTTACTTGGCGGTCTCCTAAGTTGGTGTTTGTGAATTCGATGAGCGATCTGTTTCAGGCGGGAGTGCCGGATGACTATGCTGAGGCGGTGTCGCGGGTGATGGCTACGGCAAATTGGCACACTTACCAGGTGCTGACGAAGAGGTCGGAGAGGCTGCTGCAGTTGCTTTCGGGGCGGTTACGGTTTGCGGCGGAGTTGGAGAATATTTGGTGGGGCGTCAGCGTTGAAGATCGGAAACATGGGTTGCCGCGCGTGGATCATCTTCGACAAGCGCCTGCGAAAGTTCGATTCCTATCCATCGAGCCGCTGCTCGAAGACCTTGGCAACATCGACCTGTCGGGCATTACGTGGGTGATTGTCGGCGGCGAGAGCGGGCCGGGGGCTCGGCCGATGAGGCGGGAGTGGGTGGTCTCGATTCATCAGCAATGCCAGGAGCAGGGCGTACCTTTCTTCTTTAAGCAATGGGGCGGCGTGCGGAAAGCTAAGAACGGCAGACTGCTCGATGGCCGAACTTACGACGAATATCCAGATCGCGTGGTAGCACCGGTTCCGGACCGGGCAAATTGTTTGAGGTACGCCGACGAACTCGTGCGGTCATTCAGAATGGGGGCGGGAGAATTGATACAGCTCACCGCGTAAGAGGGGCCGGGAATCCCGCCCTCACAACGGTTGTGCATCCCGGAAAGCAATGTTTTTCTTAGCTACCCCCGGGTCGCTGAGGCCACTCTTGTCAAGCTTGACTTTTCAATCGGGATGAAATGGGGTCCGATCGGACACCCATGAGCTAAGTCCTTATTCCAGAATACGTTGATATAAAGACCTGGTCATGGTGCACCCCAGAAGGCTCCAGCCAAGAAAAATATTTTCAGGGGGGTTAGTTGGAAGTAAGCGGCTGAAGGCTGACAGTCAAAAATAAGAGTCCCGAGGTGATGTTGAACTCATTCCTCTCGGCCAGTAGCTCGCGTTTAGACCCTTGCTGACCTTATTCCTACAACTCCCTTGCGGGTGCATTGTAAGCCGATCTTGCTCGG
>Ga0074044_10002958_pt1 | contig 14688 bp, 13 predicted proteins | sample BogForMeECP23OM1_FD_94443 | JGI IMG/M metagenome (GOLD analysis project Ga0074044, IMG submission 94443) | Bog forest soil microbial communities from Calvert Island, British Columbia, Canada - Bog Forest MetaG ECP23OM1 | ecosystem: Environmental > Terrestrial > Soil > Wetlands ... | reverse complement strand
TGCGCGAGAAGGTAGTCGCGTCCGCCTCGAAGAAAATGGTAGTGGTTGCGGACTCCGCAAAACTTGTTCCCGTCCTCGGCAAATTTCCGTTGCCCATCGAGATCATTTCCTTCGCGCGAACTGTGGTTGAGAAAAAGATCGTTGCCCTCGGTGCGTCGCCGAAATTGCGCACCCGCCCCGACGGTACTCCTTACCTCACCGACAATGGCAATCAGATTCTCGATTGCAGCTTCGGAAAGATAGCCGATCCGGCGGCGCTGGCGCGCACGCTGAGCGACACTCCCGGCATAGTAGAACACGGCCTGTTCATAGGGCTGGCGAGCGTTGCGCTAATAGGCCGCGAGGACCAAGTAGAAGAACTGCGCCCATAGCATCAGCAACACTCACGTAGGGACGGCCGCCCTCGTGAGCCTGCCCTGAGCGAAGCCGAAGGGTCCAGTCGAGCGCAGCTCGACCGCAGTTTCGCCGCCTCAACCCACAATCCCGCGCAGCGCCGCGATCAGCCGCGCCACTTCCTCCGTCGTGTTGTAGTGCACCAGCCCGATGCGGAGAAACCCTCCCAGCCGTTCCACGTCCAGCTGTTCCGTCAAGTTCAGCGCATAGTAGTTCCCGTCCCAGGTAAAAAAGCCGCGCGCGCCGAGTTTCGTCGCCAGTTCCAGCGGCGTATGCCCTTCGATGCGCACCACGAACGTCGCGCAACGATTTTCGAAGTGCCGCGGATCCCCGATACCGTAAAGCTTCAACCCCGGAATCGCGACCAAGCCGGCGATCATCTTCTCCATCATCGTCCGCTCGTGCCGATGAATCGCTTCGTGCGCAGCCAGAATCGCAGCGCGCCGACCAGCGACCGCAGGATTCGCGCGTCGCCCAAGTTCTTCCCAGTAATCCACGCATGCTTTGATCCCCGCGATGCATTCGTGATTCAGCGTGCCCCATTCCCAGCAGTTGGGAATGTTGTCGGTATTAGGCCGCACTTTATAAGGATGCAGCCGCTTCAGCAGCTCGCGCTTGCCATAAAGCACGCCCATGTGCGGACCGAAGAATTTGTAAGTCGAGCAAACCAGAAAATCGCAATCGATCGCCCGCACGTCAATCGCTCCGTGCGGAGCGTAATGAACCGCATCGATATAACTCAACGCTCCCACTTGCCGCGCCAGCCGCACCACTTCAGCGACGTTGTTGATCGTACCCACCGCATTCGACGCATAACCGACGGCCACCAGCTTGGTGCGCTTTCCAACTTTCGAAGCCAGATCGTCCATGTCAAGCGTGCAATCCGCTTCGTGAAGCTTCACCGCGCGGATGACTACGCCCTTTTCTTCCAGCGCCTTCCACGGAGAAAAGTTCGCATCATGATCAAGCAGCGTAAGCACGACCTCGTCGCCGGGCCCCAGTTCGCGCCCCAGCGCGCGGCTCATCGCGAAAGTCAGCGTAGTCATATTGGGGCCGAATACGATTTCATCGCCATCGCAATTCAGAAAATCGCCCATCGCCAGGCGCGCTTCCGCGATCATGCGGTCGGTGTTGCGGCTGGTGGAGTAGGCGCCTCCGGTATTGGCGTTGTTGTGCGCCAGATAATCCGCGATAACGTCAATCACCCGCTGCGGTACCTGCGTGCCACCGGGCCCATCCAGAAAGACGGCGGGATTCCCGTCAACCGTTTGCGCCAGGGCCGGGAACTGCCCGCGCACCCAGGCAAGGTCGAACGCGGTGGAAATAGAAGAAGATGATGGGGGAATCTGTTCAGTGATTGACATAGTAGACATTCTAATTCGACAGCAAAAGACCTTGACCACAGAGGACTACTGGAAGACAGACAGAGGCTCTAGCTATGGAACCCCACGTCCTCTTGGGTCGAGCTTTTTCTTAGCCAAGTTTCCGTAGATCGTCATCTAAAGGTAGAATTAGCCGATAGCAGCACGTCCAAGTGGGCTAGACATGATGAGAGTCTCGGCAAGTCGGGGCGGATGGCTCAGCGCCGTGTGTGTGCTCTCCATCGCCCTGGTGTGCGTGATGGGAACGGTGCAGGCTACCCACTCGCATTCCGACAACTCGGCCACCTCCCACCACACTTGCACGATTTGCGCGACCGCCCATGCCGGACTCAGCACCGCGCCGGTTGCCTCCGCGCCGGTTTTGGCGACGGCAACCCTGCCAATTGCAGTGGCGGAAGTTTCCCCCGCTTTCCGTCCCGTCACCGCGCAGTTTATTCGTCCGCCACCCGCACTCTGATTCCGCGCCGAATTCCACAAGCATTTCCTAAAAGGCCAGCGAGCTTCGACCATTCGACTTCGACGTCGATCAGTACCTTGCGATCGAGCTCGCTCGAGAACTCATTTATAGGAGGAATCATGCACTCGTCTTACAAGAGTTGGCTAGCCCCGGCTATGGTTGCCGTTGCTTGTGTGCTTAGTGTCGGAACTGCGAACGCGCAATCGGGCGGCAATTCGGGATCGATTAACGGCGCCGTTCTCGACCCTTCGGGCGCCGTGGTTGCAAATGCCAGTGTTGAGATTCATAACCCGGTGAGCGGCTATGACCGGACAACCACGACAGATAGCAAGGGGAACTTCAGTTTCCCGAACGTGCCCTTTAATCCTTATCACATGACGGTGACCGCCGAGGGGTTCGCTTCCTACGCCCAGGATGTCACCGTCCGGTCGGTGGTGCCCGCCAGCCTCCAGATCAATCTTCAAGTCTCTAGTACCTCCACCACGGTTACGGTCGAAGATAAGGGAGACTTGGTGGAGAACGATTCGACCTTTCACTCCGATATCGACAAAGACCTGTTCGACAAACTTCCCCTGGAAAGCGCTTCCTCGAACATGAGTGCGTTGGTCACGCAAACCACGCCGGGCGTCGCTGCCGATTCCAATGGCCTCTTCCACGGTCTCGGCGACCACGCGGAGAACTCGTTCTCCGTCGACGGCCAGCCGATCACAGACCAGCAAAGCAAGGTGTTCTCGAACCAGATCCCGCTCGATTCCGTCCAATCGTTGGAGGTCATCTCCGGCGCACCACCCGCGGAATATGGAGGCAAAACCAGCGTGGTGATCGTCGCGGCCACACGCTCGGGCCAGGGTGTAACCACACCGCATGGCAGCGTGACCACCTCTTACGGAGCGTTTGGAGCTTCCACCCTCTCAGCCGATCTTTCTTACGGAGGTAAGAGCTGGGGAAACTTCATTTCCGTGGACGGTTTGAACAGCGGCCGATTCCTGGATCCACCAGAATTCTCGGTGATGCACGACAAGGGAAACGAACAGAACGTCTTTGATCGCGTGGACTACCAACTCTCAAACGCCGACTCGATTCACCTGAATCTAGGTTACAGCCGAAGCTGGTTTCAGACGCCGAATTCGTTCGACGCGCAGGACGCAACACCGTGGGGTCCCTTGAACACGGTTGAGCCCCAGGTCGGGGCCTTCTATAACGGCGTGGCTCCAAACGGAGATACCGTAGGACCGACCGACCAGCGCTCGAAGATCGGAACCTTTAACATCGCGCCTTCGTGGACGCGCCTTATCAACAATAACTCCGTATTCACTCTGGGCGCATTCGTCCGCCGCGACAACTACAACTACTACCCCAGCAGCGACCCATTCGCCGATCTTGGCCCGCCGAGCCTCCAGCGGCAGTCGGTCGGTCAAAACCGCACCCTCACCAACACGGGGCTGCGATCCGATCTCTCCTACGTCAAAGGCATCAACCAGATCAAGGCGGGAGTCACTTACGAACAAACTTTCCTCAATGAAAACGATACTCTAGGTATCGTCGATCCAATCTACAACGCACCTTGCATAGAACTTTATGGCAGCCAGTATGTCGCGGCGCCCGGGCTCACTCCCGCGGACTGCCCCAGCAACACCGGCACCTACCAGCAAAATAGCGCTGCCAACCCAAACGCCCCCGGAGCGCCGAACTCGATCAACCCGAACGCGGCTCTTTACCCGCTTTTCAATCCCACCCTCGCGCACTACGACTTGAGTCGCGGTGGAGTCCCTTACGCCTTCCACGGCCACACCGATGTCAAGGAGCTGGCTCTCTACATTCGGGACGTGATCACAAAAGGAAATTGGTCTTTGAACGTCGGGATACGCGGCGATCTCTACAACGGCCTTACCACGGCAAGTCAGGCCGAGCCCCGCCTTGGGATCTCTTATAACGTCAAGAAGACAAGCACGATCCTGCGCGTTTCCTACGCCCGCACCCTGGAATCTCCCTTCAATGAAAATCTGATACTTTCCAGCATCGGATGCCGCAATTCGGTGTTGAATCCGCTGCTGGCCTGTTCGCCTACATCGGCGACGAACCCACTAAATCCCGGCTTTCGCAACGAATTCCACGCCGGCCTGGAGCAAGCTTTCGGGCGCTACCTGGTCTTTTCCGGCGAATGGATCTCAAAATACACACACAATGGCTACGATTTCAGCGTGCTCGGCAACACTCCCATCACTTTCCCCATTGAGTGGCACAACGCGAAGATTCCCGGATACGCCGGCCGCGTGAGCGTGCCCAACCTGCATGGTTTTTCGGCGCTCATGGTCTTTTCCAGTGTGGCGGCCCGCTTCTTCACTCCCCAGATTGGCGGAGCCGGCGCGACGGTGGCGACCGGTGCGGCTGGCGCCAGCGTCCCGTTCCGCATCGACCATGACGAGAAGTTTAACCAGACGACTCACCTGCAATACCAGCCCTGGAAGCGTGGCCCATGGCTCGGTTTCAACTGGCGCTATGACAGCGGACTCGTCGCCGGTTCCACTCCCTGTGTGGCCACCACTGCGACCTGCACGTTTTCGACTTCCACGGCCGATGGCGGATCGAACCCATACATTCCCAGCGGCTACGTGGCTATGGTCACTCCAGCAAACCTTCCCCTGACCGCCGATCAGGAGTTTCAGGCCGGCTTCACTTGCAACGGAGTCGGCGCAACCCCGACTCATCCTCTGCCCACGTCTTGCCTCGCCACACAATTCGGTTCGGCGCTGATCAAAATACCGGCTCCCGGGACGGAAAACGACGATCACAATCCGCAGCGCATCGCCTCCCGCAACCTCTTCGACGTTTCGCTGGGCCACGACAACCTGTTCAAAGGCGATCGTTACAAATGGAGTCTCACCCTGACCGCCATCAACATCGCCAACAAAACCGCTTTGTATAACTTCCTTTCCACCTTCAGCGGAACCCACTACGTGACGCCGCGCGCCCTGACGGCTCAACTCGGCTTCCACTTCTAGAGGATGTCCCCCCTCCCCCCGGATGAGGACGATGAGGGCCGCGCGGTTTCGACCGTGCTGCCCTCATTTTTGTATGGAGCGGACACCCCTGTCCGCTGCTCCTGACCTTGCCGTTCCGGGTAGAGTCCCTGCAGTTGCCCGCCCCGCAAAACCCATTTCTTCTGCACCTTACGCGCACCCCATCGCTCGAAGGTCACTGCCCCGCGTTACAAAAGTTTCCCGCCAAATCCCCCCAATCCTTCCCCACCCGTCCGCTGGCTGTTATCAATAGTTATTGCCGTTATTTTGCCGTGGGGAATTGCATGCCGGCTTTCCCGGGCAGGAGTTCGTCCGCAATGAAAAGTCGCCCTCAATCCTGGAGGGAAATGCGCCCGATAGCACGCGCGTTTATCGCCGTAGTCCTAATCTGCGGCACGACCGTCCTGACCTATTCGGTGTTGCACGCCAGAAGCGCGAATCCGCTCAAGTTTTTCTGTTATCTGGTGATTGCCCTCGCCGCTTCCCGCCTCAAAGTCAACCTCCCCGGCATCACCGGCACCATGTCGGTCAACTTTCTGTTCCTGCTCTTGGGCGTGCTCGAACTGAGTTTGCCCGAAACCATCGTCATGGGCTGCGCCGCCGTCGTCGTGCAGTGTCTTGACCTCGAGTCTCCGAATCCCATTCAAGTCGCTTTCAACATCTGCTCGACCTCGCTCGCCATCGCGGTGACCTTTTTCACCTACCGCTACGCCCTGTCGCATAGCGCCGTGAATAATCCGTCCACCTCGTTATTTTTGGCCGCGTCCGTTTACTTTGTGGCCAATACGCTTCCGGTGGCCACCGTCATCTCCTTGACCGAGCGCCGGTCCCTGCGCAAGATCTGGTCCGAGTGCTACTTCTGGAGCTTCCCCTACTACCTCGTAGGCGCCGGCGTGGTCGGCATGATCAGCTGGCTGCACGGCTTCACCGACTGGCAAACCTCGCTGCTCACGCTGCCGGTCGTCTACCTCATTTATCGCTCCTATCGCCTTTACCTGGGAAAACTCTCGAACGAGAAGCGCCACGTCGAAGAGATCGCCGACTTGCATATGCGCACCATCGAAGCCCTGGCCCTCGCCATCGAGGCCAAGGACCAGACCACCCACGACCACTTGCAGCGCGTCCGCGTCTACGCCGTCGAAGTGGGCAAGGAACTCAACGTCGGGCCCGAGGAAATGGAAGCCTTGCAGGCCGCCGCTTTGCTGCATGACATTGGCAAGCTGGCCATTCCCGAGCACATCGTTTCGAAACCGGGACGCCTCACGCCGGAAGAATTCGAGAAAATGAAAATTCATCCGCTCGTCGGGGCGGAAATTCTGGAGCGCGTGCAGTTTCCCTACCCCGTCGTCCCCATCGTGCGCGCCCACCACGAAAAGTTCGACGGCACCGGTTATCCGCTCGGACTGAAGGGCACGGAAATTCCGATTGGCGCCCGTATCCTCTCCGCCGTCGATTTTCTCGACGCCCTCGCTTCCGATCGGCAATATCGGCGCGCGCTTCCATTGCACGAAGCCATGGCGCGCCTGGTCGATGAATCAGGAAAGTCTTTCGATCCGGAAGTAGTCCGCGTTCTCGAACGAAGATATGTGGACCTGGAACAGTTGGTCCACCAGCGCACCAGCAAGCTGGGCAAACAAAAGCTGTCCACGGAAGTCAAAGATACCAATGTCAACGCCGAGCCGTCTCACGGGCCCGCCGCCGGTTTCGAGGCGCAAGGCCGCCGCCAGCTCCCGGAGCGCAGTTTCTTGAGCTCCATCGCCGCCGCCCGTCAGGAGGCCCAGACGCTTTTCGAACTCAGCCAGGACCTCGGAGCTTCGCTCAGCCTCGGCGAAACGCTCTCCGTGTTCGCCGTGAAGCTGCGCCACGCCATGCCTTACGATGCCATCGCCATCTACGTCCGCCACGGCGACGAACTCGTGCCCGAGTATGTCAATGGCGACAACTTCCGCCTCTTCGCTTCGCTGCGCATTCCGATGGGACAAGGCCTCTCCGGCTGGGTCGCGCAAAATCTCAAGCCGATTCTCAATGGCAATCCCTCGGTCGAACCCGGTTATTTAAACGACAGCTCGAAGTACAGCACTCTCAACTCCGCCCTGGCCGTTCCGCTCGAAGGCTTACAGGGCGTGGTCGGCGTAGTCGCTCTCTATCACGCCGAGAAAGACTTCTTTACTTCCGACCACCTCCGCATTCTGCTGGCCGTAAGCTCCAAGATGGCGCTCGCCATCGAGAACGCGAAAAAGTACGAGCAGGCGGAGAGTTCCGCGGTCACCGATTTCCTCACTGGCCTGCCCAACGCGCGCTCCTTATTCATGCAACTCGATCGGGAAATGGCGCGCTGCAAACGTGACAACAACACGCTCACCGTCATGGTCGCCGACCTCGACGGCTTCAAGCAGATCAACGATCGCTTTGGCCATCTCGAAGGCAATCGCGTGCTCCGCCTGTTTGCCCACTCCCTCAAGGAAACCAGCCGTGAGTACGATTACGTGGCGCGCATGGGCGGCGACGAATTCGTGGTCATCGCGCCCGGTCTCACCCCTGAAGCCGCCACCCGCAAAGCCGAACAGATGCGGGACCTCGCCCAGCAGGCAGGGAAGGACATCTGCAACGAAGACATCCTGTCGCTGAGCGTGGGCAAAGCGATTTATCCGGAAGACGGGATGGATGCGGAAAAGATCCTCTCGGAAGCCGACAAGCGCATGTACCTCCAGAAGCGCCGTCAGTCCAATCCCAAAAATCGTCGCCTGTATCCGCGCGTGCGCGGCCGCCTCACTACCGAAATTTCTGGCGTCAGCCTGCAACACCCGCAACTCGGCATCGTTACCAACCTCAGCCTGGGCGGCTGCTACGTTGAAACCAGCGGGCTGCTGCTCCCCGGAGCCGAGTTGAAACTCACCTTCTCCCACGAACATACCAACGTTTTGCTGGAAGCCGAAGTAGTCCGTTTTGACATGGGAATCGGCGCCGCCCTCAAGTTCCAGGAAGCCACGCACGAGCTTCGCGCCGCCTTGCAACGCATCCTGGATCAGTTGGCCGCCATGGAAGCGGTGGTGGATCTAAAACGCAGCCAAACCGCCGCCGGCAAGCTCGTGTAGTGCGGACACTCCTGTCCGCTGCCCTTGATTTTGACTGCCGCTGCCAGACGCGCGTCTCTACAATGAGGTATCTTCCTGCGAGAAACTTTCAGCTGAATGGAACCGGCATTCCCGTATCCGGCGGAATCTCGATTTGTGGCATCTCGATCGCCGTCATCTCCAACGGTCGAATCTGAATCAGCCGCGCGCCATTGCCCGACGTGCTCCGCGGTTTCGACAGCCCTTGCCGCAGCATATTCGCCGTCGGCACTCCCGTCCGGTAGAACGACTTCTCGCAATCGGCCGTCGACGGCCCCCGCATGCTTCCTTCCAGATACGCCAACCCCGGGCATCGCGTGCAACTGGTCACGTGCGTGCACGACGAGCAAACCGTCAGGTCCTTCGCCTGCACCGACCGAACCTCTTTCATCTGCGGAGAAAAATTCCAGATATCCAGAAACTTCTGCTGCCGGATGTTTCCCGTCGGCAGTGGAAACTGCACGCACGGAAAAACGTCGCCGTAGGGCGAAATGTAGCAGAACGAATGCCCCGCGCTGCACGAATAACCTTCCAGGTCCTTCTCCGACGGCGGCTGCGGAGGCGCGCAGAATTCCTCCTGGTTCCCAACCAGCGCCGGATTCTGGAAAACGCCCGTGAGCTCTTCTCCCGGAATGCGCAGCGCCAGAACATCGGTTCCGCCGTCCATCATCGGAGTAATCGTCGGATCCAGCGTGTAATGCGCGTCCAGCTCCACCGCCAGTTTTTGCACCGCCATATGATCGGACGAATTCACCGTCATCAATACATTCGCGATCGTAACCCGCAGCCCCTGCTCCCGCAGAAAACGAATCGCCTTCACGCTGCGCTCGAACGAGTGCGGCAGTTTGGTAATGGCGTCGTGCACTTCCGCTCGATGCGAATAGATACTGATCTGGATCGTGTCCACGTCCAGTTCGCGCAGTCGCCGCGCCTCCGCTTCGTGAATCATCACCGCGTTGGTCTTGATCTTGACGTTGAACATCAGCCGCCGCGCGTATTCCACAATCTCAAAAAAGTCGCGGCGCATAAACACCTCGCCGCCGCTCAGCGTCAGAAAGAAAACGCCGGCTTCCGCCATTTGATCGAGCGTGTCTTTGATTTCCGCCGTCGTCAGCTCGCCATGATCGTCGTGGTCGAGATAGCAATGCACGCAGCGCTCGTTGCAGCGATACGTGACATCCATGTGCACCGCCAGCGGCACGCCCAGGTTGAATGCTTTTTGCCCAACTTCACTCATCAGCGTCATCAGGGAGTCTCCGATGCCATCGGTTCATTGGACATAATCAGAATGCCGTGACTCGAGAGTTCGGTGACGAACTGCTCGGCGTCAGCCTGCGCCTGTTCCAGATCGACTTCAAATTGCCCGCACACCCGGTCGCGCACAATATCGCGCAGCGGAGTGTGCCCGTCGGCCGCCTGGAAAATCGCCGTCGCCACTTCGTTCAGCGTGAAAAAAGTCGAATCGGCCGAGTTCATCACCATCATTTCGCCCGCCAGCGCGCGCGCCGCAATCGCCGAACTGCGCGCGATGTAAATGCAATTCTCAGGCATGCTGCGGAACCCCCTGCCAGTTGCGAATCTCGTCCCACACCCGCGCATCGGGATAAAACGTCAACCGGCGAACCGGAACCGTGTCGACGAAATCGCACGCCGTCGCGAACAGTCGATCCACCAGGTCGTGGTCCTCCGCGAAAAACAAAGTGTTGCGCAGAAGGCGCCGCACCGCTTCCGCCGACGACAGTTCGTCAACCCGATTCGACGGACCCTGCTCCAGAAAAAACAGCGCCGAAACCGCAGCGCAGCAGTTCTCCCCCGATCGCGCCAGCTCTCCCGCAAAAGGTGTGCCGAACGCCGAGTACCCGCCCGCCTGCGGACGCAGATAGGAAATTTCGTCGCTCAGCAGCGTGACATCCGCGGGAGCCAGCCGCGTTATCGTGGTTTTGCCCGCTCCCGATACGCCCGCGAACAGATACGCGCGCCCATGGCAAATCGCACTGGCCGCATGCAAAAGAAATCCGCCGCGCTCCGCCAGAATCAGCGTGTGCAAAATACGCAGCACCGAATCGAGAGAATACGGATTCGCATTCTGCCGCACCGTGCCTCGTCCCGTGCGCGGGTCCCAGCGGGCGCGGAAGTCGCCGCGTTCAATCAGCCAGCCATCACCCTCCCGCCGCACCCGAACGTCTTCGTCTGAGGTCGATCCTACAGGAACCAGATCGAACTCCAGCTCGAACTCGGAACGCGAAGAAACGAGGAACCCGTCATAACGCTGCCGCAGCAGATTGATAAAATCATCGTCTGAAGTAGTCAGAGCAATCGGAATCCCACCGATCTCAACGCACGCGACTTTTCGAGGCCCGTCCATCATACTTTGCCCACTTCGATGCCCCGTTCCGGATTTTGCTTTTGGGTGGCGCAGCGGTCTTGCTTTTGGGTGGCGCAGCGGTCTTGCTCTTGGGGGGCGCCGCGGTCTTGCTTTTGGGTGGCGCAACGGTCTTGCTCTTGGGGGGCGCCGCGGTCTTGCTTCGTATCAGGGTACCGCTTTAGCGATACCGCAAGTCGTTTCAAATTAGATGCCCCTTTAGGGGCCAGACGTCGGAATTCGAATTTTTCAGCAACCTGTTCAGCCGCTGAGGAAGCGCCGCCGCGGTCTTGCCTTTGGGTGGCGCAGCGGTTCACCGCTGCGATATCCAGCCTGCTTTCGATCACGGCTTTAGCCGCTGAGGCAACGCCGTCGCGTGCAACCGAGTTTTTCAGCAATCCGTGAAGCCGCAGCGCCAGCCGCCGAGCCGGCCCGCAATGGCAGAACACCCTTCCCAGCGCACGCGACAGCACCGATCGAGATAAAAGGGAATTTCCCGCAAGCCCCCGAGTCAACCGTCCCAGCAGCGCATCCGCAGGAAACCAAGGGTCGGGACCAGGCATCGAATCGCCTCGCAGCACGAATCCGTCCCCTGTAACCGCGACCAAACGATGCAGGAAAAGCCGCCCCTCATCTAGCGCCAGCACAATTTCGCCCGGCCGCACATCGGCCAGCGAGCAGCTTGTAATTTCGACTCCATCACCCGGCCAAAGCGTCGGCAGCATGCTCTCCCCATAGACCCGCAGACGCACCGACGCAGGCACGCCTTCAACCTCGCTACCGAAACCGCAGCCACGCAAAACATCCGCCACTAATGCGGAGCGCACCACGCTGCCACCCGCGTCCATTACACTTGCCGAGTTCTCCAGCGTCAGGAGGTTTTGGTCGAAAACTGACATGGGCCACTGACGGCAATGACTTTGCCGCACGATAGAGCGAGCGTCTCGAACACCCGTTCGTGGCGAAACGCCGGCTTTTGGTAGACCTTTTTTTTCACACCCGTGCGTCCGGGCTGCTGCCGTTTTTCGAAAGGGGCGTGATTGTCCTTCATAGTTGGTCAAGCCAGTCGATCAGATAGCTGACTCTATCCCCCAGTTCAGACTTGAGAGTAAAGGCAGTGTACTACACGGCTTTCCCCGGTGCCAACGCGATCGGGCCGCTATTCAAAGAGCGAATCAACATGCTCAATAAAACGAAAGAGTTCCATCCTGCCGCGCCCGCCGCAAACTGAGTGACAAGCCCGCCAGCGCCAGCGGCAACAACACCACGCAAAATCCCGCCAGCACCGCCAGTGTCGGAGCCATCGCCATGATCGATCTTCCCTCCAGCAGCGCTTGGCGCATTCCCGTGATGGCGTAAGTCAGCGGAACCGCGCGCGACAGAATCTCAAGCGGACGCGGCAAGCTCTGGGCCGGAAACATGGTTCCGCTCAGAAACCACAACCCCGAACCAAGCAGCCACAAAAGCGCCGAGCCTTTCTGGAAGGCAACCTGCAACGTGGCCGCCGCGATCCCCACCGCGAGAGCGATGGCTAACGAAAAAATCAATACCGCCGCGCAGGAGAGTAAGTTGGCGTGAATCGATGCCCGGAAAACTGCCACGCCCGCGAAAAGATAAATCAGCAGATTGACCAGGCTTCCCGAAAAAGCAGAAATGGAACTGAGAATCACGAGTTCAGCCGGAGCCGTCGAAGTCGTCAGCAGCACTTCCAGCGTTCCCGTCTGTTGCGCTTCCTGCACCGCGCTCAGAAAGGCTTGCGCGCTCATCACAAAAAAAGTGTAGACGCCCGTCCCCACCAGCAGAAATGGAAAGTACTCGACGCCGTCGGGACGAAACCCAGGACCAATGGCGCGCGAGAGAAAATAAAAAGCCGCCAACTCCGTAAACACTCCGACCAGGGTCACGATAAAACCGCTGCGGTGGCGAATCGCCGTAAGCAAATCGCGCCGCAGAATCGCGTAAAGCTTGTCCAGAGTCGAAATCATAAAAACGAAATTTGTAATTTTGTAATCGGGTAATTTGGTAATCTAGCTGCCCTTGGGTGCCAAATTACAAAATTACCCGATTACCAAACTACAAAATCTCCAAATCACAAATTACAAATCGCTTCCTCGCTCTCGCCCGTCATCCGGAAATAGAAGGCGCGCATCGCCTCCGCGCTCTCGCCATCGCTCACGACGCGATTGGCGAGCAATTCGCCGCGATGCAGCAGCAGCAGGCGATCCGCAACCGCCGCCGCTTCCGCAAAATTGTGCGTAGCCAGCAGAACCGTAGTCTGTTGCCGCGCCAGCGCCCGGATCGTGGCCCAGAAGTGCGCCGTGGTGCCGGCGTCAAGGCTGCGCGTCGGTTCGTCCAGCAAAAGCACACTCGGACGCTTCACCAGCGCGCGCGCAATTCCCAGCCGCTGATACATGCCGCTAGAAAACTTCATCACCAGTATGTCCGCCTGCTCTTCAAGACCGGTATCGCGGAGGACTTCCTCAACCCTTTGCGCGCGCTCACCGCGCGAAACTTCGTCCAGCGTGGCAAAGAATTCAAGGTTCTCACGAGCCGAGAGTCGAGGAAAGAACGAGCGTTCGGCGGCGACCGCAATCCCAACCTGCCGCCGCACTTTACCCGCATCGCGCCGCGCATCGAAACTGCCCACGCGTACCGCTCCCGCATCCGGCAGAAGCATAGTCGAGATCAGTTTGAGGGCAGTAGTCTTCCCGCTGCCGTTCGGCCCCAGCAGCGCCACCACCTCAGCCGCCGCCGCCGAAAACGAAACATCTTTCAAGGCAATGGTTTCGCCGTGACGCTCCCGTCCCAGCCAGTTGAACAGCGCCGGACGATGGCGAAATATCTTGCGAACGGATTCAAAGACGATGCGATCCATGAAAGCAGCTGCCAGTTGCCGGTATCCAGTTGCCAGTCATTCTGAGGCTGGGTGCTGATTACTGGCAACTGGCGGCTGGCAACTGGGGATACTTACACGCCCAGCTTCTTAACTTCGTCGTTGTAATACTTGCGGTAGAGGATCGACCACTCCTCCGACCCCTCGATGATGGTGCGACGCTGGCTTTCGATTTTCAGGCGGGCAGCTTGGTCGATGCGGGCTTCCTGCATGAGCAGATCTTCAAGAATCTTGCGCACCTCCAGCCGGATAGTATTGCGGTCCTCGATAAAGTCGACTTCATCCAACTCGGCAACCGCGTCCGTTACGACGTGGGCGAGTTTGTTGACCTTATCGCGGCTTAATCGCACGGCGGGGGCGTCCTCATTGTTTCGGTTTTCAGATCTCAGATTTCGGTTTTCAGCTTAAAGAACAGCCTTGTATTTCTTGACCAGCTCCGTCTTCACTTTACGAAACATTTCCTGATAATTAGCGCCGCTCTTCTGCATTTCCTCGGAATAAGCCTCGAGAATAACGCGCACCTCATCATTAATGCGATCTTCAAGCGCCAGTTCGTCCTGCAACGCCGCGTGCACCTTCTCGGTAAGCACAGGCATTGCCTTGGTCTCAATCAGACCGCTCGCCACCAGTTTTTTGGAAACTTCGCGGGCGAGATAGCCCACATATTCTTTAGAAAAGAGCATGATAAAACATCTTTTTTGCGAAAAGAAAGTTTATCACACGCCCGTCAGACTGGAGCGAAAGCCCCGTGTTGAATAGTCGTTGTAGCTTGAAGAGGCGTTGAAAGGGCACAGCTTCACAGATTGCTCAAGACTCAGTTGGTTGCACCTATTCGGACCGATGGGTGCCCCATCCTTGCGCGTCTTTTGCGCAAGGGTGGGATTCCACTGAACCGTCCCCAAAAGGATTTCGCGTTTGCTTTTGCTTTTGTTCTTGCTTTTGCACCTGCTCTTGCTTTTGCACCTGTTCTTGCTTTTGCACCTGTTCTTGCTTTTGCACCTGTTCTTGCTTTTGCACCTGTTCTTGCTTTTGCACCTGCTCTTGCTTTTGCACCTGTTCTTGCTTTTG
>Ga0074044_10002957_pt1 | contig 14690 bp, 13 predicted proteins | sample BogForMeECP23OM1_FD_94443 | JGI IMG/M metagenome (GOLD analysis project Ga0074044, IMG submission 94443) | Bog forest soil microbial communities from Calvert Island, British Columbia, Canada - Bog Forest MetaG ECP23OM1 | ecosystem: Environmental > Terrestrial > Soil > Wetlands ... | reverse complement strand
TGTGGTCACGATTTTTGCCCAGCAAGAAGCGCTCCAGTCGTTCGACAAGTTTTCCCTGCCTTTGCGCATGGGCAATGCCTTGATCTCCTGCGCGGCCTATCTGGACCAGATGTTCTGGCCGTCAGGTCTGGCAGTTTTGTACCCACTTACGTCCGGGAGCGTTGGGGTTTCAGGCGTGGTGCTGTCACTGGTTCTGTTGGCGGGCATTTCCACGGGCGTATTTATCCTGCGTCGTCGGCACCCCTATTTTTTAACCGGGTGGCTGTGGTATCTCATCATGCTGATGCCGGTGATCGGGATAATTCAGGTGGGGGGGCAGGCGCGGGCGGATCGCTACACCTATCTGCCGCAGATCGGGTTATATCTGTTGCTGACCTGGGCGTTGGCGGAATTGTGCGCCGGCTGGCGTCACCGCCGCGTGGTGTTGGGCGGCGGCTCCGCGATCATTCTGGCGGTTTTAATGATCTGCACATACGAACAGACTTCTTACTGGCGGAATAGTGAATCGCTGTGGACACACACGCTCGCCTGCACCTCGGACAATGATGTCGCCCATGACAACTTCGGCAACTTTTTGATCGGAGAGGGCCGGGCGGACGAAGCGATTACTCACTACCAGAAGGCGGTGCAAATCAACCCCAAGAATGTCGAAGCCCACTACAACCTCGGCAACGTTCTGATCAAAGAGGGCAGTGTGGACGAAGCGATCACTTACTACCAAAAGGCGCTGCAAATCAACCCCGACTATGCGCAAGCCCACAACAACCTCGGCAACGCTCTGCTCCAAAAGGGCAATGTGGACGAAGCGATTGTGCATTTTCAAAAGGCGCTGCAAATCAGTCCCCACTTTGCGGAAGCTCACTACAATTTCGGAAATGTCCTGCTCCACAAGGGCCGGGTGGACGAAGCGATCACCCATTTCCAAACGGCGCTGCAAATCAGACCCGATAATGCCGAAGCCCACTACAATTTCGGCAACGTTCTGATCAAAGCGGGTCGGGTGGACGAAGCGATCGTCCAATACCAACAGGCGTTGCAAATCAACCCCGACTCTCTGGATTTTCTGAACAATCTGGCGTGGCTGCTGGCAACCTATCCGGACGCACACATCCGGAATGGCGCTCAAGCCGTCAAATATGCCGGGCGTGCCTGCGAACTGACGCATGACGGCGTGACCCTCCTCGTCGGCACCCTGGCGGCCGCCTACGCCGAGGCGGGACGGTATGACGATGCGATTGCAACAGCACAGGAAGCCTGCGCGTTGGCCTCGGCGTCGGGCGAACAGGATTTGCTTGAGAAAAACCAGAAACTCCTGGCTTTGTATCGCGCCCACCAACCGTATCACGAAACTGCCGAAAAATTTGTTCCCGCCGCGCCCTAATGACAATTTGGATTTGACGACGGGCGGGGTTTTAGAAGTCTTGGAGGCAGGCGGGACGCCTGCCCTGCTTTATGCCAGCATCCAGCCAGGATTGATTTCCTCGTCAAGCGATATTGGTGCGACGTTGGCCAGAAGTTTTCGTTCGGCCAGAATACCAATCATCGCCGCGTTGTCGGTGCAAAGACTTTTTTCCGCAAGTTGCAGTGCAAAACCTTCGCGTACGCACGCACGCGCCAAGTCGCGACGCAAGGCGCGATTGCAGGTGACGCCGCCGGAGGCGGTCACGCAACGAACATGGTTTCGTTTCGCAGCGCGGATGGTTTTTTTTACGAGCACTTCAACAATCGCCGCCTGGATGCTGGCGCACAAATCACGCACCCGTTGCGCGTCATCCAAAATCCCCGGATGATCGCGGAGAAAATAGCGTACGGAGGTTTTCAGGCCACTGAAGCTGAAGTCATCGCTCGGGTCGTGAAGCAACGGGCGCGGGAAGTCGAACGCCTTGGGATTCCCCTGCTCTGCCAGCCGGTCAATTTCCGGTCCGGCGGGATATGGCAGCCCCATGAGCTTGCCGGTCTTGTCGAAGCATTCGCCTGCCGCGTCATCCACCGTCGAACCGAGGACACGATGTTTCAGTTCCGATTCCACCCGCACGAGCATCGTGTGCCCGCCGCTGACAATGAGCGAAACGTTCGGTTGAAAGGCGGTTAAGTCGGCAAAGAAAATTTCGCCGGCATTTCCACCCCTCACCCGGTCTTCGACCACCCTCTCCCCGTCGGACGGGGAGAGGGATGGGGCGAGGGGCGCTGGTTGTTGAGAAATCCACGGTGAATACAAATGGGCTTCGTGATGGTTGATGCCCATAAATGGTTTGCGCAGGGTGAACGCGACGGCTTGCGCGGCCTTGAATCCGACCAGCAGTGCCATCGGCAAGCCCGGCCCCTGCGTGGCGGCAACAGCGTCGAGTTGTCCCGGCTGCACACCCGCATCGCGCAACGCGGTTTGCACGACGGGAATCAAATTCCGCAGATGTTCCCGGGCGGCGAGTTCCGGCACGACGCCGCCGTATTCCGCGTGCAACTTGATTTGCGAGGAGACGACGCTGGACAAGACCCGGCCGTCGCGAACGACGGCGGCGCTGGTTTCGTCGCAGGAAGTTTCAAGGGCCAAAAGAGTCATGCGTGCTGGAGTTCAAGCTTTAACCGGTCATACCAATATCCAGAGACAAGCCGCGCCGCCGGAGATGATGGCCGCGCAGCAGCGCGGCCCTACCTTATTTCGCGGCCACTTTTGCCGCCCCATCCGCGCGTTCGCTGTAAAGCATGATGCCCTTGAGCAAATCTCTGGCGCGTTCGAGTTGGATGTCATGAACGTTTTCGATGCTGACGCGATTGGTTTCGCTGAGGGATTCCATCCCGCCCGGCGCGCGTTTCAGCACCAAAGCGGCCTCCTGTTCCTCGGTCATGGGCACTTCGATGTCCGGCGTGATGCCATGCTGGTGAATGACCTTGTGACTGGGCGTGTAATATTTGGCGGTCGTGAGTTTCAGGGCCGAGCCGTCATCGAGCGGAAAAATGCTTTGCACCGAGCCTTTGCCGAAGGTTTTCTCGCCAAGAATGACCGCGCGGTGCAAATCCTGCAAACAGCCGGTGACGATTTCCGCCGCGCTCGCGCTGCCGAGATTGACCAGCACGATCATCGGCTTTGGGGAACCGTCCTTGTTGGCAAATTCATCGCCGCTGCCGCCGGCGCGGCGGACGGAATTCTGGCCGGGATCGCGTCCTTCGGTGGTGACGACCAGCTGGCCGCGAGGCAGGAATTTTCCGCACACCTCCACCGCCTCATCCAGCAAGCCGCCGGGATTCCAGCGCAAATCAATAATCAATGCCTTCATCCCCTCCGCTTTCAGTTTGTTCAAGGCGGCTTCGAGTTCTTCGCCGGCCTTGTCGCCGAATTCCGTGATGCGGACATAGCCGATTTTGTCGTCGCCGAGCGGGAACTCCTTTTTGCCATTGATGTCCTTGACCATGTCCATCTTGATGATGGCGCGCGTGAGCGTGAAATCCTTCACCAGGCCCGACGACGGACGCTGAATGGTCACCGTCACCTTCGTGTCCGGCTCGCCCCGCAGCAGTTTGACCGCTTCCGGCAACGACATTTTCTCAGCGCTCTTGCCGTCAATTTTAATGATGCGGTCGCCGGACAAAATTCCCGCGCGAAATCCGGGCGTATCCTCCATCGGCGCGATGACGGTCACATAATTGTTCCTCATCGAAACGACGAGGCCGAGTCCGCCGAATCGTCCTTCCGTGTCGTCCTGCAATTGCTGGTAATCATTCACGTCCATGAATTCACTGTGAGGATCCAGCGAGCCGAGCATGCCCTTGAGCGACGAGTAAACCAGGTCGTGATACGTCAGATTCTGGCCGTCCACATATTCCTTGCGCACCTTTTCCAGCACGTTGGCGAACAACTCCAGATTCGGATACGCCGCGTCCTGCTTGTCTGCCGCGTGCGCCGACCCCAGATAAATCCGCGCGCCAATCGCCAGATTCAACACCAGCGCCACAATCACCAAACCATAAATCAAACGACGTTTCATAAACGGGGGGAAAACTACCACAAAGGCGCCCGAACACCAAGTTTTTGGAAACGGTTTGTGTCCTGCGGGAGCACCTTGATACTGCAAAAAGTCCGGTCGCATCGTTTCGGCAGGAACGCCGGATTTATCCGGCAGGACGTTAAATTGCGCGGGTCCGCTGCCGCATGAATGTGGCGTTCCGCCGCAGTGCCCGGTTGTACTCTGTCCTGGTAGTTCAAAATCAAATTTTACCTTTCAACAACGTCTCAATGAACGGCAAATCACCCGGCACCGTGACTTTCGGATTCGGCGCCACGCTGGACACCAGCCGGACCGGCTGGCCAATCAATTCACACGCCCCCGTGTCGTCGGTGAAAATAAATTTGCAACGGCGCGCTTCCGCCAGCGCCCGGCGAATCACCTCAACCCGAAACGTCTGGGGCGTTTGCACCCTCCAAAGCCGCGACCGGTCGAGCGTGCGCTGAATGAATCTGCCGTCGTCGGATTCCTTGATGGTGTCCGTTACCGGTTGTGCCGCCACCGCGGCGCCGCTTTCATCCGCCGCCTTGACCGTTGCGGCTATCAACTCCCCGCTCGTGCAAGGGCGCGCTGCATCCTGAATCGCCACAATTTCCGCCGTCACCGACAGCGCCTCCAGCCCGTTCCAGACCGAATCCTGCCGTTCCGTCCCGCCAATGACGACCCGAAATGGTTTTTGAAAATGAAATTTTGCCGCGAGATCCGAGAAATATTTTTCCATCCCGTCGCGGACGACAAGGATAATTTCGCCGATGCATTTCACGCCATCAAACCGCTGCCAGGTGTGCGCAACGACCGGGCGTCCGGCCACTTCGAGAAACAATTTGTCCACACCCGCGCCCATGCGGATGCCTTTGCCGGCGGCGACAAGAATTGCGGCGTTCATGCAGTAAAAGGTGTTGCTTGCCGGTTGCAGACGCAAGCGCGGCCGCAACGAAATTTTCCCCGTCAATTCAGCCCAGCCGCCAGACGATGCGTGCCTTGTTTAAATCGTACTGCGACATTTCCATTTTCACACGGTCGCCCGCGGTGAGCCGGACAAATCGTTTGCGCATCTTGCCGGAAATGGTCGCGAGGACCTGGTGTTTATTGTCCAGTTCGACGCGAAACATCGTCCCGGCCAGCACCGTCAAAATGCGTCCCTCGATTTGTATGTGTTCTTCCATGAATGAAAACGAATCTTATCCAACCCGGCACCATTAAAGCCAATAAAAAAATCCGCGCAATAAAATGACGGGTGCAACCGGACATTCCCACCGCAGCGGCAGCCATCCCTGGCTGCCATATCGCCCGGCTTCCAGCCGGGGGGTCTGAGGTGGAAGCGAGGTCAGGACGTGGGTTCGTTTGGTGGCCCGGCCGGCAGGGATGCCGCCGGCTACGGCCGGCCAGGATGCCGGCCGCGACAGATCGGTGGCCGTGTCAGGTTGCGCAATAAAATGACGCAGGGCGACGCCCGTTAAGAACGTCGCCCCGGCCAAAGCTGCTTGCACCGATGATTAATAACGATCCCGGCGTCCGCCACCGCCACCGCCACCGCCACCGAAGTCACGGCGCGGGCCGCGGTCGCCGCGGGGACGCTCTTCTTTCGGACGGGCGATATTAACCGTCAATTGACGCTCACCCAGCGTCGCGCCGTTCATGGCGGCAATCGCTTTTTGCGCTTCCTCGGGCGTGGACATGGTGACGAAGGCAAAGCCGCGCGAGCGGCCGCTCATCCGGTCCATCATGAGGTTGGCTTCGACGACCGTGCCATGGGCGGCAAACGCTTCCTGCAGGTCATTTTCAGTAGTGTTGAAGGAAAGATTTCCGACAAACAGTTTCGTGCTCATTTAATGATTTGCTGTTCAAGACCAACCGTTTTTCCAGACTGTTCCCGACCATCGGGTCTCAAATCATCACTGAACCACGTTCACTTGAAGATTTTCCATGCCTCGAAAGGACAAGTTGTCCAACAGACGCAGGCAGCATAGCCGTTTCAAAAACCATTGCAAGTCAATTTTTAGAACCCGTTCTGCTTGAATTCCTCGCCCGCCCCGCGCCTCCGCTGAAATTCCAATGCATCCACGCCCGCAAAAAATTGTGTTGACTGGCTGTTTATATCATGTATAAACAGTGAATACAAATGTCGCATGACCGCAAATCCCTGTTGATCGGGCCGATTTCACCGGCGGCGGAAGGCACGCTTTATCAGCAGATCGTTGACCGGTTGAAACGTGAAATCAGTGAAGGCCGGCTCAAACCCGGCGCGACGCTGCCATCGTTTCGCGCGCTCGCGGAAGATTTGCTGGTCAGCGTCATCACGGTCAAGCGCGCTTACGAGGAATTGGAACGCGAAGGCATCATCTACCGGCGGCAGGGACTGGGCACGTTCGTCGCCGACCACGGTTACGACCGCAGCCGCGAAGCCAAGTTGAACACCGCGCAGGAATTGTTCCGCGACGCCACGCGCGAAGCCGCGGAAGCCGGATTGAAGCCGGCGGAAATTCTCGAACTCGCGCACCAAGTCATCAAGGAAAAAGGAAAATCATGAACACAAACACCATCGAAATTCGCGGGCTGATAAAAAATTATCCCACCTTCAAACTCGGCCCGCTCGATTTGACCGTGCCGCGCGGCGCAATTTACGGCCTCATCGGGCCAAACGGCGCGGGCAAAACCACCACCATTGATTTGATTTTTGGAATGGGACGAAACGACGGCGGCGAAATCCGCGTGCTCCGCCTCGACCACCGCGCCAACGAAGTGGAATTGAAACGTCGCGCCGCCTACGTCAGCCCCGATTTGAATTTTCAAGTTTTGGGGCAAAGTGGGACGCGCCATCCGTTTCGTGCGCGGCTTTTATCCTGATTGGGACGACGCCTACTGCGCCGGGCTGATGAAGGCGTTCCATTTGAGCGATACCGACAAAGTCGTGACGCTTTCATTCGGCGCAAAAACCAAGCTGAGCCTCCTGCTCGCGCTTGCTCGGCGACCGCAAGTTCTCATTCTCGACGAACCGACCACGGGCCTCGATGCCGTGTCCAAGCAGCAAGTCTTCAGCGAACTGCTCAAAGCCGTTGAGGACGGCGAACGCACCGTGCTGATTTCGTCACACGGCTTGAGCGACATCGAACGTTTTGCGGATCACGTCGGCATGATCAAGAACGGCAAACTCCTGCTCGAAGGCAGCATGGATGAAGTTGTGGATCGCTTTCGCCTGGCGGAATTTTTCACCGACAACGGAACAGAATTCCAAAACCGCGACGGTCTCATCATATTGAAGCACAACGAAAACCGCTGGCACGCGCTGGTTGACCAAAAGAGCGGCGCGCCCGACTGGTTGCGAACCCGGGGCGCGAAAGAAATCTCGCTCACCCGCGTGACGCTCGAAGATTTGTTCGTCGCGCTGGTCAAGGAAGAGGAGGCCAAATGAAACGAATTATTCTCGACCATTTCCGCCGTTGGTGGTGGGCACTGGCTCTTGGCGCGGCGTATGCGCTCGTACTGGGCTGGTCCCTGGCCATCCCGGCCGACTCCAGCGAACTCTGGCACGGCCAGAAGATTTCAGGGCCAAAGCCTTTCGTGTTCGCCTGGTTAAAAGTCCAGAGCAATATGTTCGTGTCGCAGGTTTTATGTCTTGCCGTCTTCACGGGCGCGATATTGCTGCTTTTTGATTTGCACCGCGGTCTCGCTCGCGTCCTCACAGCCCTGCCGCTGACGGCCAGACAAATCGGCCGCAGTTGGTGGCTGGCGACCGTGGCTCTCCCCGCAATCGCGTATGCCACGCTGTTTTATTTGGGCGCGGGAATATTTTATCTTTTTCACCCAAACCAAGTTTTCCCTGCGGATCGGCTGGTGATGGCCAGCATCTTCACCCTGATCTGGCTGGGCATGGGATTCACCATCTACTTCGCCCAATTCACCGCCAAGTCCGGCTGGGGCGGGAACTGGCGGGAACGCGCCTGCAACTTTTTTATCAGTGTGTTTTCACTTTGGATGACCTTCGGCTTTGCGCTTTCCCTGAACGCGCCGAAAAATCCCTTCAAAGTTGCCGCCTTCCTGGGACTGGGCGCGATATTGACGGTCGTGGGCTGGTTTCGTGCCGAGCAATTCAGTTTGGGACGAGCCAGACAAGCTGTCCCCCGCCGCGCCGGTTTGCGCCTCACTCCGCTGTCACCCGGCCGCCAAAGTTTGCCGGACGGCCGCGGCGGAATTCCGTTTCTGATCGGCTTTACTTTTTACAAGACATTTATGACCTGCATGGCCGTGGCCGCGTGGATGGCGTTGGTGCTGGCGTGGCAAGGCGTGATAAAATCCTGGCCGGAAGCTTTTGAAACCATTGGCGGCATGGGAAGTGTATTCTGGGTCATCATTTTCGTCTTCCTCATGCCCGTTGTGCGGCAACTGCGCTTTTTGCGAACGCAGCCCATTTCGGCGGCCAATCTCGCGGCGGTAATATTCGCCATAGCGTTTCTGCCGTTCATCGTGCTGGGCGCGCTGATTGCCGGAGTCGCCGGGTTGGCTTGGGGGACGCCACTCGCCCTCACGGTCTTGAGAAGTTACGCCTTCACCCTTGCGCCCGCCTCACTGTGCATTTTCTTCGCCGTCTGGCGGGGCACCGGAATACAGGCTTATGTTTTGCTGCTCTTCACCATGATCGGTTTCCAAGTCCTGCTCTATCGGGAAATCCCCGTTGGTCTTGGCGGCCCAATCGCGGCGATATGTGTCCTGCTGGCATTTCTGTTCACCCACCGCGCGCTCTTGCACAGCAGTCACACTTACCGTATCCAGGCAAACGTCTGCAGCAATGTCCTGTGGGGCGTGTCTAGATGACCCTGAAACACTTTCATTGATCACCGTTGTATATGAAACTTTACTTCTCAAAATCACAGGTTCCGGAACTCGCGGGATTGACACCCTTGCGGCGGAAGCTCGTTTATCAATGCGCCTTGGAAGCCCTTTTGACGGAGCAGCCATCAACCATCAGGATTTGCTCATTCTGTCTGTTTGGAGGCATCTTGATTGGGGCGCTTGCCGGATGGATGACGGTCATCGGCAACGGCCCTGCTCATTCACTCCTCGTCGTGACGGCCTGTGGCTTCGCCGGAGCGATGACCGGCGTCCTCATCGGTGCGCAATTCCTCACCGCACGGTTGCGCCCGTATGTTCGGCGTGTCCTTGAAGAGCGCAAGGATGAGCTTGCCCAAATCAGCTAACCCGGCGCTGTTGCGGGCAACAGCGCTGCATCGCAGCCACACCGATCGCGTCCAGGCAACCCCTTTCGGCAATTTCGCGTGGGGCACGGGCAGGTGAAACCTTGTGGGTAGGCCAGGCGGGACACCTGTCCTACACCGGTCGCCAATCGAGCACTTTTAATTGCACCGGGCGGCGACCGTTGAATTCATTGACCTGCGGCGCAAACGCCAGATCAAATTGTCCCCCTTGACTGAAATGGAGCACCCTTTACAGTGCTCCGGTCTGCGCAAAACCCTTTTAATCAGCATGCGCTTTGAATTCTATGAATAGTCGTTGGTGCGACCTCGGCGCGGCGTCTTTGGCAGCTTTTGCCAGCCTCGTGATAGCGTGGCAGTTTCTACACCATGACAGAAAACTATTCGGATCTGGATCATATGGACCATTGTCATCCGTCGCCCAGTCCTGCATCCGAGGGGAACAAATGGCGAAGATTTCTGATATCGTAAAAAGAGACCAGATAATCATACGGGCCGCCGGGTTGTGTCGATACGTCGATTTGGTACTGCCAAAAGATGCACGGGTCTTCATGCCAGACATGACCGGTCCCACCAACTCCGACAAGATTATGAATTATTATTTTGTAATTTACTATCTCTTCCCTCGTGAGGTCGGAGTAAGCGTGGATCAGCCAACCCGTTTAACCAAGGACGGCTTTCCGGGCAGGACGGCTGAATCTGATCAGGAAATCCTCACCAACGGATACGACGCGATAGTAGACTTTCCGCCTGATGAAACGTTGACTCTCAGACTTCTCAGACCGCTGCGCGAATTTCCCATCAAGGATCCGGTCAACCCGGTCTGGTTTTCCTCGAACTCCGACACTGTCATAGCCTTTCTGCTTCCTTTGTTGACGGCGTTGGCCGGGATGTGGCTGTTCCGTTTTTTGTTCCCCGCCCTGACAGTGCAGATGCCGCTGCTGGAACAACTCGCGTGTGGTTTGGGCTTGGGAATGATGGCCGTGGCGGCACTCACGCTGGGCGTCAAATTGTGCGGTTTTTCAGGGCGAGGCTTGATTCTCTCTGTAACCGCTGTGGGCGGCATCGCGGAAATGTGGCGCAACCGCAAGCCTTATTTGACCGGGATTATCGGCGGCTACGGGAATACAGTTTGTAGTCCCGGCAAATCGGCCTTCTTTGTGAGCGGATTATTTGTGTTCCTAATTCTCTTCCGTCTCGCCGGGCTGCAGGGGCTGGTCGACGGCGACGCGATGAGGTGGATGCTCAAGGCGAAGATAATCCACCTCTGCACCGGGAGCGAGATCGTGCAATGGTTTTCCAATCCGCGTCTGGCGCATGCGCATCTCGACTACCCGACGCTCGTGCCTTCGCTGCATGCAGCCACGTATGACTCGCTCGGTCATGTGGATGAATTTGTCACCAAGTTCTGGCCCGCCTGGCTGCTGCTGTTTCTTCTGGCCGCCCTGGCCTCGTTGAACCGTGGCGGGAAAAGCCGGATTCATGCCCCGTCATTTGCACTCCTGGGTTTATTGTTATTGCCGGCCACTCAGATGTTCGTCCAGATGGAAGGCGGCACCCTGCCGATGGTCTTCTTCACCGTCATGGGTTTCGTGCAATGCGCCATCTGGCTGGTGGGAAAAGACCGCGCCCGGCTTGGGCTGGGTCTGACACTGTTATTTGGTGGAGCCATGACACATTTCGAGGGGTTTATTTTTCTGGCGTTGGTGGGAACCTGGATTTTACTGCTGCCTTCGGCCCGACCCTCGTTGAAACCGCCGCCACGCCTCTGGCGGGTGCTAGCGTTCTGTTTTCTGGCGGCCCTGCCCTTCATTTGCCTGCGCGTCCAGATACCTGTTTTGCACTACGAGTCGGGTTGGGCCGGTTATGCCCTGCGCAATCCCGGCAGCACGCTTTCGGACTGGCCCGGCATTTTCATGATTCTGCTCGCCCGGTTGTTTGTGAGTCCAGACTTTGCAAACTGGAGTGGAGAAGGCGGACGGTTTTACTGGATCGGCCGATGGGATGGTCTTTCATCGTTGTATAATCATTTGACTCTCGGTCTGCCGTGGTTTTGCCTGTTGCTGACGGTTGCGCTCTGGTTTGCCGTTCCCGCCCGGCGCCAGGTCATCGTCTGGATACTCGCGATGTTTATCGGCGCCACGGTCGCGTTGAGCGGAGTGTTTGCCAGCATTGTCAGCATCAAAGGTCTAAGCGAAGTGGCCAATTTTACCCATGATTTTACCGGTGGACGGTACCTTCTTCCAGTGTTGTTGGCCTGGTTCGCCACGATAATGACCATGTTCTTTGCGAATCTGCCTTCGTCTGCATCAACTCCAGGCACGAGTGCGACCATTCCTTACCCACCGGCATCTGTCAGTTCTCCCGTTGGTGTGGAAGCCGGCCCGAAGACGTCGAAGAAATAATATGGACCAGCAGCCGTGCCTGAACCGGCAGGGCATCTCGCCGGGATGTCCCTGTGGCATTCACGGGCGGAAATTAAATTCTGCCGGTTTAAAGAAGAGACCCTACGCCGCCCGCCAATCGAGCACTTTCAACTGCACCGTGCGGCGGCCGTTGAATTCATTCACCTGCGGCGCAAACGCCAGATCAAATTTCCCGACGGGCAACGACTTGTCGCCGCCATTCCACCAAACCGCCTCGTGCGTCACGGCGCCGTCCGTCACCCAAAGTTTGACGTGTTGTTTTTCCGCGCCCATGCGCTGGAGCGGGCGTTGGTGCGTGACGCTGCGCGCGCAAAATTGCACCGGTGGATTCCCCTGCCCGGCCGGCTTCAGGCGCGCCAGTTCACCGAGCATTTCCAGCGTCATTTCGTCCAAACCGACTTCCGCATCGAGGCGCAACGGCGGTTGCAAATCCTCCGGCTTTAACGCGCGCCGCGCCAGTTCATTCAACCGCTGCCGGAGCGCGTCCACCTTGTCCGGCTGAAGGCTCAGGCCCGCCGCCATCGCGTGACCGCCGTGCCGCACGAGCAAATCGCCGCACTCACGCAACGCGGCGGCCAGATCAAAACCCGCAATGCTGCGGCCCGAACCGCGCCATTCACCGCTTTCACCGCCGAGAATGATCGTGGGGCGGTAAAATTGCTGGAGTACGCGCGATGCGACGATGCCGACCACGCCGATGTGCCAGAGCAATTGCCCTTCGACGATGACGAAGTCCTTCTGCGGGTCAAATTTTGATTTAACGACTCCAATGACTTCTTCGACGATGCCGCGTTCTATCTTCTGGCGTTCGCGGTTTCGCGAGTCGAGGCTTTGGGCGATGGGCGTTGCCCCGCCCAAGTCCGGGGCGAGCAGTAACTGCAGTGATTCCTCCGCGGTTTCGAGCCGGCCGGCGGCGTTCAGGCGCGGCGCGAGTTGAAAGCCGACCTCATAAGTGCCGAGGGTGGGCGGGCATTGCGCAACCTGCTTGAGCGCGATCAAACCGGGCCGCCGGGTCGCGTTGAGCCACAGCAAACCGGCGGAGGTAAGAATGCGGTTTTCGCCGGTCAACGGCACCAGGTCGGCAATCGTGCCGAGTGCGACCAGATCGAGCAGTGGCCGCAAATCAAATTCCGCCGCGCCCGGCAGGCCAATTTCGCGTCCGCGTTTGACCAGCGCATGGACCAGTTTGAAGGCCAAACCAACAGAGCAAAGTTCGGTGAACGTGCTGCCGGCATCTTGCCGGCAGTCCTGACCTGCCGACGGGACGCCGGCAGCACGTTGAAGCTGTGGATTCACCAGCGCCACGGCAGCCGGTGGGGGCGAAGAAACCTGATGATGATCGAGGACGATGACCTCCACGCCGCGCGAACGCAGAAGGCCGATGTTTTCCACGGCGGTCGAGCCGCAGTCCACGGCCAGCAGCAGTTTTACAGGAAACTTTTTGAGGCAATTTTCGACGCCATCGGCGCTAAGGCCGTAGCCTTCGTCCATGCGGTTCGGCAGATAAAAATCCACCTTCCAGCCAAGAGGACGCAGAACTTCGACGAGGAGCGCGGTGGAGGTCACGCCGTCCACGTCATAATCGCCAAAGATGATCAGTGATTCATTTTGTTCGCGGGCGCGGAGCAATCGCCCGACGGCGACGGCCATGTTCGGGAGCAAAAAAGGGTCGGCAAGGTTTTTGAGGCGCGGCTGAAGAAACTTTTCAATGGCGGACGGTTCGCTGAAACCGCGATTGAGCAGGCATTGCGCGAGCAAGGGCGGGATTTTGAGCTGCGCCGCCAGTTGACCGGCAAGAAGCGGTTGCGGCAGCGCGAGCGACCAGCGGAATTTCATTGGGCTTGCGTTTTTGACGAATTGCCCGCGCCGGTGCGTTTCTCCCGTTCCGCGACCATGACCGACAGCACAATGGCGATCAAAATGATCGTGGCGACGGTCATCAACGAAACACCCGTCGGGATTTCGACCTGAAACCGTTTCGGCTCCTGGCCGTGCGGGTCGAGGAGCATTTTCACGCCAACGAAGGCGAGCACGAGCGACAAGCCGATTTTCAAATAGCGAAAATAACCGAGCGCCCCGGCCAGCAGGAAATAAAGCGAGCGCAGGCCGATGATGGCAAAAATGTTGGAGGTAAAAACAATGAAGGCCTTGCGGGTGACGGAGAAAACCGCCGGCACGGAATCCAGGGCAAAAATCAAATCAGTTGTTTCGATGAGCAGCAGCACCACCGCCAGCGGCGTGAGCGCAAGGCGGCCGTCGAACCGGGTGAAAAATCTTTGGCCGTCAAGGTCCGGCGCAACGGCGAAACATTTTCGGGCGAGCCGCAGCGCGAGGTTTTTTTCCGGCTGCACCGTTTCCTTGCCGGAAAAAAGCATTTTGAAGCCGGCGAAAACGAGAAACGCGCCGAAGACATAAAGCACCCAGTCGAATTGGCGGATCAGTTCCGCGCCGGCGGCAATCATCGCGCCGCGCATGACGAGCGCGCCGAGAACGCCCCAAAACAGCAGGCGATGCTGAAATTTCACCGGGATGCGAAACCATGCAAAAATGAGCGCAATGATGAGGATGTTGTCGAGCGACAGTGAAAGTTCGATGAGATAGCCGGTGGTGAATTGAACCGCCTCTTCCCGTCCGCGCCAATGCGCCATGGCCCCGGCAAAAGCCATGGCCAGCGCAAACCAAACCGTGCTCCAGGCGGCCGCTTCCTTGAATTTGACGACCCGCGCATGGCGGTGAAACAAGCCGAGGTCGAGCGCGAGAAAAATCAGCACGCAAAGAATGAAACCCGCCCAGTGCCATGGCGTGATTTCAACGAAACCGGGCATGATTTTACGCCGTCAGACGCGCGCCGTCGCCGTGTTTTGCATCGTCACCTGCGAGCCGCCGATGGCCGGGCGTTCGCCTTTGTGCAGCCACAACACCAGCGCGCTGGCGATGTAGATGCTCGAGTATGTGCCGGTGAGAATGCCGATGAGGAAGGTGAACGCGAAGTCGTTGATGACGCCGCCGCCAAAAACGTAAAGCGCCGTCGTGGCCAGAAACACCGTGCCCGA
>Ga0074044_10002956_pt1 | contig 14690 bp, 20 predicted proteins | sample BogForMeECP23OM1_FD_94443 | JGI IMG/M metagenome (GOLD analysis project Ga0074044, IMG submission 94443) | Bog forest soil microbial communities from Calvert Island, British Columbia, Canada - Bog Forest MetaG ECP23OM1 | ecosystem: Environmental > Terrestrial > Soil > Wetlands ... | reverse complement strand
CTCGCGATCAAAGCCCAGGGCGTAGCCGCCCGCCACGATGTCGCGATCGTCGATGATGATATACATAGTTCAGCTCCGAAGGCCCGAATAGACAGCGTGAACTCTCCTCCTACGCGGACGCACGATAGTTACGCTCAAGACAAGCCAGCCGGCGTTAAGTTAAACGGTGTATTCGATTTGGATAATATTTCTGAGACTGAGTTGGAGTCCGGTGCTTGTTGAACACGGCGATGCAAGAGACGCAAACGTATAGCTTCGACACGAAAGGCTTTCGGTCGACACCCCTGATTCACAAGGCGCCCGGCTTATGTTTCCATGTATCTTTTAAATGGTTAACACAAATCTAACCGCGCACAGGGTCGCCCGTCCTCGCCGCACCCGCCCCGACGGCCAGACGTTCGAAGGCGTAAGACGCGACGGCTGGCGGACTCGCCCCGACGGCGGGCGCAAGCTGGGCGAGGCGCTGGCCGCGCGAGGCCAGATTGCATACTGGGTCGTCTCGCCGGACGTCGTATTGCGTAACAGCCGCCGCCCTGAGCAGCGCGCTGACGCGCGCGAAAGCATGCGCTTGCGTTCCGCCAAGGTGCTCGACGCCGCTTTCCGGTTCGTGTGCGAGTGCCGAATTTGCGAGCGCTCGCTGAACGGGCTGAGGCTCGCGCTGGCGCGCGACATCCCATTGCCGCGGCGTCTTGCAGTGCATATCGACGAATCTGGCGACGTGCGGTGCGCGAAGGTCGTCTGGCGCCGCGGGATCGTCATCGGGGTCCGGCTTTACGAGCACGCTTCCGGGATAAGGCCTTGCGACCGGTTCGGCGAGCAGGAGCTTCAGCGTCGCGAGCAGGCCCGACTGCGAGATCTGCGACGGGCACATGTCGTCGAGCAGGCGCTTGTATTCCGGCTCGAGCCGCTCGGGCAGCGCGCGCATGTCCTTGTATGACAGGAGCTGAGCGAGGTTGTTGTGGATGACCTCGCTGAGATGCGTCAGCAGCACCGAGACCGGGTCGACCGGCTTACGCCGTCATCCTGACGGCAAGCCCCTTCCTCGCCCGGTTCCTCGGCCGCAAGACCTTCTTCCCGATCAGCCTTGCGATCTTCACGGCGAGTTCACTGCTGTGCGGATCTGCCGGGAGTCTGGATTCGCTGCTCATGTTCCGTATCCTGCAGGGCATGGGCGGCGCTGCACGCGGCGTTGCGGCAAACGGTCTCCTCCGGCTGCCGCGAACGGCAGCCGGGAGAGATCACTCGGCGGTCAGGGGCGGTGGCCGTGGAATCCGCCCAATCCGGCGCCGTGAAAGCCGCCAGCGCGAAGCCCGACAAGTCCGCCGCCGCGACCGCCGGCCCAGCCGCCACGGCCCCATCCGCCAGAGCCGCCGCCGGCCCATCCGCCGCCATAGCCGCCGCCATAGGCGGGGTATGAGCCGCCGCCAACGACGACGGCCCCTCCCCCGGAGCCGGTGTTGCAGTCGTTATAATAAGAGCAATCATACGAAGACTGGCCGTTTAAGTAAACGCCGTAGGCAGGATAACTCCCATACCCATAACCCCCGTTGCCATAGCCGTAACCGCCATAGCCACTGCCGTAACCGCCGGCCGCGCCGCCATAGCCTCCGGCCGCGCCGGCGACCCTGCCGCCATAGCTAGCGCGGCTGGCGAGTCCGGCAAGTCCGGCGCCATGGCCAGCGCGGCCGGCGAGCGCTCCGCCGCTGGCGAGCCTGGGAAACCCGCCGGGCGGCCGCGGGAAGCCACCGCGGGGGGTCGCGGGAAGCCACCGCCGGGCGGACGCGGGAGCCCGCCCATGGGGGGATGCGGGAGCCCGCCCATGGGGGGATGCGGGAATGCTGCAGCCGACTCTGGCTGGCAAAGGACCGCCGCGCCGAGCACCGCAGCTGCGATGCTGGCCACCGGCCACCTCTTCCTGGGCCGGGCTTCGCAATTGCCTGTTTCGTACATCATCGATGCCTCCTTCTTGCGCCTGGCCCCGCAACGAGACCCGCCGTGGAAAAAACGAAACGAAACGGTTTCGTTACCTTCATCTATAGCCGGACGGCCCAGTGCGCTCCATTGCACCCACGGATGGCCTTGTTGGCGTAGCAGATGAGACCGATGACACTTTGGTCCAGCAGCGGGTGCAGACTGCAGAACGCTGGTCAGCTGGAGAGTTGCAGACGACGGAGCCGTACGCACGGGAGTGGGCTTGGCCAGCGGACGCATCGCGCGCGGGGCAAAATTTCACGTGGTCGACGCAATCCTGACCGGGGTTACGGCGACACTTCACCCAACCCCGCAATTCCTTGCGTCGCTCACCCGAGCCAGTACCGCGGCCCGGGGCCGCGACGGCCAGCCCGGTCGGCCGGATTGGCGTATTCGCATTTGTCGATCGACAGGCAGCCGCAGCCGATGCATGCGGTGAGGCCGGCTCTCAGGCGCTGAAGCTCGGCGATTCGCTGATCGATCCGCTTGGTCCATGCGCCGGATATGCGCGCCCAGTCCTCGCGCGAGGGCGTGCGGTCTGAGGGAAGTTTTGCCAGTTCGGCGCCGATCTCCTCGAGCGACAGACCGATCCGCTGGGCGAAGACGATGAAGGCGACCCGGCGCAGCACCGCGCGGGGGTAGCGCCGATGGCCGCTGCGGGCGCGCCGGGAGGCGATGAGGCCGCGCTCCTCGTAATATCGCAGGGCCGACGAGGCGACGCCGCTGCGGCGGGAAACCGCCTGGATGGAAAGCTCGGACTCCATGCAGGGATCAAGCGCCAAACGGCGCTTGACTTCAAGTTCACTTGAACTTGTAGGAGTCCAAACTCCCCTTCTCCCCGCGCGGGAGAAGGTGGCGCCATAGCCCGTCGAAAGACGGGCGTTCTAACGAGCGCCCTGTGGCGCCAGATGAGGGGTCCGCGCCGCGAGGCGCGCTGCATAGCGGCGCTGTCGCGCCGACCCCTCTCCCCTCTCCCACAAGGGGGAGAGGGGAGAGCTGAAGGAGCTGGACCGATGCCGAACGACATCGACCTCAGAGGGCTACGCATTGCTGTCACTGGAGGCACGTCGGGCCTCGGGCTGGCGCTGGTCAAAAATCTTGCGGCGCGCGGCGCCCGCGTCGCCTTCGTCGCGCGATCGGCGGCGCCGGTGAAGCGGGTCGCCAGGGAAACCGGCGCGTGCGGAATCGTCGGCGACGTCGGTCGCAAGGAGGACGTCCACCCGATCGCGCTCGAGATTGCGTGGAATCTCGGCGGTCTCGACGCGCTGATCAACAACGCGTCCACCCTCGGGCCAACGCCGCTCGCGCTGCTCGCCGACACCGAATGCGAGGATTTTGAGCGCTCGCTCGCCGTCAACGTGCTGGGCCCCTTCCGGCTGACCAAGGCGCTCTTCGGCGCGCTTACGTCTTCCGCGCGCGAGGGCCGCGGCGCCGTCGTGGTCAATATCTCGAGCGACGCCGCGGTCAACGCCTATCCCGGCTGGGGCGCCTATGGCGCCGCCAAGGCCGCACTGCGCCACATGACCGCCATCTGGGCCGAGGAAGCAAGGGTTTTGGGCGTCGCGTTCCTGTCCCTCGATCCCAGCGATATGGATACGCCCTTGCATGCGCTCGCCGTTCCCGACGCCGATCCTGCCACCCTGAGGCGCCCCGAAGACGCCGCGCGCGAGATCGTCGGCTCCCTCGTCGCCGCGCTCGGCGACCGCGCCGCGCTCGCTGTGGCGCCGCGCCCATGACCACCGCGGACCGGATCGACCGGCATCTCTCAAAGCTCCTCGTCGTCGAGGCGGAAGGAGAGATTCGACATCTGCCCCGCGCCGCCCTGGCGTCGCTCTTCCGTCCGGGCGACCTCGTCGTCGCCAATGACGCGGCGACGCTGCCGGCGAGCTTGCAGGGCGTGCATCGCCCGAGCGGAGAAACAATCGAGGCGAGACTCGCCGCTTGGGTCGCGTTTCGCGATCCCGCGCGCTTTGTCGCGATCGCCTTCGGCGCCGGCGATCATCGCGCACCGACGGAGGGCCGGTCCCCGCCCCCGCCGCTCGCGGCGGGCGACCGGCTCGCGTTCGGGCCACTCGATGCAACGGTCGAACGCCTGCTCGACCACCCGCGGCTCCTGCGTCTCAGATTTGCCGGCGCTCAGGCGAGCGTGCTGCAAGGCCTTGCGCGACACGGACGGCCGATCCATTACGCGCATGTTGCGGAGCCGCTCGCGCTGTGGGACGTATGGACGAAGATCGCTGCCGAGCCGATTGCCTTCGAGCCGCCGTCGGCGGGATTTGCGCTCGACTGGCGGATGCTCGAGATCTGGCGCGCGCGCGGCGTCGCCTTCGCGACGCTGTCGCACGCCGCCGGCCTCTCCTCGACAGGCGACGCCGCCCTCGACCGGCGGCTCCCTTTCGACGAATTCTACCGCATCCCCGACGCCTGCGCGTCGGCGGTCCAAGCCGCGAAGTCGAAGTCCGGGCGCGTCGTTGCGATCGGGACGAGCGTCGTCCGCGCGCTCGAATCGGCCGAGACAGGCGACGGAAGCGTGCGCCCGGGCGAGGGCTTGGCCAGCGGACGCATCGGGCGCGGCGCAAAACTTCGCGTGGTCGACGCGATCCTGACCGGGGTCCATCAGCCGGGCGAAAGCCACTTCGAGCTCCTCCGGGCGTTCGCCGGCGACGGCGTTCTCGATCGCATGCGCGCGGAAGCCGCCGAGCGGTTCTATCGCGCCCACGAGTTCGGCGACTCGGTGCTGATCGAACGGCAAGCCGTCGCGTAGCCGCAATCCTTCTCCCTTTGGGAGAAGAGCCTGCCCCCGGGCTTCGACCCGGGGGTGGCGCGAAGGGCCGGATGAGGGTCCGCGCGGCTGGGCCGGCCGAAACGAGATTCTGATAAGCAGAATTCAGCGCTCTGGCGCTTTGCGGCGGCGCGTTCGCGGCCGCGTCTTGCAGGGGCTTCCGCAACCGCCGCGAAGTTCCCTGCTCGGCGGATTGAATTCCCTGCGAATTCCCTGCTCTGCGCGAAATAATTCCCTGCTCCCGCGAGCAGCGAATTTTCATGGAACCCCTTGGAATCCATCGTCTTTTCGGCACTAAATTTGCCGAAAGACGAGAAATTCCCTGTTGTCTCCCTGCTGGCAGGGAACTTTGCTACCGATACCCGTGCTCGATCCGCGCGTAGGTTGCTTGCGTGAAAGCCGAAAATTTGCCACCGACGAAGCTCGCGGTCAGGCTCCCGGCGACGAAGATGGCGATCACCTTCGGCACGAAGGTCAGCGTCATTTCCTGCACCTGGGTCAGCGCCTGCAGGAGCGCGATGGCGACCCCGACGACCATCGCCGCCCCGACCGCGGGCCCGCGCCGACGATGATCATCCAGATCGCCGACTGGACGAGATCGACCGCGTCGCCCTCGTTCACTGCGCGCTCGCGCCGTTGGCGAGCGAAACGGTCGCGCCGTTCGTCGGCGTCGGGACCGCGCCCGAGCTCGTGACGCTGACGGAGGCGACCTGGCCCGAGGTCGAGCCGTCGGCGGAGATGATCGTCTTGCCGACAAGGCTCTAGGCCTGGGTCAGCGAGGTCGCGGTGAGCAACGAGGCGAGGTTCGTGTTGGTCTGCACCGCCTGGCCAACCTCGCCGGCTCTCAGCGTGATGTTCATCGCCGCCTCACTTGAGCCCGTCGCGGATGATCTCATTGATCTCGATCATCGGCGCGAGGTCATCGGTGAGCCGCATCCGCACGCGGTCGATCTCCTTCATCATCCAGATGCCGATCGAGATGATGCCGGCGCGCAACTGATCTGGCAGCTCGTTGCCCGGGTCCTTGAGGTCGTCGATAAAGATCGTCCGCAGCCGGCGCAGATAGAAGAGCGCCTCGACCCGCTCCCGCGACAGCGGCTCTTTCTCCTGCGCCGCGCGCAGCATGCCGATGACGCGGTCCATCGCCGCGCGCTCGCGCGCACGCAACGTCTGGTGCGAATCTTCGACCGTTTCATTATAGGCGAATTCGTACATTGCAATCCTGAGATGTCAGGGGACCGGCAGATATTGGGCCAGATTGAGCTGCTGGAGCCGGGCGGTCAGCTCGTAGGCCATCTGGATCTGATTGGTCAGACTCGAGATCTGGGCCGCGGTCGCGTTCTGGTCGACCTTGTCGAGACCGTCGACCTGCTGTTGCAGAAGGGTGAGCTGCGCGCTCATCGAGTTGTTGGCGTCCGTCACCGCGCTCTGAGTCGCGCCGAGTTCCGTCTGCACATCCGTGAGCGAAGCCTGGCCTTGCGTGATGAGCGACGTCGCGGCCGAGGCGACAGCTTGCTGCGCGCTGGCGCTGAGCTCAGAGCCGCCGAATGCGGAGAGCATCGTGTAAGCTTGGGCGAGCTCCTGGAACGCAGGCTGGTTCGCATTGGTCGAGGTCGCGACACTTGCGCATCGAGCTCGGCGAGGCGCTTCATCTGCCAGGCGATGCGCGCTTCCGCGATCGAAGGCGCAGCGGCAGCGCAGAAGCGGACGGCATCGGGTTCGGCCGACCTATCGGCCGCAACCGACTTCTCCACCGCCGCTCTCGGCTTTTGCGTCCCCGGTGGGCGACCGTCCTGCGCCGGAGCTGGAGAGGCGAGCAGGAACGCGGCGAGGGCGCTTATGGACAACACTTGCGGGCTCAGAACGGATGCCATGCGTCGACCTCGAAATCGGACGACATGGTCGGCTCTGCGCCTTGCGCTGGGCTTGTGCACCCCTGCTGGATCACGAGATCGGCCTGAAGCGCCCCGGCGGTCTTGATCGCCTGGAGGATGGCAATGATGCCCGGCGGCTTGACGCCGATTCGGTTCAGGCCGCTAACAAGCGTGCGCAGGCTCGATCCGCCGACGATGGCGATCGGTCCGCCCGACTGCTCGGCTTTGATCGTGGTGTTCGGCGTGACCACCGTCCGGCCTTGAGAAAGCGGATTGGGCTGGGCTGCTCATTGACGCGCGCCGTCAGCGTTCCATAGGTCACGGCGACGGCCCGACAACGACGGTGCCGGTGCGTGCGTCGAGCACCACGCGCGCCGCCATATCCGGCTGAACCTGCAATCCGCCGACTTCCGCCATGAAGCGCGCGAACGAAACGTGGGGCGGCCGGAAGAGCTCGACGGTGCGGCTGTCGACCGCGAAGGCGGCGGCAGTCCGGAAGCGGGCGCGCGAATAGGCGTTGATCGCGTCGACGATCCTCACCGCAGTGGCGTGATCGGGATTCTTCAGTTCGAGCATCGAGCGGAGCTGATCGCCGCACGATGGCGCCATTTGGGATCCGCCCGGCCGTCGGGACGCCCTGCGACAGCGTCTCGCCCTCGCCCTGGGTCTGAAGCGGCGACCGCACCCTGGGCGGTCGCGTGAACGACGTTGTCCGACCCCTGCAGCTGGGTCAGGAGCAGCGTGCCGCCCATCAGAGAGGGCGCGTCGCCGAGCGCGGAGACAGTGACGTCGAGGCGAGAGCCGATCTGCACGCCCGCGGGGAGGTCCGCCGTGACGATGACGGCCGCGACGTTTCGGTTGCGCGGCTGGATGCCGTGCACATCCATGCCGAGGTTCTGCAGCATCCCCTGGGACGGCCCGCTGGGTAAAGGGCGCGTTGGCGAACGTATCGCCCGTCCCGCTCAGCCCGACGACGAGGCCGTAGCCGACGAGCTGGCTGTCGCGCGCGTCGCGCAGGATTGAAATGTCCTTGATCCGCGCTGCAGCCGCCGGCGCAGCAATCAGGCAGAGCAGCAGCGCGACGATGAGAGCGCCCGTCATCCGTCGCCGACCCTGACCGAGCCGTCCGGCTGCACGGCGCCGGACACGGTGACGCCGCTGTCGCTGTTGCGGACCCGCACGACGTCGCCAATCGCGCCGTCCTGCAACGCCACGCCCTCCGTCATGATGAGGAGGCCGCCCTCGCTGTAGACGAGCTTCACTTCCGCGCCGTTGGCGACGAGCTTGCGGTTGGACACGCCCGCGTAAGGGATCGCATGTCCGGGCACCAGGGTCAGCCGCGCCACTTTGCCGACGACCAGCGAGCCGTCTTCCACGAATGGACCGCCGCCGTCGCGGACTCCGCCCGGCGGGTTGTCCGCGATCATGTCGTCGCGGATCACGTCGCCCGGATAGATGATGGCCGTCGGGGTTGGCGCGCCTCGCTCCTGCGCGAGCGCAGGGCCGCAGAGCGCCGCCAAGACGAGGATCGTCCCGGCGGCGAAGCCCGCGTCGCCGCGACGAGCGAAATAACTTTTCGATCGAGCGCCGGCTCGGCCGACCTCGATCGTCCGGATCGCTTCGCCGTTGCACGCCATGACTGTCGGATGCTCCGCAAAGCACGTCATGGTCATCCGCGCAGGTTGGAGATCGTGCCGGACATCTGATCGGCCGCCTGGATCACCTTGGAGTTCATTTCGTAGGCGCGCTGGGCCGCGAACAGATTGGTGATCTCGGCCACCGGATCGACGTTGGACGCCTCGATATAGCCTTGCTGGAGAATCCCAAAGGCCGTGTCGCCGGGAACGCCGACGGTCGGCTGGCCGGAGGCCTCGGTCTGTTGAAAGTAATTGCCGCCGAGCGCCTGCAACCCGGCGTCGTTGACGAAATTGGCGATCGTCAACTGCCCGAGCTGCTGCGGCGTCGCCTGGCCCGGCAACGTGACGGTGACGACCCCGGTCTGGCTTATGGCGAGGTTGGTCGCGTTGGCCGGGACCAGAATCGACGGCGTCACCGTATAGCCGTCCATGGTGACGAGCCACACGCTGCTCGGCCGCGCACAAGGAGGCCGCGGGCATGAAATATGTCGACGAATTTCGCGATCGCGCGAAGGCCGACGGCGCCGCGGTCGAGGCGAACGCGGCATGAACGCGATGCGTCCCATCGTGGCGATGGCGCGCATCTGCTGAGGTGGCGCAATGCACGAATTGGCCATCGCATCCAACATCGTCGACCTTGTCGCTGAGGCCGCGGAAGGGCGCAGGGTCCGCCGCGTCACGCTCGAGATCGGAAAGCTGTCCGGCGTGGCGCCAGACGCAGTCGCCTTCTGTTTTCCGGAGGTCGCGAGGGGCACGGACGCAGAGGATGCGAGCCTCGAAATTCGCGAGATCGACGGCGTGGCCCGTTGCGAGGCCTGCGGCGAAGAATTTGCGACGCCGACCCTGCTGACCATCTGCTCATGCGGCTCGTTGAGCTATCAGCGGATCAGGGGCGACGAACTGAACGTCAAGAGCATTGAAGTCGAAGAGGTCGACGCGCGAACGACCGCATCGCCGTGAAACCAAAATGGCGCCTCTTCTTCGCCGCCGACTCCATTGAGGTGGCGCCGACGCGCGCCAGGTAGCTTCCTAGACCTCATGCAGGTTCTCACGGGTCCCGTTCAGCCCGGCGGGGTTATCCAAGCCCAGTCCGCATCTTGGTCAGTCGGCCTCCATTCGGCCGGCCCTGCAAGGGGGTAGCAGCGTCACACTGAGTTCATGGGTCCGGCGTACCGCTCTCGGTGATTGTCGACAGACCAAGGTCTTTCAAGATGAAAACTCTGTTGAGCGGGCTGTTTGTTTGCGCCGCCGCAGTGGCGACGCCCGCATGGGCGGCTTCCGATGTCGTCACGATCTATGCGGCTGACGGCCTGCATGACGGCAAGGGCAGCTGGTTCGAGACTCAGTTCGCCGCGTTCACCAAGATGACGGGCGTGAAGGTTCAGTACGTCGAGGCCGGCTCGGGCGGCGTCGTCGAGCGCGTCGCCAAGGAAAAATCGAACCCGCAGGCCGATGTCCTCGTAACCCTGCCACCCTTTATCCAGCGCGCGGAAGCCGAGGGCCTGCTGCAAAAATTCACGCCCGCCGCCGCTTCCCAGATCGATGGCGGGGACGATTCCTATCAGCCGCTGGTCCTCAACTACCTCAGCTTCATCTACGATTCCGCTATCCTCAAGTCGCCGCCGGCGACCTACGACGAACTGCTCGACCCCAAGTTCAAAGGCAAGATCCAGTATTCGACGCCCGGCCAAGCGGGCGATGGCACCGCGGTGATGCTGCAGGTCATCCATTCCTTTGGCGGCAAGGACGCGGGCTTCGACTACCTCAAGAAGCTGCAGGCGAACAACGTCGGCCCCTCCGCCTCGACCGGCAAGCTGACCGCGCTCGTCAACAAGGGGGAACTCTACGTCGCCAACGGTGATGTGCAGATGAACATGTCGCAGATGGCGGACGATCCGAACATCCGCGTCTTCTGGCCGGCTGGTCCGAATGGGGAGCGCTCGACGCTGCCCCTGCCCTACTACATCGGCCTGGTGACGGGCGCGCCCGACGCCGAAAACGGCAAGAAGCTGATCGAATTCCTGCTCGGCAAGGAAGCTCAGGAGACCGACTCGTCCGTCGCGATCGGCGTGCCGGCGCGCAAGGACGTCACGCCCGCGGACGAGAACTTCTCGCGACTGAACGAGGCCCTGAAGGGTGTGACAATCTGGACTCCGGATTGGGCGCAGGTGCTCAAGGACCTGCCGGCCGACGTCAAGCGCTGGCGCGAGGTCACCGGGAGCTGACATGAGCATAGCGGTCCCGGCAGCATCCGCTCGAGCCGCCGCTGGAGCTGAGACGGCAACGCGTTCGAACGTCGCCTTCGACCGGGTCAGCGTCGCCTATCGCGGCGCTGTTGTCTTGAAGCCGCTGACCCTAGAGGTCGCGGCGGGCGAAATCCTGGCGATGATCGGGCCGTCGGGTTCGGGCAAGACGACCGCATTGCGCGCGGTCGCCGGCTTCGTGCGTCCCGCGGGCGGACGCATTCTCATCGGTGGAAGGGATGCGACGAACTTGCCGCCCTATGAGCGCGGCCTCGCCATGGTCATCCAGAATTACGCCCTGTTTCCCCATATGCGCGTTGCCGAGAACGTCGCTTTCGGACTCAGGGCGCGCGGCGCGGCCAAAGACCTTACCGCGGAACGCGTCGAGGAGTCGCTGCGCATCGTCGGCATGCCGCAATATGCCCGGCGCTTCCCGCGCGAGTTGTCGGGCGGCCAGCAGCAGCGCGTCGCGATCGCCCGCGCGCTCGCGGTCCGCCCGCGCGTCCTGCTGCTCGATGAGCCGCTCTCGGCGCTCGACGCCCAGATTCGCCGCTCGATGGTCGAGGAGATCGCAAAACTTGACGCCGACCTGCCGGACCTGACAATTCTCTACGTCACGCACGACCAGAGCGAGGCGCTGACGCTCGCCGACCGGATTGCGATCCTGAGAGACGGCGAACTATGCGCCGTCGGCCGAACCGACGACCTCTACCACCGCCCACCCAATCGTTTCGCCGCCGAATTCCTCGGACGGGCCAATCTGCTGCCGGCAGTCGTCGAGGGGGAAGCGGAAAAGGGCTTCGTCCGCGTCCGCGTCGGGGAAGCCAAACTCGTCGTGGCCGGACGGGATGAACCCGCCGGGGCGCAGCGCCTCTTGTGCGTGAGGCCGCAAAATCTGACCCTCGCGGGCGACGCGGAACGGTCGAACCGAATTTTTGCGGTCGTGCGGGAGATCCGCTGGCAAGGCGAACTGACCCACCTCGTTGCGGAGGTCGGCGACGCCGTCCTGCGCGTCGTGGCGACGCGGCTGCCGAATCCGCCCAAGCGCCGCGACCGGCTGGAGGTCTTCTTCGCTCCGGCGGACGCGAACCTCATCGTGGAAGACGCCGTTGTCTGAGGCCGTCGCGGTCGCGCCGCGCGCGGCCAGGCTCAACCTCGGCGCCTATTGGGTCGCGCCGCCGCTCATCGTTCTCGCACTCCTGTTTCTCTATCCGCTGGCGCTGATCGCGCGCGCCGCGCTCGCCGACGACTCCGGCGCGCTGAATTTCGCCGCTGCCCTCGATGTCCTCAATTCGAGGGCGTTCCTCAACGCCTTGCTCAACACCGCCGAGATCGCGCTCGCCTCGACCGCAGGGTGCATGGCCCTCGGCTTGACGCTCGCGCTGATCCTGGCCTTCGCGCCCTTTCCGGGAGCGGGATTCGTCGCGCGCGTGATCGACACGTTCCTCGCCTTGCCGACGTTCCTCGTGACGCTGGCTTTCACCTTCCTCTACGGGTCGGCGGGCATCTTGAACGGCGTCGTGACCTCGAGCCTCGGCTTGGAGCATCCGCCGATCGATTTTCTCTATTCGGCATGGGGAGTGATCCTGGCCGAGGTGACGGTGTACACGCCCTTCGTCCTGCGCCCGCTGCTCGCCGCTTTTTCGCTGGTGGACCGCAGCCAGATCGAGGTCGCGAGCCTGCTCGGCGCGCGCCCGCTGCGCATCGTTCGGGAGATCATTCTGCCCGCCGCATTGCCGGCCGCCATTGCCGGCGGCAGCCTGTGCCTGCTGCTCACCGTCAACGAATTCGGCATCGTCCTGTTCATCGGTGCCAAGGGCGTCATCACGCTGCCGCTCTTGATCTACAGCAAGGCGATCTAGGAATCGGACTATCAGGCCGCCTGCATGATCGCGATCGTCAACGTCGCGCTGTCGCTCGGCCTGTTCAGCCTCTATCGTTACGCCGCGCGTCGGCTGGGAGGCTAGAATGCTCGTCTGGTCGCGTTCGGGCCGCGCCGTCGTTTGGAGCTTCGCCGCGCTGCTGCTCGGGATTGTGTTTCTCGCCCCCCTCGCCATCATCGTCGTAGCGAGTTTCTCCCAACATTGGAACGGCGTGCTGCCGACCGGGTTCACCTTCGAACACTATGTGGCAGCGACCCGCGGCGACATGCGCGACGCGGTGTTCGCGAGCCTCGCCACAGGCCTCATCGCCAGCCTACTGGCGCTTGTCACCGGCGCCTGGGCGGCGCTCGCGTTGCGCCCGCACGCCGGAGGTTGGAGCAAGGCGCTCGGCCTCTTGTTCTTCATTCCGAGCGCCGTGCCGTCGGTGTCCGTGGGGCTCGGCCTGCTCGTCGCCTTCAGCCAACGCCCTCTCCTGCTGAACGGCACGACCGCGATTGTCGTCATCGCGCACTATGTGCTGATTTCCGCCTTCGCCTTCGGCAACGTCTCGGCTGGACTGTCGCGCCTTCCGCCCGACTACGAGGAGGTCGCCTCGTGCCTCGGCGCGCGCCCGCCCTACCGGCTTCTGCACGTAACCTTGCCGCTGATCGCGCCCTATCTGCTGGCCGCCTTCGGACTGAGCTTTGCGCTGTCGATGGGCGAACTCGGCGCGACGGTCATGGTCTATCCGCCAGGCTGGGTGACGATGCCGGTCGCGATTTTCGGTCTCACCGATCGCGGCGACATTTTTTCCGGCGCTGCGCTGACCGTGATCCTCGTCGTGACAACGCTGGCTCTTCTGCTGGCGCTCGAGCGGGCGCCGATCCGCTCCGCCGCGCCGCGGTAGTTCTTCGCTTCGCTCGCAATGACGGGGTCGGGCCCTATCGCGGCATAGCGCCGCTTTGGCGGCGGGCCCTCGCCGGCTGAAGCCGGATTTGGCCTGCGGTTGACTGCAAAAACCGTTCTCGTCTTGGAAGGCCTTCCCGAATCGTATAGAATTTCATCAGATTGGCCGGCGCCGCTCTGGACCAGCCGCGGTTCGAGGCATGGGAAGGGGGCGATGGCGTTGATCAGATGGCTGGTCAATATTGCGAAAACGCGCCGAACCGGCGCGAGGTCCGGGGTCCTGGTCGGCTTGTTCCTTGCCGCGGGCGTCGTCGTCCGCCTGGCCTTGGCGCGGTGGCTCGACCCGGTTCCGTTCATCACGTTCTACCCAGCGGTCGTGGCGGCGACGCTGCTCTGCGGCTGGCGCCAGGGCGCGATGGTCACGGTCTTGTCCGCCGTCGCGGCATGGTTTTCCTTCGTCGAGCCGCGGTTCTCATTCGCGATTGTCGCCTTCAGCCCTGCCCTCCAGACTGCGGCTTTCCTGCTCGTTGCGGGGTCCCTGATCGTGCTGGTCGAAGGGATGGCTAAAGCGGTCCAGCAACTCGACAACACGGCGCGCATCAACGAAGACCTGTTTCGCGAACTCCAGCATCGGGTGGCGAACAACCTGCAGATCGTCTCGGCGACGCTGCAAAAGGCGCAGCGTAACGTGCAGGACCCTGCCGCTTTACAGGCCATCAACCTTGCTCTCAGGCGAATCGACTCCATGGCCGGTCTCCATCGCCGGCTCTACGACACGGCGGCCTACTCGCACGGACTTGAGCCGATCCTGCATGAGGTGCTGGCGGAAACGTTTCGCGCCCTGCCCGTCGATGTCAGGGTCGACATCTGTTGCGGCGAACTGTCGGTCGGGCAGATGACCGCCATCGCCCTGCTGGTCAACGAGGCGGCCATCAATGCGGCGAAGCATGTGTTTCGCCCCGGGAAAGGCTCGCTGTTCGAGGTGTCCCTAGCGGAGGTCGAACGGGGGCGCATTCAATTAACGATCCGCGACGACGGACCGGGAATATCCTCCGAGGCGGCGGCAGGACGTCAAACGCAGAAGTTCGGGCTGACAGTCATGCGGGGATTGGCGGGCCAACTCGGCGGCTCGCTCGAAATGCCGGAAGGACCAGGCGCGACGCTGATCGTCAAGTTTTCGCACGCGCGGCCGTCTGGGCTCGCTCGGTCTTGAGACGGAATGCGGTTCGGGGAAAGAGCGCCAGCGCCCCCGCCCCCATAGCCCGTCGAGAGACGGACGACCTTCCGCACGCCCTAACCCGTCTTCGCGGATTGGGCCAGAATCGCGGATTGGCGGTGTTTTGAATCAATGGGTTAGGCTCGAAGGTCTTCACTACGGAGCGTGTTTTGGGCGAGGGCGGCGGCGGTGATTTTGG
>Ga0074044_10002955_pt1 | contig 14692 bp, 11 predicted proteins | sample BogForMeECP23OM1_FD_94443 | JGI IMG/M metagenome (GOLD analysis project Ga0074044, IMG submission 94443) | Bog forest soil microbial communities from Calvert Island, British Columbia, Canada - Bog Forest MetaG ECP23OM1 | ecosystem: Environmental > Terrestrial > Soil > Wetlands ... | reverse complement strand
TTGATTTCCATGCGCGCCTCGAGCCCGGACCGCAGGCGATCCTCGCGGTTGGACACGATGGCCGTAACCTTGCACGTTTGATTCTCGGGGCTGATCAGGAGGTCGACGTACTCGACCTGGCCCGTGAAGGCCTCCTCGATCTGCAGCTCGGCACCCCAGATGTCGGCCCAGATCTTCACGGCCTGGCCCGGCCGCACGCGCCAGACATCGGGCACGTCGAGGTAACCGGTGACTCGGATCTCGCTGGGATCGACCACGCGGAGGACCGGATCGGCTGCTGAGATTGATTGTCCGGGCACCTTCAAGACCTCCACCACGACCCCATCATGCGGGCTTCTGATCTCGCGCGACCGGATCGTGGCCTCCGTCTGCTTCCGCTGGAGTTCCGCCAGCTTCTTGTTCTGCCGAGCTTCCTCGATCGACAATCGTTCGGCTTCCTCTTCCTCCCTCTGGATACTCAATTCCTCGATCGACGCGAAATTGCGGTTGATCAACTTCTGGGTTCGCTCGAGCTTGCTCAGTGCCAGCTTGTGCCTCGCCTCCGCCACCCAGATGGCTATGTTGCTTGCCGCCTGCATGGTGCGGGCGTCAAGTTCGGCCCGGAACTCCTCGTCGCGGAGATGGCCAAGGACCTGGCCCGCTTTGACTCTGTCTCCGGGGACAACGCGGCACTCTTCGAGTACGCCCATCTGGTTCGCCCCGAGGAGGGAGGTCTTCTTGTACTCGAGGGTACAGTGCTTGAGTAGAATGTCCGCGGCTTGGGCTGAGTTCCGGGATGAGCCAGTCTCGTCGCCGCCAAGCGCCAGGCCAGCAAGAGTCAGGACGGCGATTCCGATCTGTTGAGAGCGCATCTTCAGCACTCCGAGTCCTGCCGGACGTCAGGTCTGTTCGTGCCGGCCGGCAATCCGAGGAGATCAGGCCGGCGTCAATCGAACTCGCCTCTCAGACACGTCGTATCCGGCAACGAGGCTAGCTCGGTGAGGTCATGGTCAGGACCAAACGAGCCGCCAGCCACCTGGAACAGGAACCAGGCGTGAGCCGATGCTCCTCATGGTGCAGCCGAGCTCTCTGGGCCCGGCCAAAATTTCTGGCCTGGCCCCTTGGTTAATTTGTCACCAGCTCACCATCGAAGCGGGACAATCGTTGCGCCTGGCGGTGGGTTGGGGCACTGCAACGGAAGGGAAAACTTGAGCCTGACATCGCCAGAATCGCCGAACTGAGGAACCTGACTGTCCTTTGCGATTCTGTGCACCTGGTGTCGGTACGAGCCGCGATCGCCTTATGTCACGCTAAATAAAGCACAAACCACGCGTTCGTTCCCGGCAAGTCAACTCCCTTCTTTTAGCGATTTCGAGATCGACGCGATTCGCTCTTGTCTCTTGCCACGCCAACTTAGAAAAATCTAGAACACCGGCCCCGAAAGTCAAACTGAACGACTCCCGGCTTGAAGCCCGCGGCTTCGAGCGTCGGCTGACAGCCCGGCCGATAGCCGGACCACAGGGCCGCGGCTTCGAATGAAGCTTAGGAACTGGCCGGGAATAACTTCCCGGAGTTCTCGCAATCAAGACCAAGTTGTGGCAAGGTCTCCTGACCTTGCCACTTGGCCGACCGAAGGTCTCCAACCCCAAGCCTGGCGGGAGACCTACGGTCCAGCAGACGGCGGGGTCTGGAGACCCGCGCCGAACCGCCAACTTGAAATCAGGAAGTTATTTCCGGCCCGTTCCTTAGCCCGAAAGTTGCGCGAGTGATGAATTTCGTTAAACCGTATGCTTTTTTTCACTGGCGGAGCTAGAATTCCTGCGGCATCTCAGTCCGTGGGATTCATCAGCATGAGTCGGGCCACCTCGCTCTCAATCTGCTGATTTTCTAGGAAACCGTTTGAAAGCCAGTGCCCCTCGGGAACAAGGAGAGGGATCATGCGTCTTTGCCTGATCGAAGATCTCGCTGTGGCTGGACTTGAGCCGCTCACGCTGACACGCCCGGTCTATGAACTCTGGCTTGGCTGCTCCAACCTGGGCACCAAGATTGCGACGGCATTTGGGATCGGGGAGGGGCCGCAGCAACGAGCAGGCGTGGTTCGCTCGCATCTGGTTCCCGTCCAGCACCAGCGCGATCCCCATGTGGTGGTCAACGATCGCGACTGGCTCGCACGAGGGCCCGTGATCGTGGCCAACGGGCGCTGGGTCCCTCCCCGGGGCTTCGAGCCGCCTGATTCCCACGGTCCCTGGCTCGGTCTTTGCGGTGGTCAGCCGGCGTGTACCCTGGTCGGACCAGAGGACGCCGTGGAACTCGACCCGCATTCCATCGATTCCTGGTTCGACAGGATCGCCGCCAGGCATTCGGGGATCGATGTTGGCGGAGAGTGGATAAGCAGGCCGTGGGACTTGGTGGTCCGAAATGGCGCCTACATCGAGCGCGATTTCTTGGACGGACGGCAGAACGGGGAGACCAATCGTCAACTGGCGACCCTTGCCCTGGTGGGGCCGTCCAACCTGCTTAGTGTGCACGAGACAGCGCGCATTGACCCCTACACTGTTTTCGACACGACGAATGGCCCCATCGTGGTCGAACCCAACGTGTGGGTCCAGCCGTTCACCCGGGTAGAGGGCCCATGCTACATCGGCTCCCAGACCCAACTCTTTCGGGCGAACATTCGGGGCTCGGTATCGATCGGCCCGAATTGCCGGATCGGCGGCGAGGTCGAGGACTCAATCGTTCATGGTTTCTCCAACAAGTATCACGAGGGCTTCCTGGGCCACGCGTACGTCGGCGAATGGGTGAATCTGGGAGCGATCACCTCCAACAGCGACCTGCGGAACGACTACGGCGAGGTCTTCGTCCCGCTTCAGGGTGACACTGTCGCGACCGGACAAGCCAAGGTCGGCTGCTTCATCGGCGACCATTCCCGCACCGGCATTGGCTCAATGCTCAACACCGGAACCGCCATAGGCGTGATGTGCAACGTCCTGCCCGCCGGTGTGCTCCTACCCAAACATGTGCCCTCGTTCACAGCCGTTCTCTACGGCCGGGTCGGGCCTGGGTTCTCGCTCGACCAGATGTTCGCCACCGCGCGGATCGTGATGGGCCGGCGAGGGAAGGAGTTCACCCACACCGAGGAGCAGCTCTATCGCGGCCTCTACGAGCAGACTCGCCTGGAGCGAGAACGGTCGTTCCAGAGAATCCTCAACCACCGCGCAACGGAGCCGCGAAAAAGTAAGTTGATCAATTCAACGGATACGTTCCCTTGAATGTGGCACAGCCCCCTCGGCTATCCGGGCTGATGACAGCCGGGACGGCTGTCCCACAGAAGAATTGCCGGGCTTCGCGGGGTCAGACCTCTTCGCGGGGTCAGACCTAGTTATTAGTTAACTAATAACTAGGTCTGACCCCAGGGGACGATTATGACCCCAGGGGACGATTAGTTAACTAATAACTAGGTCTGACCCCAGGGGACGAAAGGTCTGACCCCAGGGGACGAATAACTAGGTCTGACCCCAGGGGACGCAGGGGACGTCCGAGGCGAAAAGTCGTCGTCGGGTCGCCCAATGAGGCGAGCTGGTCGGCGACCTCAGCATCCACGTCGGCACGCTCGAAGATGAACGGACCGTCGGCTTTGAGGGTGTGGAACGGACGTCTCAGCAGCGCCTCCCACGTCTTTGGATTGTCGGCGACGTGAGTGGCCAGTTCCTTCTGCTCGGGGGGAATGGGCGGCTTGGCGTCGTCGACGAGCAGCTTGTAGGTTGGCAGGATCTTCTTGGGAGCGAGTGCCCCTTCGGCAAGCTGTCGGCGAGAAGGGGTCGGGAGTCGATTCACTCGACCTTGGCAACGACTCCCCGACACCACCCCCACCGCCCCACGAGCAGTGGACCAGTTCGCCAACATGCCCATTTCGCGGCGCGATCCACCCGCCCGACCAAGGATCCGGCAGACGCGCCGAGGACGGGCTCGGCCGGAGCGTGGCCGAATCTCTGTGGAGTGGTTGCCGCGGGTGTCCGGCCGGCTCAGCCGGCCCTGCTTTCCTATTTACGTGGAGTTATTTAGAATCCTTATGGAGGTGCCCATGATTCATCACGAGAACAAATCGGCCATCACCCCAGAACTGGAAGCCGAGTTCCAAGCGGCCGTCCGGCAAGCCATGTCCTCGAGGCGAGATCCCGAAGCGATGCGGAGAGCAGCCGAGCGGATGGACAGGATGCGGGAAGAGACCTATCGTCTACATGGACTGCTCGACATCGGTGTCCCGGCCATCCGTGAGCTCCGGGGCGAGCTTCCTGAATGAAATACGTCCTCGATTCGTCCGTGGCCTTCAAATGGGTGGTCCCTGAGAGCGACACGCCCAGGGCCGTCCAGTTGCGAGATGAGTACCGTGCCACGGTCCATGAGCTGATCGCACCTGATGTCTTCCCCCCGGAGCTCGCGCACGCTCTGACACGAGCGGAAAGGCAGGGACGGATCGACGATGCGGTCACCCGGCTGATCGACGTACTGACCACTTCTCCAATCCTGATCCCATCACTGCCGCTCCTCCTGCGGGCTGCCGACATTTCTTCGACATTGCGGGTGGGGGTCTACGACTGCCTCTACGTCGCGCTCGCCGAGCGGGAGGGGTGCGAGCTGGTCACCGCCGACACCCGGCTCCTGGCGAACCTTAAGCCGACGTTCTCCTTCATCATCGACCTGGCGTCGCTGCCATGATCTCTGCCGCCTTGGTTACCATCTCGGCCAGGTGCCGCCGCTTCTCGCGAAGTTTGTGCGTTTCGAGGCGAGATGAAGACGGCCCTTGCGGGGCTGGCCCGTTGTGCGGGGATGAACTAGCACGAAGCCGCGACATCCAACTTCCCAGTGAAGAGAATCGTGACATCCCACTGTCAACTCTGCACCGAACTCTGCATTTCGCAGGTGCCGTGGATCTGGGAGGGAAAAGGGGTCATCACTGAATAGGGAGGGGAAAGGGGTCATCACTGAATAGCGCTTTCTTGACCACTAAGCCTTCCGCATCAAGCGTTTACGTGCGTGTCATCGAAGCTCCTTCGCCTATCAAACGTTCGATATCAGTGACCTCCCCTTTCCCCCCCTTTAGAGTGCGTCCGTAAACCGTCAGATGCTCTGTGAATTTCCGCGGTTCTCGACGTTTACGGACGCACTCTTAGTACAAATTGCATATACGTCGTAAGTCGTTATCTGACGTGAGGAAAGCCAGCAGAAGCTGCGACCTAGCAGGGAGATACGTCGACTCCTGCCACAACCGGCCAGAATCCCTGACCCAACAACGACTAACGACCTATTTGCAATTTCCTTTTTAGGAGTGGGCCATGAGGGACTCGAACCCCCGACCTCCTGCGTGTAAAGCAGGCCGAGAAGGTGTAATGTTTTCTTCCTAAAGTCGTTTGAAAAAAGGATTTATGGGATGCCACATGACTGGCATAGTTTTCCAGGGTTTCTAATTTTTTCGCGTGTTTTTCGAAGGTTTGTTACGCTATCTCTGCACGTGCAGAGATGGCTGTTATGCGAGGCTTCGTACGGCCAATCTGGTCGTTGAATGCAAGCTGGCATGCCGGTGCGAAGGTGGGTCGAGACACTTTGCAGGTCGGCTTACTCCTTCTGCTACAGATTGTAGAATGGAAGTTGAGTGCCTAGCTTGTTCAAGGAATTGTGTACAAAATGTCAGAAGCCAGCGACTATCTCGAAACCCTATTCAAAGAATCTTATAAGGCCGAGCTCGATCGGTCGGAGAAGCTCGACTCTCAGATCAACTTGCCCACAATCATCGTGACGGTTTTCCTCGGGGCGAGTGCATTCTATTTCGAGCATCGGCCTGAGTTCCAGTGGAGCCCTGCGATTGTCGTTTTTTACCTGGTCATGATGCTTTACCTTGCATCAGTGGTCCGAACCATTTATTGCATGGTCAGATCATATGGTGGTTATGCTTATGCATTGATCCCATCCCCTGGCCGGGTGGAGGCCCGAAGTCAGCAACTGCGAGCATTCTACGCCGACTATTATGGCGGGAACGTGGCAGCGATCGAAGGAGACGTGAAAAAGAGCATCCAGGAGGAGATGATCGGTTTCTATCAAGTAGCGGCCACCGCCAATCGTACTAATAATCTGACCCGGACGACATGGCTGTTTTACACGACAGTGTGGATCGTAATCTCCTTAGTGCTGCTCCTGGTGAGTCGCTTGGTTTTCTACTACAACGACAAGCCGAAACCCCAGAAGGTACGCATCATTTCGACGAAGGATGAGCCGAGTGAGATCGACGTCAAAGGGGTTACGCCGCCGCCCGTGCAGAAGGTCGAAGTGAGCGGCGCTCTTTCACCGCATCAGGTTCAGATTACGAACCCTCCGCGGGTTCAGGACGTCAAGATTATCGGGCAACCCGCCGTGCAGAAGGTCGAGGTCGTCGAACCCCAGAAGAAGGATGCCAAGTAACATGCCTCACGATCAATCCAGACCCACGGATGGCGGAGGTTCGCCTCCCCCCGTGCCGGTGGTGACCATCCCTCCGGCAACCCAGCCCACGAACACGTCATCGTCTCCTCCGCCATCACCGCCGCCCTCCGGGCTGAGCCTGGAGTGGTACGTCAAAGGTGACTGGCCGGTCAGGACGGACAAGAAGGAATAATCGCTCGATAACCGCATGCTCGCGGCGTAGTACTCAACAACTTAGGAGTGCCGTATAGCTGACAACTCGACATGATGCAGAGCTGTAACCTAATTCGCCAGTAGGACCCGTTGCCGCAACTCCTTGTCGATAAATAAGTTGCAAGTGGGCGATGAGGGACTCGAACCCCCGACATCCTGCGTGTAAAGCAGGCGCTCTAACCGACTGAGCTAATCGCCCGATTACGAATCAGCCTGGATTATACCGCAAGATTCAACGTGTGTCTGGGGGATTGGCGGGATCTCCCAGGGAACGGCCCGGGGATGGTTCGGCGGTTGGAGGAGTGCCAGGCGGTGCCGCTGACCCCGGAGATTCGGGCTGCCGGTCAGAAGGGGGCTCATCACCGGCTCCGGGCAGAACGCGACGGGCCGAGGTGATGCGCCAGCCTGTGTCGATGCCTTCAAGGCGGAAACGCACCAGGCTGAGGCGAAGAGTCGTCGGCGGGTCGCCCAACGAGGCGAGCTGGTCGGCGACCTGAGCATCCACGTCGGCACGCTCGAAGATGAACGGGCCGTCGGCTTTCAGGGTGTGGACCGGACGTTTCAGCAACGTGTCCCACGTCTTTGGGTTGTCGGCGACGTGAGTGGCCAGTTCCTTCTGCTCGGGGGGAATGGGCGGCCTGGCGTCGTCGACGAGCAGCTTGTAGGTTGGCAGGATCTTCTTGGGAGCGAGCGCCCCCTCGGCAAGCTGGGTGAAGACCTTGCCGAAGTTCTCGGCGGCGTCGAAGATGTCGTTCGGGTCGCCGCTGGCCATCTTCTCGTAAATGCCTGATTTCTCGGCCTTCTCCTTGGCCGCGTGCACGGCGTCGAGGGTCTCACCGGCCGCGCCCAGCGGGTTCTTCGGGGTGAAACGGGCAATCGCTGGATCATAGGTGAATTCGGACTCGATCCTCGAATGCAGCCGCGCGAGCGGGGCGAATGACCCCTTGACGGTTCGGTTCCGGCTCCGATCGCGGTGGATCTTCTGGAACGAACGGATCGCCGGCGGCTCCTCGATCGTGCTCCATCGGCGCTGGGCGGTTTCATCGCCCTTGATGAGCGATTGCAAGTACTCCTGAGCAACACGCTCGACCGGATCGATCGGGCGCGGCTTGAGTCGCGGCCAGAGCACCAGGGCCGCCAGGCCAGCCAGTACGACCACCGCCAGGGCGGCAAGTCCCACAAACCAGCGGCGGCGGGATGACCTGGTGTGCGACTCGCTCGAGGGCACAAAGACCGAGGCGGACGGTGTGCGGGCCGGCGACGAGGGCGCTTGCGGTTCGGGCGTTTCCTCGCGCTCGGCGGGCTGAGGAAGGCGATGCTGGGCGCCGCACTTGGGGCATTCCACGGTCGCACCGGGCTGATCAATGGGGGTGAGAAAGGCCGTGTGGCAACTGGTGCAGCGAACGCGCAAGCTCATGAGTGCTCCCGGGTCGAGGACGATCGAGCAGTGGAGTCGGGTACTTGGCGGGACACCGCGCCCCCGGGCCGGCAATCGGAGCAAAGGGCTTCCTGGCCGCGCACGGGCCGCCCGCATTTCTGGCACAAGCCCGCACGACGGCGCAGGGCCGGCAAGGCCACGCGGAGCGGCTCGGCCTCGGGCATTGCACCGAAGCTGTCGAGAGCCCGGGCGACCCAGCCGGCCACCTCGACATCGACGGTTCCGGCCTGGACGCGACGCTCAACCAGATTGAGCATCCAGATTGCAAGCTCGCGGTCCAGGGCATGAAGCGGCTCGCCGCGCAGGTGCTGCGTGAGGGAGTCGCGCAGCTCGATCACCCGCCCTGCTCTGCCTGCCGCCCGGGCCGCGGCCATCTCGGTCCGGATCGCCCTGGCACTGACACTCGCGGTCGATGTCGGAGTCGCGGCACGCAGTCCGGCAGAGCCATCCCTTTCTTCCAAGGCCAGAGCGATGCGCCCCAGGGTCGGAACCAGGTGCTGCTCGATCAGGTCGCCGGCGCGCCAGGCGGCCTCTGCACCGCCGGCCAGTACGTCGAGCACTTGCGCGGAGACGCGAAAGAGTTGCCCCAGGATCCAGCCGGCGAGGCCGCAGCCGCCGAGGGTGACCAGTGCGATCACCCCCATCACCCGACGCTCACCCCAGGTGAACTGGGCATCCGAAAGGAGGTCGCGTGCCTGGTTGAGAAAGAGGCCCATACCCATGATCAAGAACCCGAGCTGAACCCAGAGCGCCAGCCGGCCCAGGACCTTGCCTCCCTTCCGCAGGGCAGCATAGCGCGGTGTTTCAAGAGTCCCAGGGTTCATGATTCAGGCCCGTTCACGATGCCAGGTTCGGCCAGCGGACGACGTTCTTGCATTATAGCGATCCAGGCTCATCCCCGGGCTGCGGGGTGATCGAGTTCATAATAGCAACGACGATCCCCCGAGGATTCATCACGGACCAACCCGACGGCGTGATAACCGGCGGCAAAGCTGGCCTGAAATGCCTGGCGGACGGCAAGTCGCCATGCTTCGGCCGCTTCCGGTTGATCGCGCCTGAGGTCGGCGATCCGGGGGGGAATTTCGAGCAAGACCCGGGGAGCGTTCGCACTCGTTTGCACGCCAAGCGGTACGAGCCAGCCTTCGGGATTACGACCGGTTCGGATCACGCGGGGCAAATTCGCCAGCGCATCGGGGCCGGGAGTCTGCACCGGTTGGGGCAGGCTGTCGACCTCCCACTCGGCGATCAGGCGATCGGTCGGAACACCCGCGTTGAGGGCGTCGGTCCGCTCGCCGTACATATTGTCGATGTAGCGGTGGACCCGGGCGCCCAGGCGGGTGAGATTGAAGTGGGCGTTTCCTGCCTGGAGCGGATCGAACGCCCAGGCAATCAGGTCAAGGCCCTCGGCGTGAGCCAGGTAGCGCTGAACGATCTTGACCGCGTAACCCAGGCCGCGCGACTGGTAGCCCGGCACCACGCCGGTGAGCTGCGAATACAGGCAAAGCCGCTCCTCGAGGCGGCCGAGGAACCCGAACGACATTGCCACGGCCGTTCCATTCGCCAGGAATGCCCCCAGGACCAGGCCGCCGTGGAGGTTTGCCCCGACCATGGTGGCAACCGGGATCACGTAGCCCTCTTCGGTGATGCCCCAGGCCTTGCGCTGGGCGTCCTGACAGGCCCGGTAATCAGCCAGGCTCTCCGCGCGGCGAATGGTGATCTCCTTGTCCATCAGTGCGGCCCGCGGCAAAAACATGGTGTACCCTTTACAGGTTCAACAGCAACGCCGCCAGGAGGGCAGCGCGCTCGGAAAGCGAGTCGATCTGGATGTGCTCGTCGTCGGCGTGTGCCCCTCCGCCCTTGACGCCCAGGCCGTCGAGCGTGGGAATCCCGATCGCCGCCGTGAAGTTGCCGTCGCTACCGCCTCCGGTCGAGCCCTCGGTGAGCTCGATTCCCAGCCCGCGGCCGGTCAGGCGCGCCCGGTCGAAGAGTGCCGCAATGGCCGGGGTCCGCTCCATGGGTGGGCGACTGAAATGACCTTCAACCTTGATCCGCGTACCGGCAATCGCAGGCTCGAGCGAGCGGAGAGCTTGCTCGATCCGTGCCGCGGAGTCGAGCGTCGTGGCACGGACATCAACCTGGGCCACGGCCCGGGCGGCGACGACGTTGGACACCGTACCGCCGCGCACGACGCCGACGTTGAGCGTGGTGCCGGCCTTGAGGTCATTGAGCGCGTGGATCTTTATAATCTGATGCGCCAGCTCGAGGATCGCGCTGGCTCCGCTGCCCGGTGCCACTCCCGAGTGAGCGGCCTTGCCCTCGATCTCGAGGGTGAACCGGCCGACACCCTTGCGCGCGGTCTTCAATCTGCCGTCGGCCAGAGGGGGCTCGAGAACGAGGACATAGGCACAATCGCGGGCCAGCGCCTCGATCAGCGTTCGTGAGCTGTGGCTGCCGATCTCTTCATCGGACGTGGCAAGCACGGTGACGGGGCGGGGCAACTTGAAGCCCAGCCGGCCGCAAGCCTCCAGGGCGCCGAACAACATCACGAGGCTGGCCTTCATGTCGTAAACGCCGGGTCCGAGCAGGCGGCCGGCCTCCTCACGCGCGGGCATCCTGGCCAGTGTGCCGGCGGGCCAGACCGTGTCGAAATGGGTGAGGATCAGGGCGGGGCGGTTGTCCTCAGGCCCCGGAAACCGCCCGAGGACGTGGTTGCCTCCCCCGGGGTTGGCAACGACCTGTGCGGCTGCGCCCAGTTCGCTCAGACGCCCGGCCAGCAATTCCGCCAGGGCGTCGAGTGCGGGCTTGTCGTGGCTGGGAGACTCGTGCTCGACCAGGCGCCTCAGTTCGGCGATCATCGCCGGCCGCCGGGACCGCAGGTGATTCAAAATCGTATGATCATTCATGACCGGATCATCTCACGTCTTGGGGTGCAGCGTCGCGGTGCGCAGCGTGTGCGCTCTGATCTCGTCCTCCACCGGCTCGATACCCAGGCCGGGCGAATCGGGCACGGCAATCGCACCCCCGACAGCCAGGATCGGCGGATCGACGATATCGCGTTGATAGTACCTGTCCGAGCCCGAGACATCGCCGGGCAGCGTGAAGCCTGGCTGGCTGGCAATGGCTACGTTCGCGGCACGTCCGATGCCGAACTCATGCATCCCGCCGCACCAGACCGGGACGCCTCGCGCGTGACAGTGGTCATGAACTCGCTTGGCCTCGAGCAAGCCGCCCAACCGGCTGACCTTGATGTTGATGACCCGGCAGGCGCCCAGGTCAAGCGCCTTGCGGGCGTCCTCGGCCGAGTGGATGCTCTCGTCGAGGCAGATTGGTGTCATCAGCTCGGCCTGGAGCCGGGCGTGATCGATGATGTCGTCGTGCGCCAGCGGCTGCTCGATCAGCAGCAGATCGAAGGCATCGAGTTGCTTGAGTGTGGCGAGGTCGGCCAGGGTGTAAGCTGAGTTGGCATCGACCTGCAACGGGATCGCGGGATGGCGCTGGCAAACCCGCCGGACCACGTCCACATCCTGTCCGGGCGCGATCTTGAGCTTGATGCGGCGGTATCCCTCGTCCAGGAACTGATCGATGCGGTCGAGCACGACTTCGACGTCGGGCTCAATGCCGAGGCTGACGCCGGAAAGAATCTCGGTCCGCGTCCCTCCCAGCAGTTTGTGCAGCGGTTTTTCCTGGCTCCTTGCGAGCGCATCCCAGCAAGCCATTTCCAGGCCGGCCCGGGCGAAGGCATTGCCCTTCACGAGGCGATAGCAGCCAGTCAATTGCTCGATGGTCGTCCATTTCCGTCCCAGGACCATCGGGGCCAGAAAATCGTGGAGGATATGCCAGCACGTCTCCGTCGTCTCTGGACAGTAGAACGGATCGGCGGGACTGGTGCACTCGCCCCAGCCGACCACCCCTTCGTCGGTCGCGACCCGGACCAGGATATGATCGAGGTGCTCCTTGCGGCTGGAGCTGGTCTGGAACGGGCGAACCAGGGGAAGGCGCACGAGGTTCAGAGTGATCTTGTCGAGCCGCATCGGAGTCTCGCGAACCGCTTGCCGACAGCCATCCCGCAACGCGCAAGAAAAAGGGGGAGGGAGTTTCCTCGCTCACCCTGGTTCATGCTAGGTCAGATCGACGGCACGATCAATAGGCGTCGGCGCTGATGACTTCGCCGCCGGCCTTGGTCGAGAGTGCCTGATAGACGCCGAGCCGGGTGCCGGGGGCAAGCTGATAGACATACCCGGCGGAATCGAGTGTCACACCGTTGGGCAAGTTCGTCGAGGACTTGTCGCAGGACTTCCGTCTTCTGACTCTGCCTCGGGGGGAAAGAGCAGCCTAGCTTCCTTTGGCGATGGCCAATAATAAGGGTCCCGTTTTCCTGGTGTTCAGGACTTGATGGCGAAGCCAGACCCCGCGAAGCCAGGAGCACACTTTGCAAAAAAAAATGGCGGGCACGGGAACCCGTCAGCTATATTCTTAATAGTCAATCTCGGTCGCGTGGGCACCGCCCGCCGATCCATGGTTTGTTGAGCGGCGCTCCCCTGCAAGAATCTTTTTGTGGTAGACTCCAGGTAGGGGCGTAAGGCCCGGACACTTGAGTTCAAGTCTGGGTTGCGCAAACAGCAGCTTGCGATCGACGGCCGGTGGCGACAGCCCCTTGGTCCTTCGCGGGACAACAAGTGGTATCATCAGTTTAGTCCCTGGACGGGGGAGACTCCACGGTAATTTCCGGTTTTGTTGAAACGCTGACGCGCCGCCGCATGATTGAAGGTGAGCGAAACCTCGGGAATCAGGCGCCCGGCGGCCTTGGTTTGGACACCAGATGCATTCTTCAGGGCTGTGATCGCTTACATCCTTCGACAATCCTCGGCGGCCGGCCCCCATTCAACTTGGAGCGATGCAACGATGAGAACTCGCAACAAAAGAGGACTGCAGCCCAACCTGGAGGGTATCGAGAATCGCTGCTTGCTTTCGACGCTGGCGGTCGTGGAAATCCAGAACCTGACCAGCAGTCCCTCCTACAACATTACGTTCGACTTTCGGTGGTCCAATTCCTCGCGCTGGACCAACGTTACCGAAGCGCCTGGCCAGGGTGAGATCTTCTGGACGGCGTACTCGACCTCGCTCAAGCCGCAGGTGCTTTACGACACGACAACGTCAGCCTACTCGCAGACGACTGTCAATCTCGTGCAAGGATACAACGAGTGGTCCGGAACCGGCACGCCGCCTGCCTCAGCCGCCAAACTTTACGAGTTCCTCAATACGTCGACGGGTGTCGAACTCTATTACTCTGGGTCAGCTCCAGCTCCAGCTCCGACTCCGACGCCAACGCCGACTCCGACTCCGACGCCAACCCCAGCTCCGGGCGCCATTGAAAGCAGCAACTGGTCGGGCTACGCGGTCGAACCCTTTCCTTCCCAGCCGCCTTCGGTGGTGTCCGCCGTCTATGGCTCGTGGATCGTTCCAACGGTAAGCGGATCATCGAGTGGCACGACCTACTCAGCCGTCTGGGTGGGCATCGACGGCAATTCGGATTCGACCGTGGAGCAAATCGGCACCGAACAGGACGTCCGTAACGGTACACCCGTCTATTCCGCGTGGTGGGAGATGTACTCGTCAGGGATCGGCCAGCCGGAGCAGCCCATCAACAGCATGACGATCAAGCCGGGCGATTCGATCACGGCCTCGGTCCAGTATATCACCAGCGGCACGTACGCTGGTGACTTCGACCTTTCGATCGTCGACAATAGCCGGGCGAACGATTCTTTCAGCATCTATGCAAGCTCTTCTCAGTACCAGAGTCCTCTGGCCCAACGGAGCAGTGCCGAGTGGATCGTCGAGGCCCCTACCGTCGGCAGCGGCGTCGCGTCGCTGGCGAACTTCGGGTCAGTCACCTTCACCAACGCTTACGCGTCGATGACCATAAACGGAGTCCAAGTCACGGACAGGATCGACTCGTCTTCGTGGCAATCGGAAGCAATCAACATGGTCTCCTCAAGTGGGGTCGATGATACGACCTCGATTCTGACCGACTCCGGTAGCAGCAGCAGCTTTGTCGTGACCTACGATTCGACTGCTGGAGCGGCGGTGCAAAAACACAACGGATCCGCGTTCAGGCCGGACTTCCGCGCGGCCCGTGGAGGAACCCATTCGTGGGGTGAGAAAATCTACTCTCCGGCCCTTGGCAGGCCTTCACGCCTAGGGAGTTCCCTTACGCTGATCCCTCAGCTCAAGCAATGGACCCAGGGGTTGATCGACCGTCTCTAGAATCGCAAAGCCGGTCCTGGGCACTCGTCCGCCGTGTCCCGCTGGTATCACTGTGTGACGCGCTGCGTGCGGCGGGCCTTCCTGCTCGGGGAAGGGATGCACAACCGGAAAAGCTGGATCGAACATCGGGCATGGTTCAAATCCTGGGTTTTTCAGGTAACAGTACGGACCGTTCCCATGCCTGGACGGTGGAGATTCTTTCTGTCGTCGGACCGATAGCCAGCTCAGGAACGCTGGAAGCGGTTAAAGCCCAGAATGTTTAACCAGTGCGGGTGAGGTTGGTCTATCAGGAGCTGAGCGGGAGATTTTCGCACTCCCTCTGGGAGATGGCTCCTCTCAAGCGGC
>Ga0074044_10002954_pt1 | contig 14699 bp, 8 predicted proteins | sample BogForMeECP23OM1_FD_94443 | JGI IMG/M metagenome (GOLD analysis project Ga0074044, IMG submission 94443) | Bog forest soil microbial communities from Calvert Island, British Columbia, Canada - Bog Forest MetaG ECP23OM1 | ecosystem: Environmental > Terrestrial > Soil > Wetlands ... | reverse complement strand
GGCCTCGTCCAATCTCTCCTCGCCGGTACTGCTGGGGACCTTCGCCCACCAAGGACTGCTGGAAGCAGGCCAGTCGTACTCGACCACCGAGCCGGTCCCCATCCCGATCTCGTTGTCGGGGACTTACTATCTATTCGTCACCACCAATCCCGCAACCATCGACCAGACCACCAACCAACCGACCTACGCCGTCTACGAGAGCAATTACGCCAACGACAGCTCGACACCAGTGACCGTGACGGTCAACCAGTCGCTGGCCGACCTCGTGGTCACGCAAGTCGCGGCCCCATCGGCTCTAGAGACCGGCCAGTCGGTCACGATCACCTGGACGACGGCAAACGTGGGCACCGGGACGACCAACGCCAACTCGTGGTACGACGACGTCTGGATGTCGACCACGGCCGACGTCAACGAGGGTGGCATCGACGTCTACCTGGGCAGCTACTACCGGTCGAACTCGCTGGCCGCTGGCCAGTCCTACAACGCCTCGGCGACTGTGACGATCCCCCAGACGCTGACACCCGGGACGTATTACATCATCGTCCGGGCCGACCGGCCTTCGCAGGTGCCGACGAGCAACGACCCGACCACCGTCCGGCGGGTGTACCAGTCGAGCTACGCGAACAGCGACACGGCCTCCAGCGCGATCACCGTCACCGCCGGTCCGGCGCCTGACCTCGCCGTGACCGCTGTGAGTGCCCCGCCGATGGCGATCGAGGACCAGCCGATCACCGTCTCGTGGACCGTCGCCAATGACGACGCCTCTACCAGCCAATCCTGGAACGATGCCGTCTATCTCTCGCTGGATACGAGCTTCGATCCCACCAGCAACATCTACCTCGGATATTCGGCCCATACCGGCGGCCTGGCCTCCGGACAAAGCTACACGCAGCAGGCGACCTTCAACGTCCCCGCTGGACTGACCGGCAACTATTACGTCGTGGTTGTTGCCAATAGCGGCAACACCGTCTTCGAGACCAGCTACACCAACGACGTGGCCGCCTCGGCGCAGCCGACGAGCATTTCTCTGACGCCCCCGGCCGACCTGGTCGCCGGCACGATCACGATCCCGGCCAACGCCGTCCCGGGCGAGGACATGACCTTCTCGTACACGGTGACCAACCAGGGCAGCAACAACGCGGTCGGGCAGTGGACCGACTCGCTCTACCTCTCGCCGACGACGAGCTTCGTCTACACCGACCCGCTCCTGGCGACGAACGTGCATCAGGGCGGCCTCGCCGCCAGTCAAAGTTACACCGACCAGATCACCGCACCGGTGCCGGGGATCACGCCGGGAACCTATTACGTCATTCTTCGCACTGACGTCCTGAACCAGATTCCCGAGTCGAACCAGTCGACCCAGGTCAGCGCATCGCTCTCGGGCGTCTTGATCGATGCGCCGGCGCTGACCCTGGCCACGGCCCAGAATGGCACGCTGGGCCAGGGGCAGTCGGCGTATTACAAGGTGATCGTGACCTCCGGGCAGACGCTCCAGGTCAGCTTCGACAGCCAGGAGTCGGGCTCGCTCAACGAGCTGTTCGTCAGCTTCGGGACGATGCCGTCGCAGAGCCAGTCCGACTACCACTACACGTCGCTGGCCGCGAACCAGCAGATCACGGTGCCGGCCACCCAGGCCGGGACCTATTACATCCTGGCTTACGGCTCGTCGGTCCCGACCGCGCCCGAGAGCTACTCGATCACCGCTGCGGTGGTGCCATTCGCCGTGGAGTCGGCCGCACCCGGCACAGTCGGCACCGGGACGGATACGATCGAGATCGACGGTTCGAAGTTCGACAATAATACAACGTTCCAACTCCTGGGGCCCGACGGCACAGTGCTCAGCGACCAGTCGGTCTACCTGCAAGACAGCAGCACGGCGTTCGTGACGTTCAATTTAACCGGGATGCCGACGGGCACTTATACCGTGCAGGCGGCGGCGGGAAACGGCACCACTGCCCAGCTAATGGGCGCACTGACCGTTGTTCCGGCCACACCGGCCAGCGTGCAGGTCTACCTCTCGTACCCCAACGAAGTACTGCCCGGCAGCGAGGGGGTTGTGACGGTGAATTACACCAACGAAAGCAACACCGACGCGCTGGCACCGCTCCTGCAGATCGGCGCGACCTACGCGCTCTTGAGGCTGCAAGACCAATCGTCATTTACCAGCAATCCGTTGTGGTTCCTCGGGATCAGCGCCAACGGGCCGGCCGGCACCCTGCGGCCCGACGAGAGCGGCCAGATCGCCGTGCCATACCAGGTGACAGGCACCGTAGGCCAGCAGGTACTATTCGACCTGGAAAGCGCCGACGACAGCCAGCCGATGGATTGGGCGAGCCAGGAATCAGCGCTTCAACTTCCGACCATTGCGGACGCCGCGTGGCCCGCAGTGTTCGCAAATTTCGTGGCCAACGTCGGCTCGACGGTCCTCTCCTACCACACAGCCTTGGCTAACGACGCCACGTACTTGAGCCAACTCGGCGAAACGACCTATGATGTGCTCGAACTTGTCTCTTTTGAAATCGAGAAGGCAAATGCAGGCTTTTCGCCGATTGCCCCGATCACTTTCACCGACGACGACATGTCCGCTCCGGGAATGAATCTAACGTTCACCCAGACGTATCAACCGTCAATTTCAGGTCGTTACACTCTGGGTATTCTCGGTTATGGATGGACGACCAATTGGGATATTTCGGCAACTACAATGACCAACGGCGATGTGACCGTCGACAATGACGGTGGCACCCTTTATTACACGTTGCAATCTGACGGAAGCTATCAGGATTCACCGCTCGACCACAGCGTGTTGACGCTAGCGAACGGGGCTTATACCCTCACACGGCCCGATGGCACAATCTATCAGTTCAACGCCAATGGCACCCTGGCCTATGTCCAGGATTCCAACGGCAATCGCATTACTGCCAGCTACAACACCGGCGGCCAGCTTGTCACACTTACCCACTCCAACGGTGAGTACCTAACGCTCACCTACAATGCGCAGGGGCGTCTTTCTCGGCTTGTCGATTCCAATGGCCAGGCTGAAGCCTTTGGCTACGATGCCACTGGTCAATTCCTGACCAGTTATACCTGCGTTTTCGGCACAAGCACGCTTAGTTATATAAATGGCCAGGACGCACAGCAGAACAACGCCTTGGCGGAGATTGACGCTCCAAATGGCACGGATCAGTTCCTCAGCTACGATTCCGAGGGGCGCCCCGTCGGTCTCTCTGAAAACGGGGGGGCCCAGGACGAGTCGTTCACCTATCTCAGCCCCGGCGGGTATATGGAGACAGACGCCAAGGGAGACACCTCGACCATCCTATACAACATCGCGGGGACCGCGGGGGAAACCATCGACGCGCTGGGCAACGTGACAGTCTACAAATATGACGCCAGTATGAATCTGATCGAGGTCGACGGCCCGCAAGGCAACAAGGTTACCTATACCTACGATGCCAATGGCAACCTTACCAGCACCACAGATCCCCTGGGGAATACGACCAAGTTCACCTACGATTCCAGCGACAACCTCACGAGTTACACGGATGCGCAGGGGAACACCACGGCGTACTCCTACAACTCCAGCAATAACCTCATGTCGATTACTTACGCCAGCGGCGCACAACAGCAATTCACTTACAATCCCCTGGGCGAGTCCACTCAATTCCTTAACGCCGACGGCGACGCCATCGGCTATGTTTACAATGCCAATGGCTTGGTAACCAAAGCGACATTCGCCGACGGCTCGAGCTATGCCTACACCTACGACCAATTCGGCAATATGACGAGCGCGACCGACGCCCAGGGGCACGTCACCACGTTTGTCTATGGTAATTCGAGCAACCCATACCTGCTGACCGAAGTCGAATACCCGGATGGGACTTTCCTCACGTTCAGCTACAATGTGATCGGCGACCGCACGCAGAGCATCGATCAAACGGGCTTCACAGTCAACTACACCTACAATTCGCTCGGCGAGCTTTCCGAGTTGACGGATGGCAATGGCAACCTCATCGTCAAATACGTATACGATTCCGCCGGCCTCCTTGTCCAGAAGGACATGGGCAACGGCACGTAAACGATCTACACCTATGATTCCGTCAGCGACGTGTTGTCGATCACGAACTATGCTCCGAACAAGTCGATCAATTCATTCGACACATACACGTATGATGCCTATGTCAACCCAGTGACCGATACCAACCAGGACGGCGAGTGGGACTACACGTACGACGCCGACGGTCAACTGGTCCACGCCATATTCACTCCCAACAGCTTCGATCCAGACAATTTGACGGGTCAAAACCTACAGTATGTTTACGACCGCAATGGAAACCGTATCTCGGAGACGATCAACGGCATCACTACTAGCTATGTGGTCAACGATATGAATGAGTACAGCAGCGCGACCACCAACGGAGTCGTCACGAACTACACATACGACGCGGATGGCAACCTCATCGCCGAGAGCAGTGGCAGCAGCACAACCACGTATACCTTCAACGAACTAAGCGAGCTGACGGCCGAGAGCGGGCCGAACATTTCCGCAATTTACGGCTACGATCCCCTCGGCAACCTGATTTCGCAAACCATCAATGGAGTGACAACCGAGAATCAGGTTGACCCCAGCGGCGACGGCAACATCGTCGCTCAGTACGACATTTCTGGGAACCTGCTCGCTTACTACGTTTACGGCTTCGGACTTACGAGTCAGGTGACGGCGAGTAAGTCCGCGGTGTATTACGACTTTAACAGAACTGGCTCTACCGTTGGACTGACGAACTCCTCAGGTAACTATGTCAACGCTTATGCCTATATGCCTTTCGGGGCCGTCACGACGATTAAGGCGACTGTCAGTAATTCGTTTACCTTTGTCGGGCTGTCCGGTGTTGTGACGCAGGGAACTGATCTCTTCGACATGCGAAATCGGGTGTACGACGCCGACACAGGCCAATTCCTGTCTGAGGACCCGATCGGATTGGCCGGTGGGACAAACGACAGGGAATACGCCGCGAACAATCCGGTAAACTTGATTGACCCTCTCGGTCTGTGCCAGACGGTAACAGTATATATCTGGAGGAGGGGAGCTGGCCACGCGGCTATCGAGGTGGGCCCCGACGTGGGTCCGCCGAACTATCTATCCTATGGCCCGGCGGGAAGTTGGAATTGCCCTGCGCTGTGGTCAAGCGGAGCCACCGCCAATTATCCAGCGGGGGGAGGCCCAGATGTGGCCTACACGTTCACTGTCCCCGACAACGTTGCCGAAGGGATGAATAATCAGATTGCTCAGATCAATTCCCAACCGGGGTCTTGGGACCTCCCGGGCTTCGAGGGCCTTGGCTTAGGCGGCAGTTGTACTACGACTGTGACGCGGGTCCTTCGGGGCGGAGGCTACGACATTCCTCCTAACGTCTACTCACCGACCCAGCTCGATTGGTACCTACAGACCTACAACCTCCAGACCGATTGCCCGCCGCCGAAGCCGCCGAAGCCGCGCATGTTCCCCAAGACCCCCCCTGGCAATTTCGGTCCTTTTATCAATCGGCCCCACGATCCCAACAGCATCATTGGACCCGCGGGCTTCGGTGACCAGGACTTCGTTTCCATCGGCCAGGTGTTGCCCTATCAGGTCGATTTTGAGAACGAGCCGACTGCGGGCCTGCCGGCCCAGCAGGTGGTCATCACTGAGCAGCTCGACTCGAACCTCGACTGGAACGACTTCCGCCTGGGGAGCTTTGGCTTTGGCGGGATGACGTTCATGGTCCCGGTCAATTCGGCGTTCTATCAGACCACAATCGACCTCTCGCAGACGCTTGGCTACGACGTCCAGGTCGCGGCGACGATCGACGAGCTCACGGGCGTCGCCACCTGGACGTTCACGACGATCGACCCCAATACCGGCGAGATCCCGACCGATCCCACGATCGGCTTCCTGCCGCCGGACAACGCCGAGGGCGCCGGCGAAGGGTTCGTCTCGTACACTATCATGGCGAACCCGAGCGATCCCGACGGCACGGTGATCAACGCTCAGGCCACGGTCGTCTTCGACACCCAGCCGCCGCTGAACACGCCCCAGATCTTCAACACGATTGACGCGGGCAGCGGCCTGACCAGCACCGTGGCGGCCCTGCCGCCTGATGAAACATCCCCCGAGTTCAACGTCTCCTGGTCCGGGACCGACTCCGCCAGCGGCTCCGCCATCGCTTCCTACACGATCTACGTCTCGGACGACGGAGGGCCGTACACCGCCTGGCTGACGAACACCACGCTGACTTCGGCATCGTATCTCGGTCAGTATGGCCACACCTACGCCTTCTACAGCGTGGCGACCGACAACGTCGGCAACGTCCAGCCGACCCCCACATCGGCCCAGGCCACTACCATGGTTGTCAGCGTGGCCGTCGATGCCACCACGTCGCTCCAGTCGAGCGAGGACCCGTCGAAGCTCGGCGACTCCGTAACCTTCACCGCGACCGTCAGTCCCGCTCAGTCGACCAACGGCACGCCCACAGGAACAGTCCAGTTCTCGATCGACGGCGCCCCTGTTAGCAATCCCGTTTCGCTTGACGCCAACGGCTCCGCCACCCTGACCACCTCCTCCCTGGCCGTGGGGAGCCACACCGTCGCGGCCAGTTACATCAATGCGGACGGCAACTTCAACCCGAGCAACACCACCCTCGCCGGCGGCCAGATCGTCACGACGGCCGACACGACGGTTGCCGTCGGGTCCAGCGCGCCGACTTCGGTTTTCGGTCAATTGGTCACCTTCACCGTCAATGTTTCCGCGATCACGGCCGGCTTGCCCACGCCGACCGGCACGGTCGAGCTCTTCGACGGCGCAACCGAGCTGGGAACGGCGAGCCTGAACAGCGGTAGCGCCACCTACAGCACCGCGGCGCTGGCCGTCGGCTCGCATGCGATCACGGCCCAGTACCTCGGCGACGGCAACTTCAACGGCAACACGTCGCCGGTCGTCAGCCAGACCGTCGGGCAAGCCGGCACGACGACGTCGGTCGCCGCGAGTCCCTCCTCATCGGTCTATGGCCAATCAGTGACCTTCACCGCGACCATAGGCGTGGTCACGCCCGGCGCGGGGACGCCGACGGGCAGCGTTACGTTCATGGACGGCTCGACCACTCTTGGCACGGGGACGCTCAATGGCACTGGCACGGCCAGCTTCACCACCTCGGCCCTGGCCGTGGGCTCGCATGCGATCACCGCGGTTTATGGGGGCGACGGGAACTTCACCACGAGGAGCTCGAACGCCGCGAGCCAGATTGTCAACCAGGCAAGTACCACCACGACGCTCGCGGCCTCGCCGAGCTCCACGACCTACGGCCAATCGGTCACCTTCACGGCAACGATCGGCGTGGTTTCGCCTGGCGCCGGGACTCCCACCGGATCGGTGGAGTTCTTCGATGGCACAAAGCCGATCTCCACCACCCCCTTGAGTGGGAGCACAGCCGCAGTTAGCACGGCGGCCTTGATGGCCGGTACGCATTCGATCACGGCCCAGTACCGGGGCGATGGGAACTTCAGCTCCAGCACATCCTCCCCGGCCACGGTGCCGGTTAGCATGGCCAGCACAACAACCAGCCTGAGAACGTCGGCCAGCACGTCGGTCTTTGGCCAGCCGGTCACCTTCACGGCGACGATTGGCGTGGTTGCGCCGGGCGCGGGCGTACCCACGGGCTCCGTCACCTTCAAGGACGGGTCGACCACGCTGGGCACGGGGGCGCTCAACAGCACCGGCCAGGCGACCTTCGCCACCACGACACTGGCCGTCGGCAGCCATACGATCACGGCGGTCTACGGCGGCGATCCGGACTTTAGTGGCAGCACCTCCGCGGCCCTCGCCCAGACCGTCAGCAAGGATGGCTCGACGGCGGCCATCACTTCCTCGGCCAGCCCTTCGTTCCTGAACCAGTCGGTCAGCTTCACCGTCACGGTAAGCGCCGCGGTGCCTGGTTCGGGAACGCCAACCGGCACGGTGCAGTTCAGCATCGACGGCTCCAAGTTTGGCTCTGCCGTCGCCCTGGCGGGCGGTAGTGCCACCAGCACGTCGATCAGCACGCTCAAGCTCGGTAATCACACCATCACGGCAAGCTACAGCGGTGATGGAAACTTCACCGCGAGCACGGCCCCGAGCTTTACCCAGGTCGTTAGTAAGGACAACACCACGACCAGCCTGGTCGTGACGGTCAACCCCTCGGTGTACGGCCAGTCCATCAGATTCACGGCCAGCGTGGCCGCAGTCGCGCCGGGAACCGGCACGCCCACCGGCACGGTCACTTTCTCCGATGGCTCGACGACTCTGAGTACAGTCACGCTGACCGCCGGCTTGGCAACCTATACGACTACGAAGCTGGTGACGGGCCCGCACGCCATCACCGCGCTTTACAACGGTAATTCGACCTTCGCGATCAGCACGTCGGCGGCGCTGACCCAGACCGTCAACCGGGACGGCACCAGCACGGTCGTCACCACCTCGGCCAACCCCTCGGTCTACGGGCAGTCTGTGACCTTCACGGCCACCGTCAGCGCGGCCGCGCCGGGGAGTGGCACGCCGACCGGCTCGGTGACCTTCATGGATGGCTCGACCACGCTGGGCAGCGGTACGCTCAACTCTTCCGGGCACGCGGTGATCTCGACCAAGACCCTCGCTGCCGGCTCGCAGGCGATCACCGCGGTCTATGGCGGCGACGGCAACTTCACGACCAGTACCTCGACCGCCTTGACCCAGACCGTCCAGAAGGACGCGACCGCAACGAAGCTAACGTCGTCCGTCAATCCTTCCGTCTTCGGGCAGTCAGTGACCTTCACGGCGACGGTCCAGGCAGCGTCGCCCGGCAGCGGCACGCCCTCCGGCACCGTGACGTTCTACAACGGCTCCAAAGCAATCGGCACCGGCACGCTGGGGCTCGGCAACCCGGACACCGCCACGTTCACGACGGTCAGCCTCTCGGTCGGTGCTCACGCGATCACGGCGGTCTACGGCGGCGATGGCAACTTCAGCACAAGCACCTCGCCGGCTCTCAACCAGAGAGCCAACCAGGCCGGTGGCTCGACGACGGTCGTCTCGTCGGCCAATCCCTCTTCATCCGGCCAGGCGGTCACGTTAAAGGCTACGGTCAGCGCGGTATCGCCGGGAAGTGGGACGCCAACCGGGACCGTCACGTTCTACGACGGCTCGACCACGCTGGGCTCGGCGACGCTCGGTGGGACCGGCGCGGCGAGCTTCACAACCTCGTCCCTCTCGGTCGGCTCACATTCGATCAAGGTGTCCTATGGCGGCGACGCCGATTTCAAGGCGAGCACCTCGGCGGTTCTCAAGCAGTCCGTCCGAGCATCGAGCAGTAGTTCCGCCGCACAGTTGGTCGATCAAGCCCTGAGTGCCCTGCCGGACGACGATGCACCGACGGTAGGTTCAACGGTCCATGACCTGGCCCTGGAGCAAGTCTCGGTTCGAGACCGGCGGCCGCACAGAAGCCACTGGCGTTTGAGTTGACCCACATGGTTAGCGCTCGATCGCGCACCCAGCCTCTTCCTCCGCTTCGATTTCCCCGAGCCCGTCCATGGCCCTATCACCGTGAGGAGGGGAAGCGAAAGGAGGGAAAAATGGACATCACTGATATCGCCCTCTTGCGAGGGGAAGAAGCCCCGGGGACATGCAGGTAAACGCTTGATGCAAGCGGCTTAGGGGTTAAGCAAGTGCTTTTCAGTGGTGTCCCGTTTTCCCTCCCTCCATGGCTCAATTTCTGGCCGCGAGAATGACGGGGTAGCTTTGGGGGGGTAATTCAGGGCAAGATCATGGATGGGAATCGGGATCTTCGACCGTGAACCCTTCCGAGATGGCCGCACCGTTGAGGTCCTGATCAGACGAGGCGAGCACGACGCCGCCCAGGCCAATGGCAATCCCTTGAGCGTTCAACGCCAGAGCGGCGGATAACTGCACGGCGTCGTAAGCGCGGAGTGCGTGGGTATTTGCCAGCTTCGCCGCGTCAGCCAGAAGAGTCGGCGTGATCTCCACCACGGTATACCGCCCAGCCAAATGCTTGCGAAACCTCCAGAGAATCGAAGCGGCTCGCGGAGGAAGGACCGTGCCTCCTTTCCGCCGGCGAGCGATCGCGGAGGTCACCTCGACAACGGTGATACGAGCCAGATAGATATAATTGGACGTACCCTGCCGGGTGAGACGGCGGACCCAGGAAGTTCCGGCTTCCCGAACATAGCGCTTGACGAGCGCACTGGAGTCAACGAAATACACCGCCACGTCAACGTCGCTCGCGAATGATCGTTTCCGAGAGTGGTTCTCCCACGATCTCGATTGGCTGATCATCCGGATCGTCGTCGTCGATATCCTCGGCGGGATCAGGAAGCTGAATGACCAGGCCCGCCGCGAGCAACCGCTGATTCAACGCATCGATGAGCGGCTTTTCCTCGGCAGGAGATTTCGCGCCCTTGGCGTCCTGATGAGCCATCTCAGTATCCCCAGGCATCGCCTGCTTGAGTCGGATCAGGGCGTCGCGGATCACATCATCCTCGCGGGCGTAGAGGCCGGCACGCACCGCGTCATGGACGATCTGCTCCAGGTCTTTTGATAAATGCATGGTCATGATACGGTTTCCCCTTTGCTTTCCAGCCTATCACAGTCGTTCCATCCTGCCAAGCCAGCCTTTTTCATGCACGCTTGCACCGCTCGGCGGCTCATGCTACAGGATAAGTGTAAGGAACGGGCTGCCGGCCGTGGTACACTGAAAGGCGAAGGAGATTGCAAAACATGACAATCCATTTACCTCAAGACCTGGAAAGCTCGCTGCAAACGGCCGTCCATAGCGGCCATTTCGCCTCCATGGATGAGGCGATAGCGGAAGCCGCCCGGCTACTCCTCAGGGAGCTGAAGCTCGGCCACCCGGCACCCCCGCCGGTCCGCGACGATAACCCGCCTGATCCGGTCTTGGGCTGCATGCGTGAGGACGCCGAGCTGATGGATGAGATCGTTGCCGACGCCTACCGCCATCGGCGGGAGGAGACTTGGCGAGAATTCGACCTTTGAACAAATCCCTCCTCGACACCGACATCTTCTCGGACATCACCAAAGGAGTGAATCCGACAGTCGCAGGCCACGCCACGGCCTACCGTAAGGCTTTTTCCCGGTATACGATCTCCGCCGTCACCTTCATGGAGGTGATCCGGGGCTAACAGAAGAAGCAGGCGACTCGGCAATTGCAAAACTTCCTGGCAGCCATCGCCTCGGAAGAAGTGATCCCCTTCGACCAAGCAGCCGCCGAGTTGGCTGGCCGCATCGCCGACGAGCTGGAGCGAATCGGCCAGCCCATCGGCCTGGCCGATCCGATGATTGCCGCCATCGCCCTGACGCATGGCCTGGAGCTGGTCACGGGCAACACCGCCCATTTCCAGCGGGTCCAGCAGCTCGGCTACCCGCTGACCTTGGCCAACTGGCGAGTCTGATACGGTTTGCACCAAACGCTGAAACTCCTCACCTGCAACTGCGATTGACCACTTATCCCTGTGAAGTCCGGGACTTTGAGGTCCAACAAGTGAATACACTCAGCCACATTTTAAAACAGGGGTCCTTGAGCATCTCACCAGGAAGCGCAAGCTGGCATTCCCAGACCCCTGTTTATCCCGGACAAAGGCGCCTGGCCAAGAGGTGGCCTATTTAGCGGGCTTTACGGCTTTGGGGAGCGGGCTTGTGGCTCATGATACCGTGTACCTCCCCCAGAGTTTGGACCACTTCCAGCTGGTTTTCGAGCAGCTCGATGTAAGAAACAGCCGGCTTTCGCTCCACGAGGACGCGGTAAACCGATGCCCCGCCTGGCCCTAGGGCGCCACGCAGCTCGACAATGCGGCCGACCTTGCCCGCATAATTCTTGATCTTTACTCGGTCGCCCAAGTTGAGAGGGGCAACCACCTTGGTCCGCTTCTGCTTGTGCATCGCAGTTCCCCCTCCACTCACGGAGTCCACGGCTGTCGTTTGAGAATCCTTCGTAGCTGATTGTACATGATGTCGTCAAGCGAAGTCGCTAGATCGTTGCAGGAGTTTCTCCAGCCCTGGACCGTCGGGTGCGTAGGCAGACCCGCTGGGGGGACTAGTCCATGGTGCGCCGCGATGTTCCGCCACTTATTCAGCTACCTCAAATCATCAAGCCGGGCGGGATTCGCCGAATTATGTGCCGCTATGTTTAGGGAAAAACCGAATCGATTGAAATCCTTCTTGAGGTTCTCGATGTTCGGGTTGCCGTGATCGAGCGAGCGATGTGCTGTAAACTGCTGCTGAAAAGGGACCTGCAATGTAGGCCTAACCTTGGATGCGATGATCTGCGTGCATTCAGTATAGAGGTCCCGGCAGAATCCTTGAAAATGGGCGGAGAGTAGCAGGATGAACCCGCGAATGTTCTCGTCGACGAGGTGAGCATTGGCGGGAACGGCCGCGTTGCATGCAGCGCATTGGGCGTCGATCTCATTGAGTCGCGGCGTCCTGTCGGTCACCCAGAGATTCAGCGAAACGGATGGCATCTGCCTCTCCCATGGCGGGCGATCAAGTATGGGTCGATTGGTTGGTAGGACCTTTCCGGAACAGAATTCAGTCTTAAACTAACAGGTCCACCATCCTCTTCACCTTGTCGGCACCATGCTCTTTGACCAACCGCTTATCGTCTTCGAGATCAGGCAGCAGGCCCGGCTGGCGATTGCTAGCCGGTTTCATTGGCGGCGCGAGTTGCCATCGACGACAGTCTTCGGCTTTCGGCCACGCTTGGAGGCGGACTGCTGCTTGCTTTTTAGGACCGATGGGGTCAAACCCCAGAGGACAGGGGATGTGACCCCAGGGGATGTGCGTTCGTTCAGCCTCGAAAGCGGGCGACGCCGAGACAGACGCAGGGCCACCCCCATTCGCGCCGTCTCGGCGTGATTCGCGTTCTACTCGCACGGCGGCCCGGCCATGGCGGCGGCCATTCGCTCCTGCATCTGCTCGGCAGTCAGGTCTTCCAGGCGCTCTGCGATCGACCAGTGGTGCCCGAACGGGTCGACCAACTTACCGTAGCGGTCGCCCCAGAACATGTCGGCCAGGGGCATTCCCACCGTCGCACCCGCCTCGACGGCACGGGCGAAAGCGGCGTCGGCGTCGGTCACGTACAGGTGGATCGTCACCGGCGAACCACTGCCCGGACCGACCACGCCGCGCTCGGGGAATTCATCCGCCAGGAACAGCCGCGAGTCGCCGATCTGGAGCGCGGCATGTCCGATTTGCACCTGGCCGTCCTTCCCCGGGAAGGGCATGCGGCAAAGCTCCTTCGCGCCAAAGGCCCGCTTGTAGAACTCGATCGCCTCGGAGGCTCCCTTGATCACCAGGTGCGGCGTGATCGCGTGATGCCCGGCCGGGATTGGATGCGGCATGGTTTCCTCCAGTCTGAAAGTGGACCCGGCTTTCTGCCCACATGAACAGATAAGCGGTGGGTTCCTGGATTCAAACGAGAGATCGGCCGTTTGTCTACGTCTGTACAGTCTATTCGGGGAGAATAGGTCGAGATTCAGCATGATGCAATGAAGGGGGCCATGGAGGGGAGCTGAAGGGAAGCGCCGGACGCGAGGCTCCAGAGTGGCGAGCAACTCGTCCAGGGACGTTTCCCGCTCGTGGTCGAACACCCCGGCTGAGAGCACCCGGCGCCCTGAAGCGGTTTTCAGACGGATTGCAGAGTTTCCAGTGAATCGAAGGAGCAAGCTCCGCCTCCCGACCCTTTCTTGATCGGATCGGCAACTGGGGTAACCCCGCCTGCGGGGTCGGCCTCCTCCTCCAAGAGACTTCGCAACGAGCCGACTTCCAGCCCTCAGCTCTCCCTGGGCCGTCCGGTCGCCGGCGCGTGCGCCAGGCCGGCTGATCGTGGTCATCACCGATAAACCCCGGTCGACACCGAGGTCCGCGTCAATTCGTCCCACCCCAGGCGAAACGTGCGCTCGAGAAGCAACAGCCATCGGCTTATGTGATCGGGACGCTCTTGCAAGCACTTTGCATACGTCAGCATGATACCCGTCTGAAGACGGAGATCCCCATGAGCCCAGGCCGCGGCCTGTTCCAGATCGGCCAAGGCGCGGTCCCAGATCAAGAGCTCGACGTAGCAGCGCGCCCGGCTGAGATACGCCTGCGGCAGTTCCGGATCGCGTTTCAAGGCCATGGAGCATTGATAGACGGCCTCCTCGTACCGCTTCAGGGCCACAAGCGCCGTCGCCTTGTGCAGGTAGGCGAAGTGGTTGGGCGACAGGGAGATCACCTGGTCCAGGGAAACCAAGCCCTCCTCGGCACGACCGGTCTCGGTCAACATGACGCCGCGCAGCTCGAGCAGGCCGGGTTGATCGGACTTGAGCTTCAGTCCAACATCGATTTCGTGGAAGGCACGCTCGAAGTCACCGGCGCGATGCAGCACGCGGGCCCGAACCAGGTGCACCTCCGGAGAGAGGGCGGCCATGTCCAAGGCGCGATCCGAAACCGCGCTGGCCGCGGCGTGATCGCCCAGGGCGGAGAGGATCACTGCCCGATTCAGGAGCGCCCGGTAAGAGGACAATTCCGGACCCGAGGCTCGCCGGGACAGTTTCGTCGCCGCGGCCCGGAGGTCGGCCGTCAGCCACGCGCCGGCCGCCGGCAAGAGCAGGATCTCTTCCGGACGGTCGAGTTGCAGCTCGTC
>Ga0074044_10002953_pt1 | contig 14701 bp, 11 predicted proteins | sample BogForMeECP23OM1_FD_94443 | JGI IMG/M metagenome (GOLD analysis project Ga0074044, IMG submission 94443) | Bog forest soil microbial communities from Calvert Island, British Columbia, Canada - Bog Forest MetaG ECP23OM1 | ecosystem: Environmental > Terrestrial > Soil > Wetlands ... | reverse complement strand
TTGGGATTGACTGAGGTGGTCACTCTCGTGGCCCCTCGCTCTCTCCGGTGCCGGACACAGCCTGTGTCCGGCGGATCAGCCCATACTCACGGATGGTTTGCGAGAGATGTTCCCGATTCCCCCGACCAAGGTTCCTCGAGAACTCCGCTTAGAGCAACCGCCCTAAGACTCAGCCACCTCACCTGGTCTGGTAATGCCACAACTATGAGAATCTGAACTTTGCATCCGACCACCTCCTTTCCGGTGTAAGCGCAGATTAGCCCAAAACCAATTCGCGGTCAACGGCACAATCGTTACCGGAATTGATACCTTTTGGGGATGGTCCGGACACGGGGTCTCTGGTAACTACGAGCGCGACATGACGCGAGTGCCCGCCCTCGCGAGCGCCCATCCGAATGCGGGTGCCAAATTCTACCGCCACGTCTTGTGCGGCGTTAGGGTGGGAATTCTCTGTCGTCGCCGCAAGAGCAAAAGCCCCCAACCCGGGGGCTCTCGCAAACATTTGTCAAAAAACTCTGCTAGCAACCAGTCTAGCTGTCGCCCGCCACCGTCCGCACCTTTTCCGGCAGGAAATGATACGGCGGCCAGGGTCCGCTCACCACCATCTGGCAGTTCTTCAACTGCTTGGCGGCCGTGCTATAGCGGTTCTGGTATTTTTCGATGGACTTGCTGTCAATCAGGTGGGCGATATCGAGCAGCATGCCGTCGGAATCCACGCGCTTGCAACTCACTTCTTCTTCGAGCGGGTTAAACAGCTTGTGTACTTGCACCGACAATGCACGAGCCTTGGTCTGGCGCTCGCGATCCCGCGAAGCCTTCTCGCGGAGCTTGGCCAGATATTCCCGGCCAACCGTGTCCGGCAGCACGATTTCCTCCGTCGTGCCACGCATCGAGCCATCCCGCACCGTCAGCTTGATCCGCATCTCCGATTTGCCCCGCAGCCGCTCCACGCTCTCGCAGAACGTTCGCCGGTTCGAGCGCACTGCCTGCCGGATCGCATCCTCGGTATCGAAGATGGTCCCAAAGCGGAAGGGCAACACTGTAGACGTGCGAAAACTCTGGCTGACGACGCGGGCGTGTTCCAAAACGGCTTTTTCGTCAAGTTTACTGGTAGCGCGGTCGTACTCGCTGACAATCACGGCAAAATCTCCGCTCGGATAGCTCATCACCGGAGCGGCGTTTACACCTTGAATTCCATCGAGAACGAAGGGGCGGCGGGAACGAATACCATTTGGGAGGGTCTGGTGTTCGGTAAGGCAGTACGCATACCACGACATGCATTCTCTCCGAATTGCACCGGGGCCTTGGGCACCCTTTAGATTTTTTAAGCTTAGGGCTGCTCCTACCTGGGAGACGATTGATTGTTTTGTTGAGACGAGGTGAACGCGAAGTCTCGCGTTCTGGAGTGATATTACGTCGGGTTTACGTTATTTGCAACCTTTCTTATCGTGAGGGCATCGCTTTTTTGTCTCACTTTGCTTCAGCAGCGATCCTGTTTTCACCGCGCTAGCAGGGCACTTCGAGCAACGCGCGAAATCTCCGGTCCGCTTTTCGCTCCTACAAACCACCCGCAGGATTTGCGGAGTATTGCGAATATTACCCCAAGTCACAATCTGCTTAATCCATTGCAACTACATCAACTTAGATTGATTTGCGTGGAAATTGAATGGCCCTGCCGGCCCCTTCGCAGATCGCTACTTGCGCTCTGGTTCGCGCGCCTTGGCCCGCTCCTGCAACGCGATCGTCACCACCCGCAACATATCCTGCGCAGGAGCCGGCTTGCCCGTCCAGATTTCAAATTGCCGCGCTGCCTGGTGCACAAACATTTCGACACCAGGAATGACCGAGATTCCTTTCGCGCGCGCCACTTGCAACAAATGAGTCTCCACCGGATCGTAGACCATGTCGAAGACGACCTTGGCCTGGATCTCGTCGTCTTTGAGCGGACACTCTCGCGTCGACCCCATCCCAATGGGAGTGGCATTGATAATCACGTCGAACGCCGTCTTGCGCAGGTCCGCACGTTTGATCGTGTGAGCCTTCGCCTGGCGGGCAAGTTTCTGCCCCGTGGCCGCGGTTCGATTCAGGATCCAGACTTCCGCGCCCCGCTCCTTGAGCCCAAAGACGGCAGCGCGCGCCGCGCCCCCCGCGCCCACCACCAGCACCTTTGCATTTTCGATGGTCAGCCGTTGCTCGAGCGGCCGCACCACCCCGGCGATATCGGTATTAAAGCCATAGAGCTTGCCGTCCTGCCCTCGCACCACCGTGTTGCAGGAGCCGATCTTCGAGGTGTGCGCATCGGTGTTATCGAGGTATTGGAGAATCGCCTGCTTATAAGGCATGGTGACGCTCAGTCCGTGGATGGGAATCTCGCGCACGCACTGAATCAGATCTTTGACTGTCGTGGCGTGCAGCGCCACATAGACGCCATTCACATTCTCGCGGCGCAGCGCCGTATTCATGATGATCGGCGAGAGCGAATGCTCGATTGGATCGCCCGCAACCCCATAAACCCGCGTCGCCGCATCCACCTGCTCCATCCGGTAAATGCTCCGCAATTCGTGTGCGCTCACTTGTCCGGGAGCCGTTTTCTGTTGCGCGCTCACGGCGCCAAAGGTAAATACGCTTCCCGCCCGCACGCCCAGCACGCGGCTTATGATGCCTTGCTCGCCCATACACAGGCCAATCAGCGCTTGCTTGTCGCTCTGCGTTTGCAGAAACTTCATCATCGTCACGTTGTCGGAAAGCGTAGTGGCCGTCGTCACGATCTTGTAAAAATCCGCCGGAACCTTCAGCATCTTTTCGAGCGTCCGCTCCAGATGGCGCGTCCCGCGAAAATCGTGGAATGAAATGATCAGCCCCGCCGTTTTGCGCAAGCGGGCGAGCACTTCGGCCTTGGCTCTCAGCGCGCTTTCCAGTTCCACGTCCACAATCTGGCAGCCTGCTGCCGAAGCCTTGCTCAGAATTTCAAGCTGTGAGGCGAAGGACCCTTTGAACTTGCCCCCATCGTCCGCACGACGGCAGGTCGCGATGGCCGTGATGTATTGGTGCGTTTCGAGAAAGCGCCGGATTTTGGCAACCGCCGTCAGCGGCTGCTTCACGTAGTCCAGCCGGAATTCCACGAACGGGTTATCCTGCGCCATCGACTCGGTGATGTCGACGAGCTCATCCGCCGTCTCCGCCTGGACGGCAAGGCACACTTTTGGGAGCCGCAACGGCATTAAACGGGGCGCGAGAGTGGATGATAAAGCCACGGCCATTTGACGGCGCGATATTACAGGGGCCTAAGCCTAGATGCAACAGGGAGATTGCCCGAACCGCCCGAAAAACTTTGGGTGTCCCAGGTTCCTGACACCCTCGTAACCTTGACCCCTCCCCCGGCGCTTGTTACTTTTCGCCTGTAACCCTTGTTTTCCCAGAAAGATAGCTAGCCGGAAGCAAGGCTCTCGAGAGTTGGCAGTCGGAGGCAAGATGAAGAAAACAGTGTTCTTAGTGTTGTTGGCAGCCAGCCTGGCTTGCGCCCAGTCGACGCTCACCTCGACCATGGTGGCCACGCCGGACTCATCCGGCATCGTCCCAACCACCCGCAGTGTGCCCTTCGTGCGCTACCAGACACCGACCACGGCCGACCTCGATTGTGCCGGCTTCATTACCAAAAGCCGCATTGGCAATGCCAACTTCGTCACCGGCGGACTGGAGACGCCCACCGATACCAAGTTCGAAAACGGCGAAATCGTTTATCTTGCCGGTACCGGCTACCAGGTCGGCCAGCTCTATTCCATCGTCCGCGAGCTGCGCGACGTCAATGAATATGAGATGTACCCCGGCATGAGAAAGCTGCTGGGGGCGGTCGGGCATCCCTACTCGGAAGTCGGCCGTGTCCGCATTCTCGATATGCGTGGTCATGAAGCGATCGCGGAGGTTGTCCTCAGCTGTGACTCCATCAACCCCGGCGACGTTACCACGCCGTTTGTCGCGCGCGAACCCGTGGCCTTTCATGTTCCCGGGCACTTTGACCGCTTCGTTCAGCCCACTGCCAATCTCACCGGCCGTATTGTCCTCGCCAAGGATTTCGACCTTGTGCTCGGCACCGGCACGACTCTTTACCTGAATGTCGGCTCCAATCAGGGCGTAAAGCCCGGAGATTATTTCCGCGTCGTGCGTTCTTACACCGCTACCCTGCAGAATCCGGTGGACTCGCTCGCGTTCAAGGCGCAGATCTCCGAAGACACTCAGATGACCCCGCCCACCATTGAGGCCAACTTTCTAACCAAGCACAGCGGCACCGGCATGAACATGTTCGAAACGAACAAAGGTCCGAACATTCACGTCGGCGACATGCCAAAACGTGCCGTCGGTGAGGTCGTCGTCCTGAGCACCACTCCCACATCCTCGGCCGCTATGCTTGTCTTCTCCTTCGAAGACGTCTACGCCGGCGACAATGTCGTAATCGACAAGCAGGAATAGGCCAGAACAGACCACAACCACAATCTTGCTGAAGTCGGGGGAGACGGAAGTCTCCCCTTTTTGATTGTCATCCTGCGCCACCACCGTGTGCAGCAAAAGCAAGCAGTCCAAACCTGCCAAGGAAATCCAGGCTAGCAGCTCAGAATGGTTTCTTGAGAGATTGCTGAGAAGGGCTGCGCGTCAGCGCAGTTTCAGCGATAGAAGAAAATCTGCGAGTCTCCCGGAATCAGGCTGCCCGCCACGATCAAAGCCACTACCACCAAAGCCAGTTCCATACCGCCCCCCAGGACAAAACTGCCAGCGATCAGCTTACGTCCTTTTGTGGAAACCACAAGGGTACGAACGTGCCACCTTCAAAGGTTCCCCTCGGCACCCCTAACTCCTCTACAGCGTTTGATGCTGGCTTTCCGGGCTAGGGTTGATCACATGCGGCGTTCCATCCGCGCAGCCCCCGAGCGAATCCAGCCGATTGATTCGCGGCGGCCGATTCAACCCGAAAACCCATCCTCCCCGAAAACCTCCGCTACAAACGCCTCGATCGTCACCGGCTTCTTCCACGCGTCCATTGGCAAGCCCGCCTTGCGGCAGGTTTGTTCGAGAAAGGTTTCGCGGTCCCACCCGTGTTCTACCGGAACTTGAGGCAGCAGCAGCCCGCGCCGCATGCCATCGGAAATAACCAGCCCGTGCCGTCCAACCTCCACGTGCGCGGCATCGATAGGAAAGAGTTGCGAGAGCACGCTCAGAGAAATCTTCAGCTCCGGCGCTTCCGCCGCCGTCACTGGCCAGAATCGCGAGTCGTCAAAAGCGGCCGCGCATGCCGTCTCCGCCACGCCTTGAAACAACGGCTTTATCGCCGCCACGTAACCGACGCATCCTCGCAACTCACCGCGCAAATAAAGCGTGCTGAAAACGCCGCGCGGCTCCTCCAGCGCAGTCCAGAAGCTGGCACTAGAGCCATGCAGTGGCGGCTTGCCCGGCAGCGGCCTCCCGGCAGTTTTTGACGCAATCGCCTCATGCGCGATCGCCAGCAGAATCTTGCGTTGTTCGGGAGAATACTCAGGCCTCTGCCGGACGGAATTCGCCTCTTCGCTTGCGGTCAGATTGTCAGACGGTTTGAACATCGCGTTTCCTCCGCCGTGCCAGGACGAAGGTCCGCCGCTTGCGCCGCTTCTCCGACTTCTGGTCGATTCGCGACCAGAAGGCGACAAAGTAATCGCCGGCGGAAACCAGCGACAGCAGCACCATGAACCAGACTGCGACGTATGCAATCCAGTAGACGGGAAAAATGTAAACGCTTCCAAGCGGCCACTCATGCCAGCGGTGCGCCAGAATCACCGCGACCACCGCGATGATCTGCACCAGCATTTTGAACTTCCCCAACTCGCTCGCCTGGATCGTGAAGCCTTCCGAAGCGGCAATCGACCGCAGACCGCTCACCAGAAACTCGCGCCCAATGATCACCACCGCCATCCACGCCGGCACCAGCGCGGGGTTGAACTGCACCAGCGTGATGAATGCCGCCGCAATCAGCAGCTTGTCCGCCAGCGGATCCAGCAGCATCCCCATGGTCGTAATCTGTCCACGCTTGCGCGCCAGATAGCCGTCAATCCCGTCGGTGATCGACGCCAGAATGAACACGGTCGAGGCGAGAATTTCCCGCTCCCCGTTCGTGTCGGAAAACCGCGGACTGACCAGAATCCAGATCAGCAGCGGAACAGCCGCCACTCGCGTGAGCGTGATGTAGTTGGGGAGATTCACACGGAAATCATTGGCCGCGAAAACGGCATCTTGATTATCCTCCACAACCGCAGGCAAGGCAACGGAAGGAAAGGTAGTGGTGCCGTTCGATTCCCACAGGTCTAGGCCCGTCCTTCCCGATGCGCTAGACTTTGGATATGCCTAAACGCAATCTTCGGATCGTAAAGCGAAGCAGGAATATTCCTGTGATGGGAATCTGTGAATGTTGCAACGCCCAGTTCTCGGGAAACCCCAACATGGGGAATGCCCAGTCTGCCATCCAAGAGCAGTTCAACGCTCACAAGTGCAAGCCGTTGGACAGTAGCCAGAATGCTCTGCGGATCGTACGCGAAGCCACGGAAGGTAAATAAGGCATTCACGCCTTCTCCCTCCTGAAATCAAACGGCGCCATTACCGAAGGAAAACGGAGGACAGGCACGGCGTGGACCCACCGCCGAAATCAAGTTTCCGTCCTACTTCCGCCGCTCCCCCGTCTCCGCATCGAACACGTCATTGCGCAGGAACTTCTCCGCCGTCCACGGCGCTTCGCCCCCTCCCAGATACTGATGGAACCACTCCAGGTGCGCCGTATAGTACAGCGCCATCTCATACCAGCTCGGCCAGTGCCCCGCGTTCGAATAGATAATCAGCTTCGACGGCACACTCATCTTTTGCAGCGAAGTGAACATCTGCAACGACTGCGTATACGGCACGCGATAGTCGCGCTCGCCCGAAATCACCAGGCACGGCGTCTTGAAATTCTTCACAAAATACGAAGGCGAGAACTTCTCGTACTGGTCCGAGTTCCACGGCTGTCCTTTGTAGTCCCACTCCGGAAACCACAGCTCTTCCGTCGCGCCATACATTGACCGCAGATCGAACGGGCCCATCATCGACGCAATGGCCTTGAAGCGTGTGGTGTGCCCCTCCATCCAATTCATCATGTAGCCGCCGTACGACCACCCCATCGCGCCCATGCGGTTCGCATCCACGTAAGGCAGCTTCGCCAGTTCGTCGGTGATCTTCATCAGGTCTTCAAACACCTTGCCGCCGTGGTCCCCGGAAATCTCCGCCGCAAAATCCTGCCCGTAGCCCGTCGACCCGTGCGGATTGGCGAACGCGACCACGTAGCCGGCCCCGGGATACACCTGCCAGTCGCCCCGAAAACCATCCTGCCATTGCATCTGCGGCCCGCCATGCACGTTCAGAATCAGCGGGTACTTCTTCGCTGGGTCGAAGTTGTGGGGCTTCACAATAAAGACTTCGATTTTCGCCGCGTCCGCTCCCTTCACCCACATGCGTTCAGCCGGGCGGATGTCAACCTCGTTCACAACGTCCTCGTTAATGTGTGAAAGCCGCTGCGGAGCCGCAAACTTGCCGTCCGTCCAATCCGCCGCAAAAATCTCCGCCGGATCGGCGGTCGTACGCCGCGTGTAAATCAGGCGGCGCCCGTCCTGCGAAAGATTGAAGGAATCGATGGTGTGGTCGACGAACACCTGCTGAATCGCACCGGAATCGACGGCCACGCGGAAAATCGGATCGTCGCCTTCGATCGGCGCGCTGAAGTAGATCGCCTTCGAATCTGCCGCCCACTCGAAATCGTCCACCCAATTGCGGAAAGATTCCGTCAGCACGCGCGAAGTCCCCGCCGCCCGATCATAGACAGCCAGCCGGAACAGGTCGGATTCGTAGCCCGCTTGTTTCTGCATCTGATAGGCGATGTACTTGCCGTCCGGCGAGTATCGCGGATGCCCGTCAAATGCAGGATTCGCCGCCGTAATGTTGCGCGGCGGCTGATTGCCGGTAAGCGCGACCACCCACACGTCGCTGTTGGTAGAGGAAGCCTGGTCGCGGTCGTGGTTCGAGTCGAAGGCGAGCTCCGAACTGTCGGGCGAGAAATCGTAGCGCGTCATCCCGCCCAGCTGAAACGGAGGCGAATCGAATTCTCCCGGCGTCAGATCGCGCACCGCGCCAGCAGAAACGTCGGCCAGCAGCACATGCGTGCGCTTTCCATCTTTCCACTGCGTCCAATGCCGATAGAGCAGCGCGTCCGCCATATGAGCGTGCAGCGGGCCTTTGCTCCAGTGCTCGTCGATCTTCTTGTTACAGGCGTCATCGCCTCCGCATTCGGGGTACACGTCGCTCGAAAACGCGATCCACTTCCCATCGGGCGACCAGATCGGGTCCGCAACTCCAGTCGAAATATTGGTGAGCTTGCGCGCCTCGCCCCCGCTCGCCGAGATGACGTAGAGATTGTCGGCGCCATCGCGCGCGCTCACAAAGGCCAGCCACTTGCCGTCCGCCGACCACACCGGTGCCGACTCGTCTTTCTCGCCAAAGGTAAACTGCCGGGCATTCCCCCCATCGGCGCCCATCAGCCAGATGTGCCGCGCCCGCCTTGCCTTGGGCAGATTGTCGGTGCGCAGCGTAAAGGCGATCGTTTTGCCGTCGGGAGAAAGATGAAGATCCTCGATCCCCCGGATACGGTACAAATCCTCAATCGTAAAAGCGCGCTTCTCCGCAAAGCCTTGTGCGGCCCACAGCAGAGAACACGCCGCGATGAAAACAGACAGTCTTCGGCGCATGATTCCCTCGCAAGTTTTAAGAAAATTTACGCGTATGAATTTAAGCACACTGCCGGACCCTCGCGCAGGCACAATCCGCGAGCGCAGTGTGCTTTGTGTGCCGGAAATTCCTTACGATGCTTTCCCCAAATTCTGCAACAACCCGCCCAACATGCCCATCACGCTGTTGTTGTCGGGAACCTGTCCATTCGGCGTCAGCTTGTCGATGATCCCCGGCAGCATTTGCGCAATCGCCCCACCGGCCATATCCGGCGAAATCCCCGCCTTCGCCGCCAGCGCCTTCACCTGGTCGCTGCCCAGCACCTGGTGAATCTGGTCGGAGGAAATCGGCTGATTCTGCCCGCTCCCCACCCACGACGACGCCACCGCCCCCAAGCCCTTGTCGTGAAAATTCTGCACCAGCCCCTGCAAACCGCCGGGCTGATTCTGAATCATTTGCAGCAGGCCCGAGGCCAGCGGATTCGACGTCCCGCCCATTACTTTCCCGAGCGCCTGACTTTCAAGATTGTCGAGTAATCCCATAACATCCTCCCCACATTGGATAGGAAACTAAGCCCCGAGCTGCGACTCGCGAGCGACAGACAATCCAATTGCTCGAAGCTCGAAGCTCGCAGCTCGTGGCTCGCAGCTCCCTACTTCTGTTTCGCGATGATCTTGTCTTTGATCTTGTTGTAGGTAGCCTGGGGAAGAACTTTCTTCTTCACCAGATCGGTCTTCTTCGCATACGGACGCCCGTCAATGATCTTCTGCGAGTACGCCGCCCCGATTCCCGGCAGCGCATCGAGTTGGTCCTTGGTCGCCGTATTGATGTCGAGCAGATCGGCGTCCGCAGCCGCAGCCGTCGTTGTTTTCGCCGGCGCTTTCGCGGCTTGCGCAAACGCCATCCCACTGATCAAACTCAAAGCAAAAACTGCCACCAGAATTCTGGTGATGAGATTTCTAGACATTTAGTCTCTCCTTCTTATTTCTTGCTGTTTCGAATTTCAATCCTTTGTCGTTCCGACCAGCGGGAGGAATCTCCTTCTCTCCCGCTCGTCGCTCGTTGTGCTTCACCGGATCCGGAAGGGAATCCCCTCCCGCGATTCAGCTGTCCTACTCCTTTTCAGCCGCCTTAAACCCTGCCGCCTTGGCATCGGCTTCGGACATGAATTTCCCTTGCTTGGTCTTGCCGTACCATTGACCGCCCTTGTGATAGACGCCGGTGCCGGTATTGACCCAGACCTTGCCGCTGGACTGCGCCGCTGCAATGTCGGAACTCGAAGCCGCCGGGCCGCCCGTGGTTGTCTTCGCCGCCTTCGCCGGAGCTGCCGCCGGTGCCGCTGCCGCCGGTGCGCTTGCCGCCGGTTTCGCTGCGGGTGCCGCTGCCGCCGGAGCCGCCGCCGGTGCGCTCGCCGCCGGTTTTGCTGCCGGTGCCGCCGCCGCTGGTGCCGCTGCCGGTGCACTCGAAGTCATCGCGTCCGCCTTCTTGCTCTTCTTTGACTTCTTCGCTGCCGTGGCAGAGGTATCGCTGCTCGCCGCCGTCTTGTCGCTAGCCGCTGTCTTATCGGCAGCCGCAGCATCCTTCTTGCTCTTCTTCGACTTCTTCGTTGTTGTGGTCGTGCTGTTGTCGGTTGTAGTTGTGCTCGTCTGGGCCGCTGCCAACACCGGCATCAAGGCCAAACTGAACACGAAAGACAAAATTGCCATCCACAGAGTAAGTCTGTTCCGGGAGTTCGTCATTTTCCTTATTTCCTCACATGTAAGAGGCATTATGCCCCGTATTTTACGATCACGTTCCTTAAACCTGTTTGCTCCAAAAAGGTTGCGCGGAAAGTCTCAGAAACATTACATCGCCGGTGCTTAGGGGTCAACAAGAAGTCGCGCAGAGTCTGAGGCGAGAGCTTCCCCGGTCCAGGAAAGCCCCCTAAATCCAAAATCTATGGCTAGGCATAGATTCCGCGCTGCCGGATCGTATATGCCACACGATCAATCGCCAGCATATACGCCGCAATGCGGTTATTCACGCCATGCGTCTCAGCGTACCGAACCACGTCATCGAACGCCGTCACCATGATGTCCCCCAGGCGCTCATTCACTTCCGATTCCTTCCAGAAGTATCCTTGCCGGTCCTGCACCCACTCAAAGTACGAGGTCGTAACTCCGCCCGCGTTGGCCAGAATGTCCGGAATTACAAATACCTTCTTATCGGCAAGAATATCGTCCGCTATCGCCGTCGTCGGACCGTTCGCGCCTTCCGCCAGGATCCTGCACTTTACCCGATCCGCATTCTGGCTGGTAATGACATTCTCCGTCGCCGCCGGAATCAGAATCTCGCACTCGGTCAGCAGCAAATCGGCCGGATCGTGTTTCTCCGCTCCCGGAAAACCATGAATCGTCCCATTGCGCTGTCGGAACTCCCATAACTCTTCAATGTTGATCCCATTCTTGTTGTAGAGACCTCCGCCCACTTCCAGAATGCCGATCACCTTATATCCCACCTGCGCCATCAGCCGCGCCGCGTTCGATCCGACGTTGCCGAATCCCTGCACGATCACCCGCGACTCGTTGCGATTCAAATGCAGTTTCTTGATCGCCTCCTCGCACACCATCAGAACGCCGCGCCCCGTTGCCTCGCGCCGCCCGCGCGATCCGCCAATATTGATCGGCTTGCCCGTAACGCAGGCCGTTACCGTTTGCCGCGCGTGCATCGAATAGGTGTCCATCATCCACGCCATGACCTGTTCGTTCGTGTTGACGTCAGGCGCGGGCACATCCTTTTCCGGTCCGATGAATTCGAACAACTCCGCCGTATAGCGCCGCGTCATCCGCTCCAGTTCGCCCATCGACATCTTGTGCGGATCGCAAATCACCCCGCCCTTCGCTCCGCCAAACGGAATGTTCACCACTGCGCACTTCCACGTCATCCAGCTCGCTAGCGCCCGCACCTCGTCCAGATTTACATCCGGCGCATAGCGAATCCCGCCCTTCGCCGGCCCGCGCGCAATCGAGTGCTGTACGCGGTACCCCGTAAACACCTCCAGGCGCCCGTCGTCCATCTGCACCGGAATATGGACAGTAAGTTCGCGGCTGGGACTGCGCAGCACCCGCCACAGGCCCTCATCAAGATTCAACTTGCGGGCGGCCAGATCAAAGCGCGCGGCTTGCGCCAGCCACGGATTAGTTTCCTGTTCCAGGTCGATAGTCTTCATAAATTCTCCGAATGAACTCTCCAAATGATGGCAATCAGTTCTCGAGGATAAAGCGCCCAGTCGATGTAGGGAACCCTCGAAAGTATATGGCTAGCCCCAAAACCTAAGCAAGCAGGCCTGCTGACCAACCTGGGCCCAAACTCCCTAACGCGCTATAATCCCGTCCACGGATGGCACTCACTTCTGGGGATAAGCTCGGACCCTATGAAATTCTCTCGCCGCTCGGCGCTGGCGGCATGGGAGAAGTCTATCGCGCCCGCGATACCCGCCTCGGCCGCGAAGTCGCCCTCAAAGTCCTGCCCGAGTCCTTCGCCCGCGATGCCGATCGCCTCCGCCGCTTCGAGCAGGAAGCCCGCGCCGTGGCTGCACTCAACCATCCCAATCTCCTCGCCATTCACGATATCGGCGAGCACAACGGCGCGCCCTTCATCGTCTCCGAGCTTCTGGAGGGCAACACCCTGCGCTCCGAACTCGACAACGGCCCACTGTCGTCGCGAAAGGCCACCGATTACGCAGCCCAAATCGCCCAGGGCCTAGCCGCCGCCCACGAAAAGAACATCGTTCATCGCGACTTGAAGCCGGAAAACATCTTCATCACCAAGGAAGGCCGAGTCAAAATTCTAGATTTCGGTCTAGCCAAGCTGGCGCCGGGTCGCGGCGCCAAGTCTGAATCCGAAGGTCTGACCCTGACCAGCTCGCCCACCGAAGCCGGCACGGTCATGGGCACCGCCGGCTACATGGCGCCCGAGCAGGTCCGCGGCGCTGCCGTCGATTCCCGCACCGACATTTTTGCCTTTGGCGCCGTGCTCTACGAAATGGTCTCCGGACAGCGCGCCTTCCGCCGCGACACTCCGGCAGAAACGATGACCGCGATCCTCAAAGAAGACCCACCCGATCTCAGCGACCTTCCGCATCCCGTCCCGCCCGGTCTCGAGCGCATCATTCGCCGCTGCCTCGAAAAGCAACCCGAGCAGCGCTTCCAGTCGGCAAAAGATCTAGCCTTCGCCCTCGAAGCCCTAACCGGCACAACTTCGAAGACCGCCGCGCAAGCAGCAATTGCCGCCTCACCGGAAAACCCAGCCAAGCCCCGCTGGCTCGCATTCGCCGCGGTCGCAGCCGTAGCCCTCGCTGCCGGTGCCGCCGTCGCCTGGTATCTGCGCCCCACGCCCGTGCCGCCGCCCACATTCACCCGCGTCTCGTTCCATCGCGGCGAGGTAATTCGCGCCCGCTTCGCCCCCGACGCGCAAACGCTTATCTACAGCGCCGATCTCGAAGCCGGTGGCCGCGACACTTACGTGATTCGCGAAGATTATCCGGAATCCGTTCCCGCCGGACTACATGGGAGTCTGCTCCTGTCCATTTCAAAGCAGGGACAGATGGCTCTCGTAGTAAGCCCGCACGTTGTCGCCCACTATCAATGGGCCGGCACTCTTGCCGTCTCTCCGCTGGGCGGCAACGCGCCCCGCGAGCTCCTCGAAAATGTTGCCGATGCTGACTGGTCGCCCGATGGCAACGAAATGGCCGTCATCGTCCAAAACCCGAATGAGTGGCAGATGCAATACCCCATCGGCAAAGTCTTGCTCCAGGGAGAAAACTGGATCTCCGATCCCAGAGTCTCTCCTGACGGCCAAAAAGTTGCCCTGTTTCGCCATCCCTCCGGGATCGATGACCGGGGTGACGTGATCACAGTCGACCGCGCCGGGCACATCCAGGTGCTTTCGACAGGCTGGGAGGCCCTGGAAGGTTTGGCATGGTCTCCCTCCGGCAAAGAGATCTGGTTCTCCGCCTCGGAAGCGGGCGAACAATACTGCATCCGCGCGGTCTCGGTATCGGGCAAGCAGCGAACCGTTCATTGCAGCACGGCTTCCACGCGAATTCTCGACATCGCGTCTTCAGGTCGCGTATTGGTATCCGCTGAAGAGCGCCAGGCAGGGATGACGCTGGTGGAACATGGCTCCAACCACGAGCGGTCTCTCAATTGGCTCGATTTCCCGGTTTTGCCAATTCTGACTCCGGATGGAAGTACCATGTTGTTCACCGACGCCTCCGAGCGTGCCGGCAACAGTTATGAGGTCTATGTGCGCAAAACGGACGGCTCTGCTCCGGTGCGGATTGCGCAAGGTGGCAATGGCAGTGATATCACGCGCGACGGAAAATGGGCGCTGGTCGTGCCGCCAGACGAACACTCTGCTGATATCCAGGTTGTCCCCGTGGGGCCCGGCCAGCGGCGCGTGCTGCACTGGAATGGGTTCCTTCCCGGATGGGCTTTCTGGTTCCCCGATGGAAATCGCATCCTGATCATGGGCAGCCAATCGGGCCAACCCGAGGGCGTCTACATCTCGGATATTAACGGCGCACCGCTAAAGCAATTATCGCCGGAGCACACGCCGTGGGCGGCGATCGCACCCGACGGAAATTCGGTTGTCCTTTTTGAGAACAAGTCTTGGGCGATCCGCTCCCTCACAGGCAACTCCACCAAGCCATTGTCCGGTATTCAAGCCGGGGATTTTCCACTCAAATTCGCTTCCGACTCCAAGCACATGTTTGTGCAAGTGACCACTCCAACCGGTCTCAACATTTATAAAATCGATGTCGAATCGGGTAAGCGCGAACTGTGGCAGACCATCGATCCGGCAAACAAAGTCGGCTTGCAGCCTATCTACTATCCGGCCGCCATAACCTCCGACGGCCACTGGATGGTCTTAGTTCACCGCAATTATCTAG
>Ga0074044_10002952_pt1 | contig 14705 bp, 11 predicted proteins | sample BogForMeECP23OM1_FD_94443 | JGI IMG/M metagenome (GOLD analysis project Ga0074044, IMG submission 94443) | Bog forest soil microbial communities from Calvert Island, British Columbia, Canada - Bog Forest MetaG ECP23OM1 | ecosystem: Environmental > Terrestrial > Soil > Wetlands ... | reverse complement strand
GGGGACTGGCAGTTTGTCGAGCCGGCGGGGCAGTTGTCGGATGCAAAGAGCGAAGACTACGATTTTCGAGTAACTGTGCCCGAACCAGAAACGGCGCCGCCTCCAGTGGCGAGCCTGATTGGCGGCGATCATGTGGTGGTGGTCCGTGCCTATGATCGCTTCGACAATCTAGCCACGGCGAGGGCGCTGATCCACGGGAGATAAAGTTTTTTCTCCACTCTGCGACAAACAAAATCGCACTGCGAACGGATCCCCGCAGGCAACCTCTGCTATTGCGCCATGAACAGGATCGGGCTCGGAATCGTGCTGTCTACCTCAATCACGTAAAAATCCGTTCCCGTTGTCGCGTAAAAGACGTAGTTGGGGGTCTTCGCCGGAGATATGGGAGAGAATGCTCCCACGCCTGTCGTGTTCATGTCGTAGGTCAAGTTCACCGATTGGTCGCCGGGATTCTCCGTTCCCGTCACGTCAAACACTCCACCGCCGGGTGAAGTGAGCAGCAGGTTCATCGTGACGGCGCACGAGCCCATCACCGAACAACTCGAGGACGTGGAAAGGCTGTTGCTGTTGGTGGCCACCGCATAGGTGCCGGTCATCGTCGCGGGGACAAAAAATCCGCCATTCTGCTTGGGCGCCGTCTGTGGAGTCATCGTTCCGGTCATCACGGCGCTGCTGTTCTGATCGAGAAGGAATCCGCCGTTCTTTGCGCTGGCATACAAGACGAACGGAATTGGCGGCACAGCCGTGCTCGCACTGGGATTTCCCAGCATATAGAAGATGTATCGCCCTTTGTTGTTGGTCGCGACGTAGGTGTAGGGATTGGTGGTTTGGGTCGCGGAGGGGAACGCGGATACCGAGAGGATGGTTCCGGCGTTATTTTGATCGAATTGGCCTGTGAAGTTTCCCGTGCCTCCCGTTCCACTCGATGTACCATCCGTCGAACCGAGTGTGAGCGAGACGTTGCCGCCCGCCCCGGTCAGGGCGGAGACGGAAGTGCCGCTGAAGGCGGCGTTGTTGTACGTCAGCTTCGGGTTTTGCATAGCCATCGTTCCGAGGACCGCGGGGTGGGTTGCGTCCACGGTGTCTGTGGAGATGGCGTATAGCGTCAGACTGTTGTTGTTCGCGGAACCGTTGGCAACGAAGAAATCGAAATGCTGGGTAACGCTGCCAAGGGTCAGCGTGAGGTTCCCTTCATTGGTACTCGCGTTATAGGAGTAAGTACCACCGACGCTGCATGGCGAGGAGCAGATGTTGGTGGTGCTGCCGTTATCGTTGATGTCAATCAGGCCACTGGTGACATTCCCATTGCCATCGATCGGCATCAGGCCTCCGTAACCGACGCGGTTGGGGGGAGTGCTGGAGTCTACACCAGTGAAGCCGAAAACGAATGTCTGGGCGCTGGTGTTGAACTTATTGTTTCCGGATACCGGCTCCGCGATGCCGGAACCGATGCCGTGATTGTCGGACTCGATCATCTGCATGTCGCCAGCGCCGTCCAGAACAACCCGATACGCATTCGGGTAAGCTCCGGTGGTCAGCGTCAGCGTGCCAGCGTTATTCGAGGACGTCGGAGTGTACGCCCCGCCGGTTATCTGGATGGATGTTTGTGGGCCGCTCGAGGTAAGTTCGTCTTCCACGCCTGAAATTGAGCCGCTCGACGCTACCGTAAAGGAACCGGCCACCAACACCTGATTGCCATTGTTGTCATAGCCGGAAAACTGGAATGCATAGTTGCCGCTTACGCGGTTGGCGACAACGACCGGTTGAGCGGTTGCACAGTCCGCGGGGGTGTTCGTGCACTCGCTCGGACTGGCCGCCGGCGGCGCCGAGATTTGAACGCAATTGTTGCCGCATTCCTCACCGGACACGGGGGTATACACAAAGCAGGCGTTGTTGGCCACATTCGGGCACGCAGTTAGCGGGTTGTGGCACGGCGTCGACGACTGTCCTTTTGGCGTCACCGTGCAACTCCAGGTTCCGAAGCTCTGGTTCGCGTTGTCGGGTATCGCGATCGCTGTAAATTGTTGGGACAGGCCCACGCCCACATTGGGTGATGCGGGCGTTACCGCGGTCGTGATGTTGACGACGGTCATGTCCAATGTGCCGGACAGGCTGGTGTCCGACTGTGATGTAGCCGTAACGGTGAAGGCGGGGCTGCTCGGCACTGTGGTGGGCGCTTGATAGGTGATGGTTGTTGAGGTGCTCCCTGAGGTGAAATACCCGCACGGATTCGCACTGTCGGTGCTTGAGCTTGAGCAGGACGCTCCTGTAATGGTCCAGTTGACCGCGGACAGCGTCGTGTTCTTGGGACTCGCTGTGAAGGTGACCTGCGAAGGAGCCGCCGGCGCGGAAATGGGCGCTTCACTGACGTCGGCAATCCCATTGCTCGTGTCGTCAACAATAATAGTCGCGCAGCCCGAAACACAAGGTCCGCTGCCGCCTTTGGCGCAACCGCTCGCGAGCGCCAGGCTCAATAAGGCTGCTGCAAATAGAAAGTTTTTCATCATCGCCAGTCTCTTGGAATGTGACGGTAACAGTGTTGTTCCCCGACTAACCTGACCCGGGACGCTTGGCCACCCCGACGCGCCAAAACCGGGCGCGCTGGGGACCCCGGTGCCCGGTTGGATCAGTCGGAGGGCCAGCCGCCTATCTAAATCAGTGGCTACAAATGTACATGAACTCGAAACAGTTTGTCTGTGGCCGCGAGCGAGAGGGCTGCAATCATGGCCACGTGAGTGCGCAAAGAATTGCAGCTTCTACAAGCGGTCGCTGGGAAACGACTAATCGAGTCTGTCGGTATAAACAAAACCGGTTTTGTTTCTTAAGGCTATTGTGCGGGGGCGGAGGAGTGGAGAAGCGTCCGCTTGGCGGTTTCGATCAGGGGAGGCAGGTCGGTGGCGGTGATGCCCAGGGTGCCTCCGGAAAAGCCGTCGATGTAAGCGGAATTGATTCCGACCACTTCACCGCGCAGGTTCAGGACCGGTCCGCCGCTGCCGCCGCGTGCCGTGGGGGCATCGTAGATGAGCTTGTCTCCGCTAACATCGCCGATGTGGCCGAAGGTAGCCGAAGGACGAATGAGCGAGAGCGCGGCCAGTTCACCCGCCGTGTCCGCGTCATCCGGATGCGATGAGAGGCGCTCGTAGACGATGGCCGGAGATTTGGCGACCATACCTGTTACTCCCATGGGATACGCCAGCACACTCACGGATTCACCTACGTGAGGCGGCTTCGGGGCTAAGGCCAGGGGATGCAGTTTTTCCGTGAAGGCGGTGGTCTCCATGTGGAGGATGGCCAAATCTCCGTGCTGGGCGAGCACCACCGGTTGGAGCGCTACCGGAAGCGGCGAGCCGGGGAAATAGGCGACCAGCTTTTCGAGCACCGGGGATTGGCCGGGGCCGAGGGCGGCGGCGACCTCGCGATCTCCAAACCAGGGCTGGGCGACGTGGCGATTGGTGGCGAGCAGGCCCTGCGCGACAACGAAGCCGGTACCGGCCACGCGCGCGCGGAAGTGCCCCTTGCCTGCGACATGGTAGATCCCATAGATGTAGGCGACGGAATCGCGGGCATCATCGACGGTGGCTGCTGAGAAGGACTGTTCCCGCTCCAACTTCTCTACCTGGCGGGAGAGTTGGTGGACCTGCTGCTCAAGAGCGCTAGTCTCCTCCGGCGGCGGAGGGGCGTAGTAATGCGCCATGAGCAAGGCGCCGACCAAGGCCAGCACCCCCAGCAGCCCTTGCACAAACCGGGGCCACAGCTCCAAGACCGGTTCGTCTTTGTTCTCGGTATCAAACATTCGTATGAGAAATGGACAGTCATGCCCGGCAAGGAGGGAGATTCCGGGTGGAAGTACTATCCTGCCGGAAACGGGCGGGCGCGGATAGGGTACAGAAGTCGGGGCGGAGGCGGTCAACGAAGGTAACTGGTGACTTTTGGGGGACGGAGTTGCTGGATCATTAAGTGATTGAGCTATCGAATCATTGAGGGTAGAATTCGGTGGTCTTTGCGTCCGAGACTCACGGTCGCCGGGCCTTGAGCCAAGCCGGGATTCTTGCGTCTGACAAGTCTTTAAAGGGGAGAACCATGAAACAAATGATTCATTTGTCTCGAATTGGCCGGATCGCGATCGCGGCCGGTGTTCTTAGCGCGTCGCTTTCCTTCGCCGGAGATGTGGCCGGGGACGCGGAGGCCCGCAACCAGGAGATCTGGCGCGAAGCCATCGCGCAGACCGAGGTACCTGCGGAGGGATGCTTTCAGGCGTCTTATCCGAGCCTGACGTGGAACAAGGTCGAATGCGCAGTCGCGCCCAACATCCCATACACGCCGCGAAGGGGGCAGATCAGTCAAACCGTAGGGAATGGCAATGATTATGCCGCCGAAGTCACCACGGGGCTGATCAAAAAAACCGTCGGCTCCTTCCCCAAGGTCACGGGAGTGAAGACGGAAACGGGCTTGCTTGGCGCGAACGATTACTCGCTGCAGCTCAATTCGAACTTCATGAACACGCCGACTTGCAATGGCGCGAGTAACCCGGCGAAGTGTCTGGATTGGGAGCAATTCGTCTATGCGTCGGGTTACGACGTAGCATTCATGCAGTATTGGCTGATCAATTGGAACAAAACCTGCCCCGGTGGGTGGTTCAGCTACAGCAAGGATTGCTATACGAACAGCAATGGCGTCACCGTGCCTCAGGAAGCGATCACCAAGCTCAAGACGCTCAAGCTATCCGGTTCAGCGAAGAACGGGGGCATAGATACCCTGGTGCTCACTGTGGGAAAGCAGGCGTACAGCACCACAGGATCAGATAGCGTCGTCGATCTTGCGACCGCCTGGACGGAGTCGGAGTTCAACATAATCGGCGACGGCAACGGTTCGGCGGCCGATTTCAACTCGGGCTCGCACGTGACGGTGAAGGTCGCGGTGTCGAATGGGACCAAGAATGTGCCGACGTGCGCGTCAGATGCGGGAACGACGGGGGAGACCAACAACTTGAATCTGGGAAGCTGCTCGGGCACGGGTGGTTCCTCGCCCTATATCGAGTTCACAGAATCGAATTGAGGCGGTCGCAGCGGCTGATGATCGACTTACGGAGGCCGAGGGAATTCTTCCCTCGGCCTTCCACGTTGCTGGCGGCCTGATCGCGCTCCGCTACAGTGTGCTCAGATTAAAGACTCAATCATTCAATCCATTGACTCCCAGCCGTTTGGCCATTTCGTCGTAGAGAAATCCTTCCCCGGGACGGTAAGGCTGCACCCATTCTCCGTCGATCACGAATTGCGGGATGGCGCGCTTGCCGGTTTGGCGGACCACTTCGTCGGCTGCGCCGGGCGTGGCTTCGATATTGATATCGGTGTAGGGAATCTTGTGCTGATCGAGGAAGCGTTTGGCCTCGCGGCAATCGGGACACCAGGGAGCGGAATAGACAGTTACTTGCATGGGTTTCCATCTAGATGTGAGCCGGCGGCCTTTGGTCGCAGCCGGTGTTGATCGCGGCCGGCTTTGGTTACTGGATTTTGGCGACTCCCGGCACTGGATTGGGGAACTTGGCGAAAACTGCTGGATCGTGCCCGGGAATGATCAATTCGGGCCGCACGGCAATTTGCTTCATGCGGTCCTGCGCGCGCAGGTTCGAGGCAGCATCCACCGTCTCCGCGATCGGCGCATGCCGCTCCAGATTCTCGTACAGATACATGTTGTCGCTGGCCAGCACCACGGTTCCAGCGGCGGTCTCGACGCCCACATATTGCGACTGATAGGTGTGCTTGCCGCCGGTGTAGCACGTTATTCCCGGAATAATCTGCTGGGCATCGCCGTTTACCAGCCCCACTCGCCCTTGCGTGTTCAGCTTCACCAGCGTGAGCACATCGTCTTCATCGATGCCGCCGTGAGTGTCCTTCGACTGCCACGCTTCTCCCGCGTAGTATTCCAGCTCATCTTTCTGAATCCAGATGCGGGCATTGGGGAACAGGTCGATGCCGTCAACGTGATCCCAGTGCATGTGGGTGATGATGATGTCCGTGATGTCCTCGGGCTTCAAGCCGACGCGGCGAAGCGTTTCAGAAGGCTTGGTGAAATCTCTTACCTGCCAGTCCTTGAAGAAGCGATCGTGATAGAAGCCGGAGTCGACGAGGATATTGCGCCCATTGCCGCGGACCAGCCAGATCGTCATGGCGATATCGAGCTTGCGCGCCGGATCGGCGCCCGCCACCAGTTCTGAAACGGGGAAGTCCGGGATGGTGGCGTAACGGATTGCGTAAATCTCATAGTTGGGGTGCGGCTGCGCGAGCGCAGCGGCAGCGGAGGTGAGAAGTAGCGCGAGGGCGAGGGTCTTCTTGATGAGCGTGGACCGCAAGGCAAGTAACCGCATGGCCGCTATTGTACGTCTCCCAATCGGGTTCCGTGGATAGCTGTTCCTGTCCGACACTCCCGCTCCTGGTGCACAAGGAAACACCGCGCTGCCTGCCCGTTCTGTCACATTAGGACGTGAGTTAAGTCAGTGATTTTCGGCGGAGTTTTGTCTACAAAGTCCGCGAGCAATTCTTGCTCTCCCAGATGCCCTGTGCGGCCGAACTCTCGGCCCGCAAGCTCATGGCCACCGTCCGGCTACTGGGTTTCTCCGATGCATTCGAAGTTGGCTGCTCAAGTGCATTTCTCAAAGGAGAACTGACATGCGCGCTTCTACGTCTCTCGCCCATTTGTCCCGCTGGGCATCAGTGCTGATGCTCTTGCTGTTTGTGGCGACGTTTACTTACGCCCAGATCACGCCCAGCGCCGACGCCTACACCCGAAGCACAAGCTCCAAGGCTAACTATGGCGCTGATACAGTGCTGCACGTCAACGGCGCCACTGATACAACTTTCATTCAATTCAATCTTGCTTCCATTCCATCCGGGGCGGTCGTTAGCCAGGCGACTTTGAAACTGTTCGTCGATTCTGTGACTACTCCCGGCAGCTTCAATGTGAATTATGTTACCGGCCCATGGTCGGAAGGCACGGTCACATACGAACTCGCTCCCGCGATCGGGGCAACGATTGCCTCCAATGTTGCCATAACCGTCGAAGACAAGAACCAGTACATCCTGGTGAATGTGACCTCGGCGGTGCAGGCATGGCTCGACGGCAGCGAGCCGAACCATGGAATTGCGCTGGTGGCGAACGGCGCATTCCAGGCTGGCTTTGACAGCAAGGAGAACGCCCTGACGGCGCACCCGCCGCAATTGGACACCGTTTTTGCCGCAGGTAGTTCTCTACAGTTGGGCGATAACAACCTGATCTGCGTGGGGAGTCCCCTGGCGGCCTCGGGCGCTTCTCTGCTGGGCGAGACCCCGAGCGGAAACTCGCCACTCAATATCCCCATTCACTGCACTCCCGGTGGCGGTGGTGGAGGCGGCAGCGGAACCGTGACTAGCGTCGGCTTCACCGCGCCTTCAACTGATTTCATCGTGACCGGCTCACCGGTGACGACCAGCGGCACACTCGGCCTGGGATGGATTACAGCTCCCGACTACAACAACACGGCGAATGCGATCGTGAAACGGGATAGCTCCGGTAACTTCAGCGCCGGAACCATCAATGCGGCCACCGGCTTCAACCTGGGCGGCAATTCCTTCGCCTTCGGCTCCTATGCAAATACCAATGCGTTTCTGGGATTTGCGGGAAATACCACGATGACGGGTGTCGGCAACACGGCCAGCGGCTATCAGGCGCTTTCTGCCAACACAACCGGCAGAGGCAACACCGCGTATGGCTTACTGGCGCTTCTTAGCAACACCACCGGCAACGGCAACATTGCAGTGGGCGGGCACGCGCTTCTCTACAACACTACCGGAACGGTGAATACGGCGACCGGCGGGTACGCCCTCAATTCCGCAACCACTGCCTCGTACAACACGGCCGATGGCAATTCGGCACTCTACGCGACGACCACCGGCAGTAACAACACTGCCAGCGGGTACCAGGCGATGTATTACAACACGACCGGCAGCTACAACACGGCCTTGGGCTACGAGGCTGCCTACGACCAGACCTACACCGGTCTGAACAACGCGACCGCCATTGGAGCCTACTCCGATGTCACGCAAAATAACTCGCTGGTGCTGGGCTGCACGCCGGCCATGAACAGCAACTGCCCCGGAACTGTGAATGTCGGCATCGGCACGACGGCGCCGCAATACGCGCTCGACGTGCACGGAACGGCGAACTTCACGGGGCTAGTGAACTTCGCCTCATCACAGACTTTCCCGGGATTGGCCACGCTGGGCGGAGCCAACACGTTTACCGGAGTCGAAACGTTCGACAACCAGGTGAACGTCGCGGTTCCGTCGTCGGCAGGTTACGGTCTGAACGTGTCCAGCAGTACAACCAGCATCTGGGCTAACGCTACCGGCAGCAATAGCACTGGGATTTCTGCCTCGGGCGGCAGCACCGGTGTCGCGGGCCAAGCGTCAAACGGCGTGGGTGTATCGGGCTCCGGCCTTGGTGCAAACAGCGAGGGCGTATACGGCAGCGGTCAGTACGGCGTCTACGGGTACGGCAATAACGCGAACGTCAGCCCCAATGTCACCTACGGCGTGTATGGCTATGGATATGGAGGCAGCCTAGCCACTTACGGCGTCTACGGCTACGCACCAAGCGGTGCAAGCCCCACGGAACAGTACACGGGCGTATTCGGCTACGGGGCAACCTACGGCGTTTACGGCTCGAGCTCGGGAAACATAGGCGTGTCCGGCTACGGCCCCTACTTCGGAGTGTACGGATCCTCTACTGACAGCAGCTGCACAAACTGCGCCGGCGTGATCGGTTACGGCTTTAATGGCGTGGAAGGCTCGGGCAGCGACACCGGCGTGGCCGGAGCAGCACCAGGAAGGGGCGTAAACGGATCGGCCACTGGCACTGGCGGCACTGGTGTCGAAGGCCAAGCGTTCGGCAGCGGGAGCATGGCCGTATACGGAAACTCGTATTCAGGGGGATCCTACGGCGTCTATTCCAACGGCAACTTTGCCGTTTCGGCAGGATCCACCAAATCGGCAATTGCGGTTCTGCCAGATGACCGGGCTGTCTTGCTTTACAGCGTTGAGAGCCCGGAGAATTGGTATGAGGACTTCGGTTCGGGCAAACTGCAAGCGGGTGTCGCCACTGTCAACCTCGATGCCATCTTCGCGCAGACTGTGAACACTAGCCTTGAGTATCATGTGTTCCTCACGCCAAAGGGAGACTGTAAAGGTCTCTACGTGACTAACGAAACTGCAGCTGGCTTTGAGGTTCGCGAGCTAAGTGGTGGGCAATCGAGCGTTGCTTTCGACTATCGCATTGTGGCCAAGCGGAAAGGGCTCGAAAACCTGCGCCTGGAGGTGGTGAGCACCGATCATGAGCAGGCAGCGAGGATGCGCAAGCAAGTTGCCGAACGTCCTTTGCACACGCCGATACTGAAGGAGCCCAGCACGCGCGAGCAGGCCTCAATTCATGGGCCGGCAGAGCTTCCGGAGCAGGCTGCGCATCCCGCGCCGCCTCTAGTACCTGCGAAGCTAGCGCCGCCGAAAGTTCTGCCACCGCCGCCGGGTCCTCAAACGCCCGCGAAGCCGCCTGTGCCTCCACAGCACACCGCGGTTCCCGAGGTGCAGAAATAGCTTTCGGAGATTCGCACGGTGAAGGCAGAGGGTACGACGCTTCGCCAGTAATGCCAAGGAAGGGCGGAGTCGCCCGGCTTAGTACCGGGACTCCTGCTCTTGATTGCTCTGCGATGGTTGAAGCGCAACAAATTCCCGCCGCCCGATGTCTGGGCGGCTTCTCTTTTGCGTCACGCGGAAGGTGCGGCGAGTAACCGTTGTAAAGAACATTGACGTTCGTTGACCCGCTTAGGAGTGAAAGTGGCGAAGCGGATGTAGAATGACTCCGTCTGCGAACACAAGACCATGGTGGTGGATACCCTAATTGCTTCTTGAGGACAAAGAATCATGAAAATCCTGATAGGAATTGACGATTCGAAGGTCTCCGGGGATGTGTTGCGGGCGATTGTCACGCAGTTTCGGACTGAGCATACGGAGATCCGGGTTTTGCATGTGTTGCAGCCGGTTGCGCCAGCTCCCCCGCAGATGGCGCCAGGTTATGCTCCCGAGTTGGAAGAGCAGAAAAAGCCGGCCCGTGAGTTGGTCGGGCGAATTGCGAAGGAGCTGCTGAGCGCGGGATTCAAGGTGGACACTGCCGTCGAGATAGGTGACATCAGAGAGAGGATCATCGATTCGGCAGCCGAGTGGGGCGCCGATCTGATCGTCGTTGGTTCGCACGGAGAGAGAGGCATCCGGCGTTTCTTGCTTGGCAGCGTGGCCGAATTCGTCGCTCGCCATGCCAAATGCTCCGTAGAAATCGTGCGCACGCCGGCGAGCGTCTGACGGACACTCTGAAACTCCGGCTCACACGTGTTCCAACTCGCGCACCGTGCGCTCGTTGGTCACGTTGCCGGTGTTCAGCGTCGAAGCCGGCTCGAAGAGCACGACCCTGCATTCCTCCTCGGCTACGGGACGGTGCTCGATTCCGCGCGGCACCACGATGAACTCTCCTTCCTCGATCCACTCGTGGCGATCGCGGAATTCCATGCGGAATCGGCCTTTCACAACCAGGAACATTTCGTCTTCGTTATCGTGATGGTGAAATACGAATGGGCTGTCAAACTTCACGAGCTTTATGCACTGTCCGTTGAGTTCGGCGGCGATGCGGGGATTGTAGAAATCGTGAATGGCGGCGAACTTCTGGGCGATGTTGATTTTGGACATGGCGACCCCGAAGAGTGAAATCGAGTGCTTATTTTGGATGGAGATTTGGCGGCAAAGTCGCAAAGAAAAAAGCCGCCAGCATGCGCTGGCGGCCGATGTTTGTCCGGCGTTGTTTCTTCTTCCGCGTAGAGACAGGGCTTGCCCCGTCTCTTTCGCGTGCGGCACGACTGCCGATTCCGCTCCGGGCTCGGTTTCGCGGTCATGCCAACAGAGACGGGGCGCGTCTCTACGCAAAGACCAGAGGCCGCCGAGACTCGAGGTCGATCGATTTAAGGCCGCAATTTGCGACCTCAAACTCACGCAGAGTTCTAGAGCCCGGGCACTCCCGCGCTCGAATGTCCGCCGGGCAGCGATACTCGCACGCCGCGCTGCAGGTTCACCTGCGTGGTTGTGGTCCAGTCGACTTCGTCGGTGCTGATGACACCGTTGCCGCCACTGGCCAGTTCATAACTGATGCGTCCGTCCTGGTAGGTGTAGTTACCCACCGCCAGAACCATGCCGGTCTTCAGCACAAACACGGGCACTCCAGTCGAAGTGCCGGCAATGCGCGTGCCGCTGCTCGTGAGCTTGGCGGTTGTTGAGCCCGGATTGTAGGTAGCATATGTAACGGTCGGAATTTCCTCTGCAACCGGCGGCTCACTGGGGCTGACGCGACGCACGGCCAGACGCGGGCCTGCGCTGTTATTCAGCGAGCCGTAATAGGCGTCGTTCTGATACTGCGCGTCGTTCTGTGGACGCGGGCCGAAGAAATGCCAGTCGGGCCCGAGGGTCTGGGCGACTTGCGGAAGTTGCACGTCGTCCATGAGGCGCAGCGAGAGCACGCTCTCACCCTTTAGCGTAGGACGCGGGCCGCGCGCCGGCAGCATGATGATCTTCCACGGCCAGAGCGGCGGAATCATCCACTCGACGATATCGCGCTTGGCGTGGCCTTTGCCGTCGATGTCGCCGTACTTGTCGACCTTGTAGCCTCGGGTCGCGATTACCTTCGCGTCGAGCGGGATGTCGCCCTGCGGCATTCCGATGCGGTCGAAGACGAGCTTCATGTAGCCCTTGCCCCAGAAATGGCCGGGATCCTGCGCCGCCTCGAGATGGCCGACTAAGTAGCTTCCGCGCGGAATGACCTGGCGGCCAAATTCGGTCACGGAGCGAAGATGGCACAGCACCGGATCGCCGACGGCGACCGACGCCGAAGAGAAGTTGGGTTCGTTAAGCGTGCATTGCAGAAGTGTCCCAGCGGGCAGGATCTGATCGTGCGCACTGGCACAAAGGGTTAGAAGGGAAAGCAAACACAGGAGAGACACTACACGCAGAGCTACCGCAGAGCTGGACTTCATCGAATCACCTCGGTCTCACGCCCCAAAATTCGTGGTACCGTGCCAAAGCAACTAGCGTTGAGCCAGCCCCGATTGAGACGAGTAAACCACAAGTCGGGGTGGAGGGTCAACGGGTGGAGGGTTTCAGGGTGGAGGATTGAAATTGGCGGTCAGAGACTGTTTTTAACCTAAGCGATTAGGTTGTTGCTAGGATAACATCATGGAATCGCGTAGCGACATTGAGTTAGCAAATCGCAGAGGCGAGCAAATGCGGAGAGATTTTCCGCACGCGGTTTCCGCTCGCTATGACCGAGCGAGCGGGAAGATCGTGATCGACCTGAGTTCGAAACTGACGTTGAGTTTCTCGCCGCGGGATGCGCAGGGTCTCGAAAACGCCCAGCCTGCTGAACTTGAGGAGATTGAGTTAAGTCCGTCGGGGTTTGGAGTGCACTTTCCCAAGCTCGACGCCGATTTATATATTCCCGGATTGCTTGAGGGGCTGATGGGATCGAAGAAGTGGATGGCGGCGAGGCTAGGGCAGCTTGGCGGGCAGTCGCGAAGCAAGGCGAAGAAAGCAGCATCGCGGGCGAATGGGTTGAAAGGCGGCCGGCCGCGGCGGAAGGTAGTTGCGGCGGGGGATTAGCGATTGACTTGATCATCTAGCGCCCACAAACTTGCGCACTGCAGATTTGTGTACGTCCCGCGATGATTGTGTATGACGAATCTAGATCGAGAATCTGTCTTTCGCGAAAAGCTTCCATTCGGTCTGATAATGTTCGGAATCGTCTAGGAAACAGAAATCGGGCTTCCACGAGAACACCTGTTCATGGGCCTTCAGCATCATCAGAGTATTCAGCCGGGCGATTAACAGTTCACTCAGGGGGGCAGGCGTCATATCCAATTTAGTTCCACAAAGCAATATGTGTCGACTCAACGGATAGATGACTACACCAGCATTTGCAAAACCCACCATCTCTCCTTTCTCTCCCTCAAGCGCAACCGGATTGTCAGAAGCGATAAAACTCCCTTTCTGGCTGACATATGCATGCCAGTGTCTCGTCAAAAGCGGAGGAACTATCATATTTGCGCTTTCAATCCCCTGCTGTATGTACCACTCTTTGTCGGCGGATAAGAAATATTGGTCAGACTCGACAAAATCACGCATCTTGTCGTAATCAGCTTCGGGGCTGTCGAATGGCACGTTCAGCTTCTTAAGCACTCTTTTCCACGAAGCTTGGTTCCTGAGAGCTCTCGCCATGTTCGCTCGATTGATTTTGTGAGCAATGGCAAGCATCTTTGGGCGAAAGGCGGGCACTCTAGACCACTGAAAGGCAATGAATATGCAGATGCTTTCAATCTCGTGTTTGGTGGGAGCCCTTTTTCCCCGGTCCAGATTTTTCAGAAGCGGGGCAATCTTGTCCTCTATCTTTGAATAGAACTTCTCGACTGTCACCGGATCCATATTGGGCTCAGAAATCCGGTAGAAGTCTCGCGAATGGCCTACATTCGGTGGACTGCTCGGCCACTGCTTACTTCTTCCGAAGTCAGTAACCCACAGCCGACCGTCCTTTTCTCCCGTATCTGTGAAGCCTGCCAGCCAGCACTGAGGAAGGTAGTGGTGGGCCCGAGGCTCGGATTCTGTTGAATTGGTCATAGATTTTCGAATTGATGACTATCGGTCTAGTTGCTTGTATGTGCGCTCCAACAAAAAGCCGCCAGCTTTCGCTGACGGCCCTTAACTGATAGCTGACAACCGAGAACTAGCTTTCGTACAGCAGCACGCCTTCGGCTTTCTCGGCGTCTACTGGTTTGTAGTAGAGCTTGTTGTCTTCTAAGAAGACCTCGATGAACGCCGGCCTCGTCGTGATTGTGCCCTGGATCAGCGCTTCTGACAGCGGGTCTTCGATGTACTTTTGCAATGCGCGGCGGAGCGGTCTGGCTCCGTAGCTGCGGTCGGTTAGCGTCTGGTTCAGGATCCACTTCTTCGCTTCGTCGGCTACCGTGACCGTGATCGAGCGCTGCGCCAGGTTCTGGTTCAGCTGGCTGACCATCAGCTCGAGAATCTGGATCAGATCGTTCTCGCCGAGCGCCAGGAACAGGATGACTTCATCGATACGGTTCAGGAATTCGGGGTTGAAAGTGCGCTTCACTTCGCCCTTCACCAGGTCTTCGACTTTCTCGGAAACCATTTCGTCTTTCGACGACTGGAAGCCGAGGCCTTCGCGCTTCATCAGGTGGCGCGCGCCGATGTTCGACGTCATGATGATGATGACGTTCTTGAAGTCAACCGTGTTGCCGAGGCCGTCGGTGAGCTGGCCGTCTTCAAAAACTTGCAGCAGGATGTTGAACACATCCGGGTGCGCCTTTTCGATTTCGTCGAGCAGCACGACGGAATAGGGCGCGCGCTTGACGCGTTCGGTGAGCTGGCCGCCCTCTTCGTAGCCGACGTATCCGGGAGGCGAGCCGATCAGCTTCGAGACCGAGTGCTTTTCCATGAACTCCGACATATCGAAACGGACGAGTGCTTTGTCGCTGCCGAACATGAACTGGGCCAGCGTGCGCGCGACTTCGGTTTCGCCTACGCCCGTGGGGCCGAGAAACAGGAACGAGCCGATGGGGCGGTTCG
>Ga0074044_10002947_pt1 | contig 14710 bp, 10 predicted proteins | sample BogForMeECP23OM1_FD_94443 | JGI IMG/M metagenome (GOLD analysis project Ga0074044, IMG submission 94443) | Bog forest soil microbial communities from Calvert Island, British Columbia, Canada - Bog Forest MetaG ECP23OM1 | ecosystem: Environmental > Terrestrial > Soil > Wetlands ... | reverse complement strand
GCAGAGACTGGCCACGACTCCGAAAGCCATGAACGAAGGGTTCGGGGGAATGCCGCGCTGCCGGATTGCGTTGGAAACCGGGATGCACTCGCCGTGGGTGAGCCGGCTGCTGAGCGAACTGGGGCACGAAGTGATCGTGGCGCATGCGCGCAACGTGCGCTTGATCGGGGAGAGTCGGAAGAAAGACGACCGTCTGGATGCGCAGACCTTGGCTCGGCTGGCCAGGATCGATCCGCAGTTGCTGTCTCCGGTGAAGCATCGCAGCGCGAGAGCGCAAGCGGATCTGACCGTGATCCGGGCGCGAGCCGGACTGGTGCGAGCGCGGACGGCGCTGGTGAACACGGCGCGCGGACTGGCAAAGTCCTACGGAGAACGACTGCGCGGGTGCAACGTGCGCAATATGAATCCCGAGAAGGCCGAGGGGCTGAGTCCAGAACTGCAAAGGGCACTGGAGCCGTTGCTGACGGCAATCGAGTCGCTGAGTGAACAAATCCGCGAGTGCAACGAGCGGATCGAGCAGTTGGCACAGGAGAGCTATCCGCAGGTAGCTCTGCTAAAACAGGTCAAGGGCGTGGGGACGCTGATCGCGTCGACGTTCTTGCTGACACTGGAAGACCCGCATCGCTTTCGCAAAAGTCGCGACGTGGGCTGCTATTTAGGGTTGCAGCCAGGACGCAGGAACTCGGGGCAGAGTGAGCCGCAGAGGCACATCAGCAAGGAAGGCGACCCGTATCTGCGAACGCTGTTGGTGCAGGGTGCGCAGCATATTCTGGGACCCTTTGGCGCCGACAGCGATCTACGGCGCTGGGGTCTGAAGCTGGCCGAGCGCGGAGGCAGGAACGGGAAGAAGCGAGCCATCATTGCCACGGCACGCAAGTTAGCCGTGTTGCTGCATCGCTTGTGGGTGAGTGGAGAGGTCTACGAACCGTTGCGCAACAGCCATCAGAGCGCGCTGCCGGCAGCAGCATAAAGTCAAAACATTCTTAGGAAGGAAACGTCAAAAGCCCAAAAGCCGAGTTCCGGTGACTGCGTTAATCGCCTGGCCCAACTTCCATCCTAGAGATGGAGCGAAAGGTCGACAAACAGGTGGCAGCACCGGCTGAAACGAGAACACCCAACTTGCACCGAGCGAAAACATCGCTCATCAATGAGTGCGGATGGAAGGGTGGCGACAGTGGCAACTCGGCGGGAGAAAAACCTTGTCCAACGAAAAAACGAAAGAACCCACTTGACTCCGACCGGCCTTCTCATGGAAGGCGTTTACACTCAGAACCTCTTGTCGTGAGTGTAATTGATTTATCGTCAACCATCCTTTTGAGTCACCGCCAACCCCATGGCTTTCATTGACTTGCCCGTTTCGCAGACGTAAGATTCGCGCCAGTGATCGGCCAGACCATTTCGCACTACCGCATCGTCGAGAGGCTGGGCGGTGGCGGCATGGGTGTTGTCTACAAGGCCGAGGATGTAAAGCTGCACCGCTTTGTCGCGCTAAAGTTCCTGCCTGACGAGATTGCTAAGGATGCACAATCTCTAGCCCGCTTCCAACGCGAAGCGCAGGCTGCCTCCGCACTGAATCATCCGAACATCTGCATGGTCTTCGAGATTGACGAGCAGGACAGGCAGCCATTCATCGCGATGGAGTTTTTGGACGGGATGACGCTGAAGCAGCGCATTGCCGGTCGTCCGCTGGAAATCGAAACCTTGTTGTCGCTGGGAATCGAGATTGCGGACGCACTCGACGCCGCCCACGCCAAGGGGATCATTCATCGTGACGTCAAACCCGCCAATATTTTTATTACCGAACGCGGCCACGCCAAGATTCTGGATTTCGGTTTGGCCAAGATAACTACCCGTTCAAAGACCGAGACAGGTGAGGCCAACGCGCAAACGGCTTCGGTAAGCACGGACTTGACCAGCAAGGGGACGACGCTGGGAACGGTGACGTATATGTCGCCGGAGCAGGTACGGGCCAAGGAACTCGATGCACGATCGGATTTGTTCTCGTTTGGAGCTGTGCTTTATGAGATGTCCACCGGCCAGTTACCCTTTCGCGGGGACAGTACAGCAACGATCTTCGAAGCGATCCTGAACCGGGCGCCTGTTCCTGCGGTGCGGCTGAATCCCGATGTGCCGCCCAAGCTGGAAGAGATCATCAACAAGGCACTGGAGAAAGATCGGAAGCTGCGCTATCAGAGTGCCGCGGATATTCGAACCGATCTGCAGAGGTTGAAGCGTGATTCCGAGTCAGGCCGTTCAGTCGTGACAGCCGCCGAGACTGAGTTGAGGCCCTCTTCAAAATCCACTTGGTTCCGATGGGCGGCGGTCACTGGCGCAACAGTATTGGTCATCGGATTGGCAGTCGGCGGCTGGTTGTTTCAATCGCGCAAGGCACAGGCGTTGACCGACAAGGACACCATCGTCCTCTCCGATTTCGACAATAAGACTGGCGATCCGGTATTCGACGACACGCTGAAGCAGGGACTCTCGGTACAGCTTGAGCAATCGCCCTTTCTCGGCCTAATTTCCGCGGACAAGGTAAATGAGACCTTGAAGCTGATGGGACGTCCCGCCGGTGACCGCTTGACGCCGGAGGCCACACGCGAGGTCTGCCAGCGCTCGGGCAGCAAGGCGATGCTGACCGGTTCGGTTGCGGGTCTGGGCAGCCAGTACGTGATAGGCCTGAAGGCGGTGAACTGCAACACGGGCGATGTGCTGGCGGAAGCGCAGGAGCAAGCGGCGGGCAAAGAAGCGGTGCTCAAGGCTCTGGACGCTGCGGCAGTCAGTTTGCGCAGCAAGCTGGGCGAGTCGCTCAGTTCGGTGCAGAAGTACACCACGCCGGTGGAGGAAGCGACCACGCCATCGCTGGAGGCGCTGAAAGCCTACAGCCTGGGAGTAAAGGCGTACTATGCGAGCGAGCTAGCCGCCGCGCTGCCCTTCTACAAGCGGGCGGTGGAACTTGACCCGAATTTCGCCATGGCCTACGCCCGGATGGCGGTCACCTACGGCAGCCTCGAAGAGGATACGCGCTCGGATGAGAATCTCCGTAAAGCATACGGACTTCGTGAGAAGGTGAGCGAGCGGGAGCGGTCCTTCATTGAAGGACTCTACTTAATGAACACCGGCGAACTAGAGAAGGAGGCGCAGACTGATGAGCTGTGGCAACAGACCTACCCGAGAGACGACGTGCCCTACAGGTGGCTGGGAAATATTTACAGATATCTGGGAAACTTGGAAAAGGCATTGGCGGAACATCGAGAGGCGGTGCGACTGGCGCCAAGTAATGGGGTCAACTATATCAACCTCGGCGAAGACTACATGGTCCTCAACCGGCTGGATGAAGCGGAGGCGGTGTTCAAGCAGGCAGAGGAGCGCAAGATAGAGAACGAGGCACTGCTCTTTTGGCGATACTATGTGGCGTTTCTGAAGGGCGATACGGCACAGATGGCGCAGCAGGTCGCGGTCGCCATGGAAAAGCCGAGCACGGAGGACCTGTTGCTGTACGCGCAAGCGGACACGGAAGGTTGGTATGGCAAGCTGAAGAACGCTCGCGAACTGACTGGGCGGGCGATGGATTCAGCCCAGCATAATGACGCCAACCAAAGGGCCGCTTTATACCTGGTTGTAGCAGCGCTGCGCGAAGTGAAATCGGGAAACCGTGAGCAGGCTCGTACCGAGGCCAATACGGCGTTGAAGCTGTCGAACGGCGGTGTCCGGGCGATAGCGGCACTGGTTCTGGCATCGGCAGGTGATACGGCAACGGCGGAGAAGCTGGCTGCCGAACTCGACAAGACGTCCCCGCTGGACACGCTGGTTCAGAGGTATTGGCTGCCCACGATCCGGGCGGGGGTCGCGCTGGAGCGCAAGGACCCGAACCGGGCAATCGAACTGTTGAAGGTGACGATCCCAATAGAACTCGGGCATCCGTCGAATCTGACTATATTCCTGTGCCCAGTTTATTTGCGTGGGGAAGCCTATCTCATGCTGCACGACGGCAACAGAGCGGCAGCGGAATTTCAGAAATTCATAGACCACCGAGGACTGGTCGCGAACTTTCCCTGGGGCGCGCTGGCCCGCCTCGGACTAGCCCGCGCTTACGCCCTCCAGGGTGACAAGGCCAAGGCCCACACTGCTTATCAGGATTTCCTCACCCTCTGGAAAGACGCCGACCCCGACGTTCCCATCCTGAAAGAAGCCAAAGCCGAGTACGCGAAGTTGCAGTAGCGGGGAAAAATCCCACCTACTCGCTTGCTGTTTACCGATAGTTGCTGTTATCAGGCGTTAGCGCTCAAAACCCCTGCCAAGAGTCAGCCCGGCGATAGCGAACCCGTCCGACAAGACGACGTGAAAGGTCAAGTCTTGGCGTACAGCTGATTTCTGCGTCATTTAGACGCAGAACCTGGCAGCGCCCAATTCTCCAACTCTCCGGTGGCCCGCAGCAGGGTCATGCGGACACGCTGATACTCAAAATCAGCGTCCTGAAAAAGCAGAAAACGTTCCGCCGCCTGCGCCCGCGCATCGGCCAATTCGTGCAAGGTGCCGGTCTTGGCATCGATCCGGGTCTGGGCCGCTTCGAATCCCGACTGTGCCAGTTGATATTCCAGTTGTGCCACCTCGCGGGCGGCTTCGAGTTGCTCGGCGGCCCGCTGCAGTTTCAGGGTTTCCTCAGCCACCTGATTGCGCGCCGCTTCGGCTTGCTTCTTCGCCTTGAGAGCATCGGCTTCAGCCGCCTCAGCCCGAGCCCGCTGGCTGGCGTTGAACAACGGAATGCGGAAGGCAAAGCCGATCGTCGCGTTGTCGCGCTGAAAGGTGCCCGCCGGAAAATATCGGGTGTAGTTATTGAAAGTGGAAAACCTCGCATACTGGGCAGAGAGATCGATCGACGGCAATAACGAGCGATGCTCGCCCGACGCCCGCATCGCTTCCGCCAGAGAATGTTGCTCGGCAAACTTAACCGTAGGGCTGATGGCAATCGCTTTTTCCGAGAGATCCTGCTCCGCAGCGACCGGCGGCAAGGCTGGAATGGTTTCGGGTTCGATTTCGATGGAGGAAACCGGCAAACCGGTCAGGGTCGAGAGATGCCGCCGAAGTACATCGGCGGAGCCACGCGCCTCGGCCTGATGAAGGCGCACGCGGGCGGCGACCAGTTTTGCTTTGTTCAAGTCCACGGCGCTGTCCACGCCTTGCTGCAGGCGCTCGACCACTGCTTGTTCCATCTGTTGCGTTTGGGCTTGGTCCTGCTGCAGGCGCACGAGTCGCGCTTCCCACTTTGCCAGCTCGGCATAGGTCAAGGCTACGTCTTGGATGACGGCATTCCGCTGGTCTTTGTTCTGGAGCTCGGACGCATGCCACTCAATCTTCGCCGCACCCAGGAATTGCCGCTGCGCCGGATTGTAGACTGAACTCTGCACGACAACATTTCCCAGCGCCGGCGCCGACCCCTCGATGCTGAGCGGGTATCCGTAGGTGTAGCCGAGGCCCGAACCCGCGAATAGCTGCGGCAAGTAGTTATTGCGAAGCTCGCGGTAGGCGGCGAAGGCCTTCTGCACGTCGGCATTGGCAATTGCCGAAGTCGTGCTGTGCGCGAGCGCCAGCCGAATCGCGCGCTCGAGAGGCAGCGGTTCGGCCTGGCCGCGCGTTGCCATCAGCATCAAGACCGCAAGTAAGGCGAGCAGATTTGTGCAGCGCAATTGCGGCAATCGGATTCTCATCTCGTCACCTTCATCGGGTCACCCACGGATCAGGCGCAGCATGGATCAGGCTGCGGTTTCGCCGCGACGCACAAATTGTAGTGCGCGAGACGTGCGCCGCGCAGTAGCTTTTGGAAGTCATTTGGGAAACCACTCTGCCCGCGGGGGATCCTGCCATCCTCAGTGGACAACTCGGTTGAGCGCTTGCTGGGCCATGCCGAAGCTTCGGACCAATGCCAGGGAAGCGCGATACTCGCTCGCCGCGCCTGTTTTATCGCCATTTTTTTCCAGCAGCGTGCCTAGGAGATAGTGAGCTTTGAACGCCGGAGCCGCCTCCACTGGCCCGGTGGCGAGATAGCGCTGCAGCAGTTCCACAGCAAAAGGATAGCTTCGCCCGGCGCGATACAACATGCCGGACGCTTCTTCCAGAACTTCGAGTTTGGTCGTTGGCGCCTGGCTGAGCTTGACGATGGCTTGCTCCATTTCGTCAAAGCGCCTCTGGTTACGGAAAAAAATAGCCAGGTTGAGCCATGCTTCTGCATCGCCCTGGCTGAGGTCGATGTACTGGCGATACTCCCGTTCGGCGGTGGCGGCGTCTTTTTTCTTTTCGGCGATGCGGGCGTAAACCCAGTGTTCACGGCCCGTGTTCATGCTGGCGATGGACCGCGCTTGCTCGCGGGCCTTCTGTTCGCCCCCGCCGAAGATGCCGGGCGCTGAATAGTAGAACTCCGCCAGATCGAGCCGGGCATCTACGTCTTTCGGATTCAGTTGCACCGCGCGCTCGAATTCTTCGCGAACCTTAACCGCCAAAACTGCCTCGGCGATGGGATTAGCCCGTTCCGCCTTTTCGCCATACACGCGTCCCAGCCAAAGATGGAAACGGCTGTTGCCTGGGTCGAGCGACACTGCTTTTCTGCAGGAGGATTCCGCGCGCTCCCAATCCTCAAGCGCGAAGTAAGCGCGGCAGAGCAGGTTCGAGGACTCGGCGTCGGCAGGCGCCGAAGAGAGACGGCCATTCAACGCGGCGATGGTTTCATCGATCCGGCCGGCCACCAGCATGTCTTTCACAGAGTCCGCCCCGCTGGCGGTCAATGAGGCAAGAAGCGTGAGGAAAATCAGCCAAATTCTGGAAGCGCGCGTGATCATCTAAAACTTGACCTGCGTCCCTTCGCTGATCGGCTTGCCATTCGACGAATTGATCGCAATCACATCGTTGGCGGAGAGGCCGCGCGTGATTTCGATCTGGGTGAGATTGGAAAGGGAAGTCTCCACATTCCGGCGCTTGAGTTCGTGGCCAGCCACCAGCAAAACATAAGGCTTGGTGTCGTCCATGCGCACCGCCTCTCGCGGCACCACCAGCACGCCATCGTGCTCGGCGGCGACGATCGTCACTCCGACGTTAATATTCGGCAAGAGCTTCAAGTCCTTGTTATCTACGATGCTGGTGGTCTCGCCGACGTTGCGCGAGCCGCGCAATTTCACCGTCGATGGAATGCTGGTCACGGTGGTCCGCCACACGCGGTCAGGAACGGCGTCCCAGGTAATCTCAATCGGATCGCCGAGAGCCAGTCTGGCCACGTCGGGTTCATCGACGAAAGCGCGAACCATCACCTTTCGCAGGTCAGCCACCTGCAGCAGAAGGTCTCCGGCCGCGACGAAGCCGCCTTGCTTGGCGGGCAGCGAGTACACGATGCCCGCAAAAGGAGCACGGACATTCGATTTTGCCAGCACATCCTGCGCGGCATCGTAGGTAGCCTGCGCTTCCGCCTGCTGTGCCGAGACGCGCGCTAACTCCGCATTCGAATATCGTTTCGTCTGCTTTTGCCGGAGAAAGGTAAGTTGGGCATCGGCGCGCGCCAGAGCGTTTTCCGCTTCCTGCACTTCTCCCGCCGAGGCCGCGCCCTGCTGCTCCAGTTTTTTCAGGGCGTCTAGATTACGTTGTGCCGCATCCCGGTCGGTGCGGGCTTTTACCATCTGGGCTTCAAGGCTCAACACTTCTTCCTGGTTGCCGCCGCGTTCCGCCGCGCCTCGGTCGGCCTTCGCGGCTCTCAATTGGGTCTCGGCGCGAGCCGCCTGGGCGCGCGCGTCGGCGTCATCCAGAACGAGCAGCAATTGCCCCTTCTTCACGGAGTCGCCTTCCTTGACAAAAACATGCCGTACGCTAGTCGAGACCGGAGCGTGCGCCTCGAAGTTGTTCACCGGCTCAATTTTCCCATTGGTGGAAACCAGGCTACGGATCGCGCCTTGCTCGACGACAGCGGTTCGCACCGGCACCCCGTCATCGCGGTGAGAGACGAAAGCGGCCGCCAGGATCACCGCCCCGAGGATGGCAAGCGTCGTTATCCACCAACGCCGCGGCTGGCCTCTCGAACTGTTTCCATTCAATGCCATACAGAGAAAAGCGCAAGCTTCAATGTATATCATCCGCGCGCTGCGGAGCAGGTCAGTATACGCTTGGCCTTACCTGTTTAGATGCGCCGCGCCGGCCGTTTGCGTTGGGTCCGCTCTGGGTACAATAGACAGATGCCAAGATCTCCCCGATCCAAGTCTCCCCGCTACACTGCGGAGCACGCCAGCGCCGGGCTCGATCACGATTTCCCGGAAATCGAAACCTGGGCGAACCAGTTTCCAGGTTCTGCCCAATCAAGATCTGGCCAATCAGGATACGAGATTGTCGTGGAGGATCCGGAATTCACCTCTGTCTGCCCCAAGACGGGCTTGCCGGACTTTGGCAACATCGTGATCCGCTACGAGCCCGATCGTTTGTGCCTGGAATTGAAATCGCTGAAGGAATATCTCCAGGCCTATCGCAACCTCGGCATCTTCCAGGAAAACATTGTGAATCGGGTGCTGGAGGACGTTGTCCGTTGGGCCAAGCCGGTGTGGGCCGAGGTAAAAGGGGAGTTCCGTCCGCGCGGCGGGATTTCGACCGTCGTGATCGCAAGGTGGCCGCGCAAGAGAGGTCAGAGGTAAGAGGTCAGATTGCAGAAGTTGAACCGACGTGGTGCTTTTTGTTTTTACTTCTGCAATCTGACTTCTGACTTCTGACTTCTGCAAACCTCCCCGTGCTATATTCCTACGACTGTGCCCCCGCAGAGACTCCACGCCCGCACCGCGCTGCTCGTGCTCACCGCGCTCAATTTGCTCAATTATGCGGATCGCAATGTGCTGTTCGCGGTGCAGCCTTTGGTGCAGGACGAATTCCATCTAAGTAAAGTTCAGATCGGCTATCTAACCAGCGCGTTCCTGGGTTTTTACATGATCGCCGCGCCTTTTGTGGGGCCGCTGGCCGATCGCTACTCGCGCAAGCTGATCATCGCTCTGGGCGCGATCTTCTGGAGCGCCCTTACGCTGCTTACCGCGGTTACGCACACCTACACGGAACTGCTAATCCGGCACACGCTGGTGGGGATCGGCGAAGCTACATTCGTTACCATTGCGCCGACCTTTGTCGCCGATTTGTTCGCAGAGAAAATGCGCGGACGCATTCTGGGCGTCTTTTATCTGGCGATTCCGGTAGGATCGGCCGCTGGCTACCTGCTGGGCGGCAATCTGGCTCCGCACTATGGCTGGCGCTTTCCCTTCTACATTGCGGCAGCGCCGGGATTCCTGCTCGCGATTGCAGTGCTGTTCCTGAAGGAACCGGAGCGCGGGCAATTTGATTCGCTCAAGGAAACTCCCGAACGCGGGACGTTTTTTGGGCTGGTGCGTAATCCGGCATTTTTGACCGCGACCCTGGGAATGGCGGCGATGACGTTTTCTCTCGGAGGAATTCAGGTCTGGATGCCGCAGTTTCTCTACAGCGAACGTCACTACTCGCTCGCCCAAGCCAACTTTACTTTTGGCATCATCGTTGTGGCCGATGGGGTCGTCGCCGCGCTCGCTGGAGGATGGTTAGGCGACTATCTGTTGCGGCGGATGAAGAGTTCCTACTACCTGGTGTCGGCTGCCAGCATGGCGCTCGGTGTTCCTGTGATGATTGTGGCCCTGTTCGCCAAAGGACGCGCCATGGTGCCGGCCATCGCGCTCGCAGCTTTCTTCTTGCTGTTGAATACTTCGCCACTGAATGCTGCGGTGATCAACTCGGTGGGCGCCCATATTCGCGCTACCGCCATTGCCGTGAACATTTTCATCATTCACATTCTTGGCGACGTCCCCTCACCTACCATGATGGGATGGGTCGCCGACCGGCGTTCGTTGCAGACCGCCTTTATTCTGCCCGTGATAGCTATGGGTATCTCTTCTGCCATACTGTTCTACGGGATGCGATTTGCGCCTGCATTGCGGGTCGGTGAAGCGTCGGAAGCAGCGCAGCTTCCCTCAGGAGCATCTTCCTAAGCAGCATGCATTGGCAAACAACTAACTGGATTGCAGGCGGCATCCTAGCTCTGGCCTGGTTTTCGCGCATCGTGGAAGCGGCCTTCGGCATGCCGCGTATCACCGACATCACGCGCCCTGAATGGGACCGCAAACCACCAATTCGGTCTGGCGAGCCTGCAGTCAGCATTATCGTTCCGGCGCGCAACGAGGAAGAGCATATCCGCGAAACGCTAACCCGGTTGTTGGCTCTGGAGTACTCCAACTACGAGATTATTGCCGTCAACGACCGGTCGATGGACCAAACCGGCCAGATCATGGATGAGGTTGCGGCCTCAGAGAGTCCGTGTAGCGCGGACACTCCTGTCCGCGTGTCGGCAGCATCCGCACCGCAAACATACGCGGACAGGAGTGTCCGCGCTACACGGCTGAAAGTGATCCACATTTCAGAATTGCCCGCTGGCTGGCTAGGCAAAACGCACGCCATGTGGATGGCCGGTCAGCAAGCGAGCGGGGACTGGTTGCTGTTCACCGATGCCGACGTGCTGTTCAAACCCGATTCCGTGCGGCGCGCGGTTGCTTATGCCGAAGCGGAGCACGCCGATCACGTCGTCCTTTTCCCGCGCATGATTATGAAGCGGCCGGGCGAAAGAATGATGATCGCCTTCTTCCAGGCGCTTTTCGTTTTCGGACACCGCCCGTGGAAGGTCGCCGACCCCAAAGCCCGGGACCACATGGGCGTGGGCGCTTTCAACCTGGTACGGCGCTCCGTCTATGACGCGGTCGGCACGTATCGCGCCTTGCGCATGGAAGTGCTCGACGACATGAAGCTTGGCAAGGTAGTCAAGAACGCGGGTTTCGCTCAGCGCAATGTTTTTGGAGAGGACTTGATTTCCCTGCGCTGGGCCAGGGGCGCATTCGGCATCGTCAACAATCTCACCAAGAACTTTTTTGCCGTGCTTTCTTTTCAGTGGCCTCGGACCTTGGCCTGCATCGTGGGTCTGGGCTTTCTGAATCTCGGGCCCTTTCTTGGTGTCTGGCTGGCCCACGGATGGGCGCGAGTCCCTTACGCCATCGCGCTCGCTTCGCTGTTTGCGATTTATTACGGTATGTCGTCGAGGTCGGCGATTCCGGCCTATTACTTCTTTTTGCATCCGGTCAGCACCAGCCTGTTCATGTATACCTTGCTGCTCTCGATGTTCCACACCCTCTGGAACGACGGCATCGTGTGGCGCGGAACGAGATATGGGTTGGAAGAGTTGCGTAAGGGTATGGTATGAAAGCCGTAGCTTGGCAGCTTTTGGGTGGCGCAGCGGTTCACCGCTGCGATTCAGGCGCTCAATTCCGATGGCTTTAGCCGCTGCGGTATCTATTGCGGCTCTCCCGGATCTTCGATCGAAACCGGCTCACCCTGCTTGGTCTCCGTCTTCTTGGCGGCTTTGGGACGCTTGATCCTCCCGGCACTGTTGTGGGGTTGACGCTCGACGTCGTAGTCCGTGGGCACCCGGGGGAATAACAGGAAGGCGGCGTCGCCCAATAGTTGCTGGGTGTGACGCAAGACAATCTGAGCGCGTCCGTCGTAGTCCTCGATCGTCCCCTTGATTTCAATCTGCCGGCCTTCGAGCTGGCGAATGTCCCCCACTCGCTTGAGGTCGCGGGGCAACACGACCACGGTGAAAGGACAGGCCTTGGCATCCTTGCAGAAATTGAGCAACGTAACCCCGTTGCTGCCGTCTTCAACGTGCAGCACCGTTCCCCTGACGCATTGCGTCCCGCCGACGTGTTGGCTCGCTTCGGAGAATAAGACGCAGTCGGGCTTTCGCGTATTGCTGGCGAAACCGGCCGCACTGATCGCCAGAAAAATTCCAGGCAGGCAAGTCAGAGAAAGAAAGCGCATGGCGACTGAGGCGCGAAAAAGTGCATCCTCAGTCTCATTCTAGGCGTGGAGCGGAATTCCTACGTCAAGCAGAACGAAAATTTCACGGCAATTTCCCGAAAAGGGAACTGAAGCGTCCGGGTAGAGTGCCGGGGTATGAGCTCGGCACTCCAGAATTCCCGCGCGCTTCTATTTGCCGAAAGACTTTACGCCTGCGGCTTCGTCTTCCTTGACGTCGAAGACGGTATAGAGCTTCGTGATCTGCAGCAGGTCGTGCACTTTCTTGGTGAGGTTGAGCAGCTTGAGTTCGCCGTTCTGGTTCTTGCAAGTAGTGTAGGCGCTGACAAGTTCGCCGATGCCTGAGCTGTCAATGTAGTTTACGTCGGCGAGGTTCAACAGGATTTTCTTCTGTCCCTTGGACAGCAGGTCGCGCACCGTATCGCGCAGAACCACGCTGCCTTCGCCGAGGGTGATCCGGCCGCTGAGATCGACAATGGTGACGCCATCGACCTGACGAGTACTGGACTTCATGGTCACTGGAGAGCCTCCTTGGAGTCCGCGGGGTTGCCGTGGACATGCTTAATCATTCTAAGTTCGGTGCCGGTCGTGGAGGGGTGGATTTCCACCACATCCATGAACGAGCGTATCAGGAAAATACCTCTACCCGATGTCTTCAGCAGGTTGTCCGGCGCCAACGGATCCGGAATCCTGCTGGCGTCGAGACCCTTGCCTTGATCGCGGATTACGATCACAAGGTCGTGGGCGGTGCGTTCAAACGCGAGCGTAACTTTCTTGCTCGGGTCGTAAGCATTGCCATGCAAAACTGCGTTCACCGCGGCTTCCCGCACCGCCATGGAGATCTTCATGATCTCCTCGTCGTCAAAGCCAGCCTCGGCCGCCATACGGCCAGCCGTCTCTTCGGCGTCGTTTACCGTCTCCAATGTCGAATCCAGCGTATAGGAGACTCGGTTTGCGGGCATAGAGCGAACCGTTCCTCAGTCGGGCCTTCGCCTTGCATTGCGATGCTGACGCCGGGCTCATCATTCTGGCCCCGAAACGCCGGTTGACGGGCGAATGGAGAGTTTGCCTGTCGGGCTCGCAAAAGTCAAACGCGAACCCCTGTGGTGCGGTCCGGCGGGCTCTCGAGTTGGGGGAAACGACTCCGTCGCGCTCTAGCGCCTAAGGCGAGCCCTTACGTCCCCGAAACTACCGTCAGCGTTACGTTGGTCGAATTGTAGCTGACGGAAAAGTGCTCGGTGGAATTGATGCTCGTACCACTTACCTTCGCAAATGTTCCGCTGATGGCACTGCCGGTCAGGATGACAAAGCTGTTGCCAACCGCCGGAACAAAGCCATTAATCAACTTGATGCTCAATGTTCCGTTCAGGCTGACCCCGTTGCTGACCGCCAGTTGACCGTATTGCGTCCCGACGGTCGTTCCACCGATCGAAATATTGAGCGCACCTGCGGAATTCTGCGTGTAGGTACCGTTAATGGAGAGCATCGCCGGTTTCGTAGCCGAGTCGCCGGCAGTAACTTTGCCGCTCGACTGCACCGTGCTCGCGATCGTACCTTTGCCGACTAACATGCCGGCTTGAATGGTCATTCCGGTGGGCGCAGAAAAAGCTCCATCAACCGAGGTCGTACCGGCAGTCTGCGTGTAACTGCCGTTTGGGTAAACACCGCTCTGGAAACCACTCCCCGCTCCCACCGTCAGATGTCCGGCATTGCTGACGTTACCGGTGGTCGTGAGCAGTTTCCCGGACATCAGAGACAGCGTGCCGGTCTTTGTATTCGTGGCAAAGTTTGCCAGCGCGTTGGCACTGTTCAGGTCGTTGATGATCTGTGAAGTGGCTCCGGTCAGAGTAAGGCTGGCGGCATTGGTCACGATGTTGGCATTGTCAAACCCCAGCGTCCCGCTGACCATATACTTTCCACCGGTTAAAGTACTGCCTGAGAAATTGCTGAAACCCGCGCCCGTGACATACAGGGCGCTTCCCTTTTTCACCTTCAGCGTCCCGGTATTGGTGAACGATCCGGAGCTGGCCCCAATGCTGAGCGGATTCTTTTGGTTAGCGAAAATCGTCCCCTGATTGATCATGCTGTTGCCAGCACCGAGTGCATCCTCCCATCCGATATTTCCGGCCCCTTCAATGGTGCTTTGGTTGGTCAACGAGGCGCCGGGAGTCGCTTGGCCGTATCCGAAGATGTAGTTGTTTACGTCATTCGACATCTTCAGCGTACCGGTACCCTTCAGGGTTACCGCTCCGACTATGTCCAGATCTGTGTTGTGCCCGTTCGCGGTGATTTCGAAGGAGCCATTATTGGTGATCGTTCCCTGCAGGTACTCGATGGTCTGAATCAACTGGAACGTCCCGTTGTTGGTTACCCCGTTGAGCGTGCCATCGTTGAAACAACAAGTGGAGTTGATCGTCCCTGTGCCGCTGGTGCTCAGCGTCCCGCCGCTGATCGTCACCCCGCTTTCCAACTCGACGGTGGAACCAGGGTCGGCGTGGATCGTGCCCCCGGTGTTGGTCACCGTGCCGCCGTTGAACGTCAGTGTTCCTCCATTGGTGGCCTCCACCGTTCCGGTATTGGTGAACGTGCCAGAGGCGGTAATGATCAGTGGAGTCGTCTGGTCGGCGTCGACCGTCGCCTGGTTGATGAAGCTGTCGCCGCCGGGCGGGGAAATGCTTCCCGCTCCCTGGATGGTAATTTGGTTGGTCAACGAAGCGCCGCCGGCCTGGGCGTAGCCCATCAGGGCATTGTTGGCGTTGTTCGACATGGTCAGGGTGCCGCTCCCATTCAGGGTTACGGCTCCGACGATATC
>Ga0074044_10002946_pt1 | contig 14713 bp, 16 predicted proteins | sample BogForMeECP23OM1_FD_94443 | JGI IMG/M metagenome (GOLD analysis project Ga0074044, IMG submission 94443) | Bog forest soil microbial communities from Calvert Island, British Columbia, Canada - Bog Forest MetaG ECP23OM1 | ecosystem: Environmental > Terrestrial > Soil > Wetlands ... | reverse complement strand
GCCGGTGAGCCCCAGGCTTAAGCGCGCGGCCAGCCGGGGTCCCCAGTCGCGCCCGCGCTCGGTCGCGCCGATCAAAATTCCCCACGGCGCGTGCATCAAAACCAGCTTCGCCACAGCCTCGGCCGCCGCTTCGGGGGTGTACGAAACCAGCGCCGGATGCTCGATCATCAGCACATTGTCGGCGCCGAAACTCGCGAGCAGCCCCGCGTGCCGCACGATGGCGCCGCCAATTCCCACCGCAACCATCGCGCCGTCGAGTCGCGACGCGAGTTCGTCGCCGCGTGAAAGCAGCTCGAGCGTGCCGCGCGTGACGCGGCCTTCAAGGTCGGTCTCGCACACGATCCAGAGGTCATGGCCACGATTGCCCGCACGCCGCGCCGATCCGATCGAACGGCGATTGTGCGCGCGCGGGTTGAGCGCGCCGATTGTCTCGAGCGCCGAGATCACCTCGGCCGCGGCGCGTTCGGCGTCGGCCGAGTCGATGAATTTACATTCGGTCTTCGGCGTCGCGACGAGGCGAACCTCCTGCACCCACGTCGGCGAACCCGCGAGTCCAAATTCTTTCGGATCGGCGCCGAGCTCCGCCGCGCGCACGGATTGGATCGGCCTGGTCTTCGCCTCCTCGGAAGCACCCGGCTTCACCTTGACGGGCGGTGCGATGCGCTCGGCGCAGGTGATAACCGCGGGCATGTCGGCCTCGACTTCTTCGAATCCTTCGTCGCTTTCGCGCTCTGCGCGCAGCCGGCGGCCGTCGATTTCCAGCTTTCGCGCGCCGGTTATCTGCGCGGCGCCGATTAGTTCCGCGATCTCGGGGCCGACCTGCCCCGTCTCCGCATCGAGCGAGTACTTGCCGAGCAAAATGAGATCGAAACCTCCGCGCGCCAGCCAAATCGCGAGCGCACGCGCCGTTGCGAGCGTGTCCGCGCCCGCGAACGCGCGGTCTTCCAGGTGCACCGCCCGGTCCATCCCCATCGCGAGCGCATCCAGCAGCGCGTCGCGCGCCTGCGGCGGCCCCATCGTGACGACAGTAGTCTCGGCGCCGTGGCGATTTTTCAGCTCGACGGCGAGCGCGATCGCGCGCAGATCGAAGGCGCTCGTCACGTTGGGCCCGTCGCGCTTGATGGTCCTGGTGGTGGCGTCGAAGTTGGCTTCCTCGACGAGCGGTATCTGCTTGATGCAAACGGCAATCTTGAGCACAGCGACACTCCCGGTCCCGACGAGGCTAGTTGAGCGCGCCGCGAGGATGCAACAAAGCGCGAGATTGCGCTTACCGGCGCCGGTACGATCAGGTAGTTTCGCGATGTGGGTTGGTATCGACTCGCGGCCGCCGCCGCGCTCTGTGTATATGCTCTGGCGCTCGCGCCGGTGGCGAACGCGGCCTCGCGGATGCGAATCGTATCGCTGGCGCCGTCGGTAACGGAGACACTGTTCGCACTCGGCGCGGGTGCCGAGGTCGTCGGCGTCTCGCAGTATTGCGATTACCCTCCGCAGGTGCGCGATCTGCCGCGGGTCGGTTCCTTTCTGACGCCGAATCTCGAAGCGATCATCGCGCTGCGCCCCACGCTGGTAGTCGGGCTTGAACTGTCGTCGGACGTGCGCCAGATTCGCGCGTTGAATTCGATGGGCTATCCGGTGCTGCTGGTCAGCGACGACTCTTTGCAACAGATCGAAACCAGTATCGAAACGGTGGGTGCGCGGATCAATCGCCGGGGCGAAGCGCATCGGCTCGTCGCGCAGATTGAGGCGCAGATCGCCGCAGTCCAACAGCGCCTGGCAAAGGTAAAGCCGGAGCGTGCGTTGATGCTCGTCGGTCATCAGCCGATCGTCGCGGTTGGCGCCGGCACTTATCTCGACGAGCTCATGCGCATAGCGCGCGCCGACAACATCGCTGCGGCCGTCGGCGAGCAGTGGCCGCACCTGAGCATGGAGTACATCATCGCGATGCGTCCCGAGGTTGTGCTGGACGGTTCGATGGGTACCGATCCATCGTCGTCGAGCAGCTTCTGGGAAAAATATCCGGCGATTCCCGCGGTGCGCGACCATCGCGTCTTCGGCTATGCGCAGGATCCCATTCTCCATTCGGGCCCGCGCGTGGGACAGTCGCTCGAGATAATCGCGCGCAAGATTCATCCCGAGGCATGGCAAAATGTGTCCGCTGGTGCAGAGCAGTGAACGCGGCCGCAAGCAAACCGGCATCGCACCTGACGCGCACGCGGCTGCTCTCTATCCTGGCCGCGCTCGCAATTCTGCTCATCGTTTGTGCGGCCGCAGGCGCGTTGTTTGGCAGCGCGCATATCAGCCTCGCGCGCGCATTTTCCGATCCCACCAGTCCCGATCACGCGATTTTCTTCGGCGCCCGATTGCCGCGGGTGCTGATGGGTGTGATCGTGGGCGCGATGCTGGCCGCAGTCGGAACGGCTCTGCAAGCGCTCGTGAGGAATCCGCTGGCAGAGGGCGGCATCCTCGGAATCTCCGGCGGCGGCGCGCTCGGTGCGATACTCGCGCTCGTGATGTCCGCGAAACTCGGCGGCGGCGAGGCGGCCGTTCCGCTCTGTGCATTCGGCGCAGCGCTGCTCTCGACCGTGGCGGTTTACCGGCTGGCGATGGTCGACGGCCAGCTTGAACCGTTCACGCTGCTGCTGGTCGGCGTGATCTTCAACGCGTTCTGGGGCGCGGCAATCATGCTCGTGAACAGCGTCGTCAACTTCTATTACGCGCACAGCATTCTGTTCTGGCTGATGGGCAGCCTGGAGGCGCCGACCTATCGCGAGGCGGCGATGGTCGCGGCCCTGGGACTGGCCGGTTTCGCCGTGCTGATGTTTCGGGCTCGCGATCTGAACCTGCTCAGTCTCGGCGACGAGTCGGCTGCCGAACTTGGGGTCGACGTTGATCGGCTTCGGCGGACGATCTTCGTCTCGACCTCGGTCATGATCGGCGCCGCGGTCTCCGTCAGTGGAATCATTTCGTTCGTCGGACTGATCGTTCCGCATACCTTGAGATTGGTGTTCGGCGCGGATCATCGGCTGCTGCTGCCGGCGTCGCTGATAGGCGGCGCCGCATTCATGGTCGCGGCGGACCTGGTCGCGCGCGTCGCAATTGCGCCGGCCGAAATTCCGGTCGGCGCGATCACCGCGCTCTGCGGCGGCCCGTTCTTCATCTACATGCTGCGGCGCGAGGGCAGGAGACCGCTTTCGCTATGACGACGACATCGCGCGACACCGCCGCCGCCATGCGTGCGAGCGCGATTCACGCGGGATATCCCGGCGTGCCCGTGCTGCATGGCGTCTCGATCGAGGTGGCGGCCGGCGAAATGCTCGCCATCGTCGGTCCAAACGGCGCCGGCAAGTCCACGCTGCTCAAGGTACTCGGCGGCTCGATGAAGCCGGATGCGGGAAGCGTCGAACTCTTCGGCCGCCCGCTCGCTTCGATCGATCGCCGGGAATTCGCCCGCACGGTTGCGTCGGTTGGCCAGGAAAACGCGGTCGCATTCCGCTTCACGGTGCTGGAAATCGTGCTGATGGGACGCGCGCCGCATCTGGGCGCGTTGCGCTTCGAGAGCCCCCGCGATTTGGAAATCGCGTGCGCTGCGCTGGACCGCTTCGACCTGCGCGATCTTGCCGCGCGCCACGTTCAGGAACTGTCCGGCGGCGAACGCAAGCGCGTGTTCCTGGCGCGCGCGCTCGCACAGGAGCCGAAGATTGCCCTGCTCGACGAGCCGACCGCATTTCTCGACCTCAAGCACGTCGCCGAAATTTTCGCGCGCTTTCGCGAGCTGTGCACCGAGCGCGGCATGGCAGTAGTTGCGACGCTTCACGATCTCAATGCCGCCGCGCTCTATGCCGATCGCGTGCTGCTGCTCGCCGATGGCGCCGCCGTCGCGTATGGAACTCCCGTGGAAGTTCTGACGGTGGAGAATCTGCGGCGCGTTTACGAGACCGAGGTGTACGTCGGGCGCAATCCCTCGACGGGTGCGCTCATAATTCTGCCCGCCGCCCTTCCCAATGCTCGCGGATAGCGATTTCGGCGCGGGCGATAGTAATATGTATAGTTCCGCGCTGATTGCGGCGTTTCCAGCCAGAATCCGGCCAAAGAGCCTTCTGCAGAGAGTTGTACGGACGCCGTACGTGCGCTAGATTCCAAGGCCTGGCTAAAAAAACAATGAGGCGAAACGATGGCAACCGCAGCTACTCGAAACGATCGAATCGAACTACGCGCTACTCGCGAGGAAAAGCAGCTCATTTCTGAGGCAGCGGCGCATGAGCAGCTCGACATCACACGGTTCATTATGCGCAACGTCCTTCCGGTGGCGCGCGGCGTAGTGGAGCGATCCGGGCGCATCGTGCTTTCGGAGCGTGATTCGAAGCGCGTGCTCCAATTGTTGGAGAAACCGCCGAAGCCCACGGCAGCGCTGATCGCCGCGGCCAGGCGGCTGGCAAAAGCGTGAGCGGTAGAATCGTCTGGCGTGAGGAAGCAATCAGCCGCCGCCACGATCGCAAGAATTTTGATTGTGGCTCTCAGGAACTCAACGAGTATCTACGCCGCTACGCGCGGCAAAATCACGAATCCGGCGGCGCCAAGACTTTCGTGGCGCTGTCACCAGGCGACGCTGTCCGCATCGTTGGCTATTACACGATCAGTCCGGGCGCAATTGAATTTGCGAAGATTCCCACCGCGATAACGCGACGACTCGGCCGGTACGAAGTGCCTGTGTTCCGTCTCGCGCGGCTAGCCGTGAACCTGACAAGTCAGGGCGGCGGACTAGGCGGCGAAATCTTGCTCGCCGCCGGCAGACGCGCGCTCTCGGTCGCTGTCGAGGTGGGCGGGGTGGCGCTTGCAATTGACGCGAAGAGCGAACGCGCTGCCGAGTGGTACGAGCGTTTCGGTGCAGTGCGGCTGCTCGATGACCGTCTGAAACTAGTCTTGCCTTTGAAGACGATCGCTGAGGCGCTCGTTTCTGCGCGGTAGCGGGCTATTCCCTAATAGAGACATTCCCAAATCCGCCGCGATGCATCGCCGATGGCGCTGCGGTCGCGTATGGAACTCCGGCGGAAGTTCTGACCGCGGAGACTCTGCGGCGCGTTTACGAGACCGAGGTGTACGTCGGGCGCGATCCCGCGACGGGTGCACTCATAATTCTGCCCGCCGCACTTCCCAACGCTCGCGGGTAGCCCGGCCCTTGTGCCCGTGCGGGGTTGCGTCGTGGCCGCAATATCAGGGAAGAATAACGGCGGCGTGGCGGAGATTCACGTTAGATTTCCTTTCGTTATGCGATCCCACTCGTCGAAAAAGTATCCTGCGAGGCGGAGCAGCAAAGTCAGGGCATGATAGGTTTCAAGCTCGGAAATTCCCGACGTTTTTCTGTGCGCAGATTCGTCACGCCAGTAAAGCAGCAGGTGAACGACTGATTGCATGAATCGCTGTTGAAGAATGTCAGGCTTTTTGCCGAAGACGGTCTTGATCGGGGCTGCGCGCCCGTGGGCACGGGTAGCCAGTGTTAAGACCCGTTGGCACGGGGGGCCAGTATTAAGAAGAGGAAACATCGCGCGCTGCACAAGGACCCTCACCTTCATCCTCTCCCTAGCAGGGAGAGGAAAATAACGCCCAAAGCATGGCACAAAAAGACACAAGGCCCGGACATCGGACCATTACCTCAACAGCGGCTCCCCCTAACCGCTTCTAACAGGGCGAAGCCCTCATCTTTTCTTTTCACTCTTCACTTTTCACTTTTCACCTTTCACTTTTCACTGGGTGCAGGGGTCACCCCTGCCGATTGGCCGCGCGAGCGCGCGCCGGTACCCTGTACGTAGATGTCCTCTTCTGCGACCGAGTCTTTGAACCTCGTATTCGACGCCGACGACACGCTCTGGGATTCCAATATCCACTTTCTCGAGGCGTTTGATTTGTTCGCTGCGGCCGTTGGCGACGCGGTCCTCGGTATCTCTCGCGTCGAGATTCAGGCCGCGGTGCGCCGCGCCGAATTCCGGCTTATCAAAACGCACGGCTACGGCCGCGGTCCTTACGTGATGGCGCTGCATCAGGCGGCGGCTGAGCTCGCGCCCGCAGGTCACGACCGCTTGCGCGACGAGATCGAGCGGATCGGTGCGCATCTGCTCGAGCGCGACTGCGCATTGCTGCCCGACGTCGAACCCACGCTTGGGGAACTTTCGCAGCGTCACCGCCTGCTGATGTTCACCAAGGGCCAGCGCGACGAACAGTTGCACAAGCTCGCGCGTTCCGGTCTCGGTTCGCTCTTTGATCGCGTCGAGACTCCGCGCGAGAAGGACGTCGAGGCCTATCGCCGCCTGGTGCGCGACGCCGACCTCGATCCGTCGCTGACTTTTATGATTGGAAACAGTCCGCGCTCGGACATCAATCCCGCCGTCGCGGCCGGTCTGCGCGCCGTTTTCATACCGCATCCGCATACCTGGGACATGGAGCACGAAGAAATCAACGATGCCGGCGACAGGATTATCGAACTAACCTCCTTCCGCCACCTGGTCGAAGTATTCTAGTATCGATGATTCGATGTCCACTGCCGAACTCATCATAGACGACCTACCCCCGCACCAGCCGCCGGTTGGCGCCGCCGTGCCTGCAAAGCCGAAGCCTCCCCTGGCGCTGCGTCCGCTGCATCGAATGTGGCGGCGGACGATCGATGCGATCCAGGTGTCGCAGGTGGACCTGCCGGTGCGCGGATTGCCTGGCGCTTTGCGCGGACTGGTCGCATGCCAGATAAGCGACTTCCACGTCGATCGCGACGAGGATCTCGAACGACTGGCGCTCGCAGTCGAAGCCATCAATCAACAGCACCCCGACCTGGTCTTTCTCACCGGTGATTATTTTTCCGGCCCCGACACGATGCATCGCTATCTCGGCGCGTTTCGCGACGCGCTCAGGAACCTGCGCCCGCGGTCGGGCCTGTTTGCGATCCTCGGCAATCATGACCATTGGTCGTCGGCCGCGCGGGTGACCGATGCGCTCAAGCGCGCCGGCGCCGACGTGCTTGCCAATGACAGCCGCCGGCTCTCGCTGCGCAATGAGAAACTGGTAGTCGTCGGCATCGACGATCTGTGGTCGCGGCGCGCGGAGCCGGCGCGCGCGTTTGGCGACGTCAACCGCGATGACTGCACGATCGTCCTCGCCCATAATCCCGACACTGCGCTGTACACGCGCCATCTGAAGCCGGGCGTGATGCTGTCGGGCCACACGCATGGCGGTGTCGTGCGAATTCCGTTTTATGGATCGCCGCTCAAATCGATCCTGCGTATCGGCAAGGAATTCTACTCGGGCCTGAACCGCTACGAGGACTTTTACATCTACACCAATCGCGGTCTCGGCACGTTTTGGCTCAGGATCCGCATCAACTGCCGGCCGGAAGTCTCGCGCTTCTCGCTGACCCCGCTCATCGACGTACCGCACGCGGAGAAATCAGACACGACCGCGAAACTGCATCCGTTGAAGCGGATCCGCCGCCGCCGGACGCCGCGCCCCGTCACTCATCGACCCCGTCGAAAGCACGTCTAGCCTGGAGTCGCTGCGATGCTCGATCTCGCGATCGTAGGCGCAACTTGTAGTAACGCCGTCGGGCGTGGGTCCCGGCGACGCTGATGGACGCAAAAACCGTCGCTCTAGCGGGCGGCTCGGGATTCATCGGCCGCGCGATCGCACGGCGCATCCTCGCGTCGGGCGCAACCACGGTGCGCGTGCTGACGCGAAGTCCCGAGAAGGCGCGCGCGCAGTTCGATTTACCCGGCGTCGAGTTTGTTCGTGCAGAAATCGGACAGCCCGCATCGCTCAAGGATGCGCTCCGGGGCGCAAACACGATTGTCGATGCGATCCAGTTCGATGGCTATCCGGTCGAAAATCCGCGCCGCGGCCTCACCTTCGAGCGAATCGACTACGCCGGCGCAGTCGCGCTTATCGACGCGGCGAAGCAGGCCGGCGTACAGCAATTCATCTACATCAGCGGCGCCGCGGCCGACGAGAACAGTCCCCATCCCGGCTTTCGCGCCAAAGGCCGCGCCGAGCGCGCGATCCGCGAGTCGGGCCTGGCCTACACGATCTTCCGCCCGTCGCTGGTGTACGGACCGAAGGACAAAGTCGTAAACGGTCTCACCCGCGCGCTGCGTTTCGCGCCGGTCTTTGGCGTGCCCGGCACCGGGCGGCAGAAAGTTCAGCCGGTACTGGTCGATGATCTGGCCGCGTGCGTGATGCTCGCGGTGTCGGGGCGCGGCCGCAACGGAACGTACGAAATCGGCGGCCCGGATGTGATGACGTTCGACGAGATGATGCGGGTCATCATGGAGGCGAGCGGACATCGCCGCCCGCTGTTTCATATCCCGGAAGGCATCATGCGCGCGATCGGCGGCCTGCTGGAAAAGCTGCCCAGGCCGAGGCTGTCGCGCGACGCGGTCACGTTTGTCACGGCCGACAACGCGTGCAACATCAAGCCGCTGGTCGATGAGTTTGGAATAAATCTCACGCCAGCCCGCATCGGGATGGCGTATCTCGCGGGAAAATAGCGGGCGCTACAGTCGGCGCCAGCCCGAGCCCTCGTGGCCGAAACGGAAAAACTCCGGATGCGCGATCTCAGCCAGAATTTCCAGCGACTCCGCGATTCGCGGACCGGGCCGATTGAAGTACTGGTTGCCGTCGGCCATGAAGACGCGCCGCGCGCGCACCGCCTTGAGCCGATCCCACTGCGCACGACGGGTCAGCACGGGCAGGTCTTGCGCCGCGCGATCGATGCTGAAGCCGCACGGAGAAATCAAAATCACGTCCGGATCTTTGGCGGCCAGCTCGTCGAATTTCATCCACGGCGACTGCTGGCCCGCTACTCCGAAAAGATTTAATCCGCCGGCCATCTCGACCAGCGTGGGCATCCAGTTTCCCGCCGCCATCAGCGGATCGATCCACTCGATCGTGGCGACGCGCGGGCGTTGCGATGCGCCGCGGGCCTTGTCCGCAATCTCGGCGAGTCGCGTGCGGACGCGCTCGACCAGTTCCATCCCGCGCGCCCGCGCGTCGAGCGCATCAGCCACCCGCAGCATGTCGGTGAAGATGTCGTCGAGGCCATACGGCGCAAGCGAAACGATCTTTGGCCGCGCGCCGAGCCACTGGGCGACTGCGGCTTCAACCTCGCGCTCGCTGACCGCGCACACTTCGCACTGGGATTGAGTGACGATCACGTCGGGACGAAGTTGGCGCAGCATGGCCGCATCGACACGATAGACCGAGAGCGCGTCGCCAACGATCTTTTTTACTCTCTCGTCGATCTCCGCGCTGGTGCCCTCGGGGCTGAACTTCGCTTCGGTCAACGCCGGCAGCCGCACGACCGAGCGAGGAAAGTCGCATTCGTGCGAGCGGCCGACCAATTGATCCTCGAAACCGAGCGCGCAAACGATCTCCGTCGCACTCGGCAGCAGGGTTACGATTCGCGGCATTTGAACGGGGCTCCCCGACGATGCGACTGCGCTGCCGGAGTCACTGTTTGATTCCCTGGCGGCTGCATTCCTTGATTTCCTCCCCACCCACCGCGGCATTCATCAAGGTGAATCGCGCATGGGTGCTGAGCCCGTTGGAATCGACATCCTCCTTGATGAAGTATTGCTCGCCCGCGCGCGCATCGAACTTGTACTCGGTCTTGGTGCCGGTCGCGGCCGCGCAAGTCACCGGTCCGCTGTCCTCGACGAACGCGTAGTAGCCGCCTGATTCCAATTCAATACTCTCATGCCCGCAGGTGATCATCGGAGCCGTCTCCGAACTGAGGACCGTGTACGGCCGGTAGATGTAAATGACGCTCCTGGACGCGGGAATCGCGATCGGCTGATACTCTTCGCCCTGCGCGCCACATCCGGCGAGCGTCAGGCAAACAGCTCCCGCGAGGATTGCGGTCAGCGTACGAATCATTGTTTGTCTCACGGCTTCGACGCGCGAACGTAAAAGAACAACGGGATGTGGTCGCGAAATTTGCGAAAGGCCTCCGGATTCAGGGCGCACGCAGACTCGGGGGCGCGCGGCTCGCAAATCTCCTCGAGGCGCAGACCAGCCGCGACGGTCGGATTGATGTAGTCGGCCAGGGTGCGATCGAAGCGCGGCACGCCGAACTCCTCGACCTGCGAGGCGTTGGGCGCGTGACCGAACTTCCAGCGCTCGATCCACGCCTCGTCGTTGAAGTAGTCGGCGACGGTGAATTTGATGGCGCGCCCCGAGTCATCTTTAATCCAGCCCATTCCCCTGGTCGCGAAACAGGGATGCAGGATGCTGTACGCGAGCGTCCCGCCCGGGCGCAACACGCGTGCGATTTCCCGCATCGCGCCCGGAAAATCAGGACCGTCCATCAGCGCCATCGTGGAGATGACCGCGTCGAATGATTCCGCCATCAAGGTTGATAAGTTGGTGAAGGAAGCGCGTTCGTAGCGGATTCCAAGCGGCTCGCGGAGTTCCTCTGCGCGCGCGAACTCGATCATTCTGGCGGACAGATCCACGCCCGTCATGCGAGCGCCGCGCCGCGCGAAGATCTTGGTGGTGTGGCCCTCGCCGCATCCCGCATCGAGAACGGCCTTGCCGCGCAAGTCGCCGGTGAATTCCAGGAAAGCGGGATTGTTCCAATGCTCGCGAAAGATGTCCCAGCGGTTGCGAACCTGGTCGGCCCACACGTCGGCATTGCGATCCCATTGCGCGGCGACTTCGGACTCGCGAATTTCCGGCGGCATTCTTTTCCTCCTGCGCGCGCGGGCGATGCGCGGCTGAAAAAAATGCGGACGAGAAATCTCGTCCGCTAAGGAACCGGGTTGTGGCGGACGAGCAATCGCGCTGCGATCGTCATCCTGAGGGTTTGGCAAGTATATGCGTCCTGCTCAACGTTGACAACAGTACAACGCGCCTTGATCGTGAACGGATGAGACAGCAAATTTCCGGCGCGCCGTCCGCGGGCAGAGTAGCGGCGGTCGGTCTCGATTTCGGCACCACCAACAGCGCCATTGCGGTCGCCGGCGCCGACGGTTCGCCGCGCCTGGCGCGGTTTCCCGCCGCCGAGGCTGGCGGCGACCAGTCCGAGACGTTCCGATCGATTCTGTTTTTCGAGGCGCCGGATCAAACCGGCGGCACCGACTCAGCCGTCTCGGTGGGCAACGACGCGATTCGGCGCTACCTCGCGGCCGCCGGCAACGGGCGGCTGGTGCAATCGCTCAAGTCGTTCCTCGCCGACAAGACTTTCGAATCCACCGACATCATGGGCGAAACGTATTCGCTGGGAGATTTGATCGCGCCGATCATCAGCGCGCTGCGAGACGCCGCGAGCGCGCAGTTCGGCGAATTGCCGCCGCGAATCGTGGTCGGCCGCCCGGTCCATTTCGCCGCCGCCGGCAAACCGGACGAGGCGCTGGCGCGAAGCCGGCTGGATATTGCGATTCGGCGTGCGGGATGGACTGAGGTGGTGTTCGAGTACGAGCCGGTGGCGGCCGCATATGACTATGCGCTTCGAATCACGCGCGACGAGACGGTGCTGATTGCGGACTTCGGTGGCGGCACCAGCGATTTCTCGGTGCTGCGGCTGAAGCCTCGAACGGCCGCGATGCATGGCGCGGCGCGCTACGAAATTTTGGGCAACGACGGCGTTGGCATCGCGGGCGACGCCTTCGACGGCCGCGTGATGCGCCACCTGGTCGCGCCCGCGCTCGGCCGCGGCACCAAGTACCGCACGCCTTACGGGATGGTGCTGCCGGCGCCGACCTGGCCCTACACCAAGCTGGAGCGATGGCATCATCTGTCGTTCCTGAAGGCCCGTGCGACGATTCTCAGGTTCGAGGAACTGAAGCGCGAGTCGTTCGAGCCCGAAAAGATCGCCGCGCTGATTCATATCGTGGAAGACGATCTCGGCTACTTCCTGTTTCGATCGGTGGAGAAGACCAAGCTCGAGCTGTCCGCGCTGGAAGCGGCGGACTTCATGTTTTCCGATCCGCCGGTCCTGATTGGGAAGACGGTTGCGCGGCCGGAATTCGAAAGCTGGATCGCGCGCTACCTCGAACAGATCGCCGGATGCGTTGATCGGCTGATGACGGCGGCCGCGCTCAAACCCGGCGCGATCGACAGCGTGTTCCTGACCGGAGGGTCGTCGTTCGTGCCCGCGGTGAGGCGCATCTTCATCGAACGCTTTGGCGCCGATCGAATCCGCATGGGCGACGAGTTCACGTCGGTCGCGCGCGGGCTGGCGCTGCGCGCGCTCGACGCCACCGACTGAGGCGGAGGGTTCAGGCGAGGGAGTGGGGGTAGGTGGGCGTGAGCGAGGGCATCTCGAGGCCCAACTGCTCGCATCGCCGCGACAGTATGGTGACGTACAACTCGGCCAATTCCTCGTTGTCGCGCGACTTCAGACCGTAGCGAATGCAATCGTAGGTGAAGCCGGTGCCGGGCGGTCCGAAGAAATTCACCGCGCGCGGGATCCATCGGCGCAGCGCGTCGTTGACCGGCCCGGCGCCGAAGTGCTCGACGGCGTCGCCAAGTTGCCGCGAGGCGAAGATTTCATGACCGGCTTCTTCGTCGAGAATAACCTCGGCGGCGCGCGCATGGGGCGCATAGCTGGACTCCCGGTAGTTTTCGCCGATCATGATGAGGCCGGTGGTGTCGAGGCTCAGCGACGCCATCAGGAAGTCGAGCTCGCCGGCGGCCCTGGCGGCGAAGTAACTGGGCGCATCGAAGGACGGCGCTTTGAGCACGGAAATCATGGAGCGGTCGGCGGCTTGCTGGGTAACTCCGAGTTCTTCGAGCGCCTGGTAGATGAGCCGCGCGTGTTTTTTTTCTTCGGTGAAATTTTTCTCGACCGTGGGACGCAGCGCGGGATTGTCAACGGTCGCGAGCGCGCGCTGGTAGCCGAGCGCGGTTAGTTTCTCGGCCAGCGCGTGCGCGGCGAGCAGCCGCAGCAGCACCTTGGTGTAGTGCGGATCGACGCGGCCCTCGTTGAGGGCGGCGGCGTCCAGCGATCGCGGCCGGAACTCGCGCCGGATCGGCATCGCGTTTACCTCATCAGCTCGCTGCGCGTGAGGGCAGAATGACGGTGGCGGAGCCGGGGGTGGTCTTTTCGCCCTTGGCGTTCTCCAGCCAGATTTCGCAATCGACCATGTGATTGCCGCCTTCGGTATATTTTTTGGAGACCTTGCCGCGCGCGACGACCTTGGTGCCGGGCTGATCCATCCCGCGGTATTGCACGCCGAGCTTGCGCAGCCATCCATGCTCGCCGGCGAAGTCGGTCATCAGGTGGCCGAGGAAGGCGTTCTTCAACGCGCCGTGCAGGATCACGCCGGGGAGACCGTTGCCGAGCGCGAAATCCTTGTCGTAGTGGATTTGATAGAAGTCGCCCGACGCGCCGGCGTACCTGACGAGCTGCTGGGTGGTCGGATTTTTTTCGAGCGGGCCGATCTCAGTGCCGACTTCGACATCTTCGAAATAAATTTGCTTCGCCATCGTGGGCATCCTTTTCAGTAACTCTAGTAGCGGATTCCGGTCGAGCGCTGAATGACGCAGACCTCGCCGAACTGGTTGGTGTAAGTGGTCTCGACTACGGTGAAGACCATCGGGCCGAGCCGGCCCGGGGCCTCGCGCAAATCGACAAGTTTGGCCTGCGAGGTGATGCGGTCGCCGGCGCGAATCGGCACCAGGTACTCCCACTCGGAGCCGCCGTCGAGGGCGCGCAAGGCCGGCATCTCGAGCTTGATGTTGGGGATCGGCGCGCCCATCGAGCGGCAGAAGGTGGGCGGCGCGATCATACCGCCGAAGCGGGTCTTGCGCGCCTCGCCCTCGTTGTTGAAGAGCGAGTTGCGATCTTCGATCGCCTCGGCGAAGCGGCGAATCGCGCCGCGCTCGACGTCGTAAGTCCGCGGCTCGGAGACCTTGCCGATTTGTTTTCGCGCTTCGTCGGTAACGTACTTGTTGGCCATCGTTTGTTCCCTCAGGTGGATTACGGATGCGTCGGCTATCTATTACCACAGGCGCGCGCGACGGTATAATGCCGCGTCATTTGCGATTGGGATGCGCGGGACTAGGATGGAGATCCGGCAGGAGTCGACGGTCGCGGCCGACGCCCGGCGGAGGATCCCAAGATGGCGAAGCTCAACCCGGAGCAGATCGCGGAAAAGCTGAAAGCGCTCCCCGGATGGGAGTACAAGAACAACGCCATCAGCAAAATGTTCAAGTTCAAAGAATACCTGCATGGCATCGAGTTCGTGCAGAAGGTCGCCGAGGCCGCCGACCATCATCCCGATATTACGATCAACTACGCGCGGGTCACGTTCTCATGCTCGACGCACGATGCCGGCGGCGTGACCGACAAGGACTTCAAGCTGGCGGAAAATATCGAGATCGCGTTTAAGGATCGCAAGGCATAGGCAGGGGCAAAAGCAAGAAGAAATTTTCCGAAACCTCACGAGGTTTCGGGCTTAGCGTCGGTCAAGAGCGGAGGTACGGCTAATGGCGGAACCATCAATTGCTCGCCTGGGACACGTCGGACTTTACGTGCAGGATCTGGAGAAAGCCAAGGCGTTCTATCGTGACATCCTGGGGCTGACCGTCACCGACGAGGATCCCGGGCTGGGCCTGGTCTTCATGAGCGCGCGCCCCGAAGAGGAGCATCACGAGTTGCTGCTCTGCCGCGGGCGCAACGCCGGCGGCGAAGCGCGCGTGCTGCAACAGGTGTCGTTTCGCTGTAACAGCCTCGACG
>Ga0074044_10002944_pt1 | contig 14720 bp, 11 predicted proteins | sample BogForMeECP23OM1_FD_94443 | JGI IMG/M metagenome (GOLD analysis project Ga0074044, IMG submission 94443) | Bog forest soil microbial communities from Calvert Island, British Columbia, Canada - Bog Forest MetaG ECP23OM1 | ecosystem: Environmental > Terrestrial > Soil > Wetlands ... | reverse complement strand
GTCTTGACCACGCGGCCGTTGGCGGCCTCGATGAGCGGAAACAGCGCTCGATTGTGGGTCTCGAGCATGCGCATTCCGGCGGCATCGCCGTGCGTGGCGAAATAGTGCGTGGAACCGACGATGTCGGTGAAGAGGATCGCGCGCGCCCGAACCGAGGCCTGCCTTTTCGATTTCGGTTCGTCAGGCATGCGCCTCAGGCTCCGGTGATCGCGTTCTCAAGCTAGTTACGGCTGTCACTAGTCGGCTGGATTGAAGGATAGAGCGCATGGGTAACCAGCTCGAGGACGCCTTTGCGAAGGGGCAGGGCGTCTCCCTTGCCGTCCGGATAAACTCGATTGGTAAGTACTATGACGTACGCCGCCGCGCCCGGATCGATCCAGATCAGCGTACCGGTGAAGCCGGTGTGCCCGTAAGAGCCCTCGGGAAACATCGAATAACCGTCGCGGCCGCCCATGTCCCAGCCGAGTCCGCGCGCCCGGGGCCCGTTCGGCGGCGATTCGCGAGTGGTCATTTCCTCAACTGATTTCCGACTGAGTATGCGGACCCCGTTTCCGACGCCGCCAGTGATGAGCATGCGCGCGTAGATGGCGAGATCGTCGGCGGTGGAAAAGACCCCCGCGTGCCCGGAGACGCCGCCCATCCATCGCGCGGTCGCATCGTGGACATCGCCCCAATGCACTTTTCCTTGCGTGTCTTCGGTTGGCGCAATCTGGTCGTGCAGCATGGCTGGCGGCAGGAATTCCGTGTGCTTCATGCCCAGCGGGCCAAAGATTTGATCGGCGCAGTACGCATCGAGCGATTGCCCTGACACGCGCCGGACCAATTCACCAAGGACCTCGAAATTCTCATCGCTGTACAAAAATCGCGTTTCGGGCGGGGCCGGCGGGTTCTCGGCGACAAGCTTTTTCATTGCATTGTCGTAGCCGGACCATTGGGTACTCAAATCCAGGTCGGCGCGCATCCCGGAGTAATGCGTCAACAGGTCGCGTACGGTAATGGCCTGCTTGCCGTTGGCGGCGAACGCCGGCCAATAGCGGGAGACCGGAGAATCGAGTTGAAGCTTTCCCTGCTCGACGAGTTGCATGACGGCGGGAGTGGTCGCGACCACTTTGGTAAGCGACGCCAGGTCGAAGACCGTGTCGATCTTCATCGGCTCTGGTCGCGGCTTGAGCACTCGGTCCCCGAACGCCTTGCGATAGACGATCGAATTGCCGGAGCCGATGAGAACAACCGCGCCGGGAATTCTGCCGGCCGCGATTTCGGTCTGCGCCAAATTCGCGATCGGCGCGAGTTCCGACTTATTCAATGCGCCCGCCGCTGACGCATCCGGCGATGCAACGAACTGTGCGGAGAACAGGGCAAGCAGCGCGGCGCAAACGTAGCGCATCGATTCAGTGCTCATGCGCCGAGGCTGGAGCAAGCGTCTCGCCCAGCGCCGGCAGGGCTTCCCGCGAATAGGAATTGCGCGGGTTCCAAAGCATCCAGCCGTCGGCGCCAAACTCGTCGGCCGCCTGAATCTGCGCTCTTACTTCCGCAGGTCCGAACGGGCGATGATCGAATCCGTAGTCGCGAAACGCCTGCAGCCACGGCCGAAAGCGATTGGGCGCAAGACCGGTCCGCTCGCCAGCTCGCTTGAGACTGAGAAGGACAATTTTGTCCGGATGATCCAGCGGCATGGGCGACGCGGGAATTCCGTTGCGGAACGAGGAAGGATAGAGCATCGGGCATATGTAATCGACCGCAGGCGCAATGTCTTCGAGCTTTTGGCCGATGTTGGTGTCGTTCGGGTCCCAGCACGAATAGCCGAAAACATCCGCGGCGATGAAAACATTATACGATGTTAGCGCGACGCGCGCCTGAGCCAGAAAGTCGCGGATCGTGGCGCGCCGGACCTCTTCGTCCTGCGCCGCTCGCGCCGGCGCAGTCATCGCCGGGAATCGCACGTAGTCGAACTGAATTTCGTCAAACCCAATCCTGGCTGCTTCGACGGCGATGGCAATATTGCGGTCCTGGACGGCCTTGCTCTGCGGGTTCACCCATTCGATGCGGTCGTCCTCGTGCACCGCGGAACCATCATCGGCTCTAAGCGCCATCTCGGGATGCGACTGTGCGAGAAGGCCGTCTTTGAAGACCGCGATCCTGGCGATTGTATAAAGACCATCATGATGGAGCCGCGCGAGAAGGTCTTGCAGCTTCTTGGTGCGAGTATCGTCGTGCGCACTGTCCGTGGATGGGGCCGAGAACAGCAGCAAGCCCTGGTCGTTCTTCACGTCGATCACGAGTGCGTTGAGTTGCGTATTCTCCCGCAGCTTCAGGATGGGATCGCTTATCGGAGGATACGCGACGCCGAATATGGAGAGATAGACGGCGCGTGGCGAGAAGGTCTGCAGCGGAATTTCGATGGGATCGTCATCGGAACGGGGCGCCGCGACCTGCGCGCGGGAATAGCCCCAGGCCCGCACCGCGACCTGATCACCGCCGGCCGGGATGCGAAATGAACCGTCGGCGCCGGTGCGCACCGAAACCCCGGACATCGTGACGACGGCCTCCTTTATCGGTTGATGCGTTGCGGCATCGACGACTTTGCCGTCAAATGCGGCAGCGCGTCCGAATGCGGCCAGACAGACGAAAAGAACAAGGAACGCGGAAAGGCTTTGTCGCACCGAGGTCTCGCGCTAGTCTGATAGCTTGGCAACCGAACGCGATCAAGTACACGCGGCGGACAATCCACGGTGACTAGCAGCTACTGGATGCTACGCAAAGTAGCGCGAATTGTCAGCGCGGTGGCGTTCCTGATCTCCTGCCTCGCGGGCGCGCCGAACGCATCCGAGACGTGCGCCGCCAAACCGCAAGTTTCGTGCAGCCCGGCGGCCGGCGAGGGTCACGCGTGCGGGATCGAGGACGGCGTTTTTATGCATGGCCCGCGCAGTGGATGCCAAATCGCGCTGACCTTCGATGCGTGCCCGACGAGCCATGTGCCGCCGTTCGCTCCCGACGTGGTCGACTATCTCGAAGGTGAAAAAGTCCCCGTAACATTCTTCGTGTCAGGGCGTTGGGCGGAGGCGAATCCGCAGGATCTGCGAAGACTCGAAGCAGTGCCGTTTTTCGAAATCGCATTTCACGGCTACCGGCACCCGCGGCTCATCGACGCGCCGGCGGGCACTATCCAGGCGGAACTGGAGAACGGCAAAACCGCCTTGCAGCGGCTGGGTGCGATGCCTGTGCCGCTGTTCCGTCCGCCCTATGGGGACAGGCCTCCCGAGCTCGCGTCACTCGCGCGGCAGGATGGCGTTCTACCGGTGATGGGCGACGTCGGGCTTGGCGATCCCGATCCGAACCGGACGGCGGACGTGATGGAGCGGGACGCGATTCGATGGATCCAGGCGGGCAGTATCATCGTGATGCACGTGAACGGACGGGGCTATGCAACTGCGGAGACCGTCCGCGACCTTGTGCCGGCGCTTCGCTCGCGTGGATACGAATTCGTGAAGGTAAGCGATCTCGTTCGCGGATGCGGGCTCGAGGCGGGACGCTGAAGGAGAAGGCCCGACAGGTAGTCTGCCGCAGCCCGGTGGTTGCGATCATCGTGCTGACGGTCGCGATGGGCTGTGCCTCCACGAAGTCGAAGAGCGCCTCCGCGGCGGCTGGAGACTTCGCTGGCACCTGGAGCTGGGGCTCACCGCGGCGTTCGGCGGATGTTCCATTCCTGAAGATTTCCGGGGACGACTCGAAATTGATAATTCAGACCAAGCACTACATGCATGACTGTTTTGTGGAGGACACGAAAGACATATCGGTAGATGGAAGTCACCTCGAGTTCACCTACTGGTACGCGCCGCTGTGCCGACGGGCCAGGTGCAGTCTCGATCTGGCGGGCGATCGAATGAATGGCCACTGCGAGGGTGAAGTAAAGGCAGCGCAGTGGGGCGAGGTGCCTACCTACCTGTGGCGCGAAAACGCATCTGGAACGCCAAAGTAGAAGTATGTTTGCCGGAACTCACGATCGCTAAATTGTTCGGAAAGGGAGACATGCCGCCTTCGCTCTCAAAACCTGCCGACGAACATGACAGCGGCGACGCGCCGGCAACCAGGCTGAGTGCGCGCGAGATATGTTCCTCTCTGTTCGCCGTGCGGTTCCCCATCGTTACCGCGTTGCTCCTGCTCTTATTGCCCATTCTTCGAAACTGGATCGTCGATCTTCTGGTGATGTCGCGATGGGAGATTGCGATGGTCACCGTCCTTGCTCTACTTACCGCGTGGTGCTGCGCGTTCTGCGCGACAGTATTGCTGGAAGCAACGCCAAGCCGCTCTTTGATTCCCGCGCTCCGCTTTCCCTCGTGGCTGTTCAGGCAGGCGTTGGCATGGTCTTCCGCGCTGGCAATTCCGATCATCGTTTCGCTGCTCCTGGGCGCGGATGACAAGACAGAGGCGGCGTTGATGGTAGCTGTCGGCGTCGTCTTGGCGTCGATTGTCTTATGGCTCGCAGCGACCGTGTATCGCCGGCTTGCGGCCTCCCGTTCATCCGGGTCGAATGCGCGATGGCGGCTGATCGCAAGCGCGCGCGACGATCGCGGGCGCGCGGTCCATGCGGGCGCCGTCTTCCTGTTCGTTCTTTTTGTCCTCATCACTCTGGCTTCTCTGATGGCTAACCGGTTGGCCGGATGGAGCATCGAGCACGGCAGGGTGCTGCACTTGTTGCCGACCCTCGGCTTTTTCGAACTGCTGATTCTTCAGTGGGCTCTGCCGCTGGCAATTGGCTCGTTGCTTCTGGATCGTTATCGGGTTCCGGTCCTGCTCGCCCTGGCATTGTGGGTTGCGGTGCCGGAGCTGATCAGTGGCGGTCCCATGCACTATTTCACGGTCACTCCGGCGCGATGCGCGAGTGCCGACCATACCATCAATGGTGCTGAGTGCTCGCGGCCGGTGGCGATCGATGAAGCGCTGGAACCCTGGCTTAGAGAGGAGGAGCGGCGGACGCCGGGTCGCAAGCCGACATTGCTGGTAGTAGCCGCAAGCGGCGGAGGAATTTACGCTTCGGCGTGGGCCGCGCGCGTGTTGACGGGGCTGCAACAGGAGTTCGGGCCGCGATTCATACATTCTATCCGGTTTGTCAGCGCGGTCTCCGGCGGCAGCGTGGCGGCGATGTATTTTGTGGCGTCCTATGATCCGCAGTTGGGTGCGCCGTCCGCCGATCAACTCGAGTATATAAACCAGGCGTCCGCCCTCTCCAGCAATCGGGCGGTGGCGTGGGGGTTGCTGCGTTTCAACCTCATTCGATTGCTTTTTCCGCTAGCGGACAGGATCAACGATCGCGGTGCGGTTTTGGAAGAAACCTGGGCCAACGCTCTGCTCTGGCAGGGGCACCGTCACCGCATTTCGGCGCGCCTCTCCGACTGGCGCAAAGGCGTGCGTGAAGGATGGCTGCCGGCGACAGCCTTCAACGCGACATTGATGGAATCACTTCAGCCGCTCCTGCTAAGCACCGTCGCGGTTCCCGCTCAATGGGGCCATGCCGTACTCTTCGGTGAAGGCGAGGAGGGCTATGCCGGAACCGATATCGATGTAGTCACCGCGGTTCGCCTGTCGGCCAGTTTTGCGTGGGTCAGCCCGCTGGCGATTGCGCGTTTCCAGGGCGGCGATTCTCGCGAGCCGCTGAGCACATTTCACGTCGGAGACGGCGGCTACTACGATGGAAGCGGAGTGGAAGCCGCGCTCGCGTGGTCTCAGGCGGTGATGCGCAACTATCGTCAACGGCTCAACAAGATCATCATCCTTCAGATTCGCAGCGAACCGCATACACCTCCGGTAGATCCGATGCGACAATTCGTTCAATCGGTTCAACCTGCGGCCACCGCGGTACGCGAATTAAGTCTGATCCAGCAACAACGCAACCAGGCGGACATAGAGCACGTCCTATCGGTCTCGGAGGGGTTCATCGACACTCTGATTCTGAAACCGAGCGACTACACGGTGAAGGCGTGGGCGCTGTCGCCCCCGGAGCGGGCGCAAATAGAAAGCGACTGGCAAAACCTCAAACAGAGCCAGGAGATACTCGCCCTCGGCGCATTGTTCGAGCGCTAGAGGTTGCCTCTCTCAAAGACGATGCGGGCCAGGACGCTACTCCTGGGATGTCGCGACGGTTCTCGACGTATCGGCCTGAACCACTAACTCGATTCGCCGATTCTGCGAACGGTCCGCCGCGGTCGCATTGCTCGCTACGAAATGGCTGGCGCCGAATCCGCGTGGAACGATATGGTCGGCCGTAATTCCGTGCGTTTCCAGATAAGTGGCGACCGCCGCGGCTCGTTCGTCGGAAAGCTGCTGATTCAACCGCGCTCCACCGGTGGGGTCGCAGTACGCATCGACGTAGACCGTAGCGTTCGGCTTGGTCTTCAGAAGCTCGATTGCAGAATCGAGTATCGGTTTTGAGTCCGAACGGATCGAACCATCGGGCCGAAATTGAACTCCGCGCAGATCCACTTTCTCAACCGAAGTGTGTCCAACGTCCGCGGGTTCGGGGACCGCGGCCAATGACGATGAAGGTTCGCCCGACCTCGTGCACCCGGACATCAAGTACAGTGAAATCGCCAGTCCCGCCATAGTTACGCTAGCGGCCCATCCAGTTTTTACTCGGTTGTTTTTCATAAGGGTTTTCCTCGACATTTCATATCGAGTAGTTCTCCGTTATGAATGAGCAAGCGCTGTGCCGCCGCGATGGATGGAAAAACAACGAAGATCGCGTCACTGGGTCAGTAACATTTACCGGTTAGGGTGATGAACCTTCATTCGAAAAAGGTTCGCTTTTTGGTTTCCGATTTTGAGATTCCTGCGACGGCAATGCCGGCTAACCGGTGCGGTTGTCGAAACTGTCGTCGCGAACTACGATCCGTCGCGCGCATCCGACTTTTCATGGGAGGTTCGCAATGCTGACGCCGCACGAACAAGACATCATTCAGAGGTGGAACGATTTTTATCTGAGGCCACGCCAAGGCACGTTTCAGGAGCAGCGCACGAGACTCGTGGACTACTTCGAAGAGTTCAACGCCAATCCTCCCGAGGTAGGTGCGTACCACGCCGCGGTCGAATTGAAGCGGGGCCTCACTGCCGATATCGCCGTGCCGAAGGGCAGTGGACCGTTCCCGGTCGTCGTCTACATTCATGGCGGCGCATGGACACTCGGCAGTCCTGCGACGCATCGCAAACTGGTGAAACAGTTTGCCGAGGCCGGCTATGTCACGATCGTGCCGGATTACCGCCTTGCGCCCGAAAACCCGTTTCCTGCCGGATTCGATGATTGCGTTTTCACGGCGCATTGGGCGGCCGAGAATGCGAAACGCTACGGCGGTGACGGAACGAGACTGGCGATGGGCGGCGATTCTGCCGGCGGTAATTTTACGGCCGCGGTATTGCCCGCGCTCGCGTCGTCCAAGGGCGGGCCCAAATTCAAAGCGGCAATCCTCATCTACGGTGCTTTCGATTTCGCCGGTCTCGTGAAATTGGCTCCAGAGGCGGCAGAGCCGCTGGCGCGCGCGTACCTGGGCAGCGGCTATCCAGCTTTGCTGAACGATCCGCGGGTGAGTCCGATTCGCGCTGTCGCAGCGGGTGCGATGCCTCCGAGCTTCATCATCGCAGGAACCGCCGACGGTATCGTGGGAGAGTCACGCACGATAGCGAGTGCGATGAACCGGGCCGGAATCGAGAACGAGCTTCACATCCTCGCCGACATGCCGCACGCGTTCATGCAAATGACCGAGCTTGCCGCATGCCGCGAGGGATTGCGGCTGATGTTCGATTTTCTACGCCGCCACGTCTAGACGAATCTGCGATTCCGGCGGTTAAACAGGGGAGTGCGCGCGATAGAGCGCGCTCCTTTTAGTCTGCGTCAATTCGTGAAGTGTGCGGATTTGACTTGCCCGAACGCACGGCGCTTTCCAGCCGGCCTTTCGCAATGTTTTCAATAGCGGTGATGATGTTGGCGGTCCATCCGGTCTGATGTGATGCGCCGAGGCCGCGGCCGTTGTCGCCGTGGAAGTACTCGTAGAAAAGCACCAGGTCGCGCCAGTTGGGATCGTCGGCGTAGCGAGTGTCCTCGCCGTGGCACGGGCGCCGCCCCGTCTCATCTGGCACGAACAAGCGCGTCAAGCGTAGTGACAGCTCGTGCGCGACCTCTTTCAGGTTCATCATTCGCCCGGAACCGGTTGGACATTCGACCTTGAGCGAGTCGCCGTAGAAGTGGTGGTAACGTTCCAGCGCTTCGAGAATCAGGCGGTTCACGGGGAACCATATCGGGCCGCGCCAGTTCGAATTGCCTCCAAACAGCAGGGTGGTGGACTCGCCCGGAACGTACTTGACCTGATACTCGTCACCGCCCGCGGACAAGACATAGGGATGATCGCGATGAACGCGAGAGAGTGCGCGAATTCCATAGGGCGACAGGAATTCGTTTTCGTCGAGCATGTACTTGAGCACCCGCTCGAGCCTCTCGCGCGAAGGCACCGCAAGCAGGCGGCGTCCCTCGCTGCCGCCATCGGCGGACTCCATGTAGGAAATATGCTGGGCGAGGTCCGCGCGATTTTTCAGGAACCAGTTCATGCGCCGCGAGAATCCGTGCAACCCTGCCATCTCTTCGGCATCGAGCACTTCGACCGCGAACAGCGGAATTAATCCGACCATCGAGCGAATTTTCAGCGGAGTATATTGCCCGTTGAGTGCCAGCTTGTCGTAGTAAAATCCGTCCTTTTCATCCCACAGTCCGGTGCCGCCCAGCGTATTCATCGCGTCGGTGATAGCGACGAAATGCTCGAAGAACTTCGACGCGATGTCCTCATAGGAAGGATCGGTGCGAGCCAGTTCCAGAGACATCGCCAACATCGTCGAGCAGAAGAACGCCATCCACGCGGTGCCGTCCGCCTGTTCGAGATGTCCGCCGGAAGGCAGCGGGCGGGAGCGATCGAACAACCCGATATTGTCGAGGCCGAGAAAACCGCCGGCGAAGAGGTTCTTGCCGCCGACGTCCTTGCGATTCACCCACCAGGTGAAATTGAGCAACAGTTTCTTGAACACGCGTGCAAGGAACAGAACGTCGCGGCCGCCGCGCGGCCCGGTCATCTTGTACACGCGAAAGCAGGCCCAGGCGTGCACGGGGGGATTGCAATCCGAAAATTCGAATTCGTAGGCGGGAATTTCGCCGTTGGGATGCATGTACCATTCGCGCAGCAACAGGATGAGCTGTTCCTTGGCGAACTGCGGATCGAGCCGCGCGAGCGGAATCATGTGGAAGGCCAGATCCCACGCCGCGAACCACGGATACTCCCATTTGTCGGGCATCGAGATGATATCGCGGTTGTATACGTGGCGCCAATCGTCATTGCGGACATGGCGATGCTCGTGCGGCGGGAGTGGTTGGGCAGGGTCGCCCTCACGCCACTGTTTGACGACGTAATGATAGAACTGCTTGCTCCATAGCAGTCCGGCGCATGCCTGCCGCGCTATATGGCGTTCCTGTTCGTTCGCTCCGACCAGATGGCGGGCGGCATAAAATTCATCGGCTTCTTCGATTCGGTTGGTGAATGTTGCATCGAATCCCGTCTCCGGATCGGATCCGAACGCGCGCGCCGGCGCGCTGCGTTCGTTGTACAGGCGCATCCGCAAGGCCACCTCGCCGCCCGGCGGAATTTCCAGTCGGTAGTAGCCAGCGCACTTGGTGCCCTTGCCTTCGGGGTTCACCCTGTCGTGATGACCGTTCACGACGTATTCGTGAAACGCGTCTTTGACGAATGGACTTCGATTGGGAGAGCCGTAAAGGCGCTCGCTGTTGGTTTCGTTCTCGGTGAAGAGGATCTCGCGTAGCTCCGCGGTGGAAGCGGGATCGAATTCAAGCACGAGATTTCCCAGCGAGGCGTGCCGCGCGCGCACCGCTTCGCGTCGCAGCCGCTCGATCTGCCCCTTTGGCCAGTAGCCTTCGCCCGTGCGCCCCCACGACCAGGTGTTGCGAAACCACAGAGTCGGCAGCAGATGAATCTGCGCGGGCTCGTCTCCGCGATTTGCGATCGTCGCCCGGATCAGGATGTCGTCGGGCGCGGCCTTCGCATATTCGACGGTGACGTCGAAGTAGCGATTTCCGTCAAAGACGCCGGTATCGGTCAGCTCGAACTCGCGATCGTTGCGGGAGCGCCGCCGATTTTCCTCGACCAGGTGGGCGTACGGGAACTCCGCCTGCGGATACTTGTAGAGCGCCTTCATGTAGGAGTGCGTGGGAGTCGAGTCGAGGTAGAAGTAACACTCCTTGACGTCTTCGCCGTGATTGCCTTCCGGATTGGTCAGGCCGAACAGGCGTTCCTTCAGGATCGGATCGCGGCCGTTCCACAGCGCAACCGCAAAGCACAGGCGGCACTCGCGATCGCAGAGGCCGAACAGCCCGTCTTCGCCCCATCGGTAGGTCCGGCTGCGGGCATGGTCATGCGGAAAGTAGTTCCAGCAATCGCCATAGGCGGAGTAGTCCTCGCGGACGGTGCCCCATTGGCGCTCCGACAGATAGGCGCCCCAGCGCTTCCAATTGGCGGTCCGCTGCGCGTCTTCTTGCAGGCGGCGCGCCTCTGCGCCGAGGTTTCCATTGCTGCTCATGCGGATAGGTCCGTTTGGATCAGAGGAGCGCGGCTCCCAGGGCGGCGGATCGCGCCGCGCCCAGCAGGGCGGTGCCGTCGTTGAGAATGACCTTGACCGGAATCGCCTCCAGCAACTGGCTCATCCGGCCCTTGGTCGTAAAGGCGTGCATGAAAGTGGGTTCTTTCAGCTTAGACAGGATGCGCGGAGCGATACCTCCGCCGATGAAGACGCCGTTGGTCGCCATTATCTTGAGCGCCAGGTTTGCGGCTTCCGCTCCGAAAGCCGCGATGCCGATATCGAGCGCCTGCTCGCAGAGCGGCGACTTTTTCTGGAGTGCGGCGTTGGTGATGATCGGCGGCGCATCGCCGTGTTTCAGCGCCTCCGTCAGCCACGCCGGTTCCTCGCCGCGGCCGGTATCGCGCAGGAACCGATAGATATTGAACACGCCTTGGCCGGAAAGCACGCGTTCCCAACTGACGTGGCCGAGATCCTTGCGCAGCCAGGACAGCATTTCCGTTTGCAGTTCGTCGGTGGGCGCGAAGTCCGTGTGGCCGCCCTCGCCGGCGAAAGGGCGATGAGTCTGCCCGTCAAAAAAGAGTCCCGCCTCGCCCAGGCCGGTTCCTGCCGAAATTACCGCGGCGTTGCCAGCGGGATCGGGGGTTCCCTGATTGAGTACCGCGAAGTCTTTGGGATCGAGCGCCGCGATACCGAAGGCATTAGCTTCGAGATCATTAATCAGGCCAACGCGATCGAGCCCCGTTTCGCGTGCCAGCGATGCCGCCTCCACGGTCCACTTCAGGTTCGGCATCTCGGCGCGTCCCTTGCGCACCGGCCCCGCAATTCCGAAGCAGGCTGCGCGCGGCCGCGTCCCGTTGAGGCTCAGAAACGCGCGGACCGCGCTTTCCAGATTGGGATGCTCGTGGGTCGGATAGATGCGTTCCGCTTCGAGCTTGAGGCGCCCATCCTCAATGGTGAAGGTCGCGATTCGCGCGTTGGTGCCGCCGATGTCTCCGGCCAGGATCATTCAGGTGATAATCCTCCAGTGACGGCCCTCGCGTTCGAGCAGGTGGTCCGATTCCGTGGGTCCCCATGAGCCGGACGGATAGTTCGGAAAATCGCGCGGCGGCAGCGCTTTCCATACATCGAGCACCGGCTCGACGACGCTCCATCCCGCCTCGACCATGTCATCGCGCTGAAACAGCGTGGGATCGCCGATCATGCAATCGAGCAGCAGGGTCTCGTATCCGGTTGCCACTGCGGCGCCGAAGTACTGCGAGTATGCAAAGCTCATGTCGACGGAGCCGAGCGTTACTGTTGGCCCCGGAACCTTGGCGCTGAAGCGCAGCGAGATGCCTTCGTCGGGCTGGATGTGCATGACGATCTGGTTGGCGGACATCTGCTCGATTCCGGCTTCCTGAAAGAGCAGCTTGGGCGCGCGCTTGAACTGGATCGCAATTTCGGTGACGCGCTTAGCCATGCGCTTGCCGGTCCGGATATAGAACGGCACTCCGGCCCATCGCCAGTTGTCGATCGCGAGCTGCACCGCCACGAAGGTCTCGGTCGCGGACTGCGGATTGACCTGCTCTTCGGTTCTATAGCCGGGCGCCGGCTTGCCATCTTCGGTGCCGGGGCCGTATTGGCCGCGCACGGCATGGGTCAGCACGCTTTCGGGCGAGAGCGGCTGGATCGCGTGCAGCACCTTGGCCTTCTCGTCGCGCACCGCCTCCGAGTCGAAAGAGATCGGCGGTTCCATCGCGGTCATCGAGACCAGTTGCAGGGTATGGTTGGGAACCATGTCCCGCAGCGCCCCCGACTGATCATAGTATCCGCCGCGCTGCTCGACGCCGACCGTCTCCGCGACCGTGATTTGCACGTGATCGATGTAGCGACGATTCCAGACCGGCTCAAAGATTCCGTTGCCGAACCGGAACACCATCATGTTCTGCACGGTTTCTTTGCCCAGGTAATGATCGATTCGGTAGATCTGGGTCTCTTCCAGGACTTTCTTGATTTCCTTGTTGAGCGCCTGCGCGGAGTCGAGATCGCGGCCGAAGGGTTTCTCGATGATGACACGGCGCCAATTGCCGTTTTCCTCGTTGGTCAGTCCTGAGGTGCCGAGCTGACGAACGATCTCACCGAAGAACTGCGGTGCGGTTGCCAGGTAGAACAGATAGTTTCCCGGCGTCCCCTGTTCCTTGTCGATCTTCGCAAGCGAGTCCTTGAGCTTCTGATACAGCTTGGCGTCTCGGAAATCTCCGGAGACGTAGTAGACGCGTTCATCGAATGCGTTCCAGAGCTTGTCGTCGACCTTGGCCGTCGCGAACTCGTGGATGTCGGAGCTGAGCTTGCGGCGAAATTCGTCATCCGAATATTCGGCGGAGGTAACTCCGATCACGGCGAACTTGTCGGGCAGCAGTTTGGCCGCGAGCAGGTTGTAGAGCGCGGGAACAAGCTTGCGCTTGGTGAGGTCGCCCGCCGCGCCGAAGATCACCATTACGCATGGGTCGCCGGCTCGCGCTTTCGCTCCCGGCGTTACGGCCTGTGCAGTCGCCATAGGTTTGTCCTTTGCGAGGCTCGCGGGAGATCCCCGGCCAGCCGACTTTTTGAATTTAATGATCGAGTCGTTTGCAACTCCGTTATTTGGACTTCTCCAGATGCCCGCCGAACTCGTAACGCATCGCAGACAGCAGCTTGTCGGCAAAGTCCGCCGCACCGCGCGAGCTGAACCGCTCGTAGAGCGCTGTGGTCAGAACGTAGGCGGGCACGCCTTCGTCAATCGCCGCGTCGACCGTCCATCGTCCTTCGCCCGAATCGGACACGCGTCCGGCGAACTTGTTGAGCTGCGGATCATCGAGCAGTGCCTGCGCGGTCAGATCGAGCAGCCACGAAGCGATGACGCTGCCGCGGCGCCAGACCTCGGCGATCTCCGTCATGTTGAAATCGTACTGATAGTGCTCGGGGTCGCGCAGCGGTGTGGTTTCAGCATCGACGGCGCCCTGCTGCTTGCCGACGTTGGCGTGGTGCAGGATGTTCAGGCCCTCCGCGTATGCCGCCATGATTCCGTACTCGATTCCGTTGTGGACCATCTTCACGAAATGGCCCGCGCCATTGCCGCCGCAGTGCAGGTAGCCCTGCTCGGCGGTCGAAGTCGCTTTCGTCTTCTCGCGGCCCGGCGTGCGCGGCGCGGAGTCCATCGGCGGGGCGAGCGTCGCGAACAAGGAATCGATATGCTTCACGACCTCGTTCTCGCCGCCGATCATCTGGCAATAGCCGCGTTCCAGTCCCCATACGCCGCCGCTGGTGCCGGAGTCGACGTAGTGGATGCCCTTGGTCTTGAGCGCTTTGGCGCGGCGGATGTCGTCGATGTAATAGGAGTTGCCGCCGTCGACGATGATGTCGTCTTTTTCGAAGCGCTTGGTCAGTTCGGCGATCGTGCTCTCGACCGCCGCCGCCGGCACCATCATCCACGACACGCGCGGCTTTTTGAGCTTCTTGGCGTAATCGTCCAGCGAGGTCGCGCCGATTGCGCCTTCCTTGACGAGTTCGTCGACCGCGCTTTTGTTCATGTCGAACACGACGCATTCGTGGCCGCCGCGCAGCAGGCGTCGCACCATGTTGGCGCCCATTCTGCCGAGACCTATCATGCCCATCTGCATTGGTTTCTCTCCTTGGGAAAATCCGTCAATTGACGTTGTCTATCGAAGTGCCTCGATAATGGCGGTTTGAGCGCCGCGAATCCCGCATCCACGGTCAGCGGTTCTTTGCGATCGCCTCTTTCGCGGCTTCGAGAACCTTGTCGGGAGTGAAGCCGAACTTCTTCTGCAATGCCTTCAATGGCGCCGATGCGCCGAAAGTCTTCATTCCGATGTTCGGTGCCCCGATGCCAGTATAGTACGCCCAGCCCATAAGGGACGCCTGCTCGACGGCCACGCGCGCGCGGACATCGGGCGGCAGCACGCTCGCGCGATAAGCCTCCGGCTGGCGCTCGAAAAGCTCCCATGACGGCATGCTGACCACGCGGGCGCGAACGCCTTCAGCGCTGAGCTTATCGTACGCATCGATACACAGGCTGATTTCGCTGCCCGTCGCCATCAGGATGACTTCCGGCTTGCCGT
>Ga0074044_10002943_pt1 | contig 14720 bp, 9 predicted proteins | sample BogForMeECP23OM1_FD_94443 | JGI IMG/M metagenome (GOLD analysis project Ga0074044, IMG submission 94443) | Bog forest soil microbial communities from Calvert Island, British Columbia, Canada - Bog Forest MetaG ECP23OM1 | ecosystem: Environmental > Terrestrial > Soil > Wetlands ... | reverse complement strand
TGGACTGACCATATTTGGACTGACCATATTTGGACTGACCATATTTGGACTGACCATATTTGGACTGACCATATTTGGACTGACCATATTTGGACTGACCATATTTGGACTGACCATGTATGGCGGTATTGTTTCTCGCCGACGGCACACCAGGCCATGCGTTGGGTCACATTTTCGGGTGATCCTGATCACGGCGGGAAGCAGGTGATACAATTTTCGCGTACAGTAGTGACGAATGCGCGCTCCCTACGGCCTGAACATCCTCGACAACTGCCTCACCTGCCCCATGCGGGAGGAGCATTTATTCTGTAATCTTCCGGCCGTCGCGGTGCAAAGATTGAACGAGATCCGCTCCACCGCGATCTACCCCAAATCCGCCATGCTGTTCATCGAGGGACAGCAGCCCCGTGGCGTGTTTGTCCTGTGCACCGGCAAAGCCAAGCTTTCGACCTCCTCGTCCGAGGGCAAGACCGTCATCACCAAGATCTCCGAAGCCGGAGATGTTCTGGGCCTCAGCGCCACCGTTTCCAATCGCCCTTACGAAGTCACCGCCGAGATGATCGAACCTGGCCAGGCAAATTTCATTACCCGCGACGCTCTGATGCAGTTCATGCGCGAATATGGAGAAGTGGCCGTACGCGTCGCCGAGCAGTTAAGCCGCAATTACTACTCCGCGTATGAAGGCATCCGAACCCTCGGTCTCACCAGTTCCCCTGCCGAGCGCTTCGCAAAACTCCTGCTCGAATGGTCCAATAATTCGGAGCATGGGAATCCTGTGCAGGTGAAACTCACCCTTACTCACGAGGAAATCGCGGAAATTATTGGCACCACGCGAGAGACGGTGAGCCGCTTGTTCTCGCAGTTCAAGAAGAAACAACTCCTGCAACTGAAGGGCGCGACCCTCACCATCCGCAGCCGCGCCGCGCTCGAGAAAATGGTCAACTCCTGACGACGGCTGTTAGCTTTTGGCCTTTAGCGAAAAGCGAAAAGCGAAAAGCCAAAAGCGAAAAGCGGAAAGCCTTCACGCTCCTGCTACTTCCCGAGCGCAAATTCTTTTTCCACCGTACAGACGAGCGAGAGCGGAATGCGAACTCTTCTTACATCGGCGCTCACGCGAGTAACGCCTTCCACTGCAAAACCATCGCCATCCGGAACCGGATTCGAGACCAGATGAAATTCCTCGCCATAGAGCCTTATGTGTTTCTCGCGTGCGTAACCGAGTTCTTGCAGCCTGGTGCAAATATTCTGTCGCCTGTCATTTCCATTTGTCATAATAAAAACCGTGCGTCGCTCCCTGATGAACGGGCAGTTGGGCTAGGATGATGGCATTACCGGCACTGCCTGGGGCCGGTACGACCACTTTATTTTTTCACAATATTCGTAGAGTTCTTCCCGAAAGTCTGGATGCGCCACTTCAATCAGGGCTTTCGCGCGCTCCCGGATCGTCTTCCCATGCAGGTAAGCCACGCCGTACTCCGTTACCACATAGCGGATCAGACCACGCGACGTAACTACTCCCGCCCCTGGGCTCAGCATCGGCACAATTCGTGAAATCGTGCCGTTCTTGGCGGTCGAGGAAATGGCAATGATCGGCTTACCACCCCTCGCACGCGACGCCCCGCGAATGAAGTCCACCTGCCCGCCTATCCCGCTGTAGAACTGGGTTCCGACCGAGTCCGAACAAACCTGCCCGGTCAAATCGATCTGCAACGCCGAGTTAATGGCCACCATGTTGTCATTCCGGGCAATCAGCCCGGGATCGTTGACATAGGCCGTCGGGCGAAAATCGAAAATGGGATTGTTGTCGACAAAGTCGAAGAGCTTTTTCGTTCCCAGGGCGAACCCCACGACGATTTTGCGAGCTTTGAACGTCTTGCGCGCCCCTGTGATTACTCCCGCTTCGATCAGCGGAATCACCCCATCGGAAACCAGCTCGCTGTGCACTCCCAGATCTTTGCGATCGCCCAGGAACTGCAGAACCGCATCGGGAATGCCTCCAATTCCCGTTTGCAAAACGGCTCCATCCGGAATCAGGCTGGCCACGTTGCGCCCGATGGCGAGGTTCAACTCACTGGACGCCGCCGGCTTCTTCAACTCGCATAGCGGCCGCGACGAATCCACCACGGCATCGATATCATTCACATGGATGAAGCTGTCTCCGTAGGTTCGAGGCATCTGATCGTTGACCTGCGCCACCACATAGTGCGCGCACTTGGCCGCCGTGAGCGTTGTGTCCACGCCCACCCCAAAGCTGCAATACCCGTGCGAGTCCGGCGGAGATACCTCGATCAGCGCGACATCAATCGGCATCGCCCCGCTCTCGAACAGCCCTTCAATCTCACTCAAGTAAACGGGAGTGTAATCCGCGCGCCCGTCGTTAATCGCCTCCCGCACGTTGCCCCCGATAAAAACCGCATTGTGCCGGAAGTGCCCCTCCATTTCCGGAGCCACGTACGGAGCGCAACCCATGGTCAACATGTGCACGATTTCGACATCATGGACCTCAGGCCCGCGCCGCACCAGCGCCTCGACCAGCGTTTCCGGCTCCGCGCAACCCGGCTGGATATAGACCCGCATCCCCGATTCCACGCAGCGCAAGGCGTCGTCCGCCGTCTGCAGCTTTTTCACGTATTCGCTTTCCCACGACATATCTGGATTCTCTTATTTCCTTTCGGATGGCGCGGCCGTTTCCTTTAGCGCTCGCTCTCTCGCTTCCTGTTCGTAGCCGGTTGCCGCATGGTAAATGGCGCGATCAAAAAACTGCTCCAGCAGTTGCAGCATTTCCAGTTCCCCGAAGACTTCCACCGGCCGTTCCAATACCGATTCTTTCTTGATGAATTCCCATAAATTATCTTTGGTCATGACGATGACCCAGATCACCTCGCTGAGCGGCACTCCCTGCCGCGCCCGTACTGCTCCGATCTGTGCATAACGTTGCTTCAGGCTCAATTCATCCTTCCCCATCAGCCACTCCCCCAGATGGCCGTAGATCTCGCGCACGCGTTCCTTCAGATCTTCGGGAGGCACGTTGGATTGGTAGCGGGAGGTCAATTCCGATTTCCTAACCTGGTCGAGAAGACACGTAGACAGCGCTTCCGAATGCGATTCGATCAGCCGAACGAGCCGATATAACATCATCATGACGTCCTCCGGTGCTGAACAGGCGCTCGAATATAGTCTCAATGCCCGCGGTGTTTGCAGCCATGATAGCCGGTACGGTTGTTTGTGACAAAGATCACTGCGGAAATACCGTTCGATTAGAGGGCGGAGCAGCCATCGCTGCCTCGGCTGAGGCCGGTCTGGCTTGGCTTGCGGCCATGAGCCTCGGCGGAATGCGAGCACAACATGCGATGCCAGATTAGGCGTTGGGGACTGAAAATCAGTGACTCGACATACACCACGATGTGACTCCAAACACACCGCTTTTTCCCAAAAAACTATGTCCTAGCGGGTGCTGGCGGTGGTGACTCCAAGAAACTAAGATAAGCACTAGCACCAAGATGAAAGGTAGGATCCGATGACTTCCGTAGCCTCGTTGACCCCAGCCCAACACCACGATTTCATCCAGCCACTTACTCCCGACGAACTCCGCAAAATCGATGCTTACTGGCGCGCCGCGAACTACCTTTCCGTCGGCCAGATTTATCTCTATGCCAATCCGCTCCTGCGCGAGCCCCTGAAGCTCGAGCATGTTAAGCCGCGCCTGCTCGGTCACTTTGGGACTACTCCCGGCCTCAACTTCATCTATGCCCATTTCAATCGCCTCATAAAAAAATTCGATCTCAATGCCATCTACCTTGCCGGACCCGGCCACGGCGGCCCCGGAATGGTCGCCAATACCTACCTGGAAGGTACCTATAGCGAGTTCTATCCCAATATCACGCAAAACGAAGCCGGCATTCAAAAGCTTTTTAAACAGTTTTCTTTTCCCGGAGGAATTCCATCCCATGCCGCGCCCGAAACTCCCGGCTCCATTCACGAGGGCGGGGAACTCGGGTACTCGATCATGCACGCTTGCGGCGCGGTGTTCGACAACCCCGATTTGGTCGCCTGCTGCGTCGTGGGAGATGGCGAGTCGGAAACTGGTCCGCTAGCCACCAGTTGGCATGGCGGCAAGTTTCTGAATCCGGCGCGCGACGGTGTCGTCCTGCCCATTCTTCATCTCAATGGCTGGAAGATCGCGAATCCCACCGTGCTGGCCCGCATGAATGATCAGGAGCTGACCCAGTTTTTCGTTGGCCACGGCTGGAAGCCTTATTTCGTGGAAGGCGACGAGCCCGAAAAGATGCATCAACTGATGGCCGGAACCTTGGATGCCATCGTCAACGAAATTCGCACGATTCAAACCAAAGCGCGCAGTGGTGCCGATTCCACCCTTGCCGTTTGGCCGATGGTCGTCCTGCGCAGTCCAAAAGGTTGGACCGGGCCCAAAGTCGTCGATGGCAAGCCCATCGAGGGCACCTGGCGCGCCCATCAAGTCCCGGTGGCCGACCTGCAATCGAAGCCCGAACACCTGAAGATTTTGGAAAAATGGATGCGAAGTTACCGGCCCGAGCAGCTCTTCGACCAGAACGGAAAACTCATTGCCGAACTCGCCGAACTGGCTCCCAAAGGCGAACGCAGGATGGGAGCTAATCCTCATGCCAATGGCGGCTTGCTGTTGCGCGATTTGGTCATGCCTGATTTTCGCGATTACGCGGTCAAGGTTTCGAAGCCCGGCACCGAGAACGCCGAAGCCACACGCGTGCTCGGCACATTTTTGCGCGACGTGATGAAGCTCAACGCCGAAGCCAAAAACTTCCGCGTCTTCGGCCCGGATGAGACGGCCTCGAACCGCCTCGACGCTCTCTATGAAGTCACCGACAAGCTCTGGATGGAGCAGATGCTCCCGGTCGACGAACATCTCTCGCAAAATGGCCGCGTACTCGAGATGCTCAGCGAGCACATGTGCCAGGGCTGGCTCGAAGGCTATCTGCTCACCGGCCGTCATGGCTTCTTCTCATGCTACGAGGCGTTTATCCACATCGTCGATTCGATGTTCAACCAGCACGCCAAATGGTTGAAAGTGACGCGCGAAATCGAGTGGCGTCGTCCCATCGCCTCACTCAACTACTTGCTGACGTCTCACGTCTGGCGTCAGGATCACAATGGATTTACGCATCAGGATCCCGGCTTCATCGATCATGTGGTCAATAAAAAGGCTGACATCGTTCGCGTTTACCTTCCACCCGACGCCAATTGTCTGCTTTCCGTGGGCGACCATTGTCTGCGGAGCCGGCATTATGTCAACGTGATTGTAGCCGGCAAGCAGCCTGCATTGCAGTTTCTCGACATGGAGTCAGCCATCGAGCACTGCAGTACTGGCATTGGTATTTGGGGGTGGGCGAGCAGCGACAAGGGAATCGAACCCGACGTCGTCATGGCATGCGCCGGTGACGTGCCCACGCTCGAGATCCTGGCCGCAGTCGATCTCCTGCGCCAGCATTTTCCCGACATCAAGATTCGCGTGGTGAATGTCGTCGATCTCATGACCATTCAGCCCTCGAGCGAGCATCCCCATGGCCTCTCGGATGTGGAGTTCGATTCCATGTTCACGGTCGATAAGCCGATTATTTTCGCCTATCACGGCTACCCCTGGTTGATTCACCGCCTCACCTATCGCCGCCACAATCACGACAATATCCACGTGCGCGGCTATAAAGAGGAAGGCACGACCTCGACGCCGTTCGACATGGTCGTCATGAACGATCTCGATCGCTTCCACCTGGCCGGCGATGTGGTCGATCGCGTTCCCCGGTTGCAGAAAGTCGGCGCTCACTTCAAGCAGTTGCTGCGCAATAAACTGGTCGAGCACAAACAGTACATCCACAGATACGGAGACGATTTGCCCGAAATCCGGGACTGGACTTGGCCCTACTAGAAATTTCGCCTCTGTGCAAACTCAGCTTTTGCTTGCGCTTGTTAGGGGCCGTGGGTGCCCCATCCTTGCGCGCTTTTTGCGCAAGGGTGGGATTCCACGGGAGCATCGAGCTAGGAATTTTGCATTTGATCTTGATCTTGAACTTGTTTTTGGGTGGCGCAGCGCTTCAGCGCTGCGGTAAGTGTATTGTTTTGACTGCGGCTTTAGCCGCTGAGGGACGGCAATTTTAAAACTGCAACACTACCTTTTGTTTGCGCTTATTAAGGGCCGTGGGTGCCCCATCCTTTCGCGCTTTTTGCGCAAGGGTGGGATTCCACGGGAGCATCGGGCTAGGGATTTTGCATTTGATTTTGATCTTGAACTTGCTTTTGAGTGGCGCAGGGACCCATTGGTCGAAATGGCAGACGCGATTTGTGAGATAACTTCCTCATGAAAGTGCTTGTGCTCAACTCCGGATCAAGCAGCCAGAAGAGTTGCCTGTATGAGATTGGAGAGGCGCTTCCCTCGGATCCTCCGCAAGCGAATTGGGAGGGAAAAATTGAATGGCATGATCACCAGGCTCAATTCTCGATCAAGAACTCTCACGGAGCTTCGCGAAAAGACGAAACCTCGGTCGCCTCTCGCGGCGAAGCGGTCGAGAGTTTGCTCAACAGCTTGTGGAGCGGCGAGACGCAGGCGGTCTCCAGCCCGTCCGACATCGACGTAGTGGGACATCGCGTGGTGCACGGTGGCCCGCAATATTTCGAGCCGACGCTGGTTACGGCGGACGTCAAAGCCGCGATTGAACACGTCTCCGCGTTTGCGCCACTCCACAACCGTGCCGAACTCCAAGGCATGAGCATTGTCGCCAAACTCCTCGGCTCCGTGCCGCAGGTCGCCGTGTTCGACACCGGTTTTCATCAAACCATGCCCTTAGCGGCGAAAACCTATCCCGGTCCCTACGAGTGGTTCGAGCAGGGAATTCGGCGCTACGGTTTTCACGGCATCAATCATCAGTACTGCGCGCAACGTGCGGCGCAGTTGCTGGGCGAAGACGCGAGCTCGAAGCTGGTGACTTGCCACTTGGGCAATGGCTGCTCGCTGGCGGCGATTCGCGATGGCAAAAGCGTGGATACCACGATGGGTTTCACCCCCCTCGAAGGTCTCATGATGGGAACGCGTTCGGGCTCGGTCGATCCCGGCATCCTCACTTATCTGGCGCGCCAGAAGCACCTCACCGGCGAGCAACTTGACGACCTGCTCAACAAGAAGTCGGGACTGCTTGGCATCTCGGGCATCTCCGGCGACATGCGCCAAATTCTTGAAGCCCGCAAGAACCGCAATGAACTCGCGCTGCTGGCATTCGATATGTATGTGCATCGCCTGCGCTCCGGGATCGGCGCCATGACGGCTGTGCTGGGCGGCATCGATGCGCTGGTATTCACCGCCGGCGTCGGCGAAAACTCACCCGAAGTGCGGGCCGCGGTATGTGACCATCTTGCGTTCCTGGGTTTGCGCCTCGACGCCGTAAAAAACCAGCAACCATTAGCGGACACCGATTGCGATATCTCCGCTCCCGATCGCGCCGTCCGCACCCTGGTAATTCGCGCGCAGGAAGACTGGATGATTGCCCGCCAGTGTTGGAATCTCGTCCGCACTCGCTCCCAAACCTCTTCCTGATTCGTGACCGCAATCACTGAAAAAATCACACGCATGGGGCTATCGTATAGAGTTGCAGGTTCCCCCTATGCCGGATTCGGAAGTCGCCTCGCCTGTCGTCTCTTCGAACCTCGTTGATTTGAACCTCGTTGATTCGCACCTTATTGAGTCGGCAACTTTCCGCGCTGCCCTGGCCAACTTCGTGCCCCAGGACGCCACGCCTGCGGAACAGATTGCTGCCATTGAAGCAGGATTGCGTAGCCCGGCAGGCGAAGCCATGCGTGACACGATGGCGCGCTGGATTGTCGACTCCATCGTTCCGGTAGCTAGATTAGTTCCGCAAGCATACGAAAACTGGCGTCCACCCGTGCGCGACGCCATGATGTTCGTGGTGGCGCGTCTTTCGCCTGCGCGCCTCGCGCCAAAACTACTCGAGCAACTCAACCTCCCGCCGAAAACTACCGCCGAAGAGCGCCTGCTCCGGTTGATCGCAAAAGTTCCCGGCTTGCAGAAACTCGGACAAGTTATCGCCCGCAACCAGCACCTCCGTCCGGCGCTGCGGAATGCGCTTGCCCGGCTGGAAAACGGAATTCGCGATGTCCGGCCAGAGGACGTCGTCGCAATCATCCGGCAAGAGTTGGGGCCACGAATCGAAAAATATGATGTGAAGATCGCGCCCTCCATACTCTCGGAGGCCAGCGTCAGCGCCGTGGTGCGCTTCACCTGGCGTGATCCGGAGACTGGAAAACGCGAGCGCGGCGTTTTCAAAGTTCTTAAGCCGCATATCCCCGAGTATTTCGCCGAGGACATGGATTACCTGCAGGGCCTCGCTCAGTACTTCAGCGACCAGCACCGTAATTACGGATTCCCCCGGAACCTGCTGCCCGATACCTTCAAGAAAGTCCGGCGCCTGCTGCGGCACGAGGTCAACTTTGCCCGCGAGCAGAAGACGCTGGTCGAAGCGTGGAATCTGTATCGTTCTTTTTTGACGCAAGGGATTCGCGTGCCCCGTCTGATTCGGCCGCTGTGTACCTCGCGAATCACGGCCTTGACCGAGGAGCGCGGCATCAAAGTGACGAATGCGGCGGCGCGCCTGCCGATCGCACGACGCAGGAAAATTGCCGAGCAACTAGTCGAAGCGCTCGTCGCCGTTCCTCTTTTGGCGGCGCAGGAGGATGCCATTTTTCACGGCGACCCCCATGCTGGCAATCTTCTCTATAACAACCGCACCAGCGAACTTACCATCATCGACTGGGCGCTGCGGGAACGGCTAAGCCGCGATCAGCGGCGGCATCTCGCGCTCCTGATTCTGATGGTAACGTTTCGCGACCCGGTGGGCGCCGGCAACGAAGTTTTGGCGCTCACGCAACAGCACATCCGAAGCGCCTCCCCGAAGGGGCGGATGGTAGGGGAGTTTGTGAATCGCTTTATCGACGAGTTGCCGGCAGCGCGGATGTCCAGCGGCGTCGATGCCATGCTGCTTCTGGAGCGCCTCGCCATGAAGGGCGTCAAATTTCCCGGACCGCTGATCATGTTGTCAAAAGTGATGTTCACGCTCGATGGAATCCTCGGCGACATCGTGGGATCGGACACCGGTGTGGGCTTCGGCCTCACAATCGCGCGTCACGTTGCCGCGCATTGGATACGCTATCGCAAAGAGTTCCGTTCCCCGCTGATGAAGCGAGATTGGATCGCATTGCAGTGCAGCGCCCTGCTGTATGGCAGCCGCCTGTGGTTTAAAGGCGAACAGGCAATCTTGGATCGCCTGCTGCCCGCCACTTCGACGATGCCTCCGCGTCAGCGTGAAGCATGATGGCTGGTTGTGCCGGAATCGCTGCCCGCGGCATCGTTCCAGTTATTTTCTGCCGCCCGCGGAATAAAACTCATCGCCCGTTCGGCCAGCGCCGTGATCGTCAGGCTGGGATTGACTCCGAGGTTGGCCGCCACCACCGACCCATCGCAGATGTACATGTTCTTGTAGTTGAAGACGCGGTGGCGAGAATCAACCACGCCGCGGCTGGATGAAGCGGCGATTACGCAACCTCCAATGCAGTGTGCGGTACCCGGCACGTCGAAGAGAATTTCCGGCAGCATGCTCATGGGAAACCCGCCGGTGAGTTGCGCGTATTTCTGCGCAAACTCGTTAGCCTTCGGAATGTAGGTAGGCACTTTTTCGCCGCAGCTCACGAGAAACTTCCGGAACGGCCAGAACCAGGGGCGCTGCCAGCGCATCTCGATTTCTCCCTCCAGCGTCTGCATGCAGAGGAGAATCACAAATTCACGCGCCCATCCCAACGGTTGCAAAACGCGCACCGTCTTAATCGGATGGCGCAGCAGAGAAACCATAACGTTCTTCAGCCAGAGTGCAATGCGCTGCGGACCGGGACGGCCATTCGTCAGGATGGTCGTCAGAAACCCCATGGTGTCGGAGCCGTTTGGGTAGCGCACGGCCTCAATGTGGGTGTGCTCGTCAATATAGACGCCGGAACCGATCGCTATGCCCTGCGAGAAGTCCTGGGAGGAGCCCGGTGTGCGCGCTCCGATGAGCGATTCGGAATTGGTGCGCACATGCCGGCCCACCTGGTCGCTGATGCCCGGCAATGAGCCCTTTTCTTTGAGACGAAAAAGCAGTTCCATGGTGCCCAGCGAGGAGGCGGAAAAAACTACCCCGCGACAGGTGAAACGATGCGGCTGGCGGCGAATGTGCGCTGTCGATTTGATGGTGTCGACTTCGTAGCCGCCGCTGCCGTCGTTACGAGCCGAACCGGAAATGTCACCACCGAGCGGTTTGACGTTGACCACCCTGGTTTCGGGAAAGACCTGCACTCCCCGCTTTTCCGCCAGATAAAGGTAGCCAAGGTCCAGCGTATTCTTCGCGCCATAGCGGCAACCGATCATGCAGCCGCCGCAGCCCTGACACGTGGTGCGGGCCGGACCATCACCCCCAAAGAATGGATCTGGGAAGGTTTGGTCGCCCGGCTCTCCTTCCGCTGGCTGGAAGATGCCCACATTCGTGCAGTAGAAAGTATGGCCAGCGCCAGCGGCTTCCGCCGCCTTTTTCAAGAAATGGTCGGCGGGTCCGAGAATCTTGTTTTGCGTTACGCCCAGCATTCGAGCGGCAGTTTCGTAGTGCTGCGGCATTTCTGTTTTCCAATCGGCCAGTCCAGTCCAGGAACTTTTTTCCCACACTTTTTCGGGCGCAGGCAGCAAGGTGCAGGCATAAGTAATGGATCCTCCACCCACCGCACAACCATGAAAGATGGTTGCGTGCCTGAAAAACCGTATGCTGAAGAAACCGCGCAGGCCCAGGCTGGGACGCCAAAACCAGCTCCCGATCGACCAATTGGTGCGTGGCAGATTTTCCGGCGTCCAGCGCCGGCCCATCTCCATGACCGCAACTTTGTATCCTTTCTCAACCAACCGCAGGGCCGAAACGCTGCCCCCGAATCCTGAACCGATAACAATGAAGTCGAAATCGAATTGGTTGCCGCCGGGTGCTGCGGTTTTGCCGTCGCTACTTTCCACATTGCTTGCGAGTGTGGTGTTCACGACTTCACCGTCTCCATATTCTTCTGTCCTCGAACCCTTACATCAATCACCTGCGCTATCCTCTTGAGCGCCTCGGCGCTCGGCGGCGAATCAAGGCCAAACAACTGGAAGTCGTGAGTCATGTCCTCCCAGGCTTCGAGGACAACATCCGCGTTCTGTTCACGCGCGCGATCGGCGAACGCTTGAATGCTTGGGTACAGAATCTCGGCGCGGCCCGCCTGTATATAAATAGGAGGAAGTCCGCGCAGGTCGGCGTAGAGCGGCGAGATCAGCGGATTCCGGCGTTCGGCGGAGTCGCAGAACCAGTCCGCCCACACTTCCAGCATACGCTTCTCAATCCAGTCAAAGTTTTCGTTCCCGGCAAGGTCTACTTCAGCTTCCCCGAAGCGCGCGGCAAAGTCAGTTGCCGGAGAAAGCGCAATGGCCAAAGCAGGCATGGGAAGCTTCGCGTCTCGCGCCGCCAACAGCAAGGCCAGCGTCAGATTGCCGCCCGCCGAGTCGCCGGCAACAATCAGACGCTCAGGGTCGGTGCCCTCCTCCAGCAGCCAGCGGTAAGCGCTGAGCGCGTCTTCGAGCTGCGCCGGGAACCGATGCTCCGGTGACAGCCGGTAATCGAGCGCGAACGTTCGCGATCTCGCAGCCAGTGTGATCAGCGCAATAAAATGAGCGTAAGCCTGCGGATAAAACGAGTATCCACCGCCATGAAAATATAAGACGGTCACGTCTGGCTCTGTTTTTTTAGGAGTAAACCAACTGCCGCGGAAGTTTTCCTGCGCCACCGGCATGATGCTCACGGCTGACAACTCCCGCGAACGAATCACGACCGAGTCAAGATAGAGGCGTGCTTCTTTCACGTCGCCAAGTTGGAAGGCAGTGAGCGTCCGCCGTTTCGCTACTTCGGTCGCTACTTCTACGTACCAGCTCCATCCGGGAAGTCGTGGCCCCTTGAGCGCCCGGCGCGCAGACACGTCAAGAACGGATTGCGTCAGATTCGCCGCGCTACGGAGCCGGTAGCGCGCTGGGCCTCTGAAATGCAAAAGCGTAGCCATACCAAGCGCCAATTTTCTCTTCGCAGTTCTGTTACATGCAGTTCTATGCGAGCAGTGAGGCGCGGTGGAAAAAATGGCCGTTAAAGGTTAGGCCAATCGGCGGATTCGACGCCGGCGCGGCGACCACGGTTCGCACCATATCGCCTGCCTGCTGCCACCAGCCGTGAAAGACTTGATCCTCAGTGCAACCATCGTCTGCGCAACCATCGTCCGCGCAACGGTCACCGGTATCGCGACCACGCGTATAGCGAGCCTGCAGACGGCTCCAGCCAATAAGGTTGAATGACGCGACAGATGGAGTCACAATCACACTCCGGGTATCAAGCCGAAGCCCCGCACCTAGCGCTTTCAGCGCGCTTTCTTTCGCGCTCCAGAGCAGAGCCAGAAGCCGGTCCCGGTCCGCCACCGCCGCACTCGCAACCAACGCTTGCTCTTCGAGAGCGAAATAGTCAGCGACAAAAGCCTCGCTGTGCGGCTCAACTATCTCCAGATCACAACCCAACTCCACGCCCGACATCGCTACCGCACAGGTGGCTCTACCCGACCGGTGACTGAGTGAGATGGTGACGGGCGCGCCTTGATCGCCGAAAAAGACTTCAGGCGCACCGGATGGCGCTGGGCGTATTTCCATTTTCCTAAAGATGCCGAAATCGGCAGGAACATCCAGATAAACGGACAGAGCGCGTTTCGCGGTCCACCGTCCCAGCCGCCAGTCGGCGCGGCGTTTCGCAAAACGCAGGGTGTCGAGGCAAAGCGCTTCCTTTGCGCTCAGCCAATCATTTTCCGCCGGTACGTCTGCCTCGGTTTGTTCCAGCCAATACACGTTCATAAACTCACCGTGAAGTCAGGCCGCAACCGTGAGCTTGTCTTTCGATTCTCTGTCTCGCGATTTCTCCACCCGCGCAATCCCGCGTTCGACCGCATGAATAAGATAAGGACGCAGGTTTGCGGGTGGAATGATGTAATGCAGAGCGCCCACGTCGAGAGCGCGCTGTACGCAGTGCACGCGGTCAAACTCAGCCGCCATCTCCCCCAGCTTCTCGGAGTGCACGACTTTGAAAAGCTCGTCAAACTGTGCCCGCAACCGGCTCTTCTCGGCGCCTTCAGCCTTCGTCATCGCCTGGGTTAGCGTCTGCAACCGCGGATCCTTCTTGGCTCGGGCTTCGACCTCGCTGGCAAAAACCACGGCTGCCGCTGGCGCACCGCCGATCACCGAGGCATAGGTTCCTTCGAGCGCCGCCACTTCTACGTTTTCATTCAGCGCCCGTGAGAACACCACATATGCGCCTCCGTGATAGCGGGAGATCACGCAGAACACGATTGGGCCTTTGAAGTTCACCACCGCCCGCCCGATCTCAGCACCGTACTCCAGTTGCAGCCGGCGCATCGATTCCGGCGAACCATCAAACCCCGACAGGTTGGCCAGGACCACTACCGGTCGATTGTTGCTCGCCGCGTTGATGGCGCGCGCGATTTTTTTGGAAGATTGCGGAAAAAGCGTGCCCGAAGTCCACTGATTGGGCCCGTCCGCCGGGACAAATCCCAAACGCGGCAATGGCTGCGATTCGATGCCGATCAGACAAACGGGATAGCCGCCGAGATGGGCATCCCATACCACCGCGGTTTCCGCGGCACGCATGCCAGCCCAGCGTTCCAGCGGAGCGTGATCCTGGTCGATGGCGGCCATCATCACCTTGCGAATGTCGAAGGATCGCTTGCGCCCAGGATTGGTCTCGTCGGACAAGATCTCGCCGACGGTCTCGAATGCGGCTTCTGATCTGTCGTTCTGCCGGTCATTGTCCCCGTCATTGCCATTCTTGCCGTGAGGATAAGATCGCACGTCGCGATCGATGGGATCGGCCGTCGCAGCCCGGCGCGGGAAACGCTCGCCCGAGGCCACATAAGTGTGATCGTAATGACGCAGCAGAATGTGGCAGGCCTCCTCGATGTCGTGCGCCCAGTACTGTGCCTGGCCGTTGATGCCCATGATGCGGTCGTAACCGCCGATGCCTTGATTGTCCTCGGCCGAGATGCTGCCGGAAAATTCCAAGGCACGCTTGCCGGTCAGAACCATCGCCGCTTTTGGCGTCATGATCAGGATGCCCCGCGTGTGCATGAGCATGGTGGCTTCGGCGTTCCAGTACGGTTGCGCGCCCACGTTGATTCCGTTCACCACCAGATTGACCTCGCCGCCCGCTTGCGTGAACTCGATCAAGGCCCGCAGCACGCGCGCGATCCAATCCATGTTTTCGACTCCGCTATCCATCGAGATCTTGGCGCCGGCCGAGAGCGTGAACCATTCCAGAGGAACGCCCATGCTTTGCGCCAGTTCTAACCCTGCCAGAATGCGCCGGCACTCTGGCTCCGCTACCGCGCCCATATCTTTGCTGGGATCCCCCAGCAGCAAAACGCGCGTCATGCCCTCGGGATACTGAGTGGTAAAGTTGCGGATGACGCCCACAATGATGTTGGCTTTGTTTTGACCATAGGGACGATCGACAGCGACAAGACGACCCTCTGCATCGAGATCATGCTCGACAAAATTGCCGGTTGGAAATTCCGCC
>Ga0074044_10002942_pt1 | contig 14720 bp, 14 predicted proteins | sample BogForMeECP23OM1_FD_94443 | JGI IMG/M metagenome (GOLD analysis project Ga0074044, IMG submission 94443) | Bog forest soil microbial communities from Calvert Island, British Columbia, Canada - Bog Forest MetaG ECP23OM1 | ecosystem: Environmental > Terrestrial > Soil > Wetlands ... | reverse complement strand
AGCGCGGGAGAAACTCTGCTCCCGTTGTAGTCCCTTGTCAAGACGAATGATGTGCAAAGTCTTGCAGCAGCTACACATCGCTGCACCCCGCCAGTGAGCCTTGGTGGTTGACGTAACATCCCGATATCGCTCATTGACTGGGTTCTCCCAAGAATAGTGACGGGGGCATAATCGGAGTTTTTGTTGTGTAGAAATTATCTACAGTCAAAAATACATCCCGCTCAACTATCAGATGCAAGCCATTGATACAAATGTGTTTATCGTGTTGTTGTAGAAATTAGCAAAACAGACTTAGGATCTGGCGGGTAAAACCGTGGGGGTTCGAGTCCCCCCTTTCGCACCAATCCCAGGGCCGACCTTGAATCGGTCTTTTTGGCCACGAGCGTGGCCATTCCTGGTACTGCATCGAGCAGGTCCGCACCGGCAGCGCGTGATCAGGACGCAGCCGGCGCTTCCTGCATTCGCACGCCGTGCTACTGCAAGTAAATGTTCCAACTCTGCTTCAGCGAATACACCGTGGCGTACTTTACCTTGCATGTGATAGCGCCCTCTTTGTCTTTACACGTCCACGTCGGAGTAGCGATCGAGGTCTGCACGGTAATGGTGGCTGGCCCCGAAACGGGGTCAACGCAGGTGTGGCCCCCTGCGGTAACTACCGGATACGTTAGAACGGGTGGGATGGTATCGGGGTAGTTGTCGTCGGGAACGCAGTTGCCATTATTCGGGCCGCTATCGCCCAGGGCGCCGAAGTTAAAGTCCTGGTAAAAGACGACTAACTCCCCGGAGGTTGCCCCGAACTCATTGGGGCCCCAGTCCTGAGTGCCCGTATCGGCAATAACGTTGCCTCCCTGCGTGACCTGGGCCCTCCAAAGGATGTCGTCGCTGGCGTCGCCCGTGTAATCCTGGTAATACGTGTTGATTTGACCGCAAGGAACGTAGAAACCGTTTATTGCAGTATTTTGCCACGTTGCCCCCTGGTCCCAGGTGTAGGGATTTTGGGTCCCGTTGGTGGTTCCGTCACATGCCGCCAGCGACCAGGTGAAGTACGGGATGCCGAGCGCGATTCCGTGGAATGAAGTCGAGGGATTACCTATGCTGGGACAATCGCCGTTGCCGCCGCCATCGCCGAAGCAAGGCCACAGGTCGGACCCGTCGGAGTTGTTAGTCCAACCATTACCTAGCAAATAGGGGTCGTAGGGGCTACCGGCAAACGCCTGGCTAATACCGTACAGGCCAGGGTCTGGATAGGAGGCAGGTAGAACTTGCGAATGCTGGGTGACCACCGCACGCGGGCGGGCAATCGCCGTCTGAGTGAACGCGCAGAAAGCAACGATCACAAATAGAATCATCACTTGAAACCAGCGAGACTTTGACATTGGTGATACCTCCAAGGATTTGATCTGGAATCTCTTTTTTGCTATCAAAAACAGCGGCACTAAGTCCGGGGCGTCTTTCTATAGAGAATGCACGGGCAAGAGCGCACTCTGCTCTTTGTCTGGATTTACCCCAAACCCGCGTGCCCCTCTGTTGAGGAGATCGGAAACGGCAGGCAAAAGACGACACAAGGGTCAGAAATTTCTATCAGGTCGCTACAGGCGGAGTTAGCTAGGCGTGCTATCTCGGCAGGAAAACAGGCCAACGTAACCATCAAAAAGGACTTGCACGCCTCCTTGGAAGTCAGTTGGCGCAAAGTCCCGTGGCTGTTGAAAAACTCCTTCTCTCATGTCCGCTTTCCCAGATTGTTGAACACATAGTGCCCGGCCGGGAGCGCTTGATTCACCACCACGAACGGGAACCGAATGTCCGCTTTCATTTCTGACCAGCTCAACGCGCGGCTTGACTATCCTATTGATCTGCGAGAAGCTGTCGCACTTGGGGCGCTGCTACGCGGGGGCTCGCAGCTCCGGGAGGCGGACGTGGGGTCTGCAATCTCTTCGCTCATTGTCGCGGCCGAGCAAGGGGACAAGCGCGCATCGGAGGCATTGTTTACTGTCCTTTATTCTGAATTGCATCGGCTAGCCAAGCGTGAACTCGCGCGACCCGGCTTACAGGTTACCCTCAGCGCCACGACCCTTCTGCACGAGGCGTACCTGGACATGGCTGCGCGCGACGGCCCGTCGTTTCCCGACCAGGCGCGATTCATGGGGTATGCGGCTCGAGTGATGCGCGGGTTGATCATCGACCATGCCCGAGAACGGCACGCCCAAAAGCGGGGCGGCCTGTTCGAGATTACCTCGCTCGACACCGAAGCGATGGAGAATGCAGTGAGTCACCGAGAGCTTGTCCGCATCAGCGAAACCCTAGACGAGCTTGGCAAAGTGGAGCCTGCTCTCGCCGAGATCATCGACTTGAAGTTCTTCTGCGGCTTCTCGTTCGCGGAAATCGGCGCCATGCGTGACGTATCAGAACGCACGGTGCAGCGAGACTGGGAGAAAGCGCGCATCTATCTCCACCGGAAAATTCGCACAGATTTGTCGCTCTGAGCCATCGCCATGTCCACACTCAGCCCCGATCAGTGGCAGGCTTTAAGTCCATATCTGGATCAGGCCCTCGCTATGACCGAGGATGCGCGTGCCGAATGGCTGTCCTCGCTCGGCGAGCGAGATCCCGCACTGGCTGCACAGTTGGGAGCGCTTCTCGACGAGCACCGGGTGCTGGCGCAGCAAGGTTTCCTGGAGAAGGGGCGATTCGCATTGCCCAACTCCAAAGGACTCGCAGGCCAGACGCTCGGTCCTTACACTCTGATCTCGCAGATTGGCCAAGGTGGAATGGGAAACGTCTGGCTCGCCCGTCGCAGCGACGGCAGGTTCGAGCGGCAAGCTGCGGTAAAATTCGTGAGCATCGCGCTCGCCGGGCCGGCGACTGAAGAACGATTCAAACGCGAAGGCAGTATCCTTGGCCGGCTCGCTCATCCGCATGTTGCTGAACTTCTCGATGCCGGTATTTCCCCCGATGGCCAACCGTATCTCATTCTCGAATACGTTGACGGCACGACCATCGACCAGTATTGCGACCAGCACAAGCTCGATCTGGAGGCGCGTGTTCGCCTGTTTCTGGACGTGCTGGCCGCAGTGGCTCACGCCCACGCGAATCTGATTGTCCATCGCGACATCAAACCTTCGAACGTGTTCGTCACCGCCGGCGGCGATGTCAAGCTTCTGGACTTCGGGATTGCCAAACTCCTGGAGGGCGAAGGCCAGACGGGCGCCGCAACCTTGCTCACCCACGAAGGCGGCTCGGCTCTCACCCCCCACTACGCCGCGCCAGAGCAGCTTACCGGCCAACCTGTCACGACCGCTACCGACGTTTATGCGTTGGGCGTGTTGCTCTACTTACTATTATCTGGCCGGCATCCCGTGGGTTCAGGTCTTCGCTCCCCCGCAGAACTGGTAAAGGCTGTGCTCGACCTTGAGCCGCCGCGCGCCTCCGAGGCCACGACTGCGGACAACAGCAAGCTCATCGCTGAAAGACGTGACGCCACGCCCGATAAACTCCGCCGCCAACTGCGAGGAGATCTCGACACGATTGTTGGCAAAGCTCTGAAGAAGGATCCACGGGAGCGATACCCTTCAGTCACTGGCTTGGCCGAAGATCTTCAGCGTTACTTGAAGCACGAACCAATTAGCGCGCGACCTGACACACTCGCCTATCGCACCGCCAAATTCCTCCGCCGCAACCGCACGGTGGTGGCGCTAATCGCCGCTGCCATTGTGCTTGTGATTGGCAGCCTCTCCACCGGTTTGTACGTGGCGAACCGGCAACGAAAGATCTCCGAGCGGCGTTTCGCGCAGGTCCGTCAACTGGCGAATAAGTTTATCGATATCGACGCTAAGATCCGGGGATTGCAAGGATCGAGCAAGGTTCGAATGGAGATGGTTTCGGATTCGCTTCAGTATTTGAGGTCGCTGGAGAGCGAAGGCCATCTCGACAAGGACCTAGCCTTGGACATCGCTTTCGCGTATGTAAGGGTCGCGCATGCGCAAGGGGATCCGACTTCCCCGAACCTGGGGCAGTTTGCCGAGGCCAAGGAGAGCCTTAACCAGGCGTCCAAGTTAGTCGACGCGATTCTCGCCCAAGATCCGAAGAACCGCCGCGCTCTGTTGACCGCTGCGACCATCGCTCACGATCGCATGGTGCTGGCCGATACTGAAGACCGACACGAGGAGTCGTTGGCTTACGCAAAGGATGCCGCTTCGCTCATCGAGCGATTTCTCAGTCTCGGAAATGCTGAGGCTCACGATGTCTACAGCATGGTTTACTTCTACATGAACGTAGCTAACGTCGAGGCGAACAGCCGGCGTTTTGATGACGCCAAACGATACTGTCGGCGTGCGTTGGAGATTGCACAGCCAGTGAAAGCGGCACGCACGGCGGAGGGAAGCATTTATCGCGTGCTGGCCGATACTCTTCGCCAGTCGGGCGATCTCGAGGGCGCGCTCAAGACTGTGAATCGGGCAATGGAATTACAAGAAGAGCAGGCGGCCGCTGGACATGCCGCGCTGCTCGTCAATCTCGGTATTGCGCTAACTGCGAAGGGCATGATTCTGGGCCGGGCCGACGCTGATCCAAGCCTTGGCCGAAGCGATGAGGCGTTGACCGCCTTTCAAAGAGCGGTTGATATCGCTGAGGAACTGGCTAAGAAAGACTCGATCGATTATCTCAGCCGGCATGCGGAAGCGGGTTATGCGCTGGAGGCGGGTAATGTTCTCCGGCATAGAGATTCCCGAAAGGCGTTGGCGGTGTATGACCAGGCAATCACGCGAATACGAGAGGCGAAGACCAATTCGAGCACGCAGCACGATGAGGCCGAGTTGCTCGCCGCTTCGTCGTATCCAGTGCGCTGGATCGGCAGCAAGGCGGAGGCGCAGCAACGAATCGACCGAGCGTTTCAACTGCTGGGCGAGGCCCACATCTATCCGGCAGACCAAATCGAACCGATGTCCGATGCTTACCATGCTCTGCAAGCACAAGCGGATCACTACACAGAAACCGGCGAGACACAGAAGGCTATTGATATGTATCAGCAACTGCTAGAGAAGCTTAAAGCGTGGGGGGCCAAGCCAGACGATGATTTGCGCGACGCCACCTGTATTTCGCGCACCTGGACTGCGCTCGCCGACCTTCTGCGCCGAGTCGGACGGACTGACGAAGCCGGGCGGCTTGAAGCTGAGAGAACAGAACTCTGGAACCACTGGCAGAGCAAGCTGCCAAATGCCCAATTTCTACTTCGCCAATCCTTAAGTCAGGTAGCCCCTCCCGCAGCTTTCCGTTCCGCAGCGGCGCAGTAGGGCAGCTTGGGCGCCGGCCCCGCAGTCCCGAACCGGTCGTCAACTGAGCCGGGGGACCTGCCCTGCAATATTTCTTGCCCTGCTGTCGTCTTTTACCCGCCGTTTCCGATTCCCTAAATAGAGGGGCACGCTGGGTGCACCCAGGCAAAGAGCAGAATGCGCTCCTGAACTACTAAGGGGTGCTCACAGGAATGGAAATCTAATTAACAAGGGACGAAAGGCACACGCTAAGCAGTCATTTTTCAACTGTTTCCAATTCACACCGGAAACAACCATGGCTGCGTAACTTTCCCAAGCGCTCGCCCTCCCAGAGGTTAGCTTCATGGGGCACGAATCGGCCGGCGAGATCACGCCGCTCTTACAAGGCTGGCGGGGTGGCGACCGCAAAGCTCTGGACGCCTTGTTGCCTGTCGACTCCAAGGAACGGCAGCGTCTGGCTCACTTTCAACTGTGCAAGAAACGTCCCGACCACCCTTTCCAGAGCGCTGCTCTACGGCGATCACGGCTGGGCGCGATTGGAGCAACGGCTCGGGCCTGGCTGCACCGGGAAATGAGTTGTGGAAATTCCGATGGACGCTGAGCACTGGAAACGAATCGACGAACTGCTGCAGACGGCGCTGCGAATGCCGGTCGAGCACCAGGAGGAATTCCTGCGCCAGCAGTGCGCTGACGATGCGGAACTGCTCGCGGAAGGGCGCTCGCTGCTGGCTTCACGTCGCCAAGCGGGAAGCTTTCTGGAGTCGCCCGGGAACCACGTTGCCGCGATCGCGGCACGACCGCCTACCCTGGGCGCGACTTCCTCCAGTGGTACCTTGATCGCGGGTCAGACCATTTCCCACTATCGCGTGATTGGTTCTCTTGGCTCGGGCGGCATGGGCGTGGTCTACAAGGCGGAGGACCTATCTCTGGGACGATTAGTCGCCCTCAAGTTTCTTCCTGAAGACACCGCGCGTGAGCCGTTGGCACTGGAACGGTTTCGTCGCGAAGCCCGGGCGGCGTCGGCGCTGAACCATGCCAACATCTGCACGATCTACGAGGTCGGCGAGCATGAAGGCCGATCCTTCCTCGCTATGGAGTATCTCGACGGCGGGAACCTGCGGGAGTGCATCGCGGGCCGAGCGCTGCCGATGGACACCCTGCTGCCTCTGGCCATAGAAATCGCCGACGCGATGGAAGCGGCGCACACCGAAGGCATCGTGCATCGCGATATCAAGCCGGCGAACATTTTCGTCACCAAGCGCGGACACGCCAAGGTTCTGGACTTCGGACTGGCCAAACTGACCGGGCCACGACAGAAGAGTGGAAGTGGGAGCGGAAGCGGCAGCGGGGAAGAAGAGACGGTACTGACAGCGGGTCCGCTGACCGGCCGGGGAGCGGCGCTGGGCACCGTCGCCTATATGTCGCCAGAGCAAGCACGGGCCAAGCAACTGGACTCACGGACGGATCTGTTCTCGTTCGGCGCGGTGTTGTACGAGATGGCGACGGGACAGCGTCCGTTCCCCGGGGAAACGGATGCGACGATCTACGACGCGATCCTGAACCGCGAACCGGAACTGCCGAGCCGGCTGAACAAGCAAATCCCAGCCAAGCTGGAAGAGATCATTTACAAAGCGCTGGAGAAGGAGCGCGATTTGCGCTACCAGCACGCCGCGGACATCCGCACCGACTTGCAGCGCCTGAAGCGCGATACCGAATCAAATCGAGGTTTGGCGGCGCAATCCAGTGCTCATGTCCTGCCAGTTCGTCAAAGCCCCGGATTCCGCAAGAAAGCACTTTACGGATCCCTGTTGATCATTGTGCTGGTTGCTTTGAGCTTCGGAGCACGCTGGCTCGAACGACGGATTTCTCCGCCAGCCCCGCTCAAAGAGATACAGCTGACACACAACTCTTCTGATAAGGCGGTCCGCGGTACCGCGCTCTCATCCGACGGCCGCTACCTGGCGTTCGTCGACGCCGACGGACTGCACATTGACACCATAGCGACGGGAGAAGAGCACGATGTGTCTGTCCCGGAGGAATTCCTGAAAGGCTTGGTTGACTTTAATTGGTATCCGGGCGGGGACAAGCTCTTGTTGCGAACCTACTCTGAAAAGGAAAAGTCGATTCTCTGGGTGCTATCTACGTTCGGAGGTGCACCCCGCAAACTGCAGACGCATTGCGGCAATGCGCAACTTTCGCCCGATGGTTCTTTGATCGCTTTCACAAGATCCGGAGGGGTTTGGTTTATGCGTGCGGACGGTAATAGCCCGAAACGGCTGATGACGATTGACTCCGGATACGCCTTTGATTTGGCGTGGTCTCCAACCGGCCGAAGAATCGCTGTCGCGATTGAAGAAGATGCAGGTGCAAGTGTCAGATCCGTCTCGCCGGATGGCGAAAAGCCGGTTTTTGCGTTCAGCAGCCCTCTTATGACCGACCAGACAGGAATCGTGTGGACCAGAGATGGGCGGCTGATATTTTCTCGGGCTGATACCGCTGTCGAATCCTCTTCCTTCAATTTGTGGTCCCTGCCTCTTGATCCAGATACCGGCGCTCCCAGAGGCGAACCCGTGCAAATAACTCATTGGGACCGAGTTTGGCCGTCACCGGTCGGCGTTAGCCAGGACGGCAGATACCTCCTGATCAGGAAAACTCATTTGTGGATGGACATTTTCGCCGCCAAAGTGAGCGATCACAGTACGGGGCTACAGCAAGTTACACGGGTGACCAGTGCCGACAGCGACAATGTACCCACCGGGTGGACCCGCGATGGTGCGTTACTGTTCCAGTCTGATAGAAGAGGAGGCAAGCTTCAAGTCTACCGACAGTTATTAAGTCAACATGTCACAGAAGCCGTTACCTCCAGCGCTAACAACACATACGGGGGTGAACTCGCGCCGGGAGGAGCATGGATTCTCTATTGGGAAAAAAAGACGGCGGCTTTGAGCCAATCGTTGATGCGCGTCCCGGCGGCGGGAGGACCTTCCGAGCGGATTCTAGACGTCACCATAGACGCCGATCCCGACTTCCACTGTCCTGTTACCGGCAATTCCTGCGTTTTCAGTCGTATAGACAAGGGCAAGCTCATCTTCTATTCCTTGGACCCCTTGAGTGGACAAGGAAAGGAGCTCGCCAGGACGGAAGTCGGCCATCCAGGCGAGTGGATGAACTGGGCGTTGACACCTGATGCCCGCAAAGTCGCTGTTGCCGGCGTTGATGGATGGAACAAAGTCCAGATTATCGACCTGCAAACCGGCTCACAACGGGACATAACGACTCCGAGCTTTATTCTAGGCGGCATCTCATGGTCCAGAGATGCAACCGTCCTTTACGGCGCCTCACAAACTGACAAAACCTTCTACTTGCTCAGCCTGGACCTGTCAGGAAAATCACAGATGCTCCGAACCTCAGGGGAGACTATTTATAACCCTCGCGTTTCCCCCGATGGTCTCTCGCTCGCCTACAGCCAACAGTTCGGAGAATCGAACGCGTATCTGCTCGAGAATTTTTAGTTGGCTCGCCCGGCATACTATCGATAGAACCAGCGTTGTTTGGATCGCAATCGAGGGCGCAATGCCGCTCTCTTGTTTGGGTGGAAAACTCAGCCGGCGGCGGTGGCGGCCTTGCGAGCGATCAGTTTGTAGCCTTCAGCTATCGACCAGTGGCAAGCGAAGCAAGAATGGAAGCAAGTTCGCCAAGCTTTCGAGGCAAAGCACAAGGCGCGGCGATCAAGTCCCTAAGATTTCTTGCGGGAAGGCAACACCTTTGATGCTTGATACAATCCGCGGATCATGGTTGACTCAACCCGACTTTCCGTTGTTCTCTGCGCTGCCCTCCTGCTCGTGGTCGCTCCCGGCCCCGGCATGAACTTGTGGGCGCAGGAGAACGCCGGGCAACCCTCGGTGCTGCACATTCACCATTCTGTGACCACCTCGAAAACCGGCTTTCCGCAGTTTCTCTACATGTATCACGCGCTGGACGGGGCGAAGTCCACGGCGGAAGCGCGGGCGCTGTCGGGGAAGATTTCGCTAAAGAACTACAGTTCGAATTTCAGTGAAGTCCTGTGGCTGTTGGCCTATTGGGAGGGAAGGTGCCCGGTGAATGACCAGAGTTTGAGAGGGGCGAATTTTATTTGGAGCGACATTCTGAAAAACCCTTCGCAGTCGCTTTCCAACTTTCGTGTGGATCTTCGGTTCCCGCATCCCTTGCCGATGACAGGCTGCGTAGGTTTCGTTTTCGGCGGAGGGCCGCTCGTTGAAGGCGAGGTCACGATGTCGGCCGATCTGGACCTGACATACGAACCGTCGAGCGCAGACGCGAACACGGTGGTCGATCTGTCGGGAGAATATTGTTTTGGCCAAAATTGGGGATGCCAGAATGCGACCACCGACGACGAAAAAGGATTCGCGGTTCCGATCGCGATGCAGGCTGGGCATTTGGTCGAGCTGTTTGGAAACATTAGCGACAGTACGTTTGATGGGACAGAGAATTTCGGGCCACTTCCGACGGGCAAAGCGTGGGGTGCTACCAACGATTTTTACCTGCTCCCTGGAGGGTGCGGGAAATTCGGGGAAAACCTTAACAGCCAGGGCTTCCCGAATCCGGTTTCGCTCGTGACGCTGCACAGTTGGCTTCCCGACAACGCTCTACATCTCGAAGGCGCGCCCCTGGAGTATAAGATTCCGTCGGGAGAAACGGGCAAGGCCACGCTTCAGAAGCGGATCGAGAGAGTTTTCTCCGTTCCTGTAACGGTGAATATGGGAGATTGCATGGTCGTGATTTACGGCAGGAGTGGCAACGGAGCGACCGACAACGAAACTCAAGTGAAAGCTGTGTTGGAGCCCTAAAGGAATTCGAGCGAGGGGCAAGCTCGATCCGCGAGCTACAATTCCTGCATGGGACCGTCCCCTTCGCGCCTGCAGTTGCGTCTCGTCGCGGCAAGCTATGCTGCGGTTGCCGTCATCTCCGCTTTCCTGATCTATGTGCGCTACCTGCAATATGTCCGCAACCCGCGAGATGTGGCGGCATCGAGCGGCATGTACGCGGGCGGCGATCTTCTGCTCGAAGTCATCATCGGCTTCCTTTTCCTTATGCCGACGATCGCTCTGGTGATCGTTATCAGGAAATCTGAATCGGCCTACACAGCCTACGCAAAAGTGCTGCTCGGGTTTAGTTTGACCGCTCCACTTTCGGTCGGCATACTGATCCTTCCCGCCCTCAATCAGTGGTATTGGGGCGATGCCATTGTCTTTCGATTGTTTGCGATTCCCATGGTCGTGGTCGTTCTGATTTTCAGCCGGTGGTTGACTGGATTTGCCCGTGCTCGCCGACTGATTTCCTATGCCCTGCTGATTGAAGGACTGACCTTCTTCCTCGTTCTTGCTGGCTTATTTGTCTCCTCAAAGGGCCGCCACGGCTGAGCTGTTCAGGATGGTTCACGCTTCGATCGAAGTAGCCGCATGGGACGCATCCCACATTCTGAATTTCGCCATCGTTGCCCACATCGACCACCGCAAGTACACGCTCGTCGACCGCGTGCTGGTTTGCCGAATCAAATTGTGCCACTGCTACGAGTGCTATTGGGCGTACCGAGGGCGCAGTATCGTTGAAGGCAGAACAGGCGTTCCGGTCGGCTTATTTGCTGGCATCGACCATCGGAATCTGCGTGGACAACTGTAAATTGATCAGGAGGTCGATACGGCGATCGATCTGGTACCACAACGCAGTCTTCTTGGGCGAGATAGCCTTCTCAAACACCGCAACATACCTCATCCGCAATGCAAGGAGTTCCTGGTCAACTGCCGTCGATCTCTTGATGTAATCCTGCGCCTGCGCATCGGTCATGGTGTTGTAGTTCGCCGCATAATCCTTGATTACCGCCCAGCGTTCGTCGTTGGGTTTGATAGCTTCCTTTCTATACTGGTCAAAGATCGGCCAGAACTTGGTAGCCTCGTCGGCGGTGAGGGTCATGTTTTGCGCGACGATCTCCTTGCGCTGTGCGCGCAAGTCCGCCCGCAGCATCTCGATGTTTTGGTCGGAAAGGCTGTCGGCATCCGGAGCGCCTTGCGCCGCGGGCTTCTGGGACACCTGAGCCAACATCGATACGTTGCACACGAACATTACGCTGATGACAACCAGGACAGCTTTAATACTGTTCTTCTGCATTGTGGTCTCCCTCCGAATCTCTAAAGGACAGTCCGCCGATAAAGACAGCAGGCAAGGAATGTTAACACCAGCGGCATTCTCGCGTCGTTCAGTGTTTGACGAAACATCCCGAATACGCTCACTGAACTCACTTGACAGTCGATTATTTTCGGACGACACTTTTCCCGCCCGTCAAAGGAGACGTTATGAGAACATCTTCGGGCCCCAAGTCAGTCCGCCAGCATCTCAGCAGATTTGCAATCGCCACGATCTTAGCCGTGGGCCTGTTAGGCTTGGCATGGCCAGCCGAGGCTCAAATCGTCTACACACCCACCAACATCACAATTGGACCTAACGCTAGTTACGGTCTCGACCTCAACAACGATGGAATCACCGACTTCACCATCTTGACAAAGTATTCACAACCCGCGTGCTCGGTGGACGCCATCGAGGGTGAATACCCCGAAGCTCGCGCACACAGCCTCCATTTAGCAGTTGCCGAGACGCCGGCCTCCGGCAACGCGGCCGAGGGCAAGCCCCCTGCAAGACTGATAGCCGGTGATCAGATAGGACCCAGCCAAAAGTTTAGTCAAGTCAAGGGAACCATGGCGTACTACGACGTGTCATGTCCGGGTGGTCCGCCTACTTATCCTCCTCCAGTCGTAACTTCGGGCGGTAAATGGTTAAACAGTTCTGGGTATCTCGGATTGAGTTTCCAGATTGACGGGCAAACCTACTATGGGTGGGCGTACCTGACTGTTGGCGAGGACACCGCCACTGTGACGGGCTACGCTTATGAAAGCACGCCCGGTATGCCAATCATCGCTGGCCAAACAGAATAAGCACGCAGCACCCGAGAACCGCCAGGCTCCCTCGATGGTTCAGGTTGGGTCGCAACCCAGTTACCCTAACTCTGGCTTGATCTCCAACTCCTTGCGTCGTCGCCAAAAATAGATCGCGAATCCGACTGCCACGACGGGCAGAATCGCGCCGAATTCGTCGATAAACCACTGGGTCTTGCCGGTCTCGCGGGTGAGCGGGGTGAAAATGTCTTGAATGTAGAGGTTGTGGCTCGCATGCAGCAGTGCTCCCGCCCACAGACTCCCCGATTTCAACCTCATCCAGGCAAAGACAAAAGAGATCGCCACTAGCAGAACGGTGAAACATGTCAGGCCGTACCACGTCGGCGTCCCGCTGTTATAGTCGCCCCAGATCAGGATGGGATAGTGCCAGCAAGCCCACACCACGCCGCTGATGAGAGCAGTGCTGGTAAATCCGGTAGTCTCGAACAGTTGAGGAACCAGAAAGCCGCGCCAACCGATTTCCTCACCCAGCGCGGTCGCCAAATTTCCAACCAGGCCGAAACTCCCGGTCAGCAATACGTACACAACCGTGGAGACCAGGGGCGAAGTGCGCAAGCCCATCCGTGAAACAAGGTGTTGCATGAATTCGTGGTTAGGAAAACCGCCCAACCCGCTAGTCCATACGATGGCGTAGGCCATCGTCGCGTAGAGCAGTGGGATGAACCAGCTCCAGGTTGCATACTTGGCCTGCGGCCATTTCCAGCCAAGTTCCGAGAGTTTGCGACGGTTGACCTTGAGAGTGACGGCTGCCGCTAGAGCCGGGCACCACATAATGCCCACAACGTAAAGCCCACCCCCGGCTGCGAGCCTGTGCGCCCGCAGGATGAGGAAGTAGAAAACCGAGCTGAAAATAAAGGTGAGCAGCAGATAAATTACCACCTGCTGTCGGGACCGCCTGGATTCTGGCATCTGGAGCCTCGATCCTGCGAACTTTTTGTCACTCATTCCAGGGCCCGGTAGTTAGCTCAGGAAAGTGGATGTCCGATCTTACAGAACCGGGCACTATTCGAGCCAGAAGAGTTCGATTTCCGCGTATTCGCTGAATTCAACGTTCTGTTTGGCCAGCGTCGCCGTGCGCGTCGTAAGATAATCCGCATGCGATGCCTGCCGTTGGCGTTTTTCGTCTGTTGTGCCCTGCTACGTGGTTTCGCGACGGCTCAGATGTCCACCTTGCCGGCAGCCAAAGCCATTGCAGACCTTCCGGGTCCTCCGAAAAACCCACCGATTTTTTCCGAGATGACGGTGATTTTGCAGGGAGGGTGGGAATACGTAGACACGGCGAATTTCAAGGGCTCGGTCGCTGAGGTCCGGCGCGAGCGAATCCAATTACCTAACCAAAGCCCGAATCCGCACAACACGACCACGGCCATGAAATTTGACGATCAAGGGCACATGATCGAACGCATTGACAGGGACTCAATGGGCTCTTCGACGCTAACAAATGTTTTTCTGGAAGGAAAGCTTCAATCGCAAACTGTCGAACACCGCGGAACGGACTCGAAGACCTTTGGCTGGAAAAGCTGGGAACGTCGGACCTACGACGGGCACGGTCGTCTTTCAGAATACCGAGCGGGGCGGGATAAGGAAGAACAGAATCATTATCTGAACTTCAAATACGATTCCAACGGAAGGCTCCTCGGCTGCGAATACCGGCAATCGGGAGCGGAATGGCCATTCAGCTTCACTGAAGTCACGTATAGCGGGAACAGCGTTGATGAAAGCACCCTCGACGAACAAAGGCACAAGATATACGAGCAAGTCCAGGTTGTGGATGGCTCCAATCGCGTGATCGACCTCATGGTTTCCGATAGGAACGAAGGCGCCCTTGAGCTCTGGTATCACGTTACCTTCAAGTACGACGAGAAGGGTCGAGTGGTTGAGCAGAATACCGATCCGTTCAAGGTTGGGGACGGCGATGACGCTTCCTCCATTCCGGGGAAGTTGGTTGTCCAGTATGACGACGAGCAGCATTGGGGCGAACAAAAATTCTATGATCCAGAAGCCAAACTAATCTTCCACGCTCGCTTTCAATTTCGACCGTGATGGAGTCCCCACGAAGTTTGTGTTTTTTGACTCATCAGGCAAAGAGATAACCGGATCTGAGAGGTTTTTCGATGCCAAGCATGTCCCTAGCACCCGGCCCGGCAGTGTGGAGTGGGAAGTCATTTACGATGACCACGGCAATTGGACCGAGCGTCGACGCTGGTTCACACCTACCGATGGGAGTCCTAGAATCATGACAAGACTGATTCGGCAAGACATCACGTATCGGTAGCGGCTATCGTGCGTTCCCCAGACTTCCGTTTCGTCAATTGACGTAACATCGCCATTCACGCATTGACTTCAAAATGTAGAATGCGGTGATGAAGCGACTCGTCATTCTGGCGACCATGTCGATGGCCCTGACGGTGATGGCGCAACAGAAGCCGGTCCAATCACCTTTGCT
>Ga0074044_10002940_pt1 | contig 14725 bp, 8 predicted proteins | sample BogForMeECP23OM1_FD_94443 | JGI IMG/M metagenome (GOLD analysis project Ga0074044, IMG submission 94443) | Bog forest soil microbial communities from Calvert Island, British Columbia, Canada - Bog Forest MetaG ECP23OM1 | ecosystem: Environmental > Terrestrial > Soil > Wetlands ... | reverse complement strand
TTTCGGCGCTGTGGGATGAAGTCAAAGATCAGATCCACAAGAAATCGGGAGCGAGCCTTTCGGGCGGCCAGCAGCAGCGGTTGTGTATTGCGCGCGCGCTGGCGGTCGAGCCTGAGGTGCTGCTGATGGATGAGCCCTGTTCGGCGCTTGACCCGATCTCGACCGGAAAAATTGAAGAATTGATCTTTGAGCTCAAAGAGCGGTATACCATCGTAATTGTGACGCACAACATGCAGCAAGCGGCGCGGGTGGCTGAGTTCACAGGCTTCTTCCTGCTGGGTAAGTTGATTGAGTTCGACAAGACGACGAAGATTTTTACTAATCCGTCGGACAAGAAGACGGAAGACTACATCACGGGCAGATTTGGGTAGAGCGGTCGTTGGTCGTTAGCCGTTGGTCGTTGGCCGCTGATCGTTTCTGCGAACGACCAACGACCAACGACCAACGACCAACGACTAAGGACCAACGACTAGCGACCAAAGACTCACGGTCGCTCGAAAGGTTTAGATCATGCGCACGCGTTTTCAACAAGGCCTTGACGATCTTCGGCAACGGTTGCTTCGCATGGGAGGACTGGCGGAGCAGGCGGTGGACCGCGCGCGCCAGGCCTATGTGGAGCGCGACCTGACCCGCTGCCAGATGGTGCTCGAAGGCGAGAGCCTGATCAATACCGCCGAACGGGAGATTGACGAAGCCGCGTTTGACCTGCTTGCGATGCAGCAGCCGATGGCCGTGGACCTGCGTTTTATTCTGGCCGTGACGAAAATTAATTCCGATCTGGAGCGCGTAGGCGATCAGGCGGTCAACATCGCCGAGCGTGTCATGGATATGGTGGAGCTTCCGGCGGCGACGCTTCCGGTCGACATTCATCGCATGGGCGCCGCGGTGAGCGCCATGGTGCGCCGCGCGCTGGAGTCGTTCATTGAAGGCAAGGTCGAACTCGCGCAGGCCGTGCTGGAAATGGATAGCGTGATCGACCGCATGCGCGACGATGCGTTCATCCAGCTGGTGAAGACCATGAACGAGCGGCCCGAAGTTGTCCGGCAGGCGCTGGATGCGCTGCTGGTGGCGCGCAATCTGGAGCGCGTGGCCGACCACGCCACCAACATAGCCGAAGACGTCATCTTCTGGGTGCAGGGAGCGGATGTGCGGCACAACGTTCCGCCCGAGCAGCCGGAGACGCATAATCCGGGGGAACCGGATCGGCCGAGTTCGCGCGCTTCGGGCGTGTAAGCGGGTTCGGGTGGTGGCTCAATTTGAAGTTGAGCGCCTACGGATTCATCGATCGATGTCATCCCGCAGGAGCGCGCCGAGCGCTCCGGAGGGACCTTACGAGACCCCGACGTCGCTTATGCTGATGCCAGGAGCGCCTGACTGCATGCAGCGCACGCACTCCCGTCTACTGCATTGATAGCGCCGGCCCACGTAAGGTCCCTCGCCAGGCTGTCGCCGCGCTCAGGATGACAAAGTGGGGTCAGGTTTTGACCATCTACTCTGCCTTGCATTACGCTCAACTCCTCTTTCATTTCTGACACTCCTGTCCCCGGAGGCACCGTGATTCGTTTTCTACTTCGCTCCCTGTGCGCTCTTTTGCTGACTGCGGTTGTTCTTGCGCAATCGCCATCCGGCAACCAGACGACGATCAACCTGCCCAGCAGCAAGATGCTGACCAGTCCTTCGCCCGGACGCGTGGGGTTTACCAATAGCTTTCCTGCGACGATGGTGGTGAGTCCGGATGGACGGTACGCAGCGCTGCTGAACGATGGGTACGGGACGCAGGAGACGCTGGCGCATCAGTCGATTTCGGTGCTCGATCTGAAGACGAATCAGATTGTCGAGTATCCGGATGCGCGGTTGAGCGACGAGTCGCATCAGACTTATTTCATCGGGATGGCGTTCGGTTCGGATGGCAAGCATTTGTATGCGTCGGTGGGTTCGCTGACCGATCCGACGGGGGCGAAGGCCGGCAACACGGGGAACGGGATTGCGGTCTATCGATTCGCCGAGGGCAAGGTCGCGCCGGAGCGATTTATTGCGATTGCGCTGCAGCCGCTTTCGACGGGAAAGAAACTTGCGGTGGGATTGACTGCGCCGCCGCATACCGCGATTCCGTATCCGGCCGGGCTGGCGCTGATTTCTGATGGCGGGCAGGACAAATTGCTGGTCGCCAACGATCTTGCCGATAACGTTGTGTTGCTTGATCCGGCGACCGGGAAGGTTCTGCAGACTTTTGATTTGAGCACCAGCGATCTGGTGCCGTCGTCGTATCCGTACACGTGCGTGGCTACGCGGGATGGGCGGCGTGCGTGGTGCAGTTTGTGGAATGCTTCGCAGGTGGCGGAACTGGACTTGACCAGTGGGAAGGTTGTGCGATGGATCGATCTGGAGGTGACGAAGACGCCGCCGCATCAAGGTCCAATCCTGGCTGGAGGTGATTTAGGGCTGGTCAACTCGCTGCCAACCGACCCTGGGTCGCATCCGACGGCGACGCTGTTGAGCCCGGATGAGAAGTTCCTCTATGTCGCGCTCTCTAACGCGGATTCCGTCGCCGTGGTCACAACAGATCCCGGCTTGCCGCACGCGATGCCCATGGTAGTAGGCATCGTAATCGGGCAGAGATTCGCGGGCGGTTACCCTTCGGCGCTAGCGCAGACTGCCGACGGAAAGCGGCTCTTTCTCGCGGATGCCTCGCTCGACGCGGTAGCTGTTCTTGACATGTCTGGGGTGCGGCCGACGCCTGACGGGGGGTGGGTAGCTCCTGAAACATCTGGCGCCATTCCCACCGATTGGTATCCCAGCGCGCTGGCTGTGCAGGGTGACGATCTCCTCATCGCTACCGCCAAGGGTGTGGGCTCGCGCCCCAACAAAGACATGGGGAAGACTTCGTATGAGATGCGGCACCGCGACCATCCTTACATTCCCACGCTGATTCGGGGATCGGTGGCGCGGCTGAATATTCCTTCGACACTCAAGAGGCTTCCGGAGTTTACGCAGATTGTCGAGCATGACAATCTTCTGCATAACGATCCGGGAAAGATTGCATTTGCCGGCGGGCAGAATCCGATCAAGCACGTCATTTATGTGATCAAGGAGAACCGGACCTACGATCAGATTCTCGGCGATCTGAAAGCTGGAGACAAACCCGTGGGCGATGGCGATCCATCGATCACCATGTACGGCGCCGACGTCACGCCGAATGAGCACAAGCTGGCGTTGCAGTTTGGCGTGCTCGACAATTTTTATGACAGCGGAGAAGTTTCGGGGGACGGGCATTTGTGGTCGACGGCGGCGATCACCACTGATTACAACGAGAAGACCTGGCAGATTGCTTACCGCGGCAAGGAACATACTTATGATTTTCAGGGACAGAACGCCGACGAATATCCGCTGGAGCACAACCGGCCTGACATTGACGATCCTTCGACAGGATTTCTTTGGGACAACCTGGCGCGCAATCACGTTTCGTTTCGCGACTACGGGGAGTTTGTGAATGCCGAGTGGTGCAATGAGAAGCGTAAGGCGGCGAGTCCGAAGCAGGGAACTCCTTCGGGGCAGCAGGCGCGGTGTCCGCGGACGGTGGTGAATCAAGGCGACACGCTTCCTGCGAATGTGGGCGATACGCACGGCGGGCCGAGTCCGTTTCCGTGGGCTGTGCCGCTGTTCAGCGGGGTGAAGCCGACCAAGGCGGTGCTGCGCGATCACTTCGATCCGCTGTTTCCGGATTTCAATACGGATTATCCCGACCAGTTGCGGGCTGACGAATTTTTGAATGAGTTTGGCGCGTTCGTGCGCGCACGCGAGTCGAACGAAGGGCCGCGGTTTGAGATGCCGTCGTTTATTTTGCTCTACCTGCCGGACGATCATACGGGAGGCACGCGGCCGAATCTGCCGCGTCCGGCGGCGTCGGTGGCCGACAATGACCTCGCGCTGGGGCGCGTGGTCGATGCGGTTTCGCATAGCGCTTACTGGGATGACACGGCGATCTTTGTGCTCGAGGATGATGCGCAGGATGGAGCCGATCACGTCGACGCGCACCGGTCGATTGCTTTCGTCGTGAGCAAATATTCACCGGGATCTTATTCAGCAGGATCGGCTTCAGGAGGGTCGGCGGCGCAGCCTTATGTCGAGCACCGCTTTTATACGACGGTGAATCTGATTCACACCATGGAGATGCTGCTCGGGCTTCCGCCGATGAATCAGAATGATGCGTATGCGCCGGTGATGGGCGGGTTGTTTACGGGCGCTGGGAACCAGCCGCCGTTCAAGGCTGACAAGCGCAACCTGAATAACGGGCTCATTTACGAGATCAACCGGAAGGAAGCTCCGGGGGCGAAGGTTTCGTCGACGATGGATTTTTCGCGTCCCGATGCGGCGGGCGCGGCGCGGTTGAATGAAGTTTTGTGGCGCGATCAGATGGGCGAAGCGCCGATGCCGGCGACGCGGCATACGGTATTTCCGGCGGGCGGGGATTAGCTTCTTTCGTCCCTTTGGGACTTGTTACCCGACCAGACATTTTGACCCACGGCTTGCGCCGTGGGCTTTATTCTTTCGCCGCTTTGCGGCTGGAAGCTGAGTTCGACCTACTTTAGGCTCACCGACTCTTTCAGCGGCAGGTCTTGCGATGAGCCGCCCACGCGGAAGGTGTAGTCGCCGGGGATTAGCTGCCAGCCGTTTTGCTGCACGTTGAAGATGGAGAGGAATTTCTGGTCGACTTCGACGGTTACTTCTTTGCTTTCTCCGCCGTTAAGTTTGATTTTGCTCCAGCCCACCAGGCGCTTCGGAGGCTCGGCTGCGGCTGCGGGGAGGGAGACGTAGACTTCGGCGATTTCGGCTCCGGCGCGGTTGCCGGTGTTGGTGACGGTGAAGGTCACGCGCGGATTCTTGCCGGGCGCGACTTTTAAATTGGAGTACGAATACGTCGTGTAGGACAGACCGAAGCCGAAGGGGAACAGCACGGGCTTGTTTTCCGCGTCGTACCACTTGTAGCCGACCTTCACGCCTTCGTCGTAGGTAACGTCAAATGAGGGCAGGCCCTGGGCGATGCGCTTCCAGCCTTGGCTGTCGGCGTCGGTGGTGGCTTTGGGCGGTTTCACGACCGTGGGGTGGGGCAGGTCGGCCTCGCTGCGCGGGAATGTCATGGGGAGCTTGGCGCTGGGGTTCACGTCGCCGAATAGGATGTTCGCGACCGCGTCGGCGCCCTTGCTGCCGGCGTACCAGGCTTCGAGGATCGCACCGACTTGTCCGGCCCAGGGCATGGTTACGGCTGTGCCAGTTTCGAGGACGACTACGGTGTGCGGATTCGCGGCTGCGACCTTGGCAATCAGAGCGTCCTGATTATCGGGGAGGGAAAGATTGGGCAGATCCATGCCCTCGCTCTCCCACTGGTAGGCGAAGACGATGGCTACGTCGGCAGTTTTCGCCAGAGCGGCGGCTGCGTCGGGATTCGAGCCGGAATCGAACTGGACATTCGCGCCTTGAACATTCGCACCCGACACCTTGGCTTGAATCGATTTCAAGGGAGAAGTCGGGAACCAGACGTGATCCTGCCAGTGCGTTTGGCCGTGGCCGGGCGGCATGATCGCGTTGCCACCGGGAGGGTCGACCTGCGCCGAACCGCCGCCGGAGATCATGCCGACGTCGGCGTGCGGGCCGATGATGGCGATGGTGTGGACCTTGGAGGCATCCAGCGGAAGCAGGGCTTGGTCGTTTTTCAACAGTACGGTGCTTTGTTCAGCGATGTGCTGCGCGATTTCGAGGTTGCCGAGAATGTCGACGACGCCTTTTTTCGGAGGATCGTCGACGACGCCGGTGGCGAACATGGAGCGCAGGATTCTCTGAACGTGGTCATCGAGTTCGGCCATGGGAACTTTGCCGGACTGGACATCAGCTTTCAGTTCCTCGCTGTAGAAAATCCAGCCGGGTTGCTCGTGATCGAGCCCGGCGGCCGAGGCTTTGGCCGCGCTGTGGGTCCCTCCCCAGTCGGAGAGAACGAAGCCTTTGAAGTTCCAGTCTTTTTTCAGGACGTCGGTGAGCAGGTATTTACTTTCGCAGGCATAGTCGCCCTTGACTCGGTTGTAGGAGCACATGACGGCGGCAATATTCGATTCCTGCAGTCCGATTTCGAAGGCGAGCAAATCGCTTTCGCGGGCCGAGCGCTGGTCGATGTTGACGTTGACGGCGTTGCGCCCGCTCTCCTGATCGTTGAGGGCGTAGTGCTTGATGTCACCGAGGACGTGCTGCGCCTGCAATCCATTCATCACCGATCCGACCAGCTTTCCGGCCAGGACCGGGTCTTCGCCGAGATATTCGAAGGTGCGGCCGTTGCGGGGCTCGCGGGTTAGGTTCACGCCTCCGCCGAGGGTCATGTTGAAGCCCTGGTCGCGCAGTTCGCGGCCGATCAGGGCTCCGTAGGCGTAGGCGGCATCGAGATCCCAACTCGCGGCGGCGGCAAGATCGGAGGGCAGCGCGGTGGAGTAGCGCCCGTTCTCGCCGCTGCTGCGCACGCCGTAGGCGGCGTCGGACATCTGGATGGCGGGAATGCCGAGCCGCGGGATGGCGGGCACGTATCCGGCGCCGCCGTTGGAGTGAATGATCAGCGGGCTCAGCGGGCTTAGTCCGGCCATGCCGGTGCCATGGAGCATGGAAATTTTCTCGTCGAGCGTCATCTCCTTCACCACCATGGCGGCGCGGTCGTCGGGAGAGAGCTGGGGATTCGACCAGGGATGAGCTTGGCCGCCGGCCTGAGCGTTGGCGGAGGGGAGCGCGGAAGAAAGGAAAATGCTAAGAAACAGGAGACTTAGTAGGCTGAACGACATGGTCAGCCAGGAAAAAGAGCATCGCGGCTTCTGGTTCACACGCAGGGGCATGGATACCTCGTTCGAATTCGTAAACAAAAACGATAATGTAGCAGGTTCTTGCCATGTCTGCCTTGGTCAAGATTATGCCATCAAAGCGACGTTCCGTTATGGAACGGCGCAGAAATCAGGAGCGAACGCAGCTTGACCGGTGCTATCGGCCATCGTAAGATTGGGGCTCCCTCGGGCCTGCAGGTTGTCCTCCCCGGCCAGAAGTGCCCCTTCCGTCGAAGGAGATCGTCAATGAAGTTCTGTTTCCGCCTGCTCGCTTGTGCGTCATGGGCGATGTATTTCGCTGGGATTTGCGGCGCTCAGACGATCTTTCCAAACACCCCGGTCGAACACATTATCGTCGTGGTGCAGGAAAACCGCACCCCTGACAATCTGTTTCTGGCGGACTCGAAACTGAAGGCGAACGGGGCGCACCTGGTGAGCAGCGGCTCCTGTTACGGCACCTCGATCGAGCTGACGGCGTTGCCGCTGGATCCCTGCTTCGATCCCGACCACTCGCACAAGAACGGCTGGCTGCCCAGCTACGATGGAGGCAAGATGGACGGGGCTTGCAGCATTCCGAACGTCGTGCCTGCCGGCTGCTCCGTTCCCAAGTGCCCCGACAGCCGCTACGCGTCTTGCCCCGAGTACACCTACGTCGCCGACACTTTATACGACGGGGTTCATGGAATTCTCGACCCTTATTTCCAGTTGGCCGAACAATATGGCTTTGCCAACTACATGTTCCAGACCAACCAGGGGCCAAGCTTTCCGGCACACCAGTTTCTTTTCTCGGGAACCTCAGCTCCGGAAGCCTATCCCGGGGACTATTACCAGTGGTTTGCGGCGGAGAACCTGGCTCTTACCGGGGAGGTCAACGGGTGCCTCGCCGCGGCGGATAATTTTGTTCGTGAGGTAGATCCGGAGGGGGACGAATCCAAAGGATACACGCCTGCGACACCTGCAGGAGTGGTTCAGGGATATCCGTGCTACGAACACCGGACGATGTCTGATTTGCTGACCGAGGCAGGGATCACGTGGAGGTACTACACCGACAACCAAAGCTCCCTCTGGACGGCACCCACGGCGATTGAGCACATCTGCCAGCCCAGCGGACCCGGCGGTACTTGCGAGGGTCCGTCGTACAAGAATGGGGAAGTGAACACGGACAATGCAAGAATCCTCAACGACCTGGGCTTCAACGGAACCAGCACAACAGATTGCAAACTTCAGCAGGTGAGCTGGGTGATTCCGGACGGGATCTGGTCCGATCACGCCGGCACCGCTGGCGCGGACGCCGGCCCATCGTGGGTCGCGGCCATAGTAAATGCGGTCGGAGGTTACGACAATGCGGGCAATAAACTTCCGGTGCAGTGTGGATATTGGGGGAACACGGTGATCCTGGTCACCTGGGACGACTGGGGCGGATTTTACGATGACGTCAATCCGATACAGACCATCGGGCAGGGCGCCAAGGGATATCCCAAGAGCAATGGCAACGGACAGGCTTATGTTTACGGCTTCCGGGTGCCGCTGCTGGTGGTGTCGCCGTTTGCGAAGCCAGGGTATATTTCGGGTCCGCCCAACCATCCGGTTTGCCCGAATTATTACTGTCACGACTTTGGCAGCATTTTGAATTTTATTGAATACGCCTTCGGGAAGAATGGGGCGTCGATTGGGACCATTGGGCCGGCAGAGTGGCCTTATGCCGACTACTTCGTGCAGGACGCTTCGTTCGGACCGCTGCATTATTCGCTGCACGATTTTTTCTTTTTCGAGCAAAGGCGAGCTTTTGTGCCGATTACGGGGGCGAAGTACTCGACGAAGTGTTTTCTTACTCCGAAGGTGTGCTTTGCGGATTTTCCGCTGCCGGCGGATAGTGACTGAATTGCGCTTCGCGCAAGCCCGGACGGGGGCGTCCGGGGCTACACTAGCCCACGCTACACTTACCGGCGCTTCTCGCTTTACACTGGTTGTGTGAAGATTGCTCTGGGGCAAATCAATCCTACGGTCGGGGATTTCTCCGGCAATGCGGCCAAAATGATCGACTTTTCGCGGCGCGCCCAGGCCGCGGGTGCAGGGCTCATTCTCTTTCCAGAACTTTCTGTATGCGGATATCCTCCACGCGACCTGGTGGAGCGCCCTTCTTTCGTGTCCCGCAATGGCGAGAGCGTGGAGCAGATTGCGCGCGAAACCCGCGGCATTGCCGTGATTTGCGGGCTGGTCACGCCGGCTCATTCCGATACCGGCAAGTCGGTGATGAACTCTGCGGCTCTTCTGATGGACGGCAAAGTTGCGTTCACGCAATCGAAGATGCTGCTGCCCACCTATGACGTCTTCGATGAGATGCGAAATTTTGCTCCCGCCAAAAGCCAGGATTTATTTTCCTTCTGCGGCAATCGCATGGCGCTGACTATCTGCGAAGACGCGTGGAACGACAAGCACTTCTGGAGGAAGCGGCTGTACACGGTGGATCCGGTGGAGTCGCTGATTCATGCCGGTGGAAATTTTGTGCTCAACATCTCGGCTTCGCCGTTCTGGATTGGCAAGCGCGAGTTTCGTCGCGAGATGCTGGCCAGCATTGCCCGTCAGCATAAAGTTCCGGTGGCGCTGGTGAATCAGGTGGGAGGCAATGACAGCCTTGTGTTTGACGGTTCCAGCGTGGTGCTGAATGCGGAGGGAACGGTCATCGCGCAGGGAAGGTCGTTTGAGGAAGATCTGATCTTTTTCAATTCTTGCGACCTGACCGGGGAAATGCATGAGCAGATGGCCGGAGACGATGCCAGCGCCTACGCCGCGCTGGTGCTGGGCACGCGCGATTACATGCGCAAGTGCGGGTTTCACAAGGCGATCATTGGCCTGAGCGGGGGCATCGATTCGGCGCTTACCGCTGTTATTGCTGCCGACGCGGTGGGTGCGGAGAATGTGATCGGCGTCGGAATGCCGGGGCCTTATTCCTCGCAGGGATCGATTGATGACGCGCGGACGCTGGCGCGGAATCTCGGCATTCGCTTCGAGTTGCTGTCGATCAATCCCGTCTACCAAGCCTATCGCCAGAGCCTCGCGGAAGTCTTTCGGGGTCTCAAAGAAGATGTGACTGAAGAGAACATTCAGGCTCGCGCTCGCGGAACGGTGCTGATGGCGCTGTCCAACAAACTGGGGGCGATCGTGCTGTCTACCGGGAACAAGAGCGAACTGGGTGTGGGCTACTGCACTTTATACGGCGACATGGTTGGCGGGCTGGCGGTAATTTCCGACGTGCCGAAGACTCTGGTTTACCGGCTGAGCCAGTACGTCAACTCGCGGCGCGCGGTGATTCCGCGGGCGACGCTGGAAAAGCCGCCGTCGGCGGAGTTGCGGCCCGATCAGAAAGACAGCGATTCGCTTCCGCCGTATGAGGTTCTCGACGCGGTGCTGGAAGATTTCGTGGAAGATTCGCATCCCGCGGAGCGCATTGCGGCGGATCGCGGAATCGATATTGAGACGGTGCGCCGCGTCATCCGCATGGTCGATCGCGCCGAATACAAGCGGCAGCAGGCTGCGCCGGGATTGAAGATTTCTCCGAAGGCCTTTGGCTATGGGCGCCGTATTCCGATTGCCGCCAAGGGTGAGGTTTGAAGTATCCTCTAGAGTCGCATTCCTGAGTTTCTGAAAAAGAGCATCTGAAAGTGAAAGGAAATTATGCGCCGTTTTCTGATTCTGATTTGTCTTCTTACGCTGTCGGCCGGTTTGGCCGCAGCCCAAAGCACTTCGCCGAAACCTGCCGCCGCCAAGCCAGTAGTAAAAAGCGCGGAGAAGTCCGCAGGCGAAGGTCTGCCTTCGGAGGCTACGGTCGATTCTTTTCTGCACCAGACTTTTGGCTACCAGTCTGATCTTTCCTGGAAGATTTCGAGCATCAGGCCGGCTGGGGTCGCGGGATTGGCGGAGGTTACGGTGATTCTCGCGGGTCCGCAGGGCCAGCAGTTGAGCCGCTTTTATGTTGCTCCCGATGGAGAGCACGCGCTTACGGGTGATATTATTCCGTTCGGCGCGCGGCCTTTCGAGCCGGCGAAAAAGCTGCTGGAGAAGGGCATCAGCGGCCCGGCGCGCGGGCCCAAGGATGCGCCGGTCACGATTGTGGAATTCGGAGATCTGCAATGCCCGGCGTGCAAAGCGGCGCAGCCTACGATTGAGGCGCTGGTGGCCGCGGAACCGAACGCGCGTTTTGTCTTCCAGAATTTTCCGCTGGAGATGCACAACTGGGCGGCCAAGGGCGCAGCTTACGCCGACTGTGTGGGGCGCGCTTCCAACGATGCCTTCTGGAAGTTCGTGGCTAAGACTTATGAGACGCAGGGCGACATCACGGCTGAGACCGCCGACGAAAAACTTACGGCGATCGCCGATGGTGCCGGCGTGAAGGGGGCGGACATCGCGGCCTGCGCCGCCAAGCCCGAGACCAAGGCCCGGGTCGATGCGTCGATCGCGCTGGGCAAGTCGGTGGATGTGACGGCCACGCCGACGCTGTTCATCAACGGGCGCAGGATCGGGAGCCTGGATGCGCGCGAATCGGATGTGTACAAGAGCCTGGTAGACTTCGCGGCGAAATCTGGAAACTGAAGCTCGGGACTTGACGACGGAGTTGACGAGGAACGAGCGTCGGCTACTTCTCGCTGAGCCAGATCTCGGGAGTTGTGCGGTTGGTGTTGGACAAAATGTGCGGGGTGATGACGATCATGAGTTCGTCGGAATCTTCCTCTTTGCTGTTCATCGTCCCTACCTGATTCAAGGCGGGCAAGGTCGAGAGACCGGGGATGCCGCTCATGGAGGCCATGTCAGTGCGGGATACCTGGCCCGCAACCACCGCCGGTTCGCCATCGTTCAGATTGATTCCGCCCTTGTATTCCTCGTTTGAGATGACGGGGACACCGTTGTTCGATTGACCGGTGAGCGCGCGTACTTGCAGTTCGAGATCGAGGCCCACGCTGCTGGCGTGAACCGTGGGCTTGACCTTCACGCTCAGTCCAATATCTTCGTAGCTGACCGACGGAAAGGGCGGAACGTAGCTCTGGTTGCCGAGCACCTGCGAAATTGCCGGTGAATTGTAAATCGGGGCGTAGCTGGCGTTCATGATGGGATAGCGCGACCCGACGTGAAAGGTGGCCTCGCTGCCCTGAGCAGCGCGCATGTTGAGACTCTCCAAGCTGCGCGACCAGGATTCGTTGAGCGAAAGAGCCGCGCTGAGCTGGTCGAGGCTGAGGCCGGAGAAGGTGAGGCCGCCACCGAAGGTCGCGAGAGGCTGGCTGAAGATCGAATTTCCCTGGCCCTGCAGTTGCGCGAGAAGTCCGGAGAGCGCCGTGCTGCCGGCCTGGTTAATGCCGCCGGAGGCGATCAGCTGGTTGATGAGCTGCTGGATGTTCTGCCCGCCGAGCGCGGCCAGCGCTGCGACTGGAATGTTATACAGGTTGAAAGTATTGGGAAGATGGAGACCGATCTGACGGGTGAACTGGTGGCTGATCTCGAAGACGCGAATATCGAGCATCACCTGCGGCCGCTGGTTGTCGAGTTGCGCCAGCAGCTGGGCGCAGGCGTGGAGAATATTTTCCGGGGCGCGGATTTCGACCGTGTCCGAGGTCTGGCTGGCGGCGACGAATCGCAGGTCAAACATGACCTTCATGGCGGTGACGAATTCGGTTCCCTCCGCGGGCGTGGAATGCGGCGGCAGCTTGAAGGTGCCCAGCGACATGTGGTCAAAGGTGTGGTGATTCTCGGTGGAGTCTTGAGCGATCAGAACCTGATGTGGGCCCAGCGGCGACCACATGGTCTTGCTGACCTGGCAGGCCATTTTCAGCGCGGTGAAGAAATCGACATTGTCGATCGTGAACTGCACTTGCCGGCTCTGCACCGAGTCATCAAATTGGGTAGCGACTCCGTAACTGGAGGCGAGCAGGTTGAAGAGGCCGCGCACGTCGCCTGCGTAATGGAAGGTAGCCTTGTCGGCCTTGGGCTGCAGATGGATTTCGCCGGCGTCGTCCCACCGGGTGGGTAGGATGGCCGGCCGCTGCAAGGGCGTTGGCGGGCGCGTGGCTTCGGCGAGGCGATCGCGGGCGAACTGGTTGTCGGAATCAAGCTCGACCGCGGCGCGAAATTCGGCGGCGGCTTCAGTGCGGGCATTCGCGGCCAACAGACTGTTGCCGCTCTGGATGTGGTTGAAGACCAGCTGGCCCTTCACCAGTTCGCGGGCGGTCAGGAATTTCATATCCTGCGGAACCGTGCGCGCGGCTTCATCGAATTCCTTGAAGGCCTCCTCCAGCTGGTGATGACCCTGCAACTTGAGGCCGCGCTGGTAGGCGTTGCGCGCTTCTTTGAGTTCTTTCTTCGTAACGACGCAGCTGACGCCGCCGGGAATTCCGCTGCCGCAGAAGATCGGAGGCGCGTCGGCCGGCTGGTCCGTGCCGGCGTAGGCCGGCATCGCCAATGCGGCTGCCAGGGATACTGCTACGAGAATGAAGGCGGCGCGCTGCATCCTGGTGATTCTATCCCGTTTTCGGAACTGCGGGATGGGCCATTCGGGCCACGTACCTCTGGGTGCACGGAAAGAACGGTCGGACGTCTGAGACTTGCATGCCTGCTGGACCGTGGCGGCGCTGAGACGTAACACGTTACGTCTCTACCGAGTAGGTCAGGAGAGCATCAGTCGCTCGATCTGACGGGCTTTGCCGGTCTTTTCGTCACAGTCGATCACCACGGCGCACAGGCGGGCGTCGCCGGTGGCAGGTTCGAAGCGCACCGGCATTCCGTTCAGGAATTTTCCTACCACCAGTTCTTTTTTTACTCCGATGACGCCGTCGTAGGGACCGGTCATTCCGACGTCTGTGATGTAAGCGGTGCCGTTCGGAAGCACGCGTTCATCGGCGGTGGGGACGTGGGTATGGGTGCCTACTACGGCCGTGACGCGGCCGTCGAGATACCATCCGAGCGAAATTTTCTCCGACGTGGCCTCGGCGTGGATGTCGACCAGGATCACCTTGGCTTCGACTTCTTTGAGCAGTTGGTCGGCGGTGCGGAACGGGTCGTCGTTCGACGCCATGAAAACGCGCCCCTGCAGGTTGATGACCGCGTAGGGAACTTTGCCTTTGAAGCCCTGATAGAGGCCGCGTCCGGGCATGTCCGCGGGAAAATTTGCCGGACGCAGCACGCGGCGCGCCGGGCCGTGGCCGTTGCCCTCGACCATCTGGAAGTAGTCGACGATCTCGCGCTTGTCCCAGACGTGGTTGCCGGTGGTGATGACGTCAATGTTCAGCTCGAAGAGTTCTTCGGCCAACGCCGGGGTGATGCCGAAGCCGGCTGCCGAGTTTTCGCCGTTGGCGATGATAAGGTCGATCTTGCGATCGCGCACGATTCCGGGGAGACGATCTTTGACGATGGTGCGTCCGGGACGGCCGAAGATGTCGCCGATAAAGAGAATTTGCATGGAAAAAGAAGTTGAATTCGATGGTAACACGTGGGAAACGGGGTCACTCCCGCAGGGCTCCCGCGCTAGCGGCCCAAGGCTCATCGAACTCGAGAGGACACTGAGGACGGCAACGCAATCCTCAGCTTCTTTGCCCGCTGTGTAATCTGTGGTTGATCCGTCGCGGAAGCGGAGATCGCTATCGCGGCGGCTTCGGCACATCCGCACGCGCCAGAATGGCGCCCCAGGCGTCGAGCACGTATACGTCGGTCCAGTGCTGGATGGTCTTTCTTCCGTTGGAAATATCGGCGAGAGCGAACGTAATTGTAGTCGTGGGCGAGGTGCAGCCGGTGAGTTGTCGAATCTGGCGGCCGGATTGCAACAGGTCCGCGAGGTGCGCCAGTTCACTATCCCTCGCAAGCGGCGTGCCAGCGAGCAAGACGACCTCCAC
>Ga0074044_10002939_pt1 | contig 14726 bp, 11 predicted proteins | sample BogForMeECP23OM1_FD_94443 | JGI IMG/M metagenome (GOLD analysis project Ga0074044, IMG submission 94443) | Bog forest soil microbial communities from Calvert Island, British Columbia, Canada - Bog Forest MetaG ECP23OM1 | ecosystem: Environmental > Terrestrial > Soil > Wetlands ... | reverse complement strand
GCCGCGACGCGACGCGCAATTCCCGTGCAACGATGGGCAGGAAGGTCATCGGCCTTTGTTAATAGACCTGGGTCCGCTCCAGAGGAAACGCCCGCCTCTTGAGCCGGAGCAACAGCCGGCCCCAGCAGAGCGCGGCCAGAACGCCCTGGCAAATTGCCGCCCTCCCGGACGGCTGCACTTCCCATGAGAACTCCAGGCCCGAATTGGCAAGATTCAGCGAATACCACATCGCCCGAAGCGCCTCAGGCAATACCAGCGGCAGCACCAACCCCACGCCGACGGTGGACAGGAAGGCCGTGAGAAAATTGCGGCAGCGTAAGGAAAAGTAGAGCCCAAACACCGGCATGGTCACAAAGGTCACCAAAAAGAACAGGTAGGTTCCCGCATCTCCCCCATTGGGCATGAAAGTAGAACAGTACGCCCAGACCGCCAGCAGCAGGCCGACCGCCGGAGCGAACTGGCTCCACAAGCCGCCCAACCGCCCGGTAATGATCTGGTTTTCGCCCACCGGGGAAACCAGCAGCAGTTCCAGCACGCCCGTTTCGCGCTCGCGCCGGAAGCTGCCCGCCGCGCTCAGGGCCATGCTCCCGGCGAGAAGCCACGCCATCGTCGCGTGCAGTCTGTTCGAGTTATCAAAGAAGTTCCGGTCACTCAATACCATGCTGTAGATCGAAATCAGCACGGCAAACCAACCCCAGGTCACCAGCCTCCCGCTCCAGGTCCGTTGTTCCAGCCAGCCGATCGGATTGCGCTCCAGCTTCCGACGCATCCAGCGGCGAAAGAAGGACAGCCACAGAACCGGGGTGCAAAAGGTCCGCTCCCACCAAATCCGCCGCCGCGAGGGCGGCTCCTCCTGCCAGGAGCGGTGGGTCTTGGCCCCGGCAACCAGCACCGAGGCCACCAATACAAGCAAGGAAAGACCGCTAGTTTGTCCAATCGCCCGAGCCAGTTGGCGACTTACGGGAGGCCACGGAAAGAAATGCGACCACTCCCCTCCTGCGTTTGTAAGCACAACAAACCCAACCGCCAGCGTCTCGCCCCAGCGCATCTGGAACCGCACCAGCCCACTCTGCAGCAGAGTCCAACCGGTCCCGCTCGCTAAAGCGAGCAACAGGACAAACGCGAAAATGGCCGCGAGCAGAAACGCTCGCAGCCAAGCCTTGCTCCACGCCGATGCGAGCAAACCGGCCGCTAGCGCCCAGCACATCGCGTTGGCGTTGAGCACCACCGACATCGCCGCTTCGACCCAACTTACCCCGCCCAGCAGAAAGGGGACCGTCAACACCGGCAGCACTGCCAGTCCTAAGGTCACTGCCCGCAGTCCGTGCGCCAGTCCTTTGGCAATTACGACGTCGGTCCCTTTCAAGGGTGTCAGGAAGAGCAATCCCAAGGTCCCTTCACGCCGCTCCCGGCTGATACAATCCGCCGTCAGCATCGGCACCAACAGCCAAATCGCCCAAAACAGAGCAAAGTGGAGCGCCGCAAACAACTCGTGCCCAAACGCCGGGTTGAACCCCCGCTGCAAGCCAAACAGCGCGCTCGCCACCAAAAGCGCCATCACCCCCAGCACCCGCACGTAATACGTGAACGGCTGCCGCGCCGACGCGCGCAGCTCACGGGCAATGACGGGGAGCACGGTCATCGGAGCACGTTCATGACGGGGTCCAATGTCGCGCCCGCTCGACGGCTGCGCGAGCGTCTCGCGCCGCGGCGGAGAGGGTTTGACGCAGGTCGAAGCGCACGACTTCGCCTGCCTCCAACCCGCCCAGCAAACGGCGTCTGGCCAGACAGATCAGCCCGGCATAACAGAGCACGCTTGCAAGCTGCGGCAGGCACATATTGATCCAAAACCAATGGGGCGGTGACCTCCATCCGCCCGACCCCCTGGCCAGAACATTCAGCGCGAAAGAGCACAGGATGCCGGTCAAAACGGGCGGCCCCTTGACCAGGCCGACAGTCCAGACAATCGCTCGCGCCTGGCCTCCCGCATTGAGGCCGAACCACGCGCCCACCCAGCAGAGGGCCCCGACTCCGAGGAAGACATTCACGCAGCCAATCAGGGCGGATATCGTAGCGGCAAGCCCAAACGGATCGGCCGCGCCAAAAGCACCACCTCCCTCTCGCACGAGGGCAAGCCCCGCCTGTAGGGCGGCGGGCGCGAGCATGACCAACATCGGCCATCGGAGCAGGCGCTTCAATACCCCCCATTGCGTGGACACCAACTCCTTCGCCCCGCATGGTGTGGTCAGCAGAAGTTCGAGTTCGCCGGTGCGCCGTGCCTCCACAAAGAACCGGCTCGCCGCCCAGGCGAACATGGCGCTCTCGAGTGCTGAAAGCACCAGCCCCAGAGGCCAAACCACCCCGATATAGCCCCTTACCCCAGCAAAACGAAAGAGAAGTGCGTACAATGCATACTGAATTGGCCCGATCAATGCCCCCGCCCAAAGGATCACTAGCGTGCCGCGCTGCCGCTGGAGCAGCCAGGCGATTGGGTTCGCGCCGTCATCCAACGCCCGTGACGGAGGGGGGGTCGCTTCCTTCTCGCCCTCACCCGCGGTTCCAGGCACAGGAGGAACCCATGAGCACGACAACCACGGGCCACTCGGCCGCGTCTCGCCTTCCCCAGCAGGTTCAGGCACGGGGGCAGTTGCCCCTCCGCCCTCTTCCTGCCACGCCCTCCGCAGCCGAAAAACCGCGCTTGCCACGAGCACCCACGCCGTCACGTGCACTAGGGACAGCGAGGCCCAATATTGTCCAGGCGACAGCTTGTAGCTGCCGGCCCCGGCGCTGAAAAGGGTGGTCACCGGACTGAGCAGCCCGATGGTAGTTCCAGGTGGCCAAAAACGCGCCGCGGGGAGGTCCAACAGCCTCGGAGCCAGCACAACCCCCGCCAGGAGCAGAAGCGCCGTGCGTGCGCTCCTAAGCCATTCCCGCCCGCCTGCCGAAGCCCAGAGCCCCGCAGCCAAGGCCAGAAACAGCGTCTGGGGCAACACCAGGGCTTTGCGGAAGGCCTCCCCGCCCGTCACGCCCCCGGCCAAAATTGGAATCATCAGCAACGGCAAGAACGCCACCAAGGCGCACAGACTGGTCAGGCCCGCCGAGCCGAGCTTCCCCACCAGCACATCTAAAGCCCCGACCCGGGTGAGCAACAGCAAGCCCAGCGTCCCTTCGCGGCGTTCCGAACTGATGACATCGGCCGTCAACAGGCAGGCCGAGCAACTTACCAGAAAGGCGGCGTTCACCACTGCGTTCAAGAGACCCGGCCCCACCGCCCCCGAGGTCCCGAACGGCCCCGACCACATCAACTGGGGCAGCCAAACCAATAGTCCCCCCAGCGCCACCGCAAAGCGCGTCCAGTACGTCGCTCGGCTCCGCGCCCGGACGCGCAGTTCCCGTTCAAGGATGGGCAGGGCGTTCATGCGTTTACCACGACTGGAGCTAATGGCTCGGGCGCCCGGAGATATCGCCGGTTTCTCGGCTCCGCGCCAGCCACCCAATAACGCAGGCCCCGGCCAAGCCCTGCTCGCGCCTTTGCGTTGACCACCAGGTCCGTCAGAATCCCCGCCATGAACCAGACCGCGAACACCACCCCCAGCTCATCTTCCGAGGGCCTAAAGGCATCTGTCACCATCAGGAATACCCACAGGAAGATCCCCACCCACGGCACCAGCATCACCCGGCCCAAGGTTCCGAGGACGGCCCGGTGATGCCTGCGCGCCCGCAACGCCATCCACATCCCCACCGTCTGGAGCGCCTTGAAATCCGCGAAAAGAGCGAGAATACCTCCCAGAAAGAGTTCCAGAAACAGGGCCTGGTCCGTCGTGCCCATTTCCAGATGTCTCGGAAACGTGAGCGCCGCCAGGCACATGCACAGATTGACGAGCAGCAAAACCATTTGCAGGCTATGCGAACGTCTCCTGAGCGCCTTCTTCTGGCCACCGAGAATCTGAGCCTCTGCCAGCGGCGTCATCAGCAGTAACTCGAGGGCGCCGCTTCGCCGGTCTTCACTCAACTGCCGGGTGGCTTCGACGGCAGCCAGGTATTTGCCAACCTGGTGAAGCGCATAGGCGGCGAACAAGCAGACCACGAACGCTTCCTTGCCGCTGTCGCGGGCCACCGAAACCGTCAGGAAACAGAGCCACACCAGAACGAGCGTTGCCAGGAGGACTCCCGCGGGCATGCCGAGGCACCTCGTGCGGCTCGCCAGCCACAGATAGGGCTCGTCATCCAGGGATTGCTGCGGTCCTGCCCGTCCCCGCACGCCAAAACCGGGGTCTCGGTCGCTCGGGTTGACCGTCGCGTCGCTGCCACCAGCGCCGCCGCCCTTTCCCGGCCAGGCACGCGGCAGCCACACGGCCGCCACGACCAGCAGGCCCAGGCTGAGCCAGACCACCGTCTGTAGCGACATCCAGAAATCGAGCGCGCCGTTGACACCCCGGTAGGGGACATCCAGCGCGGCGCCGAAGGCGCACGCCGGACTCGGCCACACCACCACTCCTGGCGGCCAAGTGTGGAACACGACATATCCCAGCCACCGCAAGGTGGGAGGCAGGCCAGCTATCACCACCAGACCCAGCAAGGTGCCCGCCATGGCTTGGCGCGCTTTGCGCACAGTGGCTGAGACGAACATCCCCAGGCTCAATGAAAGAAACAGGGTCGCTGCCAACACCAACGCCACCCGCCAGTACTCCCCAGCCGTCACCCCGCCCATCAGCAAGGGCAAGGCCAGCACCGGCAACATCGCCAACAGCCCGTAAACGGAATTCACCGAAGTCGCCATCAGCTTCCCCAGCACCACGTCGTAACCCCGCAAGTCCGTTAGGAATAGCAGGCCCATTGTCCCCTCCCGCTTCTCCTCGCTCAGGCAGTCCGCAGTCAGGAAGATGCCCGCAAGCAAACAGAAAGCCAAGGCCAGGACCCCAAGCGCCACGAACAGCGTCTTGTTCAGCTCCGCTGGCGACGCTCTCCGGTTGGCAGCAAAGAGCGCCAGCCACACAGCCATTGTCCCCATCGCGGCGAACCATCGCGTCCGGTAAGTGCCCGGCCGCCGCGCCGCCACCCGCAACTCCCGCTCCACGATGGGCAGAAAGGTCATGGGAAGCCTGTTTCGCAATCGGCGATTGGCAATTGGCGATTAGTCTGAGCCCTGCCGGCCAGCCTGGCGCCAATCACGCATTACGCATCACGCATCACCCGATGGCTCACTGCGTCTCTCCCCTCGTTACGCGCATGAAGACCTCCTCCAGCCCGACCTCGTCCTCGCGCAACTCGATCAGCTTCGCGCCGCCGCGCACCAGAATGTCCGCGACAACGCTGTGCTCGACGTCGGGCCCCGCCAGCGTCACCTTAATCTCGCTATCCGCAGCCGCCACTTCCGCTATCTCCTTTCGCGCCTTGAGCAGATCAATGGCCTGGGTTTGATCGCTCGAAACGCGCACCCAGACGACCCGCCCCTGCGACACCTGGTCGCGCACCCCCTGCACCGCGCCGCTGTAAATCAGCCGCCCCTTCTCAATGATGGCCACCCGGTTGCACAAAGTCTGGAGTTCGCTCAGGATGTGCGAGGAGATGATGATGGTTTTGCCCAAGCGTTGCAGTTCCTGCAGGATCGCCATCATCTCGATGCGTGCCCGGGGGTCGAGCCCGCTCGCCGGTTCGTCCAGCAGCAGCAGTTGGGGGTCGTGAATCAACACCCGCGCCAGGCCAAGCCGCTGTTGCATGCCCCGGCTCAGCGCGCCAATGAGCGACCCTTTCTTCTCCGTCAGCCCCACCAGTTCCAGCACGTCGTTCACCGTCTTCTCCCGCTGCGCCGTCGGAATCTTATAGCACGCGCCAAAGAAATCCAGGTACTCTGTCACCTCCATGTCCTTATAGACGCCGAAGAAATCCGGCATGTAACCAATCACGTGCCGCACTGCGTCGGCCTCGAGTACCACGTCCCGGCCCAGAATCTTCGCCGTGCCCGCCGACGGCGCCAGGAAGGTCGCCAGGATGCGCAGTGTGGTCGTCTTGCCGGCGCCGTTCGAGCCGATAAAGCCGAACAGGTCGCCTCTGTTGACCGTGAGGTCCAGCTTGTAAACGGCCGCGATGCTGCCATACATGCGCGTCAGGCCAAACGTCTGCACGGCGGGAATTGGTGGTTCGTTCATAGGCTAGTCTAAAGTCTGGAGTCTAAAGTCTAAAGCTGAGGGTCGCAGTCAAGGGCGCCCTTTGAACTTATGGCCGCCCACTTGTGATTGTTGAAGATAAGCCATGAAGCCACCAACCAACCGGCTGACTTCGTCCGCCTTGGCGTAAAGTTGATCGAAGCCAGCGGCAGAGACGTAGCTCTGGTCCAAGGCGACGTAGAGGTGGGACTTGACTTCTCCGCAGGACCCCTTGGAGTTCGAGAGAAACTGGACGAACTCTCTATCCCCGCCTCGTTCAAATCCCTCTGCAATGTTGGCCATCGTGGAAACCGAGGCCCTCTGTATTTGATCCTTAAGCCCATAATCACTCGCAAAAAGGCCAATTCTTGTGGATGCGTATATCTCTTTGGTCAGCACCCGCGCCCTTTGCCAGGCAATAATATCCTCGAATCGTTCAATCTTGTTCATACATAACTTTCTTCCCCCGCCCTGACTGGCCGCGCTCGTTCGACTTTAGACTCAAGACTCAAGACTCAAGACTTTAGACTTTAGACTGCTTATCGGCACCGCCACCCGCCACAGCGTATTGTGGTGACTCCGCCGCGGTGAGAACTGCCGCAGCGTTTTTACCGGTGAGTAGTCCGCCGCCCAGGCCAGCAACACCGCGTTGCCATGCGCCACCACGGGTGACAAATCCAAGCCGGGCGGCTCAATAAAGCGGGACATAGAGTCCCGTGGACCGCTCAGGCGCGAGAGGAACGAAACGGCCATGCAGGCATTAGGCAGATCATCAATTCGCCCGCTTTCCTGCCCCGCGAAGGTCCTCTGCCGCGCCCGCACTGCCCCTTGAAAGCCTGCCCCCTGTTGGTCCACGAAGGTCCTCAAGAGTGTCCCCTGCCCTCGCGAGACCGTGAACGTCTTGGTGGCCCGGGGCGGCAGTTCGCCCAGCGCCACGATGCGATCCTCGATAACAATGTGCAGGTTGGCCAGGCCTTTCTCCGTCCGGTTATCAACCGTCACCTGCCATTGCTCGCCCTGGGGAACTACGGCGACACTCAGCGGCACCGGCGCCGGCTGCCACCAATCGCTCACCAGCAATTGGCTGGTCCAGACCGGGACGAAGATCTCCGCCTTGAACGACCCGTCCCCCTGCTGCACGAAGGTCGCCTTCTCGTCCGACTGCACGACGCTCATGGTGCCGGCAAACTCGCCCCGCAGCGTCGCGAACTCCTCCTGGCCTTCCAGGACGTATCGCTGGTTGGACGGCGAATAGACCGACGCGTAAGTCTGGCCGCGCAACTCGGCCTGGTCCCCCTTCAGCAGCACATCCACCACGTGCAACTCGTTCCATTCCGACTCCCCCGCGCGCAACTTGTAGCCAATGACATAAATCAGCAGCGAGAACAGCACCACGTAGCACGGAAACGTAATCCAAGTGAGCATCGGCCGATTGATCCGCTTGAGCCAATACTGATCCAGCGGACCGATCACCACCAAATACACGATCAGCAGCAGCAGCAGCCACGTCACTGGCAGCTTGTGGACTTGCCGCGTATCAACCATCGCCCCAAAAATGCCGTCGCTGCTCCAGCCGCCCTGCTGACGACCATCAGCCGAGATGTACCAGTCCCCCGGTACCCCAGCCAGCTTCGCCCAGAAGGTCGGCAGATTCTTCCACGACCGGAACGGCTCACGTTCGGGGCTGAATAGCAGCAGCGTGACTCGCCCCCGTCCGCGGTTCGCGGTAACGATCAGGGGCTTGCTGCCCGCTGCCACCACTACCTCCCCGTCCCGCACCTCGCCCGTCGCCACCTGCAAGGTTGCCGTTTCAAAGGCCGGATCTTCCGGCAAATCGCTGAACGGATCGGCGGCGTTCAGGCCAGGTTGCGCTTGGGAGCCGGGCTGTGCGCTTGGCGGCGGAGGTACAGGTGTAGAACGTGCCGGAGCGTTCCTCGCTGGAGAGCCGGGCTGCACACTCGGTGCCGCCGTCCCAGGCGGGCGCGACGGACCGCGCAAACCGTAGCGCCGTTGAAACGCCTGCATCGGTGGCCCTTCGGAGCGGGAGCGCCCAGCCAGATTCGTCGGCCAGGTCGCGCTCTGCAGCCATTCCTGAAGTTCCGGATGGCCCTCCACGGTCCGAATATCATTCAATTCGCACGGCAGCACGGCCCTCAACCACGGCGTCGCGGTGACATCCGCGATCTGTTCGACCCCCACCACCAAGTGGCCGCCGCCATGCAGCCAGGCCAGCAGGGCGTTCACCTGGCCCACCTTGAGATCGAGGGCCCTTTCTGAATTCAGATACAGGCATTCCATCCCCTCCAGCACCACCGGGTTGTCGGGGAAAATAGAGGGCAGCAGCCGCGCCGCCGCCGGCTGCAACGCCGGCTCCTGCAGTAGAATTGGCCGGAACGTCGGTGTCCCGGACGGGGTTCGCGACAACGCGCCGATCAGTGGCGTGCTGGAGGTAATCTGTCGCCGAGCCTGCACGCCCCTTTGCTCGGCCCTCACTTTGCCCCGCTCATCCAGCAAACGCACGTCCCAACTGCCCATACCGCGCGTCGCGGCGAACACTGGAATCACCAACCGCTTGAGTGTCCCGGTCGGCAGCTCCACAACGGCGCGGCGGGTCTGTTCCTGGTTAAAGCGCCCCGCATCCAGTTCCACCGTCCCCACGAACGGCGGGCCGTCGTTTTTGATCTCACACACCACTGGAAACCAGCTCGCCTGCGGCACAATCCAGTCGTATCCGAGGAACACATCGAACTGGGGCACGGCCGGCGAGGTGAGCGCGCCCCCTCCGAGACCCACCAGCCATAGGATAACGAGCAAACCCCTCCACCTCGCAACCCTCCGTTCAGACCGGAGCCTTGATTTAGAATACCCTGCCATGGATTGATAGGACAAATTCGAGACGGCTACTCTATAAGCAGACCCCATCCGTTTGGCAATGTTCAATTCGTCGAGCGCTCATTGCTCGTGAAACATTAGACCAGCCGCACCGGGCACCCTCACGCGACCGACAGAATTACTGTCCCCCCGCAGAACCGCCATCCCCCCCCGAGGCTTGGCGCCGCTTGATGAAACGGCATCAGCCTGAAGTCGATTGATGGAGTAGTGGGGTAGTGGAGTGGTGGAGCAATGGAGTGATGGAAGGCCCAAAACCCCAATGCCCCATCACTCCATCACTCCACCGCCCCGTATAGCCGACCGCCGGAGGCGCGCTGCCGCCCCCGCGCCCGGTTAAACCGTCAATATCCCACCCTGGCTGGCGTTGCTGACCAGCTTCTGGTAGCGGGCCAGCCAACCCGTCAGCTCGCGCTTCACGGGCTGCCAGGTCTGTTTGCGCTCAGCCAACTCAGCCTCAGGCACTAGTATGTCAATGCGGCGGTTGGGAAAATCAATGCGCACGCGGTCGCCGTTGCGGAGCAGGCCGATGGGCCCACCCTCCTCAGCTTCCGGTGAGACGTGCCCAATGCACGCCCCCGTGGTGCCGCCGCTGAAACGCCCGTCTGTGACCAAAGCAACCTTGTCGCCCAGTCCCATTCCAACAATGTAGCTGGTCGGGGAGAGCATTTCCTGCATCCCCGGGCCCCCGCGCGGCCCTTCGTTGCGGATGACGACCACGTCGCCCGCCTTGACCTTGCCGCCCAGAATGCCTTCGCACGCTTCCTCTTGGCTTTCGAAGATCACGCAAGGCCCTTCAAACACAAAGCCCGGACCGCAGTTCTGCTTGAACTCGGCACTGATGCCGGCAGTCTTGACTACGCTGCCCTCGGGCGCCAGTTGACCGTAAAGAATCGCCAGCCCCCCATCCGCGCTGTACGCCGTGTCCTTTGTCCGGATGCAGTCCTGCGCGTTGAACATGAACACCGAGTCGTAGGGCATGAGCCCGCCGGGCTGGGCATCTCGAAGCATCGCCGGCCGGTATTCGTGGTAGGCCTTGTGAATCTGCCAGCCCCGCAACCGGCCAGTGCGAACCAGGCAGCCAACCTTCTTCTCCTCGCCTTTGGCATACTGCCACATGATCAGCAGCGGCGTCCCTTTCAGTTGCCCCAGCTCGGCGCGCACGAGGCCCTTGACGCTGGCCAGCTTCTCCTTGAGCCCCGCCTCGATGGCCGCCGCGCCTTTCCACGTCGTGGTGTCGTCCACGTGAAACTCCGCATCCTCCGTAAACAGGGCCGCTACCGTCGCCGCGTCACCCGCGTTGAACGCCGCCGCGAAGCGCCAGAGCGTGATGCCGCGCGGGTCGCCCGGGAAAAACAGCAATGGCTTGGGCGCCAGGTTGCCGCTGGCAGTGCGGGCTGCCGGCCCAAGCTTGTCGTTCGGGTCCAGCACCAGCGCGGCACAGCCGGCGACGCGCGAGGTCCTGGCCCAGGGAGTGCATTTCTCCGAACGCACGTCCCACTCGTCTATGTTCTCGCCGATGGTCTTGCCCGTCACGGTCTTGCAGGTGACCGTGAGCGCACCCATGCGCTTCAGCTCGCCCAGGATCGTGTGGATGCCCCCCGCCCGATGCACGTCCTGCACATGATAGGCCGATGACGGCGACACCTTGCATAGGCACGGCACGCGCCGCGAGATGTCGTCAATGCGCTTGATGTCATAAGGAATGCCTGCCTCGCGCGCAATGGCCAGCGTGTGGAGGATGGTGTTGGTGGACCCGCCCATGGCGACATCGAGTGCGATGGCGTTGTCGAACGCCTCCACCGTGGCAATATCGCGCGGCTTGAGGTCGGCCTCGACCAGCTTGACGATGGCGCGCGCGGCACGCTCATAAAGCGCCTCGCGCTCCTTGGACACCGCCAGGATCGTGCCGTTCCCGGGCAGCGCCATCCCGAGCGCTTCGCACAGGCAGTTCATCGAGTTCGCCGTGAACATGCCGGAACACGACCCGCATGTGGGGCAAGCGCTCTGTTCGAGCTTCTTCAATTCCTCCGCCGTGATCTTCCCCGCCTGCAACTCCCCTACCCCTTTGAACACCGAAATCAGGTCAGACTTCTGCACCGCGGGCCGGAGATGCTCCGGCAGGTCCCCTTCGGCCGCCTGCTGCGCCACCCCCGCCGCCATGGGGCCGCCGCTGACGAAGACCGTCGGGACGTTCAGGCGCATACTGGCCATGAGCATGCCCGGCACGATCTTGTCGCAGTTTGGGATGCAGACCATGCCGTCGAAGCAGTGCGCGCGAATCATGGATTCGACGCAGTCGGCGATCAACTCGCGCGAAGGCAGCGAATACTTCATCCCGCCGTGGCCCATGGCAATGCCGTCATCCACCCCGATGGTGTTAAAGATGAAGGGCACGCCGCCCGCCTCGCGAACCAGCCGTTTGACCAGCAAGCCGACCTCGTTGAGGTGGGCATGGCCGGGAATGCAGTCCGTGTAGGAGTTGCAGATGGCAATAAACGGCTTGTCCCAGTCCGCCTCGGACTCGATGGACCCAGTAGCCCGCAACAGCGAGCGGTGCGGGGCGCGTTCAACGCCTCTCTTTATGATGTCAGAGCGCATAATATTTCAATTCCAGGTTGTACTGTCGTTGGCCCAAAGGCCGGCGCAAGTTAGCAGGGACCGGCCCGGTTGTCACGCACCGGAAACCGGTAATGGGAAACCGCGGGCGTGCTGGGTCTCTTCACGCTTCACGCTTCACGTTTCACGTCTCCCCCGTTGGCAGTGCTCGCAGCCACGATCCCTTGCAATTGCCCATGCCGATGGGCCAGGAACCAGCCCCCAACCGCCAAGCCGACCGCACCCAGAAGCAACAGCTCATTGCCAACGATCATGCTGGGCAGGACCATCAAGGCCACTCCCCCAAGCATCAGCGCCGCGCTGGTCGTCACGCTGCCAATGACCACCTTGAGGGGAGGCCAGACCAGCGATCCGAGGCCGAACACGAACAGGCCCACGCCCACCCAGACAATGCCCTTGAGGCTGGAAAGCTTGGCTCCCAACTCCCGGGCCGTATCCTTCTGCGCCGCACCCAACTCCGTCCGGGCGCGGGTCTCCTCCCGCTCCACCACCGGCATCGGCGCGCTCAGGATGTAGGCGGTTGAAGGTTGAGAGTTAATGGTTAAGGGTTGGCGGCTGGCCGGCGTAGGGGAACCAGTTTGGGCTGCTGTGGCACCGAGCGTTGGGGATTGTTCTATCCGGGACCCTGCCGGCACGGTGTAGCTCCGCACCTTCACGCTCTCCTGGCCCTGCTTCGTCGCCTGGGCCGGATTCTCCGACTGCACCAGCCTCTGCTCGACAACCCCACCCGGCTTCCGGGTGATAACGGCCCTGCCGCCTTCGAGTGGCCGCGGTCCCGCGCAACCGGTCGCCAGCAGCCCCAGCGCCAAGCCAACGCACAGAAACCGCGCCAAGTACCCCACCGCCGCCGGCCGCCGATCCGCCGGACTCCGAACTTTAGACCTTAGACCTGAGGCTTTAGATTCTATTCGCTGGCCTGTTCCCTCCGGCCTGTGGACTTTAGACGTTAGACTCTGGACTTTAGACTTCGCATTCATATCACCCTGTATAGGTCAATAAAGAGTGGCATTCCACATACAACGGAGTTCTGGCGGTTTTATTGGGCTTTTCGAGGTATGGTTGTTCTGAACCGATACATTCCGATATAAATAGCGTCAAGGCGTAGTTTTTCGGGGCGTAGGCGTTCAAGTCCCCTCGGGGTCATAATCCACCAGCCAGACCCGTCAAGGCGTCTGTAATGGCGTCTGGCGAGGATTACGGGGCATTGTGTGATTGCAACTTTTTATCATTGAATGATAAAAGGTCCGTACAGCAAAAGGGGCAAGGTCAACCCCTGCCTCGGGGATTTGCGTCGTTATCAAGTTTGTATGATGCCTCTGAAACATTCAAGGAAGCAATATTGAAGCAGAAGAGAAATCTAAAATAGAGCAGATTTGTGCTTTCTAAACATACTATTTATTGTCAGCGTATTACATTAGTACGCAACCCAGCACTGGTGAAGGTGCATAAAAAAAGAAAGGAATACCCAATATGAGTATCCTAGTACGAAAAATCCAAGGCGGTGGTGTCATTATGAAAACGACACCCAAGAAATCCCAATCAGTCCTACCTAATGCCAGTAAATCACAGCGTTTGTGCCCTGAATGTAAGTCCCTCCTGGTAAATCAAAAAATCAAAGAAATGCGCGCCCAATTTGACCGATTGGAAAACAAATATGGACGCATCCCGCCGATGATTAAGAAGGCAGCAGTAGGACAAGACCAATTTAACCTTGGCGGTGGAAGTGGATATGATAATATACCTGTGCCCGCTTCCGGCACCATCAAAGGACAATGGTATCAAGTCAACCCCAGCAACGGTAAGTCATATGCCATTATCCGCGATAGTAAAAACGAAACTTATATTCGTCCCGAGGGGGAAATGCGTCCCATGAAACCTCACCGAATTATATTTAACACAGAAACGGGTGACGATAAAATACCAATGGAGGAATACAAATCAATCCTCACAGGCAAGCCCGATTATCATAAGTTGTTGAAACAATATGGCTACGATGGGTATGACCCCAACGAGCAGCCCAAGGGCGAAAACAACGGCAATATCCCGCTTTGGAAATGAATTATACTCATGCACCCATTGTAAGTTCCTTGGCTGGGCGCTTATGATGGGTGCTACCCTCGTTAAAGGTAATAATTCTTAAAATCTGGAATTTTTTTTGAACGTCGGGTTCGGAATGCCGTACCTTCTACATACACGACCGATTTACTGTACTATACACGCGCAAGAAGTCGTGGATGCTTCGGGTGCGGTGAGTAGAATAAAGAAGTGCTGCTATTGCGAGAAGGTGTATGAGACCAAGATACTCTATGCCCCACCTTCTGACTCCATCTTCGGCATCCCCGTAGTTGCTGGCGTGCTTTTTGGTCATTTCTTTGTTCGTCTGTCATAATGTTCCTTTCTACTATGCGGCTCTCCTTTTGTATGCAGGTATAGTTTCAGAAACTACAGGCATATGTGAGCGTCGGAGTTTTATTAGATGGTTCCATTCTGTTACCATCTATTCTGTGTTTTCTGGTGATTCTTCTGGTGATTCCGATTTGGTATTGCCAGAAGAATCCTTTCCTTTTTGCTTATGTTAAGGTCATTGAGTGTAGGAGTGTGGTTCTCTTTTGGAACCGCACTTTTACCAATGCCTTTCGCTCCTTTATTTTTTGGTGCTACTTCCAAAAATTCGCCCAATAGTGGTTTCCCTTTGATACCACTATTGCCAGCCTTTGCCTCGGGGCGTGCTTTTTGGTCTTCGGTCATAATGTTCTTTCTCTATGCGGTCAAAGTTGTGATCTCTCGTGTCTTGGCAACCCCGTCTCTTTCTTGCTGGTAGCGGGTTTGCTCCATTCTAAAATCCTCCCAGTCGGGCGTTGCGTCTTTGGCAAATGTCCTACGGCATACCCCGAGCCATCGCTTATGGGCTTGCTCAAAGCGCCGTTGCTGGTGCTCTACCAGCATTGTGGGAAGGGATAGGACATCTACTTTGTTGACGAATACTAACTTGACGCCCAATAACTCAATAGACCTTTGCTGTATGTAGTCCAGTAGGGATTGGCAGTTGTCATCATTCTTGGCGTAAAAACT